>Ga0070688_100001225_pt1 | contig 12800 bp, 9 predicted proteins | sample KBSS13HmetaG_FD_64679 | JGI IMG/M metagenome (GOLD analysis project Ga0070688, IMG submission 64679) | Switchgrass rhizosphere microbial communities from Kellogg Biological Station, Michigan, USA - KBS S1-3H metaG | ecosystem: Host-associated > Plants > Roots > Rhizosphere ...
GGGGTTGGCGGGTGCACGGTGACGTACCGATCGAAGTCGAGGTTCAACCGCTCGAGGTTGGCGACGAGCGTCGGAATCGACGGGCTGACCGGCTGCCCGGGCGCCGGGATGTCGATGTCGGCGGTGAACAGAATCTTCTCTTTCGGCAAAAAGGCGAGCAGCATGGCGTCGCTGTGCTCGAGGTCCTTCACCGCATGGAGCTCGAGGGTCCGCGTCTCGTCCTGCAGCACCATCCTGTCGATCACGCCCTCGACCTTCGGCTTCTTTTTCGATCTGGCCAGGACGTCGCCGACGAGTGTGCGCGGTTCGCTGAGCGCGGCTTCCATGAAATAGCGGCTGTTATCGTGCTCGAGAATCGTGGCGCCCTCGGCGACGAAGGGTGGCAGCCCGCCCGCATGGTCGAAATGCGGGTGGGTGTTGACGACGTACTTGATGCGCTTGGTTGGGAAGAGGCGTTTCGTTTCGGCGATGACCGCCAGGCCACGTGCCTCGTTCTGACCGCCTTCGAGCACCACCACGTAGTCCTTGAATTCGACGGCCATCGATACATAGCCGCCGGTGATCCGATAGACGCCGTCGGCGAGCTTTTCTGAGGCGGCCGGCGGCGCGGCCGGGGCGGCCGGTCGCGCCGCTGCAGGAGATCCTCCAGGCGGCGCGGCCGTCAGCAGCGCTGCCAGATTCGGCGGATTGGCCACGGCCGATGTGATCCCGGTGACGAACATCTCCATGCCCATGCGTCGCTCGGCGATCCGCGTCGGGCTCATCACGCCGCCGAAATCGCGATAGTTCTGGTACGCGATCTCGACGCGCATATCCCCGAAGATCGGATGCTCGACGCGCGTCTCGACACGATCGACCAGATTGTCGGGACCGATATAGCCGACGATCTCATACGGCAGGCCTGAAGGCGCTTTCTGCGGTGGACTCCACGTCAGCGTCCGGTACGAGACCTCGCCGAGCTTCTTCGTTTTCAGCGTGGCGTTGTTCGCGGCGGCGCCGCGCAGGAATCCCCACGGCGTCACCCAGATCGACAACTGCTGCGCCCACGGGCTCTCAGCAGCGATGGTTTCCTCATAGGGCCGCGGCTGCGGTGGGGGTGCGCCTCGTCCCGCCGGAGGTGTTGCCTCGCCGATCGCGCGGGATGCCGGCTGTGTGAAGTCGATGGTGCGTGTGTAGTTGCGAATCGACGTCGAGGCGAGTCCGAACGAGATCGTCCGGCTCTGACCGAAGTTGCCCTCGGCCGCGACGCCTGAATAGCTGATCGAGTTCAGGCCGTTCGCCCCCATCGCCTTCGATGCGGCGTCGATGACCGCCTTCGCGTCTTGCGCGAAGACCATTGCGGGCAGCAGGGTCGCAACGAGCGTCGCGACCGTACGCCTCTTCCACATGCCGACCCTCCAACCCCGCCCGCGCAGCATTTCACATCGCGGGCGTCTGTGGAAGTGGAATCACCAGGCCGGGTTTTTCGTTCCCTTCTACGCCCACTCGTCGCGGTTCTCGTTGTAGATGCGGCGCTTGGAGAAGGTCGAGCGCGAACAGGTATCGCGCCTGCAGGTCTTCGATCTCGGATCGATCGTCCGCGTAGCTGCCGGCGGCCCTCGAGGTCATCGACGTCGCGGCCAGGGTGATCAGCACTGCCGCAGCGGCGGCGGCGAGAGGCGCAATCAGTCGTTGCACGGCACGTCTCCTTTCGGGGTCCGAGTCTACCCCGGTCCGCTGCCGCCGCCTGATCGGATCGCGGCTGTTAAGATACTGACTGCCACGCCGCGACCACTCCGGGGGATATGTCATGAAACCGTCAGCAACAGCCTGTCTCGTGTTCGCGCTGCTCGTTCCAGCCGTCGTCTCTGCCGGGCAGATCTACGGCACGATCGTGTTTGAAGGCCAGGGTGTGAAGAGTGCCGCGCTCGAGATTCAATGCGGGAAGGACGAACCGGTGAAGGGGGCGACCGGCACCGACGGTTCCTATCGCATCAACGTGCCGCAACAGGGCCAATGCAACCTGACGCTGCCTTCGTATGAGGGACGGCCTTCCGCCGCGATATTCTCGGGACCCAACCCGGCTGCCTACAACTACGAATTGGTCAAGCTTGCGGACGGGAAGTTCGAGCTGAAGCGACGGTGAGCACGAACGACAATGAGCTGCCGCAGCCGGACATTCCCCATGGCATCGGGGTCGCCCGGACCTCGGTGGATCTAATCAAGGCGCTCGCGCTGCCGCTGGTCACGCTGGTCCTCGGCTACTGGTTCAACTCCTCGCTCAACGAACGGCAGCAGGTCGAAAGCAACATCCGGCTGTACGCCGAGATGATGGGCCGGCGGGAAGAAGCCGACAGCAATCTCCGCAAGGACATGTTCAATTCGATCCTGACGACGTTCATGTCGAAGGATCCGTCGCAGCGACTATCGTCGGAGGAACAGATCCGGCAGCAGATTCTCAGCCTGGAGCTGCTGGCCTATAACTTCCACGAGTCGCTCGACATCGGACCGCTGTTCAAGGATGTCCAGCGGCGCATTGCCGTGGAGAATCGGGCGACGAACGCCGAGCTGCGTGGTCGCCTCGAATCGGTGTCGACGCAGGTTATCGAGCATCAGCTCACCGCGCTGTCTGACGCCGGCATGATCGAACGTGGCGATGCGCTTCCCGACAAAATCAAGGATCTGCAAGCGTTCATCGTGTTCGGTCCCAAGGCCATTCCGGATCCGGACATGAAGCCTGGCGAAGGTCCTGCTCGCGTGTGTCTCACGATGCAGGCCAATGATGGTTCGGTCCATGCACGCCAGTTCAAGCTCGAACTTCTCAGTTACGACGAGGCGGCGCGCGAAGTGCAGGTGCATCTCTACGTGTCGCAGCTCCTGACGCCGGACGAGTGCCGGCAGCCCAAGCTCGATCTCGCGTCCAAACGGGAAATCGACACCTACTTCGTCGTTGGCCTGTTCGACTTTCCGATGATTGACAATACGCGCCTGTCTGGAGGCGAGCGGACCGCTGTGTCGTTGACGGCGCTGAACCCCAGCGTGCTGAGTCTGGCGCTGGCGTATTTCCCCGCCTCGCGGGCGAGTCTCAAAGACAAGCCGTATTACGACGAAGTGATCCGCGACCTCGTGCGGAACCGGCAGCCGTCAAGCCCGCTTCGGTAGCGGTGCCGCAAGGACTTTCGCGATCTCCTGATCGAGTTTGTCAGGTGTGTCGGACGGAGCGTAGCGCACGAGGACATCTCCGAGTCCGTTGACCAGGAACTTCGTAAAGTTCCACTTGATCGCCTCGGTCCCGAGCAGGCCGGGCTTCGCCGACTTGAGCAGTTCGTACAAGGGATGCGCGGCTGCGCCGTTCACGTCAATCTTCGCGAACAGGGGAAACGTCACGTCGTACGTCGTCGCGCAAAACTGCTGAATCTCACTGTCGGTGCCAGGCTCCTGCCGGCCGAACTGATTGCAGGGGAAGCCGAGCACGACGAATCCCTGATCCTTGTATTTGCGATACAGCGCTTCGAGGCCGGCGTACTGCGGAGTGAATCCGCACTGGCTCGCCACGTTGACGATCAGGAGCGTTTTACCGCGGTAGGCGCCGAGCGACAGCGTCTCGCCGCTGATGCTCTTCACGCCGATGTCGTACAAAGAGTCTGGTGTCACGGTCGGTGATGTTGATATATCACGACCCGAGCTACCATCTCGCATCATGCGAAATGCTTCCTGGGTGCTTCTCGCGGTGGGCATCGGCCTGTCCGCGTGTTCGACAACCAGCGACACGAAGACGTCCACACCGCCCGCAAAGCCGGCGAGCGTAAACGGCGCCAGGCTCATCGCGGCCGATTCCGAGCCGGGGCAATGGATGTCCCATGGCCGGACCTACGACGAGCAGCGGTTCAGCCCGCTGAACCGGATCACGAAAGACAACGTGAAGGATCTGGGGCTTGCATGGTTCGCGGATCTCGACACGCATCGCGGCCAGGAGGCGACGCCGATCGTGGTCGACGGGGTCCTCTATATCTCGACGGCATGGAGCAAGGTCAAGGCGTATAACGCTGCCACCGGCGAACAGATCTGGTCCTACGACCCGCTGGTGCCGGGAGGCTGGGGAGTGAAAGCCTGCTGCGACGTCGTCAATCGCGGCGTTGCCGTGTGGGACGGGAAGGTGTTCGTCGGCACGCTCGACGGCCGGCTCATCGCTCTCGACGCGGCAACAGGAAAGCCGCTCTGGGACGTCAACACCATCGATCGGTCCAAGCCGTACACGATCACGGGTGCACCTCGGGTCGTGAAGGGCCACGTTCTCATCGGCAACGGCGGAGCCGAACTGGGCGTCCGTGGTTATGTCTCCGCCTACGACGCCAACACCGGCAAGCTGGACTGGCGCTTCTACACCGTTCCGGGAAATCCGAAGGATGGCTTCGAGAACCCGGTTCTCGAAAAGGCGGCGCAGACGTGGCACGGCGAGTGGTGGACGCTCGGCGGTGGCGGAACCGTCTGGGATTCGATGTCGTACGATCCGCAACTCGATCTGCTGTACATCGGCGTTGGCAACGGGTCCCCGTGGAATCAGACCTATCGAAGCCAGGGAAAGGGCGACAACCTCTTCCTCTCGTCGATTGTTGCGCTTCGCCCGGACGATGGCTCGTACGTGTGGCACTACCAGAGCACGCCCGGCGAGACCTGGGATCACACGGCGACGCAGCAGATCGTGCTCGCGGATCTCACGATTCACGGCGCGAAGCGTCGCGTGGTCATGCAGGCGCCGAAGAACGGCTTCTTCTATGTGCTGGACGCGAAGACCGGCGAGCTGATCTCGGCGAAGAACTTCACCGATGTGAGCTGGGCGACGCACATCGACCTGAAGACCGGCCGCCCCGTCGAGAATCCGGCGGCGCGCTACAACGTGACCCACAAGTTCTACCAGTCGCTGCAGAACCCGAACGGCGCGCATACGTGGCACTCGATGTCGTTCGATCCGCAGACCGGGCTCGTCTACATTCCGATTCACAGCGCCAGCTTCGTCTACGGGCACGACGCGCGCTTCAAGCCCAGTCCGATCGGGAACAACCTCGGTGTCGATTTCGCCGGCAATGCACCGGCGAATGCGCAGGCGGCTCAGGACGCGCTCGCCAGCGCGCAAGGCCGGCTGATCGCCTGGGACCCGGTGGCGCAGAAAGAAGTGTGGCGCGTGGAGCGCGCGGGTCCGGCAAACGGCGGCGCGCTGTCGACGGCCGGCGGGCTTGTGTTCCAGGGAACCGGCATGGGCGCGTTCACGGCGCTCGACGCCGCAACCGGGGCGCAATTGTGGTCAACCGACGTGCAAACCGGAGTGATGGCGGCGCCGGTGTCTTACGAGATCGGCGACAAGCAGTACGTGGCGATCATGGTCGGCTCGGGCGGCTCGTGGGGAATGGTCGGCGGCGACGCCAACATCAAGGGCAACAACCTTCCCAACATCTCGCGGCTGCTGGTGTTTTCGCGTGGCGGGACGGCGAAGCTTCCGCCAGTGCCGCCACGCCCCGCGCGCACGCTGAATCCGCCACCCGCGACGGCGTCAGCCGCAATCGTTGGAGCGGGTGCGGCCGCGTACGGTCAGTACTGCGGGAACTGCCATGGCGCCGGAGCCGTGAACCTGGGCATTCTGCCCGACTTGCGCTACAGCTCCCGGCTTCCGTCCGCGGAAGAGTGGCGTTCGGTCGTGCTGGATGGGGCTCTCGAGGACGACGGCATGGCGTCGTTCTCGATGGTCCTCGACGCAAAGGCGGCTGACGCGATCCGCGCCTTCGTGATCGCGCAGGCCAACGCGACGAAGCAGTAGTCAGATTTTGTAGCGCGCCTCGTCAGCGTAGTAATGGGGGAAGCCGACGGCCTTCTTCAACTCGTCGAACTCCATCGCGGCAGTCGCGCGCTCGCCCCTGCGCAGGCTGAGGAGCGCTGAACGCATTGCCTGGATCGAGACATTGAGCAGCGTCAGCGGATACACGGCGATCGTGTAGCCGATTTCCTCGAGGCGCGCTGGCGGGATCAACGGCGTCTTGCCCCCCTCGATCAGGTTCGCCATCTTCGGGCCGTCCACGTCCGCGCAGTAGCGTCGCATTTCGTCTTCACTCGTGGGCGCCTCGAGGAAGGTGATGTCGGCGCCGATCTCGCGAAACAGCCGGCAGCGCGCGATCGCCTCGTCCAGCGAGTCGATCCGCGCATCGGTGCGCGCCATGATCAGGATGTCCTCGCCGCCATCGCGGGCATCGACCGCTGCCCGGATCCGCATCAGGGCCTCATCGCGGCCAACCACGGCTTTGCCTTCGGTATGGCCGCAGCGCTTCGGCGCCACCTGATCCTCGAGCATGATGCAGGCGAAGCCGGCACGGGCGTAGCCCTGCACCGTGCGCTTGACGTTCTGCGCGCTGCCGAAGCCGGTGTCGCCGTCGCCGATCATCGGGATCGTGACCGCGCGGCAGATGTTCGTCCCCTGGTCGACCAGCTCTCCGTACGAGATCAGGCCGGCATCGGGCATCCCGAGGCGCGACCCGGACACGGCAAAGCCGCTCATGAAGCCGATCTCGAACCCGGCTTCCTCAATGAGCTGTGCCGACATCGCATCGTGGCATCCGGGCATGACGAGGATGCCGGGACGCTGCAGCCGGCGACGCAGACGCTCGGCCGGGGACGCGGATGGATGGTCGGTGCGCATCGGGACATCGTACGCGCGCCGGCCTCGTTAATCCACGCACGCAATTGTGATCGCCCGCGCCGGCCATGGTCATCGGCGGCCCACACAATGGTGTGGAGGTATTGGCGGCGTTCTTGCCACGCCCCTCTTCGACCCGGTGATGGAGGAGCGGCGATGGCGAGGTTCTGGATCCACGGCCAATGGAAACGAGGCTCAGACGACGGCGGCCGGACACCGCCGTGGCCGCAGCGGCGTCAGCGCGTCAGCCGATACATCGACTGCCACTGGGTCAGTCCCTACGGGGAGCAGCAGACCCGCGTCAGCAGCATCAGCCCGACGGGCTGCTATATCGACAGCCGTTTCACGGTGCCGCCTGAAGGCACGCATGTGCGGGAAATCTGCCTGGCGGTCCCCGGCGGGGCAGAACTGAGCGTGCACGGAACGGTGCTGTGCCCGACCCCCGGCGTTGGCTTTGCCGTTCGCTTCGCCGACATGGACGACGAGACACGGGGCACGTTGAACGGGCTTGTCTTCGGAGAAGCCTGAATAGAGTCAGGCCGACGCCAGCTTCGGGGTCCGCGCGGCTCGTCGAAGGCGAGGATGCTTCGCTCGGGTGCGTTTCGCGGCCAAGACCTCCCTCGCCACGTCCATGAACAGAGAAACCAGCTCGCAGGACTGCGGCTTGTAGGCGATGGCCAGCTGCGAGTCGACGTGCGGCAGTGTTGGTGTGACCGGCCGCAAGACGACGGCATTCGAATGTTTCTGCTGGATCCCTGCCGGTACGAAACACACGCCCAGTCCGGCCGCGACAAGCGCGCAGGCGGTATAGAGGTTGTCGACCTCGTGCGCGATCTGCATCGCGAAGCCGGCTTCGCGGCAGGCAGCGATCACGGCGTCAAACAGGCGCGGACCCATGCGACGTGTGAACATGATGTGTGGTTCGTTGGCGAGCGCCTCCAGCGGCACGCGTGCACGCGACGCCAACGGATGAGTGCGCGGCAACGCGATGACGATCGGCCGGCGGAGAATCGTCTCGGTCGCGAGATCGGGTTCATCGATCGGTAACGCGACGAAGCCCACGTGCAGCCGTCCCTCGTTGATGGCGCGGGTCTGTTCCGCCGACGCCATGTTCCGCACGACCATCCGGATCTGCGGATGCCGTCGCGCAAATGCACGCAAAATGTCGACGAAGATCCGCGCGTCCGCCGGTCCCGCGGCGCCGATCGAGAGCTGGCCGACTTCGCCCTGGTTCACCCGCAAGGCGAGGTTCGATGCATGCGCGGCATGCGCCAGGATGACCCGCGCTTCCTCGACAAACATCCGGCCGGCGTCCGTCAGCTCAACGTGACGCTTCGTTCTGTGAAACAGCGACACGCCGAGTTCTGTTTCCAGTTGGCGAATCTGCTGGCTGAGCGGAGGCTGGCTCAGATGAAGGCGCTCGGCCGCCTGGCCGAAGTGCAGGGTATCGGCCACCGTCACGACATAGCGCAGATGACGGAGTTCCACGCGGTTTTGAGCCTAGCACATCCGCTGAAGACGACGGGACGACTTTCACAAAAAGATGAGCCGGACTCATATCGAAAACGTCTTAGTCGTGACCAAACATATATTTCTGGCGCGGCAGCTCTTCTGATACACCAGAAAAATCCACCTGTCAGGGGATCCGGTCTGGCATTCCACCTCGGAGGAGGACCATGTATCGGTTGCTGAAGAGTTTCCTTATCGTTGCGGGATTTGTGCTGGTGCCCGCGCTCGCGTTCGCTCAGGCATCGATTGTCGGCACCGTCAGAGATGCGTCGGGAGCGGTGCTGCCCGGCGTTACGGTTGAAGCGTCGAGTCCGGTGCTCATTGAAAAAACACGCTCCACCATCACCAACGGTGTTGGCCAGTACTCGATCGACGACCTGAGGCCTGGCACCTATACGGTCACGTTCGGGCTCTCCGGATTTGCCGGGGTGAAGCGCGAAGGCATCGTGCTCACGGGGACGTTCATCGCGACGGTGAACCAGGACCTCAAAGTGGGTGGCGTGACCGAGGCCGTCACCGTCAGCGGCGAGCCGCCGGTCGTCGACGTCGCGAGTTCCCGCACCGAGCAAACCTTCACCGGTGACACGATCGCTGACATCCCATCCGGCCGCCAGTACTACAGCTTCACGGGTCTCGTGCCCGCAATCAACGTACAGGGCAACGACGTGGGGTCCTCGTCGGGCGCCATCTTCAGCGTGTTCCAGATCCACGGCGGGCGGCGCAATGAAGGACAGGTACAGGTGAACGGTCAGAGCGCCGGTTACCAGGGCATGGGCGTATCCGGATACACACCGGAAATCGGCAACGCACAGGAAGTCAATGTGACGTTGAGCGGTGCGCTCGCGGAAGCGGTCACCGGTGGCCCGCAGCTGAACATCATCAGCAAACAGGGCGGAAACATGTTCAGCGGGAGCATGTTTTTCAACTACGCGGGCGACTCGTTCCAGGGTGAGAACGTGAGCCCGGCGCAGAAGAGCGCCGGCCTGACGCCGATCCAGCTGCAGAAGCTGTGGGACGTCAACCCGTCATTCGGCGGGCCGATTCAACGCGATCGCGTCTGGTTCTTCAGTTCGTTCCGCCATCAGGGCAGCCGGCAGCGGATCAACATGTTCACCAACGCCAACGCCGGCGACGCCACCAAATGGACGTATGCGCCCACGACAAAGCAGGCGGTTGACGATGGCACGTGGAAGAACACGTCGGGCCGTCTGACCTGGCAGGCCTCGCAGCGTAACAAGATCGACGGCTGGATCAACGTCCAGTACAACTGTCAGCATTGCATCGAGGGCGGCTCCCGCTCCGGCCTCAACTTCACTGGCACGATCAATTCACCCGAGGGGCAGAGCACGAACGAGAACCATCCGAGCGTCCTCGGTCAGATCAGCTGGTCGTCGCCGATCACGAACCGCATGCTGGTGGAAGCGAACTGGGGTATCGGGCCGTACTTCTGGTGGGGCAGCCAGCAGAAGAACGCCTTCGACAAGACCTTGATTCCGGTGCAGGACGATGCGGGTGACATTCCGGGCATCAATTACCGAGCCGCCAACTGGTCGGGGCACACGGCGTATACCAACATCTACCAGGGCTCGCTGTCGTATGTGACTGGATCACACTCGGCGAAGTTCGGCGCGCGCCTGCACACCAACGACTCGACGTTCCCGCAGAACTTCTACAACGATTCGCAGCTCAAGTACAACTTCAGCAGCGGCGTTCCGACGCAGCTCACGATGTACGCCGATCAGGGGTCGCAGCAGCAACAGCACCAGGGCATCTTCGCGCTCTACGCGCAGGATCGCTGGTCGGCCGGCCGGCTGACGCTGCAGGGCGGCCTCCGCATGGAGTACCTCCGCGACCACTTCGGCCGTCAGCAGATCGGGCCGAACATCTTCGTTCCGACCGCTCTTGTCTTTGAACCGCAGGACGGTCCGCTCCATCAGAAGGACCTGATGCCGAGATTCGGCGCTGCCTATGACGTCTTCGGCAACGGGAAGACAGCCGCGAAGTTCTTCCTCGGCAAGTACCTGACCACGCCGAACACCGTCGATGAGTGGTTGAACTACAGTCCGGCGGGGTTTGGCCACCTGGTGACGTCCACGACGAGAGCCTGGGACGACACGTTCTTCGGTGTGGGCGATGCGCGGACCGGCAACTTCGTGGCGAACTGCAATCTCCTCGATCCGGTGGCCAACGGCGAGTGCGGGCCGATGGCCAATCCCAACTTCGCCAAGATCACTCCCAGCCTGCTCACGACAGATCCGGAGACCACCAGCGGCTGGAACACCCGCGAGTACAGCTGGGACCTGAATGCGTCGATCGTCCAGGAAATCTTTCCGAGGGTGTCGGTTGAACTGGCGTATTTCCGCCGGTCCTGGGGCAACATGCAGGCCACGATCAACCGTGCCTGGACGCCGGGAGATTTCGATTCTTTCGTCTACAACGTCGCGTCGGACCCGAAGCTGCCGGGCGGTGGCGGGTACCCGCTCACGTTCTATGACGTGAAGCCGGCGAAGTTCGGACAGTTCGACAACTATCGGACGTTCACGGACAACCTCGGCGGCGTCAGCAATACCTATAACGGCGTCGACATGACGGTGAACGCACGGCTGCGGGAGGTCACCATCCAGGGAGGCTTCAGCACGGGCAATCGCGTCGAGGACGACTGTGGTCTGGGCGCGCTGCACCCGGATGTCTACATCTTCGCGCCGTGGGGCGGCTCGGCGCCGTTCCTCGCCGATTCGCCATTCGTCGGTGGGCTTGGCCAATGGCCAGCGGCCTTCTGTCATCGCGAGTCGGGCTGGCAGACGAACGTGAAGGGGTTGGCGAGCTACAGCGTGCCGAGGATCGACGTCCTGGTCAGCGGAACGTTCCACAGCCTGCCGTACGCAGGGGCCGATTTTCCGAGTATCGCGGGGCAGAGCCTCAATGCGCAGGTGCAGATTCTCCAGATGCCCTTCTTCGCTCCGGCACTTGCCGACACGAACCTCGGTCGGCCGCTCTCGAGCGGCATCCCGGTTGAGTTCCTGAACATCGTCAAGCCGGGCACGATGTACGGAGATCGCCTCAATGGTGTCGATCTTCGGTTCGGCAAGAACGTTCGGTACGGACACACGCGATCGCTGCTCGCGTTGGATATCTTCAACCTGGCCAACTCCAACACGCCGGATGGGTATCTGCAGACCTACGGGGCGACGTATCTGAATCCGGTGTCGATCACCGCGGCGCGCGTATTCAAGATCAGCGCACAGTTCGACTTTTGACGTAGGGTCCGGCTTCGGCCGGATCGCTCGACGGGACGTAGTGTCCGGCTTCAGCCGGACCGCAATCAGGTGGGGGCCGACCTTCAGGTCGGCCCTTTTTGTTTTATTCCAGCTCGATCGGCATCTCCGCCGTGCCTTCGCCGTGGCGGATGACGAGCGCATACGTCCCACGCTCCCACGCGCCGGTCGGCGACTCGAAGAACAGCGGACCGGAGGCGATGTGGTCGCGATCGACGATGAACTCGTCGTGCACGACTGGACCGAACGGAAGTCTAAACAGCTGCATGTCCTCGAGCCGGTCCTGCTGTCTGAAGTACGACGCGACATCGTGCGCCTGGACCTTGGCGTTCTGCAGCAGCTGTTCCACTTTCATGACGTCCTCGCCGATGCGCGTTTGGGTCGCGAGCGGAATCTCCCGCCCCTGCGGTGTGCGCAGCGCGATCTCCTGGCGCTGGATGGTCGTTTCCTTGCTGGTCGAGAGCGCAGCCTGAATGACAATCCAGCGCGAACCGTGATTGCGCTGCGAGTAGTTATACGCGGCGACGACGTGAGCGGCCTTGTCGCGATATTCCACGACGGCCTTACCGCGTTTCTTGTTCGCAGAGGAAAACTCCTGCTGCGCAACAAGCTGCGGTCCCGCGAGCGCCAGCATCGCACAACAACTCACCACCCACACCACGGCCGTTCTGCGTCGGTACCCGATCATCGCGCCACCCCTTTCACCCGCCCGCGTGAAGGAAGGCAGAACCCGTGCCAGGCACGATTGTTCGTTCGGCGTCAACGGGCGCAGGACCTGATGTGTTATCGTCCCCCGCTGCTGACAGCCGTCGCTGGCAGCAGCGTCGGATAGATAGAGATAGATAGATCGAAGGAGTCGCCATGTCACGCCTGGTCTCGTTGATGTCGTTCATCGCCGTTGTGCTGTATGCCGCAGCCGGGCTGCAGGGACAGGCACCGGCCTGGCAGTCGGCAGATGAGGCCGGACAAGGCCAGACGCCGGTAATGCCGGTTCACCAGGAACCGCATCACCGGCAGGTATTCCAGTACGGTCCGCTGCGGATCATCGATCTGCAGATCCCGCCAGGCGACATGTCGTGGTTCCACACGCACGAATGGCCGGTGTTCTACCTGACCGTCGCTGATTCGCAGACGCGGACGCAGATTCTCGGTGAAGAGTGGGGCGCTCGCGGGCGCGGAGCTGCTCCGGCTGGCGCAGGCCGGGGCACACCACCTGCAGGCGGTCCTGCGGCTGGCGCACCTCCTGCGGCCGGCGGTCCTCCTCGTGCGGGTGGGCCCGCACCAGCAGGTGGGGCAGCGCCGCGAGCGGGTGGGCCGCCGCGGTTCCGGCCACGTGTGATGAGCGATCTCAGTTA
>Ga0070688_100001226_pt1 | contig 12795 bp, 6 predicted proteins | sample KBSS13HmetaG_FD_64679 | JGI IMG/M metagenome (GOLD analysis project Ga0070688, IMG submission 64679) | Switchgrass rhizosphere microbial communities from Kellogg Biological Station, Michigan, USA - KBS S1-3H metaG | ecosystem: Host-associated > Plants > Roots > Rhizosphere ...
CGCGGGCAGGTGGTCCCGCTCATTGCGACCGGCTCCGCTGATCGGCTGCGAACGCGACCAGCTCGGCGACACCGGCGCGCGCGGCCTGCACGCCGTCGAACATGCCCACCTTCTTCGACGTCGTCCCCGCGCTGACGTCGAAGAACATCACGGTCACGCGGATCTTGTCGCCCGGATCGATCTCCGCCCACATCAGGCGATCGGCGCCCAGCGAATGGCCGACCGCGCGGTAGCAGGCGGGCGTCGGCTCGATGCATTCGATCGCCAGCTGCGCGACCTCCATGCTGACCGCGGCCTTGGTGCCGGCGCTCGCCCCGGCGAGCTTGACGCGGCTCATCTCATCGTTGACGGCGCGCGCGACGACGGGGACGTCGAAAGAATCCAGCGGCATCCAGGCGAGACGCGCGGGCTGCGACGGCGTGGCCGGCTTCGCGACCGTCACCGGCGCGGGCGGCGGATCGCTGGCGCACGCGAGCCCCACGCCGGCCAGCAGCAGCGGTCCGAACATCAGTCCGGATCGCGTGGGCCCGTAACGCCGCCCCGTGGCTGTCATCCTCAACTGCATTCAATCGGGCTGCCCGGCCGCACCCTTGAGCGCAAATCGCCTTTAACCGAAAGTCGTAGCGCAAGGCGCTACGCAGGTGCGCTGGCATCGACGCATGACAATCATCACCAGCTGACGGAAATCGTTCAGGTTCTGACAGCCGCCCACCGAGATAATCTGGCGAAGAGCGTGGCGTACGGGTTGCTTGACTGCCGGGACCAAACGCTCTTGGAGGCGACCTTGATTCGCAGACTGACTTACCTGGCGATCGGGCTGGCGGCGCTGGCCGGCGCGTGTGGGGGCAAATCCGCCGCCGGGATCGGCGGGCCCCACGCCGACGCGGGCACCGACATGCCGGCGACGGACGGTAGCCCGAAGACCGACGGCAACCCGACCACCGACGGGAATCCGACCACGGACGCCCCGCCGACGACGGACGGGAACCCGAACACCGACGGCAATCCGACGACGGACGGAAATCCGCCGCGCGACGGCAACACGCCCGACGGCAGCGACGGCGGCGCGCCGGGTCCGCTGCAGTGGGCGGGCATCTACGATTCGAACGGCGTGTGGGATCTGTCGGGACCGATCACCGCGCAGCGCACGCTGGGTGACGTGGTGGCGGACCTGCTCATCGACCAGATCGTCACCCGCGCCGGCGTTCCGTCGGCCCTCGAGGGTCAGGCAAAGTCCGTCCTGCGGACGCTGGTCGGCGGCAAGATCAAGTCGCTGGTCGACGCCGCGACGCCCGCCGCGCTGAAGCCCGGCAGCGATCTGTTCATGAAGCTGACGGCGGTCCTCGCCAGCACGCAGGTGACGTCCACGATCGACGTTCATCCCGGGTTCACCGCCGGATCGGTGCAAGGATCGGAGGAGATCCGGACGCTGAAGTTCAGCTTCCAGGGGCGCAACGTCACCCTCCCCGTCGGCGAGCTGCTGGAACGGACCATCCCGCTGGTCACGGTGGGAGCCGAGTGGGAAGGCACGCAGTCGGGCGCCGACGTCCTGGTGATCGACCAGCACGAGTTCGCGCTGCGCCTGGGCAAGATGATCGTCTGGGTCGTCGACAACGTCATCCAGGACGCCGCCGGCGGGCCGTCGCTGACGCAGACGGCGGCCTCGGTGATCGATTGCAATGCCATCACGTCCGCCATCACGGGCGGCAACACGTCGTTCTCGTTCGGCGTCGGCTTCCTCTCGTATTCGATCAGCGCGTCGTCGCTGACGGCCGGCTGCGGGGCCGCCGTCGACACCGTCAAGACCAAGGCGCTGGGGCTGTTCGACGTCGACGCCGCCGTTTCGCTGGGAGGCCGCGTTCAGGCGCTGGACGACGACGCCGACGCGATCGCCGATCGCCTGAAGAGCCTGACGGGCTTCGGCGGCATGGTCACCGACTCCGCGATCGCGCCCCAGGTCGCGGCGCGCTTCGAGGCGTTCCGGCGCCGCCAGCCCGGCGCCCCGACCGGGTTCGGCCCGAACTACGCCGACATGAGCAACACCATGGGCACGACGGCGCGCCTCCCGATTCGCGGGCGGATCATTCGCGTCGTCGACGGGTTCAATCCCGCGACCACCACGCCGTTCGCGCAGATATCGCAGGAAGAGCTGCCGAACGAGCCGGTCATGGTCTCCAGCGGCGGCATCAATCTGGGTGTCGTGACGACCGACGGCGAGGGCTACATCGATCAGGCGCTGGACATCACGGCGGCGGCGCTGGCGCCGGGCACGCACCCGCTCGGGTTCGCGGTGCGCGGACGCCTCGCCGGAACGGCGTCCGCCATGCTGCTGTCGCCGCAGGCGCCGGGAGTGGTCGTGCGCTCCGACGTCGACCTGACCTATCTGGACACGCATTTCATGTCGACGACCGACAAGCTGGCGCTGCTCATCCAGCGCGGCAGCGAGCGCTCCACCCTGCCGGCGATGCAGACCGTCTATCGCGGCATGCGCCGGGGCGCGACGTCAGCCGAGGAGATCCCGCTGACGTTCCTGTCGGGCAGCCCGAACTTCTTCAAGATGCCGCTCGAAGAAAAGATGCGCGTCGATCTGATCGCGCAGGACGGCGTGGTCCTGAAGCCGTTCAAGGACATCATCGCCGCCAAGGTGACCGATGTGGATCTGGGCGCGATCGTGCCGGCCCTGGAGGAACAGGTCGGTTACAAGCTGACGGCGCTGCTGCGCCTGCGGCTGGACGTTCCGCCCGACACGAAGGAGATCCTGATGGGCGACGACAGCGAGGCGGACGCCGTCGCCTATTCTCTGTACCACCGCTTCACCAGCAAGCAACTGACCGCCGATGCGCTGGTCGCGGCGGCGGACGCCGTTCCCGTCGACGCGACCTGGCGGCCCGCGATCGTCGATCTGGCGGGGCGCGTGGCGCCGGTGCTGCCGCAGACCGCGCCTGTCGTCACCATCTACATCAACCGCACCGGCACGCCGAACTCGCGCTTTCCCGTCGCGAGCTGGACCGTGCCCAGCCTGACCCGCTATCACACCGGCGCCTGGCCGCTGGCGCTCGACCTGTTCGAGGAGGGGCGCCTGAGCGGCCCGGCGACGGCGGCCGTGAAGGCCCGCCTGATCGAGCTCGGGCAGACGAACGCGACGCTGTCGGCGGCCGCGCAAGACGCCGTCACCGCGGGCTTCGTTCAGGCGGCGACGGTCAGCGCGTTCTAGCGCGCGGCGACGAGGGCGATCGTGCCGTGCTGCTTCTCGAAGCTGTCCTTGGCGGACGTCGCGTCCTTGTAGCTCGGGAAGTTGCCGTAGCGGACGCGGTAGGACATGCCGCGCCCGGGGACGTCGCCCGCCACGACGAACGCACCCGGATATTGCTCGGCGTACGCCTTCGCTTCCTGGGCGCTCGTGAACGTGCTGAGGTGAAGGGTGAACTTGCCCTTCGCCTTCGCGGGATCGGCGGCCGGCGCTGTCGCCGCCGGCTGCTTCTGCGGCGCGGGCGCGGGCGCCATCGCCTTGGGCGGCTGCGGCGCCGCAACGGGCGCGATCGGCTTGGGAGGAGCCGCGACGGGCGCCAGCTTCGGCGCGGCGGGCGCGGCGACGGGCGCCGGCTTCGGCGCCGGTGTGGGTGCCGGCGCAGTCGCCGCCAGCGCCAGCTTGGCGGGCTTCGCCGGCTTCGGGCTCGACGCGATCAGCGTGTTCGGAAACGTCAGCGGCGGCATCGGCGGCACGGCGACGGCGGCCGGGGCGTGCGCGCGATCGAGCGCACCCAGCGGATCTTGCAGATCGGGCGAGGCCGCCTGCCCCCGTGACTCGATCCGCTTGCCCACCATCACGCCCAGCACGAACAGCATGCAGGCGACGACGGCGCTGCCGAAGAAGAGGAAGAACACCTGGCGGTTGTCCAGGCGCACCTCGATCTTGTCGCGCCACCGCTCGGCGTTTCGGTCGACGTCCCGGAGGGCGGCCTCTTCCATGCTGTCGATCGCAGTGTATCGCACCGTCATGAATCGTCCTCTTTCCTCACTGAGAGTCCTCGGCAGTTGAATCCGTCGCGCGCGCCATCGTCTCGGGCGCGGACACGCCCAGCAGCGCCAGCGCGTTGCGCGTCACCTGGGCGATGGCGTCGACCCAGTACAGCCGGGCCGCCGTCTTGCGCCAGTTCCAGGTGGCCCGCCAGTCGCCCGTCCGGTGGCGCTCCTGGGGCAGGATGGTGTCGCCGTGCACCTTCTGCAGGCGGGTGTAGTAGCTCTGGAACTCGCTCGCCAGCTCGGTCAGGTAGGTGGCCACCCGGTGGGGCTCGCGGGCGATCGCAGCGTCGGCCACGAAGTCCGGGAAGTCGGCCAGCCGGCGCAGGATGGCGATCTCCTCGGGCAGCGCCAGCTCGGCGGCCAGCGCCGCGTCCAGCGGCGGCCGCGGCGCCTCCAGCGACGCCGCCCGGCGCTTGATGGCGGCGCAGCGCGCGTGCCCGTACTGGACGTAGTAGACGGGGTTGTCCATCGACTGCCGCTTGGCGACCTCCAGGTCGAACTCCAGCGGCGTGTCGTGGCGGCGCATCAGGTAGAAGTAGCGGGTCGCGTCGCGCCCCACCTCTTCGATGACGTCGTCGAGGGTGACGAACTCCCCCGCCCGCTTCCCCATCTTCACCTCGACGCCGTCGCGCAGCAGGCTGACGTTCTGGATCAGGATCACGCGCAGCACCGCGGGGTCGAACCCGAACGCCTTCAGCGCCGCCTGCATGCGCGCGATGTGGCCGTGGTGGTCGGAGCCCCAGATGTCGCACAGCTCGTCGAAGCCGCGCGCGATCTTCTTGCGGTGGTAGGCGATGTCCGCCAGCAGGTACGTCGGCTGCTTGTCGGACTTCACGACGACGCGATCCTTGTCGTCGCCCCACAGCGCCGTGGTCTTCAGCCAGACGGCGTCGTCGCGCCGGTCGATGTAGCCCTTGCCGTCCAGCGCGCGCAGCGTCTCGCCGACGTCGCCCGCGTCGTGCAGCGCCCGCTCGCTCTGCCAGACCTCGAAGTCGACGTCGAAGCGCGCCAGCGTATCGCGAATCATCCCCAGCGCGCGCTCGATCCCGTACTGCTTGATCGGCTCGATGTCGGCGGGCGGCGCCGGGGAGACCCAGCGCGCCCCGTCGCGCGCGAACAGATCGCGGCCGAAGCCGCGGATGTATTCGCCCTTGTAGCCGTTCTCGGGGAACGCCACCTCGGGGACGGCCGGATCGGCGGCGCGCGCCGCCTCCATGTAGCGCGTCCACACCGACAGCGCGAGCATCTGCACCTGGTTGCCGGCGTCGTTGATGTAGTACTCGGGCGTCACGGCGTAGCCGGCGAAGCGCAGGAGGCGCGTCAGCGCGTCGCCGACCGCGCAATGCCGGCCGTGCGCGACGGTGATCGGGCCGGTCGGGTTCGCCGACAGGTATTCGAGGACGATCTTGGGCGTCGGACGCGGCGCCCCGCGTCCCCAGTCGGGGCCGGCCGCCAGGATGGCGCCCAGCGTGCGCTGCCAGAACGCCGGCGCGAGCCGCAGGTTGATGAATCCGGGGCCGGCGATGGTGACCTCCGCCAGCGTCGAATCGGGGCCCGTGGGCAGGCGGGCGACGATCGCCTCCGCCACCGCGCGCGGTGTTTTGCCGGCGCCCTTCGCGATCGCCAGCGCGACGTTGGAGGCGAAGTCGCCGTGCTCGGGCCGCTTCGCGCGCTCGAGCGGGACGCTGGCGGGCGCGGCCGGAATGGTCCCGTCGCTGGCCAGCGCGGCCAGCGCCTGCGCGAGCAGGTCGCGCACGGTCTCGCGGGCACTGGACGGAGCTTGCACGTGGATCACCTACATGTAGTTTCTACGCATACCACTTATGCGTCAAGTTACTGGCGTTTCAGGGACTTAACCACGCGGCCGGATTACTGAATCGGGAACAGGCCGTTGCTGGCGTGAAAGTCCTCGTAAACGGGCAGGTACCCGTTTGCTGACGACAGCCCGAACGGGTTGACGCGCACGATCTGGCCGCGGGTCGGACCGCCCCCCTGCCCTCGACCCAGCCGCCGCTGGTCGACGACGAAGAAGAACGGCGCCGCCTTGCCCGTGATGCTGTCGATGCGGTTCGAATCGATCGGCCCGAGCACGATCCGCGCGGGCGCGGACACCTCGACGGTCGAGAGATTGACGACCGACTCCTGCCGGAAGCCGCCGTGAACATCGAAGTGGATGTTGGTGCCGGAGGGCGGCGCGCGCTCGATAGCGGCGAGCACGAACGCGACCTGCGTGTTGCGGAAGCGCGCGCGCACGTACTGCACCCGGCCGGGGCGTGTGTTGGGATCGGGTGAGATGGCCTGGGTGTCGCTGTCGATCGGACCACCGAAGTAGAGGCACGCGTTGGGCGCCGTCACGTCCCCCGTCCACGTCTTCATCCACTCGATGAGCTGTGGCGCTTCGGGGCGCGCGAAGCCGGTCTTCGGCATCATGTCCATCGCCATCTGCTTGGGGTCTATGCCCGAAACGTCGGCCAGCTTCCCGGGGTTGTTCATGTCCAGGATCGGCTCGAGCGCCGGATTGAAGTGGTCGATGTAAAAGCCGTCGCCGCTGCGATCGGGAGGCTGGCCACCCGCCGGGGCCCCGGGCACGTCGAAGGGCATGCCCTTCTGCAGCGTCGGGTAGACGGGGTGCATCGGCTGCTCGCACAGGATCGCGTCGGGTGACTGGCCGGGGTACGGTCGCAGCGGGATGCGCGAGACCAGGCGCGGGTCGCGTTCACCCGGCGTGGCGAGTGGCCGACACAGATCGTCGGCGGGGTTCTTGGTCATCATCGGGTCGATGAGCGTACCGGCGGCCCTGTTGGTCGTTCCGGCCGAGAACGAGCCCGACGCCGAGCCGCTGACCAGGAAGCCGGCGTTCACGTTCACCGCGTAGGAGGTGAGCTGCGGGAAGCAATTGTCTTGCGTCAGCGGCGGACCGTCGCCGCAGAGGCTCGTGAACACGCACTTCCCGGCAGCCGTGCAGAACTCGCCCGGGTTGCACGACTTGCCCGCGCCCTTCGAGCACAGGTCCTGTCCGGTGAGGCACAGGCCTTCGGGCGTGCAATCGACCGCTCCCACCGGACAGCCCGAAAGGTCCGGTGTGGTGCCCGGCTTGCACATCGGCAGGCAGACGCGGCCTTGGCGACAGTCCCGGTTCTGCGCGCAGATGTTCAAGCAGCGTGGCTCCCCCTTGTACGCGACGCAGCTGAATCCGCGCAGCGAGTCCCCCGTCGCTGGCGGTAGCTGCGTGCTGGGGTCCGCCGGATCCAAGCAATCGTTCGTATGGTCGATGCCGGTGCCGCCCGTCCCCGTCGCCCCGCCGGTGCCAGCCATGCCACCCGCGCCGCCGCTGCCGCCCGAGCCGCCCGATCCAGCTGCGCCACCCATGCCGTCGGTACCCGCCATGCCGGCTGCGCCACCCGTGCCGCCCATGCCGCCCATGCCGTCGGTCCCGGCCATACCCGCGGCGCCACCCGCACCGCCGGTCCCCGTCGCGCCACCCGTCCCTGTCGCTCCACCGGTGCCCGAGATCTGGCAGGGCGAGAGGCTGGAGCGGACGACCTCGTCGAGGTGCGGTGTCAGGGTCAGCTGGCTCTCGGTCGCCTGGACGATGTCGTAGCGCCGCACGCTGCTCTTGAAGGGCGCGCACTGCGTGGTCAGCGACGCCTGCTGGTTCGCGCTGATGCACAGACCGGTGACGGTCAACCCGCCCCCGACCTTGTCCAGCGACGGATCGCGATCGCAGATCAGCCCGAGCGGGCAGTCCGCCGAGGTCGTGCAGCCGCGCAGCGTGACGATGTCGCCCGGGAGAACGCCCGCCGTGCAGAACCCGCCGCCGCCGTCAGTCAGGACGGACAGGTGAAGCATTCCCGAATAGCGCGGGCCGGTCACCGTTCCCTGCCAGGTGACGTCCCAGCCCTGCGTGATCGCCGCTTCGCGATCGGGAAAGAACACGTGCGTTCGTTGCGGCCGCACGTCGAGCGCCGTCGCGTTGTCCTCCGTTCCCTGCGTCCAGAACGGTTCGATGTACGGCGCCGTCGGCAGGACGAGCGGTGGCAGGTCCAGGCGCGTGGGACCCAGCGAGGGATCCAGCGAGACCGCGTAGCTCGTGACATTGCGGTCGCGCGGGCGGTTCGGGAACGGCGTCGATTCGAAGACGACGTTCGATGAATCGGAGCCGTTCTTGTAGACGAAAGGTTCCTCGGACAGCGGGAACGGGTCCTGGGGACTCGTCGGAGGAAATAGCTCGGTCTGGCTGTTGTGAACGACGGCCTTGAGCGGTCGCGACGCCGGGGTAATGTTCACGAGGTAGATCGTTCCCGACGACGTCAGCACCCAGGCGTAGCCGCCGTTGACCGTGTCTTCCTTGGTGTCGCCCGTCATGTCCGCCGCCGCCACGTCGATCGGGATCGCCGGGAAGCGCAGGCCGCTCGTGGCATCGAGCGAGGACGGGCGCCGGTTCACCTGACCGTACGGGATGCAGGGATTCTGCGGGCTGACGTCGACCACCGGAGCCGGCATGTTCGGATCGCTCGACTTCTTTTGCGGATCCAGCGCATCGAAGTTCGTCTCGCACTCGATCTCGGAGCCGGGGTTGAAGACATGCACGATGCGCAGCGATCCGTCGCGCGCGATCGCATAAAGGTAGTTGCGCCGCAGCGCCTGCCCCACGAACTGGCCGACGTACTCCGGGCCGGTCGTCGAATCCCCCTGGATCACCCACGGATCGAGACCGAGGCGAATCCGGTTGCTGCCCCCGGACAGATCGTGGAGCGGGATGGTCTTCATCGGATTGAACTCCGACGTCGACGGCGCCAGCGCGAACGACATGATGAAGGGCGCCTTGGAGAGCGACACGTAGGCGTGGTCGCCCGTCGGGAAGATCGCGATTCCGGTCGGGGCGTACTTGCCCGTGTCGCCGGCGGGCGCGCCCCCATCCGTGGCGCCGCCGCAATCGGCCGGGCAGCTCGGCGGCGCGGCTGGGTCTATCGCAGTGAAGATCGGCGGCGCCAGCGGGTCCGCAGGATCCGACGACACCACCTGCGCCGAATTGACGATCTCGCCCGACGGAAACTCGACCACCGCGACGACATCGCACGACGGGAACGTCACGAGCGCGCGCCAGGGGACCGCGCTCGCCGAGCAGAGGGCAGCCCTTCCGTCCAGCCCGTGAATGTCGCGCGGCAGGAACACGGTCTCGTACGGCGCCGACGCGACGGGTGCGCCGCCCGGCCAGTGGGGAACGACGCGCTGCAACCCGTTGCCCGGGGGCTCGTTCACGGTGACGGTCGGGCTGTTGTATTGAGTCGCCAGCGTGGGCGCGAGCAGCGTCGACGGATCGATCAGCGTCAGATCGCACGAGCCGCGGTTCGAGCTCACCAGGCGGCAGCCGTCCGTGCTCGCGGAGATCTGCTCGGGCAGCCCGCCCAGCGGGACGCGCCCGTAGCCGCCCGTCGACTTGTTCAGGTCGACGATCTTCCAGTTGTCGGCGTCGATCACCGACAGGTCACCGCTGGCGCTGTTGGGCACGAACGCGAAAGCCCGGTTGTGAATCGAGGGGATGGGCTGGCTCTGGTGATCGCCGTTCACCGCGGGCGGGTGGCAGGTCCGCATCGGCTGTCCCGTGACGTCGTACGGACTGACCTCGGCAGGCGCGCCGTTCTCGTCCATCCCGTTCTGGCCGTACGCGCCCAGGCACATGAACGCGATGTCGGTCGGACGATTCAGATCGTTGGTCGGCAGGATATTGGGCGCGGGCGTGCACGCCGCCGCCAGCGCGAGGCTCAGCAAGCCCAGGCGATGAAAATGAGCGCGCGTCATCGCGGCGTCACCCTCGGGAAACCGATGCGTTGAACGACGTGGTACAGGGTCGGGCTGGCGGGATCCAGATCGATGACGGAGATGTTGTTGTCGCCGAAGCCGACGACGTAGGCGACCTTGCGCGGCTGGTCGAACACCAGCCCCGACGGCCCGCGGCCGACGAGGAACGTCTTCACCAGTCGCGGCACGGACGGGTCATAGACGTAGATCTCGCCGTCGGCGAAGCAGGTGACGAACAGGCGCGTCGCGTCCGAATCGGAGTCCCCTTCGGGGTACTTGTCGAGGAAGGTCGGGCTGCCGCAGGTCTCGAGCACATCGGTCGGCGCGCTATTCAGAGCGAATCCGACCAGCGCGGGCGGCGATCGCTGCAGCACGAACGCGTGGTCGTTCACGAAACGGATTCCGCGCGTCTCGGTGCCCACCAGCGGCGGGTTGTAATTGTTCCCGTTCGGGTATGCCGCGATCTCGCGAAGCCCGCCCGGACACTGGGCCGTCGATCCCAGGCCGGCCACCTGGGGCACGTAGCGCGATGACGCGAACAGGCCGTGGCTGGTGATGGTGAGCGCCGTGATGCCGACGGATCCGACGCTGTTGGGTGTGAACGGGCTGGGGAACGGGCCGATGAAGCGCGGTGTGCCGAGGTGACCCGTCGGGGCCAGCGGCGCGACGTCGAACAGCGAGAAGCCACCCGTGAACGCGCGCGCGCTGTTGCCGCTCAGGTGGCCGATGAACAGCTGGCCGTGCAAGGCGTCGAGCGCGAGCGCGTACGGTTCGTCGGGCAACGGTATTTCGGGTGGGTTCGGGTCGTCGGTCGCCGACGCCAGCGCCGAGGTCGCGGTGACGACGCGGTGCGCGCCGTCGCACGTCGCGAAGTCGACGGACGTCTGAGGATCGGTCACGTCGCCGACGCACTTCAGTTTCGGCGGGGTCAGGGGATCGCTCGACTCGATGTCGACGAAGGTCAGCGACGTATCGCCGCGCACGTTGATCAGCAGGCGATCGTCGGGGCTACTGAAGCCGTCGCACGTACCGCTGCACGGGTTGCCGCTGGCGTCGATCGTTGGACACGACGCGACCTGCATCACCATCCCGGCCGCGAAGCTGCCGATGCGCACGTTGCCGAGACCCCGGTGGTCGCCGTCGGCCGCGCCGATGTACGACCGCTCATCGCAGTTGGTGATGCTCGGATCGAGGGCGTCGCGGCAGCAGAAGTCGATCGGATCCGTGCGCGGGTTCGTGTAGCTGACCGCGGGGCACTGGTCGCGCGGGATGCCCCTGTCAGCCGCCGCCCGCGTCAGGCTGAAGGCCATCAGCGAGCCGTCGTTGTAGCGCAGGTCGGCGTTCGAATTCGTGACCAGCAGCCACTCGCCCGTCCGGTCCATCACCGCGCTCGCCGGATACGCGATCGTGTCCGACGGCGGATCGACGCCCGCCTGGTTGAGGCCGCACGCGGGCGCCCACGCGCACGCTGCGAGCAGCAGGACGTGCGCGGGCGCCTGGGCGCGTTTCATGGCCGTTCGGGTTCGACCTTGCGGGGGCTCGTTCGGGTTGTCTTCGTGTTCGGGGTTCGCCCTACGATTTCAACGCCGCCTGGGCCGCCGCCAGCCGCGCGATCGGCAGCCGGTACGGCGAGCAGGAGACGTAGTCGAGGCCGATCTCGTTGCAGAACTCGACCGACGACGGGTCGCCGCCGTGCTCGCCGCAGATGCCGAGCTTCAGCTTCTGCTTCACCGACCGACCCTTCTCGGCGGCGATCTTCATCAGGGCGCCGACGCCCTGGCGGTCGACGCTGACGAACGGGTCGACCTGGTAGATGTCCTGCGCCTGGTACGCGGCCAGCACGCGCGGCACGTCGTCGCGCGACAGGCCGAACGTCATCTGCGTCAGGTCGTTGGTGCCGAACGAAAAGAACTCGGCGGTCTCGGCGATCTGATCGGCGGTCAGCGCCGCGCGCGGGATCTCGATCATCGTCCCGACCAGGTAGCCGACCTTCTTGCCGCGGGCCGCGAAGACGGCGGCCGCCGCCTTGCGGACGATCGCCGCCTGCAGGTCCAGCTCCTTCTTCGTCCCGACGAGCGGGATCATGATCTCCGGGAACACTTCCATTCCCTCGCTGGCGACGTCGACCGCGGCCTCGAACACCGCGCGCGCCTGCATCTCCGTGATCTCGGGATACGTGATGCCGAGGCGGCAGCCGCGGTGGCCGAGCATCGGGTTCGACTCCTTGAGGTCGTGAATCCGCTCCTTGACCGCGTCCACGCTCTTGCCGGTGTCGCGCGCCAGCTCGGCGATGCCCGCCTCGTCGTGGGGCAGGAACTCGTGCAGCGGGGGATCCAGCGTCCGGATCGTGACCGGCCGCCCCTTCATCGCCCGGAAGATCCCGGCGAAGTCCTCGCGCTGCAGCGGCAGCAGTTTGTCCAGCGCCTTGCGCCGGTCGGCCTCGTTCTCGGCGACGATCATCTCGCGCATCGGGCCGATCTTCCCCTCGCCGAAGAACATGTGCTCGGTGCGGCAGAGGCCGATGCCCTCGGCGCCGAACGCCACCGCCGCCTCCGACTGATCCGGCTGGTCGGCGTTGGCGCGCACGCGCAGCCGGCGCGCCGCGTCCGCCCAGCTCATCAGCTTGGCGTAGCGCTGGTAGACCGGCGCTTCCTTCGCGTCCAGGTTCTTCTCGATGAGCACGCGGATGACCTCCGACGGCGTCGTGTCGACGCGGCCGTTGATGACTTCACCCGCGAACCCGTCGATCGAGATCCAGTCGCCTTCCTTGACGACGACCGTGCCCTTCGCGGTCTCTACCTTCATCTGGCGCGCGTGGTAGTCGAACGACAGCGCGTCGCAGCCGACGATGCAGACCTTGCCCATCTGCCGCGCGACCAGCGCCGCGTGGCTGGTCATGCCGCCGAACGCGGTCATGAAGCCGAGCGACGCGTTCATGCCGCGGATGTCCTCCGGGCTGGTCTCGTGGCG
>Ga0070688_100001227_pt1 | contig 12793 bp, 3 predicted proteins | sample KBSS13HmetaG_FD_64679 | JGI IMG/M metagenome (GOLD analysis project Ga0070688, IMG submission 64679) | Switchgrass rhizosphere microbial communities from Kellogg Biological Station, Michigan, USA - KBS S1-3H metaG | ecosystem: Host-associated > Plants > Roots > Rhizosphere ...
ACATCATGTTGCCGGATGCGTCCACGAGTGCGGCGGTGACGCCGCGCGCGCGCAGCGCGCGCATCGCCTGGTCGACCGCGTAGCCCTTGGCGATGCCGCCCAGGTCGATGCGCATGCCGCGGCGCGCGAAGTGGATCGTGCCCGCGGCGGAGTCGAACGCCACATCACCGGCGCCGACCAGCGCCCACGCGGCGCGCGCCTCGGAGTCGGACGGCACCCGGCGCGGACCGCCGATGAAGCCCCAGGCACGAACGAGCGGCTCGACCGTGATGTCGAACGTATGGTCGCTCTCGCGCCAGATGCGCAGCGAGCGCGCGATCACGTCGCCGACGAGCGGCTGGACGCGGGTCGTGACCGAGTCGGCGACGCGGTTGATGCGCGCGACCTCGCTGGTCGAGGTCCAGTTGCTCATGAGCGAATCCACGAGCCGGATCGCCCCGTGTGCGGCCGCGGCATCGGCGGCGCTGGCCGCGGAGTCCCTCGTCACCAGCGTCACGTTCACGTACGTGCCCATGGCGTGGATGGGGTAGGGGACGCTCCGCTCGGCGGTGCCAGTACCTATGAGGAGCGGCGTGGCGAGCAGCGCCGCCGCCCGCCAGGACCGCGAGCGTCTCGCTGGTGGGTTCATCCGTGAACCTCCCTCGCGGGTTCGTGCGATCAGGCGGCGCGGATCACGGCGGGTCCGGGGCTGCGCGCGCGATCGACGACCGAGGTTTCGGCAGGTCGGCGCGAGAATCGCGGCGGGATACCTTCGGATGAGTCGTTTTGCGGGTCCGCGCTGGCGATTTCCGTTGAAGGTGGCTGAACCGTTCCCTAACATACCAACCCTCGGAAAAACCCCCTTGGCCCTTGCCGGAGCCGCGCCACCGAGATGCCCGCGGCTCGAAGTCTTCACCCGGTCGACCCCCCGGGATGGAGTCGAACGCTGAAGCCCCCGTGCCGCTGGTTCCTCGTCTCCACCCCGGTCGCCGCGTCGTCCCCCGCACCCGGCCGCGCCACCACGCAACACCACGCCCCGAAGCGCACGACCGTGCCGCCGGGGGCGCTCGATGTGCTGTCCCGATGAGGCCACGCCCGTGATCCCGGCGTGGCCGCTCCGTTTTTCATTCGCTTGCCTCGATCGTCCCGCCGAGCGGGTCCCACAGGAGGTCGCCAGGTGATCGCTTCGATACCACGGAGACTGCGGCGCGCGTTCGCCATCGCGTCCTCGTCCGCGCTGCTCATCGCATCCGCCCCGCTGGCCGCGTGGGCGACGACCTACTTCTCGCAGGGCAGCGTCCCGCCGAACACGTTGGCGAGCTGGAACACCGTGCGCGGCGGCGGCGGTGCATCGCCGGCGAACTTCACCACCGCGAACGACGTCTTCGTCATCCAGAACACGCACAACATGGGGACGACGGCGACGTGGGCGGTGGCGGGCTCGAACGCGAAGATCCAGATCGAGAGCGGCGGCACGCTGACCGCGAACCACCTCGTCTCGGTGCCGCAGTTCCAGGTCGACAACGGCGGCACGTACGTCCACAACGCGATCAGCGGCGCGTCGAACGGCGTCGCGACCGACGTCCCGGGAAGCACCACCCGGTCGTTCGGCGCGAGCAGCAGCGTCGAGTTCCAGAAGTGGGCGAACGGCGGCACCGGCCCGGTCGCCCTGCCCGCCGTGACCTGGGGCAACCTGAAGATCAACGTCGCCGCGCTCGGCGGATCGTGGCAGCAGTCGGGCGGGCTCACGTCCGTCCTGGGCAACCTCACGATCCAGGCCACGGGCGGCACGACGCGCGAGTTCCGGCTGAATGCGAACTCGCCCGCGGCATCGTCGCTCACGGTCACCGGCGACGTGCTCGTGTTCGGTGGCATCTTCAACGTCACGAGCGGCACCGCGATCGAGACGTTCAACATCGGCGGCAACCTCGCCGTGAGCGGCGGCACGTTCACCGCGACCGGCGCCGGCCCGCACAACATCAACTTCACCGGCGGCGGCGCGAACTCCTCGATCACGCTCGTCTCCGGGACGTACACCCCCACCGCGCTCAATTACTCCGTCGCCCCGGGCAAGACGCTGTCGGTGAGCGGCGCGTTCGCGCCGCTGGTCGCGGCCGGCCGGACGATGGTCGTGAACGGCACGTTCCAGATCGACCCGACCACGACGCTGGGCACGACCGGCACGTGGAGCTACGGCGCGGGGGCCTCGCTCACGTTCAACGAGGCTGCCTCGCGCCTCGTCGACGGCACGTCGCCGTTCTGGCCCGCCGCGAGCGGTCCCACGAACGTCAACGTGAGCGGGGCCGGCACCGTGGCGGTCCCGGTCGCGCGCACGGTTGCGGGCAACCTGACGTTCACGAACGGGGCCATGGCGCTTGGCGCCGCGGACCTCACCGTGAATGGCACGCTCGCGCTCGGCTCCAGCAAGATCACCACCGCCACCGCCAAGGTGGTGCTGCCGGCGAGCGCAACGCTGACGCGCGGCAGCGGCTACATCGTCGGCACGCTGCAGAAGAACGTCGCCACCGGGTCGAACGTGAGCCGCACGTTCGAGGTCGGGGACGGCTCGAATTACGCCCCGGTCAGCGTCTCGTTCGCGAACGTCTCCGGAGCGGGCGATCTCGTGGCCTCGACCGCCTCACCGGTCTCCGTTCCTGCGCAGGCGAACCTCAGCGCCAGCAAGTTCGTGAACCGTTCGTGGACCGTCACGAACTCGGGCGTGAGCTTCTCCACGTACGACGCCACGCTCAACTTCAACCCGGGTGACATCCAGGGCGGCGGCGACCCGAACAACTTCATCGTCGCCAAGAACACCAGCGGCACGTGGACGAACCCCACCGTCGGCACGCGCACGGCGACGTCGACCCAGGCCACGGGCCTGTCCGCGCTCAGCGACTTCTACGTCGGCGAGTCGGGCGCGCACACGATCAGCGCCACCGCGGGCGCAAACGGCAGCATCACGCCGAGCGGCGCCGTGCCGGTGAACGACGGTGCGAGCCAGGGCTTCACGATCGCCGCGAACGCGGGGTACGTGATCCAGGACGTGCTCGTGGACGGCGTGAGCCAGGGCGCGGTGGCGAGCTACACGTTCACGAACGTGACCGCGGACCACACGATCAGCGCCAGCTTCGCGGCGGATCCCACGTCCACGATCAACGCGGTCTCGCCCGCGGGGTTCGTCACCACGGTGGTGCCGAGCGTGGGCGTGCCGGTGACGCTGTCGCGCACCGTCACCACGCCGATCCTTGGCTACTCGGTCACGTTGCAGCTTTCAGGCCTCACGAGCACGGCCGCGGCCATCACCGAGGGCGGCTTCCTGTCCGCGAGTGGCGCCAACACCAGCTTCCAGGTCACGGACAACGGCGGCGGTAGCTATACGGTCGACGGCGTGACGCTGGGTGTGCCGTGCGGCTCCAGCGCCACCAGCGGCACACTGTTCACGGTCGGCGTGGGCAGCGCGCTCGCCGGCGGCTCGGGCACGGTCACGGTGACGTCGGTGACGCTGCGGGACTGCTCGAACGCCACGCTGCCGTCCGCGGTCGGCACGGCCGCGACGGTGAACGTGGATCGCTCGCCGCCGAGCGTCGTCGTGAACTCGCCATCCAACTCCGAGCATTGGGTCGCCGGATCGGTGCAGGCGATTACGTGGACGGTGACCGATGCCGAAGGCATCGCGGCGAACGGCCTCTCGATCGAGTACTCGACCGACCTCGGTGCGAACTGGCTGCCGGTCGCGAGCGGTCTCGCGAACACGGGCAGCTACGACTGGACGATCCCGAGCACGCCGACGACGCAGGGCGTCGTGCGCGTCACCGCGCTCGACGTGCACGCGAACGCGGGCCAGGGGACGAGCACGATCTCCCGCCCGTTCACGATCCAAGGCACGAGCACGACCGTCGTCACGACGTCGCCGAACCCATCGGTGTTCGGACAGGGCGTGACGCTCACCGGTACGGTCTCCCCGGCCGTCAACTCGGGCCTGCTCGAGTTCTTCGACGGTGCGACCAGCCTCGGCGGCGGGACGCCATCCGGCGGCGTGTTCTCGTTCTCGGTCTCGAACCTGTCCGCGGGGACGCACTCGATCACCGCGACCTACCACGGCAGCACGCTCGTCGCGCCGAGCACCTCGGCGCCCGTGAGCCACGTCGTGAACCCGAGCGCGACCGCGATCGGCTTCAGTGTGGACCCCAACCCGCGCACGGGCGCGGGCTCGGTGTCGATGAATGCCACGGTGACGGCCGTCCCGCCCGGCGGTGGCCAGCCCACCGGGAGCATCGAGTTCTTCGACGGCGCCACCTCGCTCGGCACCTATCCGTACACGGTCAGCACGCTCAAGCAGCCTTCGCCGCCGCTCGCGGTCGGCACGCATTCGCTCACCGCGGTGTACTCGGGAAGCGCGAGCCACGCGGGCAGCACGTCGTCCGCGGTCTCGGTGGTGGTGAACCCCGCCCCGACCACGACGACGCTCGCCTCGTCGCCGAACCCGAGCGTGGTCGGTCAGTCGGTGACGCTCACCGCCACGGTGGTGGGGACGCTGCCGCTCTCGGGCTCGCCGGGCAGCGGCAGCGTCGAGTTCTTCGACGGCGCGACATCGCTGGGCACGGCGCCGGTCTCGGCCGGCTCGGCCTCGCTCAACACGGCGACGCTCGCGCTCGGCGGCCATTCGCTCTCCGCTGTCTTCTCCGGTGACGCGAGCTACACCGGCAGCACCTCCGCCGCGCTCGCGCACACCGTGAACCAGTCGTCCTCGGTGACGACGCTCACCGCAACGCCGGAGCCGAGCGTGCACGGCCAGAGCGTCACGCTCACGGCAACCGTGGCCGCGAGTCCCCCGGGCTCGGGCACGCCTACCGGGACGGTCGAGTTCTTCAAGGGCGCGACCTCGCTGGGCACCGCGCCGCTCTCGGGCGGCACGGCGTCGATCGCGAGCGGGTTCCTGAACGTGGGCGCGCCCACGTTCACGGCGGTCTATTCCGGGAACACGGACTACACCGGCAGTACGTCGGCGGTCTACACGCACATCGTGAACATGGCGTTCACCACGACCGTCGTGGGCACGAGCCCGGATCCCTCGAACTTCGGCGACCTGGTCACGATCACCGCGACGTGCACTGCGGTGGCGCCGGGAGCGGGCACACCGAACGGGCCGTTCACGTTCTTCGACAACGGCAACTTCCTCGGCCAGGTGATGTTCGTTCCCACCGGCACCGCGTCGATCACCACGTCGGCGCTGACGCCGGGGTCGCACAGCATCACCGCGGTCGGCGGCGACGGGAACTTCTTCTTCCACAGCAGCACCTCGGCACCGGTCACGCAGGTCGTGAACCAGGCGTCGAGCACGACCACGCTCGCGAGCAGCCCGAACCCGAGCAACGTCGGGCAGTCGGTGTCGCTCACAGCGAACGTGTCGCCCGCATCGTCGACCGGCACCGTGGAGTTCTTCGATGGCGTTTCGAGCCTGGGCACGAGCCCGGTCGCCGGCGGCTCGGCAGCGCTCAGCACCGCCGCGCTCTCGGCCGGCTCGCACTCGCTCACCGCCGTCTACTCGGGTGACACCGGGCACGCCGGCAGCACCTCGAACACGGTCACGCAGGTGGTGACGAGCCCCGGAACCACGACCACGCTCGCGACGACGCCGAACCCATCCGTGTTCGGCGAGTCGGTGACGCTCACGGCGACCGTGTCACCCGCGGCCGCCACCGGCACGGTGGAGTTCTTCGAGGGTGCGACGAGCCTCGGCACCGCGCCGCTCTCGGGCGGCACTGCCTCGATCGCCACCTCGGCGTTCGCGGTGGGCTCGCACGTGATGCACGCGGTCTACAGCGGCGACGGCACGTACACCACGAGCACGTCGCCGGCGCACACGCACACCGTGGACCCGGCCAGCTCGAGCACGTCGCTCGCGAGCGGGACCAACCCGTCGACGTTCGGCCAGTCGGTCGCGTTCACCGCCACCGTCGCGCCGTCTGGCGCCACGGGTTCCGTCGAGTTCCTCGACGGCGCCTCGTCGCTCGGCACGAGCCCGCTCGTCGCGGGCTCGGCGCAGCTCATCACCAGCGCGCTCGCGGCGGGCAGCCACACGATCACCGCCGTCTACTCGGGCGATGCGAGCTACTCGGGCAGCACCTCGAACCTGGTGACCCAGGTCGTGAACGCCGCCTCGAGCTCGGTCACGCTCGTGGCCGCGCCCGATCCGGGCGTCTACCAGGACCCGGTCACGCTCACCGCCACCGTCGCGCCGTCAGGCGCGACGGGCTCGGTCGAGTTCTTCGATGGCGTGACGTCGCTCGGCACGTCGCCGGTCGCCTCCGGCAGCGCCCAGCTCATCACCAGCTCGCTCGTGGTGGGGCCACACTCGCTCACGGCGCACTACTCCGGTGACGGCAGCTACTCGGGCGCCACCTCCACGGCTGACCCGCTCGAGGTGAAGGCGAAGATCGTGGCCACGGCGGGGGCCAACGGCAGCCTCTCGCCGCCGGGCACCACGCTCTACAGCCTGAACGCCACGCCGTCCTACACGTTCTCTGCGGACCCGGGCTACCACGTCGCGAGCGTCACCGTGGACGGCGGCGCCGCCCCGCTCACGTCGCCCTACACGTTCGCGGCCGTGAGCTCGAACCACACCATCGACGTGCAGTTCGCGGTCAACCCGGCGGTGCCGTCGATCACCACGCTCACCGCGACGCAGGTGCGCACGGGCAACGACGGCGACGGCAACACGAAGATCACGTTGACCTGGACCGCGGTCCCCGCCGGCTCCACGGTCGAGGTGTGGCGCAAGGGCTACGGCAACTACCCCGAGTACGACGACGGCCCGACGCCGGGCAGCGTGCCGCCGGCGCCGGGCGCCTACCCGCCGGCCGGCTGGACGCTCACCACGGTGACCACACCGGGCGGCACCGACGAGCCGGGCGCGCGCGACTTCTGGTACTACGTCGCCTACGTCACCGACACGTTCGGCACGCGCTCGCCGGTCTCCAACCGGACCACCGGCACGCTCAGCTACCACCTCGGCGACGTCTCCGACGGCACCACGCCGGGCCTCGGCGACAACCAGGTGTCGACGAGCGACCTCTCGGCGCTGGGTGCCCACTACGGCATCTACGGCGCCGCCGTGGATGCGGTGAACTACCTGGACGTGGGCCCGACCACCGACCTGTCGGTGAACGCCCGGCCGATGACGGACAACAAGGTCAACTTCGAGGATCTCGTGCTGTTCGCCATCAACTACTATCCGGTCGCGAGCGCGCCGCAGGCGCACGCGACGCCGGCGGCGTCGAGCCAGGACGCGCTCGTGCTCACCGCGCCGCCTTCGGTGTACGCGGGTGAGGACGTGGCGGTGCGCATCAGCTTCACCGGCACCGGCCGCGTGCTGGCGATGAGCGCGCGCCTGGCGTGGGATCCGGCGGTCGTGCACCCGGTGTCGTTCACCGCGGGCGACGCGGTGCTCGAACAGGGGGCGCTGCTGTTCTCGGGGGCGCCGGGCTCGGTGGACGGCGCGGTGTTCACGGGCACGGGCCAGGGCTTCACCGGCGACGGCGAGTTCGCCACGCTCCACTTCCAGGTGGTGGCGGCGGGCGATCCCAAGATCGCGTTCGCGGGAACCGACGCACGCGACAACCAGAACCACACGGTCATCCTCGCCACCGGGGTCACGGCGGTCACACCGAAGTCGTTCGTGACCGCGTTCGCCCCCGCGATGCCCAACCCGTTCGGCCGCAGCACGACGTTCGCGTTCTCGCTCGCCAAGGCCGGGCGCGCGGACCTCGAGGTGTTCTCGGTGGACGGCCGCCGCGTGCGCACGATCACGAGCGGACTCCGCGACGCGGGTGAGTACCGCCTGGAGTGGAACGGAGCCGACGACTCCGGCCACCGGATCGCGCCCGGCGTCTACTACGCGCGGCTCGTCACCGCGCAGGGACGGTTCACGCGGGTGGTGACTCGCCTCGAGTGACCTGAACGAAGCCCTGGGGGGAACGGCGGCCACTCTCGCCCGCGCGAGGGTGGCCGCGCGCTCGGGCTCCACGTAAGTTAGTTCGATGGCCAAGGCCCCCGGAAGCCGCGAGCGATCCGCCGTGGCGGCCCAGCAGCCGGAGCCGCCCGCTTCCGCGGCCGACGTGCGCTGGGGGCTCGTCGTGCTCGGCGCGACACTCGCTTACCCGCTCCTCGAGTCGCGCTTCTGGAGCCGGGCCCTGTGGGGCGCCAACGCGCTCGCGTTCCTGGCCCCGGCGTGGTGGCTCGTGCCGCTCGCGTGCGCGCTGCTCTTCGTGCCGCGCTGCTCGCGCGCGATCGGCGAGCGGCTCGAGCGCGTGAGCCTTCCCGCGCACGCGGCGTGGCCATGGGTGGCGGGGCTCGCGGCCGCCGCGATCTTCTGGCTCGTGCGCGAGCGCCACCTCTACTGGGGCGACGCGCTGCCGCTCTCGATCGACATCCCGGCGGGGCACCGCTTCCATCCGGATGAGCCGTTGACGCTGTGGCTCCAGCACGCGGTGTGGGCGATGGGAGGCGGGCGCTGGAGCGCGGTGCAGGCGATCGCGGCCGCGAGCGCCGTGGCCGGCGGCGTGTGGGTGGCGCTGCACGCACGCGGCTTCGCCCGCACCTCGGAGCTTGCGGGCGGCATGGCGCTCCTCGCCACGCTCGCGATCGCGAGCCAGGGCGCGGCCGCGATCTTCCACGGGCACGTCGAGAACTATGCCTACGTGGCGGTGTGCTTCGCCGCGTTCGCGTGGTCGGGCGCGGACTACCTCGAGGGCCGCGCGCCGGCGTGGCCGGCGTTCGCGGCGCTGCTGCTGGCGTTCGCGTTTCACCTCCTCGGTGCGCTCGCGTTCCCCGCAGCGCTCCTGCTCGTGGTCCACGGGCTCGCGCGCCGCGAGCGCCGGGCCGAGATGCTGGCGACGCTCGCCGGGCTGGTGATCGTCGCGAGCGCTGCGGCGTGGATGGTGCGCGGGCTCTATCCCGGTGGCTCGCCGTTCGCGCAGCTCTCCGCCGGCGTGGTGAAGGTGTTGCGGCAGCCGCGCGACATGCAGGCGGGCGTGTTCTTCTCCGCGCGCCACCTGGCGGACGCATGGAGCCACATCGTGCAGATGGGCCCGCTCTCGCTCGTCTCGGTGGCGGCACTCGTCGCCGTGCGCCCGATCCGGGACGCGCTCGGAACCGCGAGTGGCCGCTTCCTCGCGCTCGCGGCCCTCACGCTCTACGCGCCCGCGCTCTTGACCGGGGCCGGCAACCTGGGCGCGGCGCGGAACTGGGACCTGTTCGCGGCCCCGGCCGGCGTGCTGCCGCTGTTCGCGCTGCGCGCGATGCTGGCGCTGCCGCCCGCGGCGCGCGAGCGCCTCCTCTTCGCGGCGCTCGCCGCCTCGCTGGCGCAGGCTGTTCCATGGACCGCGCTCAACATGTCCCGCGAGGCGACCGAGGCGCGCGTCGCCGCACTCCCGCTCGGTGGCGGCCGCTCGCAGGCGATGCTGGGCACCGCCGCGCTCAACGCCGGCGACCTGCCGCGCGCCGAGCGCTGGTTCGAGGCCTCGCTCGCCGAGGACTCGCTCAACGTGAACGCGCTCTCGGGGCTGGGCGTGGCGCGCGCGCGCGCCGGCCGGCTCGCCGAGGCCGAGCCGCCGCTCACGCGCGCCGTCCTGCTCAAGCCCGAGACGCCGCAGTATCACCGCGACCTCGCCACGCTCTACATGCAGACCGGGCGCTGGAGCGCCGCCTCCGCACAATGGCAGGCCGCCCTTCCGCTCGAGCCGCACGACCGTGAGTCGTGGCTCGGACTCGCCGCCTCGCTCGCGCAGGCAGGCCGCCGCGACAGCTCGGTCTATGCGCTGCTCGCCGCGGGCGAAGCGCTCCCCGCCGACCCCGAGATCACGCGCGCGCTCGCCGACGCCTGCGCCCTGTGGGTGGCGAGCGCCGGCCAGGAGGCCGACCGCGAGGAGTTCGCCCGCGCCTGGGCCCTGTTCGAGTCACGCTTCCCCGACGACGACCGCGTCCGCGCCTGGCGGCCGCGCGCCGAAGCGCTGCTCGGACGTTAGTCGAGCTTCACCACGGTCCGCGTCCACTCCTCACCCGCGACGCGGAACCGCGCGAAGTAGAGGCCCGCGCCGACGCTGTGACCGCCCGCGCCACGCCCGTCCCACTCCGCCCGATGCACGCCCGCCCGCTGCGTACCGCTCGCGAGCACGCGCACCTCGCGGCCCATCACGTCGTAGATCACGAGATCCACCGGTCCGTCGTGCGACAACGACCACTCGATCGCGGTGCCGCCGCGGAACGGGTTCGGGCGTGCGCCCTGGAGCCCGGTGACGGTGACGCCCCCGGAGGCCACGCCCGTGGTCGCCGGCACGGACGCCGGATCGCCCGGGTTGCTCCCCGCCGCCAGCTCGTCGCCGTTCGGGAAGCCGTCGCGGTCGCGGTCGATCGCCATGCGCGTGCCGCTCCCGAGCGGCACACCCATCACCGTGAGCTCGGAGCCGGGGCCGGCGAGCGCGCGCAGCGCGGGGCTCGACAGGTCGGCGACGCCGGTGCGGTCGGCGTGCCAGGCGCTCGCGGAAAACAGCCACTGGCGCCGTGCGCCGTCCACGCGTCCGCGCGCGACCAGGTCGCAGTCGCCGGCCGTCGCGCGCGCCACCAGGGTGTCCATGCGCGCCACGCGCGCGGCGTCGCCGGCGCCGCCGTCGAACGTCACCTCCGCGCCCACGGCGGGTGCGAGGCCGGTGTCGAACGCCAACAGGTACGCCTCCACGTCGCGGCGCTGATTGTCGCCGTCCGTGCCCGGGGCGAAGTTGAAGCCGGGGAAGTGCAGGAAGTCGAAGAGGTTGTCGGTGGCGCCGTTGTGCGTGAACCCGAACCCGCGCTTGTTGTCCGCGCCGGTCGCGTCGGTGAAGCCCGTCTTCTGGTAGAGGTTCCGCAGCTGTGGCACCTTCATGTCCTGCGCTTCCTGCAGCGCGAACTTGTCGATCGACTGGCCGTTGGTGCCGATCGCGACCGAGTGGCAGAACGAGCACGTGCGCCCGGCGTCCACCGGCGTGTTGGCGAAGAACTGGCGGCCGCGCTCGGCGCTCGCGCTCCCGGGCGGAGCGTCGCGGAACGTGCGGTCGAGGAACTGGTTCGGGTTCGGCGGGTAGCGGAGCGGCAGCACGAACTGCGACATCGCCACCATCTCGCTGTCGGGGATCGGGCTCGAGAGGCCGAGCAGGCTCTGCGTCGCCGGCTTGAACGCCATGAAGTCGGCGCGGTCGCCGCGCCAGTGGAGCACGCCGGTGTTCGCGAGCCCGCGCAGGCTCTGGGTCGCCATCGGGCCCTTCATCGGGTGCATCGGTGCCAGCAGTGGGTCGAGCATGCCCGGCGGCACCGGCGCCATGTCGCCGGTGGGATCGCCCAGGTCCCACACCAGGTTGTCCATGTCGCCGAAGAGGTGGCAGCTCGCGCACGCCTGGTCGCCGTGCCCCGACGTGAACCCGCCGTAGAAGAACTTCCGCCCGTTCACGATGTCGTCGGGTGTGGGATCGAAGCCGATCGACGTGATCGCGAGGCTGTGGAGCGTGGCTGCCGACAGGGTCTGGAGCTGGTTGCGGAAACGCCCGAGCACGTAGACGCGCGCGCGCGCGCCGTCCACGACCACGCCGGTCGGACCCGCCACCGTGGGCACGCGCGCGAGCACGGCGCCCGCCGCGCTCACCACGCCGAGCTTCGCCGAGCCCATCGCACTCACGTACAGGCGCTGGCCGTCGGGCGACCACGCCACGCCGGTGGGCATGGCGAGCGACGAGTCGCGCTCCGCCTGCGGGCCGGTGGGGACGGTGTAGTTGATGTGCGGGTTCAGGCCGACCACGGTCGTGGGGCCGGCCGCGGGCACGAGCGCCACGCGCGACTCGGTGATGCGACCACGGACGTTGGGCTCGAAGCGCAGCTCGATCTTCCCGTAGGTGCCGGTCACCGCGCACGCGCCGGTGATCGGGTCGACGGCGGTGCCCATCAGGATCGTGGCCATGTCGCCGCGCACCTGGGCGATCGTGCGCGTGGCGGCGTCCACCTTCACCAGCTCCACGAGCGGCACGGTGTAGGGGATCTTCGAATCCCAGAGCTTGCCGGAGAGGTCGCGCCAATGGCCGCTCGTGTATTGGGCGAGCAGGCCGACTTTCGGTGCCGCGGGCAATCCCGTCCGCATCGGCGGGTTGGGCGGCGGCAGCGAGTCACCGGCCTCCGCCTCGGAGAGGACCGTGGCGCCGTGGCTGCTGTTGAACACCGCGGCATAGACGCTGGCCCCGTCCGGCGACACCGAGAGCGAGCGTGGCTTGCGCGCCGGGATCGCGACCACTATTGCCGCGGTGCCGAGGTTTCCGGGGTCGTACACCTTGAGCGCGTCCTCGCCGGACACGCTCACCCAGGCGCGCGCCGGGCTGCCGGCGAACACCACGTCGGCGGGCTCGTCGCCCACGTGCAGCGTGGCGCGCACGTTCGCCGTCGCGAGGTTGACGATGCTGACGTCGTCCGAGAGCTGGTTCACCACCCACGCTTCGCCATCGTTTCGCACCGCGACCGAGACCGGCTCGAGCCCCACCGGGATCTCGGCGACGAGCACCGGCGCGCCGCCGGTGACGTTGAACACCGCGAGCTGGTCGTCCGCGGTGTTGACGGCGAGCAGTCGCCTGCCGTCGGGCGTCATCGCCAGCGGGTGCACCTGTCCGCTCTCGAAATGGACGAAGTCGTTCGCGGCCTGCGTGCGGGTGACGCCTCGGCCGGGGGCGAGCGCGGAGACGAGGGCTGCGCAGGCGAGCGCGACGACGAGGAGCGCGAGGGGGCGCCGCATCGGGGTACTCCG
>Ga0070688_100001243_pt1 | contig 12717 bp, 10 predicted proteins | sample KBSS13HmetaG_FD_64679 | JGI IMG/M metagenome (GOLD analysis project Ga0070688, IMG submission 64679) | Switchgrass rhizosphere microbial communities from Kellogg Biological Station, Michigan, USA - KBS S1-3H metaG | ecosystem: Host-associated > Plants > Roots > Rhizosphere ...
GCGCGATCGAGGGCTTCCGCGATCCCGACCTGCCAGCGCTCGCCGGTCAGCTCGAGGCAAAAGAGCACCAGGAACGCGAGGTCGCCCAGCTCCTCGGCGGAATGGTCCTTGTCGCCGTTGCCGATCGCCTCCACGGCCTCGGCGGCCTCCTCGGTCAGGTAGGGCGTCATGCTCTCGAGCGTCTGCTTCTTGTCCCAGGGACAGCCGTCGGGGCCGCGCAGGCGGCGGCAGACGGCGAGGAGCCTGGCGAAGGCGTCACGTTCGGCGTCGGTCATGCGCTGAGAGTAGCGGTTCCGCGCGCCGCGTGCGGGGAGGCTCAGGCGCGGCGCACGGCGATGCGCGCGTCCACCACCACGCAGCCGCGCGCCCCGGGCAGGACCTTCAATGGGTTCAGGTCCAGCTCGGCCAGCTCCGGCACCGCGCCCACGAGCTGCGACAGCCGGAGGATCGCGTCCTCCAGCGCCGCGCGATCCACGGCCGGCGCGCCGCGCCAGCCCTCGAGCAGCTTCGCGCCGCGCACCGAGGTCAGCATCTCGCGCACGTCCTTGTCGGTGACGGGCGCGACGTTGAACGTGACGTCGCGCAGCAGCTCCACGTACACGCCACCGAGGCCGAACATGAGGACCGGTCCGAAGGATGGATCCTGCGTCATGCCGACGATGGCCTCGACGCCGTCGGGGATCATGGGCTGCACGGTCACGCCCTCCATCTGCGCGCGCAGGCCGCGCTCGTCCAGGCGCCGGCCGATGTCCGCGAACGCGCGCCGCACCTGCTCCTCGTTCTCGAGGCCGAGCACGACGCCGCCCACGTCGCTCTTGTGCGTGAGCGTCGAGGACGCGAGCTTCACCGCCACCGGGAAACCCATCTGCGCGGCGAGCACGCCGGCCTGGCCCGCCGTGCGCGCCAGCTCGACGGGCGCCACGGGGATGCCGGTGGCGGTGAGCAGAGCGCGCGTCTCCTCGGGGTTCAGCCACTCGCTGGCGCCGTCCTTCGCGCGTGCGAGCCCGGCGTTCACCGCGGAGCGCACCGCCGCGAGGTCGATGTTGTCGAAGTGCACCTCGCGGCCCTCTGGCTCCGAGCGCCACTTCGCGTAGCGCCGGACGCGCGCGAGCGCGCGCACGCCGGATTCGGGGAACGGGTAGGACGGGATGTTCCCCTCGTGCAGCGAGCGCAACCCCTCGGGCACGCCGTGCGCGCCCATGAAGCAGGTGAGGATCGGCTTCGGCTTCTCGCCCTTCATCCCCAGCTCCGCCGACGCCACCCGCGAGCCGCGCACGATGGCCTGCGCCACCTCGATCGGCGTGGTGACGATGGGCGGCACGTAGATGGCGAGCACGGCGTCGATGTTCGGATCGAGCATCACGAGCCGCACGGTCTTCTCGAACGACTCCGCCGTCGCCGACGCGATCATGTCCACGGGGTTCCGCGTGCTCGCCTCGGGGGCGAGGAACGAGCGGAGCGCCGCCACCGTGGACTCCGCGAGCGACGGCAGCTCCAGGCCCTGGGACTCGCAGGCGTCGGTCGCCATGATCCCGGGCCCGCCGGCGTTGGTGACGATGCCGATGCGCCGGCCGGCGGGGAGCGGCTGGTTCGCGAGCAGCATCGCCACGTCGAACAACTCCTCGATCGTGTCGGTGCGGATCACGCCCGACTGGTGGCAGAGCGCGTCCACGGCGGTGTCGGCGCCCGCGAGCGAGCCGGTGTGGCTCGACGCGGCGCGCGCGCCCGCCCTCGTGCGGCCGCTCTTCACGGCGGCGATCGGCTTCAGGCGGCCGACGCGGCGCGCGATCTGCGTGAACCGGCGCGGGTTCCCGAACGACTCGAGGTAGAGGAGGATGACGTGCGTCGCGGGATCCTTCTCCCAGTACTCGAGCAGGTCATTGCCCGAGACGTCGGCTTTGTTGCCCACGCTCACGAACTGCGAGATGCCGAGCCCCAGCGCGCCCGCGGTCTCGAGGATCGCGAGCCCGAGCGCGCCGCTCTGCGACGAGAACGCGACGGGCCCCGACGGCGGCCAGGCGGGCGCGAACGTGGCATCGAGGCCCATGCCGTCCACGGTGTTCAGCACGCCGAGGCAGTTCGGGCCCACGAGGCGCATGCCGTACCGGCGCGCGCAGTCGCGCAGCGCGCGCTCGCGCTCGGCGCCCTCGGGCCCGGTCTCCTTGAAGCCGGCGCTGATCACCACCGCGCCCTTGACGCCCTTCTTCCCGCACTCCTCGAGCGCCGCCAGCACCTGGGCGGAGGGCACCACGATCACCGCCAGGTCCACGTCGCCGGGGATGGCGGACACGCTCGGCCACGCGAGCACCGACTGCACCACGCTCGCGGTCGGGTTCACGGGATAGACCGGTCCGTCGAAACCGTGCGCGAGCAGGTTCTTGAAGATCGCGGCCCCGATCGAGCCGGGGCGGCGCGAGGCGCCGATCACCGCCACCGATCGCGGGCGGAAGATCGCATCGAGACCAACGGGAGCCGTGCGCGTCGTCACCACCGTCATCGCCACCTCGGCGCCCTGAACATGCGGCGCAGGACCCACACCACCATGCCCGCCGCCACCACCGCAGCGATGGGCGCGAGCAATGCCAGAGCGGAGATGCCGCCGGCGATCGCGTCCTCGACGAAGGACAGCACCGGGTTGGCACCTCCCATGGTCAGCATACTGCTCCCGAGCCGCACCTTCGCCTTGGCCACGTGGAGGCCCATCGCACCGCCGCCGAGGACGAGTGCCGCGGCGATCGCGAGCGCGGGGTGGAGGCCCTCGAACGTGCACCAGGCGGCGAGTGCCGCTGCGGCAGGTCGAAGCCCGGTTCCGACCAGGTCCAGCAGGTGATCGATCGCGGGCACCTTGTCGGCGGCGATTTCGAGCGCAGCCGCCCACGCCAGCGTCACCACCACCGGCGTGCTCGCGATCCACGCCGCGGCTGGGTCCACGTGCACGAGGTGGAAGCGCACGCCGAGCGAGAGCGCGAGGAGTGGCAGGAACGCGCGCAGCCCGCAGGCCGCGGCGATGGCGATACCCGAGGCCGCGGCGAACCAGAGATCGCGCATGAGCACCGGGGTCATGCGGCGCTCACAGGCCGGCGCCGCACGCGACGTGGCTGGGGTGGCCGGAAACCGTGCATCGCGGCCTCCGCGGTCCGCGGCTGGCGATTCGTGAAGGGGTACCGCTAGGATGCCCGGCCAGCGCTCGAAGCACGGCTTCGTGCGACTCTCACCGGGGAAACCCGGCGCAGTCTACGCCAACGAAGCCCGGCCCGGAGACCAGCGTCGTGCCGATGCCCGTTTCGACATGGGTCGAAGTGGACCTCGACCGCTTCGCCGCGAACCTGCGGGCGATCCGCCGCCACATCGGCCCCGGCCGCGAGGTGCTGCTGGTGGCGAAGGCCGACGCCTATGGCCATGGCGCCGCCGATATGGCCGCCGCGGCCGAGCGCGAGGGGGTGACGCAGTTGGGCGTCGCCACACTGCTCGAGGGCATGCAGCTCCGGCGCTCCGGCAGCCGGCTTCCGATCATGGCCATGTCGCCGCTGCTCGCGGGCGAGATCCCGGAGGCGGTCGAGCACCAGGTCGATCCCTCGGTCTGCGACCTGAGCTTCGCGCGCTCGCTCTCGGACGAGGCCATCCAGGCAGAGCGCCCGGTGCGTTTCCACGTCGAGGTGGACACCGGCATGGGACGCACCGGCGTGCACCTCGAAGAGGCGGAGGAGTTCCTCGCCGAAGCGTGCGCGCTGCCGGGCCTGCGGCTCGCGAGCCTCTACACGCACTTCCCGGATGCCGACGGCAGCGACCTCTCGTACGCGCGCGAGCAGGTGAGCCGGTTCGACGCGCTGCTCGCGCGTCTCGCGGCGCGCGGCTTGAAGCCGCCGCGCGTCCACGCCGCGAACAGCGCCGGCACGATGAACGTGCCCGGCGCGCTCTACGACTGGGTGCGCGTCGGGCTCGTGGCGTACGGGCTCCATCCCTCGCGCGACGAGGCGCGGCTGCCGCTCGAGCCGGTGATGTCGTTCCGGAGCCGGCTGGTGCAGGTGCGCGATCTGCCCGCGGGCGCGCACGTGAGCTACGCGCGCCAGTACACGACGAAGCGCCCGACGCGCGTGGGCGTGGTGCCGGTGGGATACGGGCACGGCTACTCGTGGCTGCTCTCGAATCGCGGCCACATGCTCGTGGGCGGACAGCGGACGCCGATCATGGGCCGCGTCACCATGGACCTGACGATGGTGGACGTCACCGATGTGCCCGACGTCGCCGTGGGTGACGAGGTGGTGCTCTTCGGCGAGCAGGGCGGCGTATCGCTGCCCGTTGAAGAGGTGGCGCAAGGAAGCGAGACCCTTGCCTACGAGATCCTGTGCACGATCGGCAAGCGCGTGACCAGGCTCTACGTGCGCCAGGACCATCCCGTCCGCGTCTCGACGCTGATCGGCGAGCGCGCCGACTGGTCGGCGCCCGTCACCGACTACCTGCGCCGTCGCGACGCGAAGGCCGAGGCCTGAACGCTTGAGAGTGTTCCTGATCGTGCTGGACGGCGTCGGCATCGGCGCGCTCCCGGATGCGGATCGCTACGGCGATGCCGGCGCGAACACGCTGCTGCACGTGGCCGAGCACGCGGGGAAGCTCGCACTCCCGGCGCTCGAGGCGCACGGCCTCGGGAACCTGCTGCCGCTGCCGGGCGTGCGGCCGACACTGGCGCCGCGCGGAGCACGGGCGAGGCTCATGGAAAAAAGCGCGGGGAAGGACAGCACCACCGGACACTGGGAGATGATGGGGCTGGCGCTCGAGCAGCCGTTCCCGACCTATCCCGATGGCTTCCCCAAGCCGCTGCTCGACCGCTGGAGCGAGCGCGTGCAGCGCGGCTGGATCGGCAACGTGGCCGCCTCGGGCACCGAGATCATCGCGCGGCTCGGCGCCGAGCATCAGGAGACGGGGCGCTTCATCGTGTACACTTCGGCGGATTCGGTGTTCCAGGTGGCGGCCCACGAGCAGACGGTGCCGATCGAGCAGCTCTATGCCGCTTGTCGCGCTGCGCGCGACCTCTTGACCGGTCCGCACGCCGTGGGGCGGGTGATCGCGCGGCCGTTCGAGGGCGCGCCGGGGCACTACCGGCGCACGAGCCGCCGGCGCGACTTCTCGCTCAAGCCGCCGTCGCCCACCGTGCTCGACCGGCTGGTGGATGCCGGACGGCGCGTGGTCACGGTCGGCAAGGTGGACGACCTGTTCGCGGGGCATGGCGTCTCGGACGCCATCCACACGACCAGCAACGAGGAGGGCGAGGCGGTGTTGCTGGACCTGGTGAAGCGCGCGGGAGAGGGACTGGTGTTCGCGAACCTCGTGGATTTCGACACGCAGTACGGGCACCGGAACGACCCGGCCGGCTTCGCCGCCGCGCTCGAGCGCTTCGACGCGACGTTCGGCCGACTGGTCGACCGGCTGCGCGGCGACGAGATGGCGTGGGTCACCGCCGATCATGGAAACGACCCGACGACGCCCGGCACCGACCACACGCGCGAGTACACGCCGCTGCTCGCGGCCGGGCCGCGCGTGCGGGACGGTGCGGACCTGGGCACGCGCGCCACGTTCGCGGACTTGGGCGCGACGCTCGCCGAGCTGTTCTCGGTCACGGCGCCGCGCGCAGGGGAGAGCTTCCTCTCGGAGCTGCGGGCGTGAGCGCGCCACGCGCCAGGGTGACGCCGGAAGCGCTGATGCGCGAGGCGACGAAGGCGCGAGAGGCGAGCTACTCACCCTACTCGCGCTTCGCCGTGGGCGCGGCGCTGCTCGGCGCCTCGGGCCGCGTCTACCACGGCTGCAACGTGGAGAACGCCTCGTTCGGGCTCACGTGCTGCGCGGAGCGGACGGCGGTGTTCAAGGCCGTGAGCGAGGGCGAGAAGGAGTTCGCCGCCGTGGCCGTGACCGCGCGCACGGGCCAGGGCGCGCCGCCGTGTGGCGGGTGCCGTCAGGTGCTGGCCGAGTTCTCGCCGTCGATGTGGGTGTACTGGCGCGACACGCGCGGCCGCCTGCTCAGGAAGCGGCTCTCGGCGCTGCTCCCGAACCTGTTCGACTTCATGGACCACGGCAGGAAGCGGCTGTGAGCGCCGAGCGCGACGATCTCGTCGAGCTGATCACGCGCCAGGTGATGGCCGCGATCCAGCGCTCCGCCGCGGTCGCACCCGCCGCGCCGCACACGGCGCACGCGGCTCCTTCGCCGGTGCAGGGACTGGCGCCGGGCGCGGTCGTCCACGACCCGACCACGTGCGAGCGCTGCCGCAACTGGGGCGTGGCCGGCGTGCGCGGCCCCGAGGAGACGCGGCTGCTCGCCGCCGCCGGCGCCTCGCGCGTCGTGGCGACGATGGGCTATTGCCCGGCCTCCGACGGGCTCGCGAGCCTGATCGACCACACACTCCTCAAGCCCGATGCGACGCGGGAAGAAGTGGAGCAGCTCTGCCGCGAGGCGGCCCAGTTCTGCTTCGCCAGCGTGTGCGTGAACCCGAACTGGGTCGCGCTCTGCCGCGAGATGCTGCGTGGCAGCGGCGTCAAGGTGTGCACGGTGATCGGCTTCCCCTTGGGCGCGCACCTCCCCGACATCAAGGCCTACGAGACGCGGCGCGCGATCGAGCAGGGCGCCGAGGAAGTGGACATGGTGATCAACATCGGCGCCTTGAAGTCCCGCGACTACGCGCTCGTCGAGCAGGACATCCACGGCGTCGTGAACGCGGCCGCGGGCCGCGCCCTGGTCAAGGTCATCCTCGAAACCTCGCTGCTCACGCGCGACGAGAAGGTGATGGGCTCGACGCTCGCCAAGGCTGCGGGCGCGGATTTCGTGAAGACCAGCACCGGCTTCGCCGGCGGCGGCGCCACGGTCGAGGACGTGCAGCTGATGCGCGAGACCGTGGGCCCGGAGATGGGCGTCAAGGCCTCGGGCGGCGTGCGCACCAAGGAGGACGCCGAGAAGATGGTGGCTGCGGGCGCCACGCGGCTCGGTGCATCTGCGGGCGTCAAGATCGTGCGCGGCGAGGCCGCCGGCGAAGGCAAGTACTGAGCTGATGCTCGACGCCCGCGCGTTCATCCGCGCCAAGCGGGACGGCCGCGCGCATGATCCGGCGTCGCTCCGCGAGTTCATCCTCGGATGCGCCCGGCGCGAGATCCCCGACTACCAGGCGAGCGCCTGGCTCATGGCGGCGTTCCTGCGCGGGCTCGACGATACCGAGACGCGGGCGCTGACGCTGGCGTTCCTCCACTCGGGCAACGTCTTCGGCTGGTCGCAGCTGGGCGTGGCCGCGGACAAGCACTCGACCGGCGGCGTCGGCGACAAGATCTCGCTGGTGCTGGCGCCGCTCGTCGCCGCCTGTGGAGTGCCGGTGCCGATGGTGAGCGGGCGCGGCCTGGGCCACACCGGCGGCACGCTCGACAAACTGGAGAGCATCCCCGGGTTCCGCACGCAGATGGAGCCGGACGCGATGGCGGCGCAGATGCAGGCGCTGGGCGTGATCATGGTCGGCCAGGGCCCCGACCTCGCGCCGGCGGACGGCCACTTCTACGCACTGCGCGACGTCACCTCCACCGTGGAGTTCGAGCCGTTCATCGTCTCCAGCATCGTCTCCAAGAAGATCGCCGAGGGCGCGCGCGCGATCGTCTACGACGTGAAGTGCGGGAACGGCGCGTTCATGAAGACACGCGAGGCGGCCCGCTCGCTGGCCGCCCGGCTCGTCGCCACGAGCCGCGGGATGGACGCCGCCGCCACCGCGTGCGTCACGGACATGAGCTGGCCGATCGGCCACGCGGTCGGGAACGCGCTCGAGGTGGTGGAGTCCTGGCGCGTGCTGCGCGGCGACCCCGTGCCGGGCACGCGCGCGCTCACGCTCGCGCTCGCCGCCGAGATGGTGCGCCTGGCGAGCGGCGCGGCGCCGGCGGACGCGAGCCTCGCCCGCGTCACGCGTGCGCTGGACGGCGGGAAGGCGGCCGAGAAGTTCCTGGCGCTCGTCCACGCGCAGGGCGGCGACACGCGCGCGCTCGAGCACGGCGAGCCGTTCCGGCCCGCGCCGGTCGTGGTCGAGCTGCGCGCGCGCAAGGCCGGGTACCTCGCCGGCTGCGACTGCTTCGCGCTAGGCGAGTCGGTCGTGGCGATGGGCGGCGGCCGGCGCGCCAAGGAGGACGACGTGGATCCGCGCGTCGGGCTGGTGCTCACGCGCGAGCGCGGTGCGAAGCTCGCGGCCGGCGAGGCGTTCGCGACGCTCCACCTCGCCGCGCCGGACGAGGTGATGGCGGCCCGCGTGATCGCCTGCTTCACGGTCGCGGATCAACCCCCGGCGGCGCTCCCCGCCGACCTGGTGCTGGAGCGGGTGACGGCTTAGGCGCACCCGTGGCGCGGAGCGCCACGCAGATCAGTGGAGCGAGAACTTGCAGGGCACGCCGACCCAGATGGCGACGGGTTCTCCCGCCGAGGTCGCAGGTTTGAAGATCCACTTCTGTACCGCGTCCGTGGCGGCCTTATCGAGCATCGGGATGGACTTGACGACGCGTGTCTCCGAGACCTCGCCGCACGCGCAGACGAGGGCCTGCACCATGACGATGCCGTCCACCCCGGCATCGCGCGCGCTATCCGGATAGATCGGATTCACCTTCACGATCGCGTAGGGCAGCTCCTCGACGTAGATGTAGGAGCCGAAGGGATTCGGTGTTTGGCGCTCGCCGAGACAATCCGCCGAGTCCGGCGGCGTCGGCCGCAGGTGCACCGACGCTCTCGCGCTCAACGGATCGAGCGTCGCCACCACCTGGATCGCGGTGTCTGCAGGCACTCGGAGCGGTGCGTAGTACATCCCGCTCGCTGACACGTAGCCACCGTCCGCTCCCGCCGACACGCTCCACACGGGCGCCTTTCGGAACGCCGGGAGCTCGAACTGCTGGTGCTTGCCCAGCCCCAGCGTGACGTCGGCGGGCTCGACCAGCGACCCCGAAGCCGAGGGGCCCGTAGGGCTCTTGCCGCAGGCACCGGACAAGATCGCGAGGAGGATGAGCGAGGCCACGGCGCAAGGGCGCATGGTGTCTCCCGACGGCCTGGGATTGAAACCCACGATCAAGGTATCACCCGCCATACCCCCAGAGCAGGGGATTCATTCCCGCGCGCTGCGATCCTTCAGCGCCAGCGCCGGGCGCTCGACCAGGTGCCACGACCCGACCGCGATCGCCAGCGCGGCGGGCAGCGAGGCGAGGCACAGCATCGGCTGCGAGATGCCCGGGTGCGTGAGCACGACCCACTGCTGGATCGGGAACTGCCAGAGGTAGAAGCCGTACGAGTAGTCCCCGAGCCGGTTGTACGCGCGCAGGACGCCGCCCGGTACGATGGCCACCCACAGCACCACGTAGCTGAGGAGCAGGGGATAGGCGACCAGCGCGTAGCCCTGCCAGCGGAGCGCCGCGACCAGGGCCGCGGCGGCGACCGCGGCCGCCGCGCCGGAGAGCGGTACGCGATCGCGCAGGAGCTGGAGCGAAGCGCCGGTGAAGAACAGCGCCACGAGCCTCAGGCCCTGCACCACCCGGAACGCGCGCGACAGGTCGGCGCCCTCGTTCAAGCCGTGCCCGAGCGTGGTGAGCAGCGCGATGCCCAGCACCACGACCTTCACGCCGCGCGCGCCCAGCCACGGTCGGGTGCGCAGTGCGAGCGCGCCGAGTACCACGAGCATCGCGTACATGGTCAGCTCCCACGGCAGCGACCACAGTGCGCCGTTCACCGCATCACCCGCGGGCAGCCCGTGGAAGACGCCCGGGAGCGACCACACCACGCCCCACGGCCACGTGGTGCTGTTCAAGACCGCGTACGCCCACGTGAGCGGCGACGTGAAGTAGGCGGCGAGCGGCAGGGCGGTCACGAACGGCCCGATCACGAGCGCGGTGCCGAACGCGTTCACGGTGAGGGCCGGGAAGATGCGCAGGGCGCGCGCGCGCACGAACGCGCCGAGCGTGCGGCGCGCGAACAGGCTGCCGGTGACGAGGAAGCCGCTGACAACGAAGAAGATGTCCACGCCGAAGTGGCCGAGCGAGAACCCGGCGAAACGCTCGAGCGGCTCGCCGGGCGTGCCCGAGAGCGGCCACGAGTGGCTCACGAGCACGCAGCCCGCGGCGAGCAGGCGCACGAGGTTGAAGTTGTTGTCGCGCCCGCGTGCGCGCTGGCCGAGCGTCCCGGTCACTGGCCGGCCCTCGCGACGGTCCGGCCGAAGAAGCCCGCGAGCCTCAGGTAGGTGAGGAGGAAGATCGCGATGGCGGCGAGCGTGGTGCCGGTCACACGGGGGCCCGCCGCACGCGCGTCAGATGTGGATCTCTTCCTTGTCCGGCTTCTGGTCGATGTCGCGCAGCGGTCGCTCGAGCGAATCCGGCCGCGAGAACGTGCGCGCGGAGGGGTCCAACGGGCGGCCCGGGTGCTGGTTGCAGTACTCGGTCGGCTCGGAGCCTTCCTCGAACAGCTCGTTCGAGGGATCCGGGCACTGGTCGGTCGCGAGCATGTTGGTCTCGGAGCACACGAGCCGCGTCGTGATCCCGACCGGCAGCTCGAAGTCCTCGACCGGCTTGCCGCGCGTGGCGCCGGTCATGATCTCGGTCCAGATCGGCAGTGCCGCGTGCGCGCCGGTCATGTTGGGGCCGATCGTCTTCTTCTCGTCGAAGCCCACCCACGTGCCCACCACGAGGCTCGGCACGTAGCCCACGAACCAGGCGTCCATGTACTCGTCCATGGTCCCGGTCTTGCCCGCCGCCGGCAGCGTGAAGCCCGCCGCGCGCGCCGGGTAGCCGGTGCCGTGGTCCATCACCGACTCGAGCATGCTGGTCATGGTCGCCGAGGTCTGCTCGCTCAGCACCTCGGACGGCCGCGGCGTGAAGCGCTCGAGCTCCTTGCCGTCCTTGTCCACGACGCGGACGATGAAGTTGGGGTCGTTGCGCACGCCCTTGTTCGCCAGCACGGAGTACGCCGAGGTCAGCTCCAGCAGGTTCACCTCGCTCGAGCCCAGCGCCAGCGAGAGGTTCTGGCCGATCGGGCTCTTGATGCCCATGCGCCGCGCGTAGCTCGCCACCAGCGACGTGCCCACCTTCCGCAGCAGCTTGATCGCCGGAATGTTCACGGACTCCTGGAGCGCGAAGCGCAGCGTGATCGGGCCGCGGAACTTGCGGTCGTAGTTCTGCGGCTCGTACGCCGGCTCGCCGTCGGCGCCGGGGAACGTCACCGGCTCGTCCACGATGACGTCGGTGGGCTTGAAGCCGTTGTCGAGCGCCGCCGCGTACACGAACGGCTTGAACGACGAGCCCGGCTGGCGCAGCGCCTGCGTGGCGCGGTTGAAGTTGCTCTCGTTCCAGTCGCGGCCTCCGGTGAGCGCGCGCACCGAGCCCGTGTGCGGGTCGATCGCCACCACGGCGCCCTGCAGGTACGGCGGCCGCGTCCCGGGCGGGATCTTGCCCCCCGCCACGTCGGTGGAGAACGAGGCCTTGGTCTTCTTGAGCGCCATCTCCTTCTCGAGGTTCCCGAGCTGGCGCTCGAGCGCCTTCTCCGCCAGCGCCTGCAGGTCGGCATCGAGCGTGGTGTAGACCCTGAGCCCGCCCTCGTAGACGGCGTTCGAGCCGTACTTCTCGTCCAGGTACTGGCGCACCATCTCGATGAAGTAGGGCGCGCGGTCGTTCGAGTAGCGCGTCGCGGTGACGCCGAGCGGCGACTGCATGGCACGGTCGAACTCGACCTGCGTGATGGCGCCGGTGGCGAGCATGTTGCGCAGCACCTTGCCGCGCCGGGCGAGCGACGCCTGCGGATGCTTTCGCGGCGAGTAAAGCGTCGGGTTCGCCGGCATGCCCGAGAGCAGCGCGCACTCGGGCAGCGTCAGCTCCTTGAGCTCCTTGCCGAAGTACGTCTTCGCCCCCGCCTCGACGCCGTAGGCGCCCTCACCGAAGTAGATCTGGTTGAAGTACATCTCCAGGATCTGGTCCTTCGTGTACGTGCGCTCGAGGTCGATGGCCAGCACCAGCTCCTTCATCTTGCGGGTGATCGACTTCTCGTACATGTTGAACAGGTTGCGCGCGAGCTGCTGGGTGATCGTGCTGCCGCCCTGGGCGCGCCGCATGTGCATCACGTCGGTGACCACCGCGCGCCCCACGCCCCACAGGTCCACGCCCCAGTGCTTGTAGAAGTTGCGGTCTTCGGTGCTGAGCGTGGCGTTGACGAGGTTGCGCGGGATGTCCTTGAGCGGCACGACCGAGCGGTTCTCGCGGTAGAACTCGTGCAGCACGCGGCCGCGCGCGTCGAAGACCGTGGTCTTCACCGGGGTCTCCATCGCGGTCAGCTTCTCCGGGCTCGGCAGGTCGCTCCGCAGCCACTGCACCATGCCGAACGTGACGCCCGCGCACAGGAAGACGGCGACGACCACGGACTGGAGGAAGAAGCGCCACGGGAACCTGCGCGCCGCAAGCACGGCCGGTTCGTACATGGTGCTCGGGGTGCTCCTTTCGAGGCGCCAGTCAGGAGGGCTCATCAGCGCTCTGGCCTTTCGTGCGGGAGCGTAGGGCGGGGTCCGGGTCGGGGCAAACGACGCCCCGGGCGTTCCCTTACCCGGCGACGTCGATCAGGCTGTAGGTCTTCTTGCCGCGGCGCAGTACCACGAATCTTTCGGCAAGCAGATCGCCCACCCTGAGTACCCGGGCCGTGTCCTTGACGAGTTCATGATTCACGGACACCGCACCCTGCTCGATCGCCGT
>Ga0070688_100001245_pt1 | contig 12700 bp, 4 predicted proteins | sample KBSS13HmetaG_FD_64679 | JGI IMG/M metagenome (GOLD analysis project Ga0070688, IMG submission 64679) | Switchgrass rhizosphere microbial communities from Kellogg Biological Station, Michigan, USA - KBS S1-3H metaG | ecosystem: Host-associated > Plants > Roots > Rhizosphere ...
CCACCGGGCGGCGTCACTCGTCGTCGACAGCCGAGACAAGGCTTGTCTCCTCCTCGTTCCTTGCGCGGTGGCCGTTCCCGGACCAGCGCGCTCGTGTGGCGTTCTCAAACGGAGCCTAGCTTCGGCGCAGCCGCCAGACGAGCAGCGGCGGCGTCACGAGCGTGGTGACGGCCACCATCACCACCACCGCGGCGTAGACGGTGTCGCTCACGACGCGCTCGCCGTTCAGGGTCAGCGTGCGGCCGATGCTGGCGAAGATGAGTCCCACCTCGCCGCGCGGGATCATCCCCAGGCCCACCGCCAGGCGATCGACGCCGCCCCCGAGCACGCCCGCCGCACACGCCTGCTTGCCGAGCACGGCGGCGAGCGTGAGCAGTGCCGCGAAGCCGAGCACGCCGGGGGTGGCGAACGCGGCCAGGTTGACACTCATGCCCATCAGCACGAAGAACACGGGGACCAGGAAGCCTGACAGCGGCTCGAGCAGCTCGTTCAGGTCGCGCTTCTTCGCGTCGCGCTCGCGGAGCGCCTGGTAGTGGACGTCCTCCAGTACGAGGCCGGCGGCGAACGCGCCCACGATCGGCGCCAGGCCCGCCCGGCCGGCGAGGAACGAGACCAGGAAGCAGAACGCGAGCCCGAACGAGACCAGCATCCCTTCGCCCGGCAGCCGCGCGGCGAACCGGAACGTGACGCGCGAGAGCCAGCGGCCCGCGGCCACCGCGACGCCGAGGAAGCCGATCGCCTTGGCGACGATCAGCGCCAGGCCCGTCGCGTCGAAGGCGCGGCCCGCGTTCGCGGCGGCGATCAACCCGCTCACGACCGCGAGCACGATCAGTCCCAGCACGTCGTCGATGACGGCGGCGCCCAAGATGATGCGCCCCTCGACGCTCGTGGTGCGCTTCAAGTCGCCGAGCACGCGCGCGGTGATGCCCACGCTCGTGGCCGTGAGCGTGGCGCCCACGAACCAGTGCGTGAGCGGGCCCTGGCCGCGCAGGAACGCCGTCGACACGCCGAACCCGAGCAGCATGGGCGCGATCACGCCCAGCACCGCGACCAGCGTCGCCGACCACCCGACCGCGGCCAGCTTGCCGATGTCGGAGGCGAGCCCCACCTGGAACAGGAGGAACAGCACGCCAAGCTGGGCGAACGCTTCCACGGTCGGCACCGATTTCATGGAATCCAGTCCGTGGAATCCAACCAGCCCGAGGTTGCCGAGCAGCACGCCCGCCGCCAGCTCGCCGAGCACCGCGGGCAGCTGGAACCGCTCGAAGAGCGCGCCGCCGAGGCGCGCGCAGACGAGGATGAGCGCCAGCGCCGCGAGCACCGGGAGCATGTCGGGGGCGCCGTGGCCGGTGACGGGCGCCGCGAGCGCGGGCCCCGCGCTCAAGAGCCATGCGACGACAGCACCCAGATACCAGCAGCGGACTTCCGCCCGGCCCTTGCGAATGCGGCGCATGCGGGAGTGTGTACCGCACGGAATATGGGGCGTCGAATCTCCGGACCCCGCTCCACCGGGATCGATACGTTCGATCGAAGAGTTGTCCACAATGGCCGCGCCCGGTCTCCGAGCAGAGAGCGCGATTCGTGGGGTCGAGCGCTCCGCATGGGTATCGCGACGGGCTCGAGCGCGCTCACGAATTCCATTGATGGCGTGAAGCCCTGAGGCTAGCGTCTCGCCTCGTCGCGCGAGGATCCCCGACCTCTCTTCGCACGGAACTTTCGGAGAGCTCATGGCACGCACGCTCTTCTCCGTGTTGGCGTCAACGTTGATCGCCGCGCTCGCGCTGTCGGCGCACGCGCAGACCAGCGGCCGCGAGGTGACGTGCCGCGACTTCCGAAACGGCGCCGACATCACGATCCGCGCGCAGCAACTGGCGCTCGACGGCTCGGTCGATGGGGCGTGGGATCCTGCGACGTCGGGCCTCTGCGTCGGCGCCGGAACGGATCTGAGCTTCGGATCCGTGCGCGACGGCCAGGGTGGCGCCTACGTTGCGTGGATCGAGCCGAACGGCAAGGGTACGAACCTTCGCGTCCAGCGCATGGATGCGAACGGCAACGTACGCGCGGGCTGGCCTGTGGCGGGCGTGCTCGTGTGTGGCGCCGACGGCGATCAGTACGCCGCTCGCATCACGACGGACGGAGCGGGCGGCGTGTACGTGGTCTGGCAGGACTATCGCGCCGGACAGGGTGACATCTATCTCTCGCGCTTGAGCCCCACAGGGGCACCCGCACAGGGCTGGCCCACGAACGGCATCGCCGTCTGCGCCGATTCGGCCGAGCAGTCGGGACCGATTGTCGTGCCGAATGCCGCCGGTGGCGCCATCGTGTTGTGGCAGGACTACCGCAGCGGCGTGAGCCGGCTGCGCTCGAGCCAGGTGAGCGCCGGGGCCTCGCTTCCCGCCGAGGGCAGTGTCGGGCTCGCGACCGGCGGCGTCGCGCAGGGGAACATGCAGGCGGTGGGGGACGGTGGCGGCGGAGCGTACGTGGCGTGGGAGGAGACCGACGGCGCAGGAGGATACCGCGCGAGGCTCGGTCGCCTCGACAGCGCCGGGCATCCGCTCGCCAATTGGCCCGCGGCGGGCGTCGCGCTCTCGACGGCGACAGGCGTCCAGCGCTTCCCCATCCTCGCGCTCACCTCGGGCGGCGGCGCCTCCGTCGCCTGGTACGCACGAGGATCCGCCGCCGGTGAGATCCGCGTGCAGCAGGTGGACGGCGCGGGCGCGCTCCGAGGGGGATGGCCCGCGGAGGGGATCGAACTCGCCCCGGGCCCGGGCGAGCAATACGCGGCGGCAATCGTCGCCGACTCCTCCGGCGGCGCGTACGTCGCTTGGGAGGACTATCGCGCGGGAGCGCTCGGGGACGTCTTTGCACAGCACGTAGGCGCGCAGGGAGCACGGCTGTGGGCGGCGAGCGGTGCTGTCGTATGCGACGACCCGGCTGACCAGACGTCGCCGGTCGTTTCGCTCGCGCCGCTCGGCGGGCTGCGGGTCTCATGGACCGACGATCGGAGCTCCAGCCATGGGGAGTGGGCTGCCAGCGCCGCGCCCGTGTTCGAGCTGGCTTCCGTCGAGGTGGGCGCGGACGGCGTTCACTTCGTCTGGCACACCCCCGGCGGCACCGGGCTTGCACATCTCTATCGAGCGGGAGACAGCGGGAGCTGGCGGCGCGTCGCCAGCGCGACGGTGACCAGCGGCGACGTGGCGATCGTGGACGCCGACCCCAGCGCGGAGGCGCACGCGCGTTACCGGCTGGCGGTGTACGTGCGGGGGCGCGAGATCCGTACGCCCGAGGTCACCGTGGATGCTTCGGCGCGGCTGGTGCTCACACTCGAGCGGGTCCAGCCCAGCCCGGCGCGCGGCGCCTTCCGCGTGATGTTCACGCTCCCATCCGCATCGCACGCCATGCTGGAGCTGATCGACATTGCAGGGCGACGCATCGCCTCGCGCAGCGTAGGCGAGCTGGGAGCCGGCCGGCATTCGATCGAGCTGACCGAGGCGCGCACGGTGCCTCCTGGCCACTACATCCTGCGTCTCATCCAGAACGGGCACGCGCTCACCTCACCCGTGACGGTGCTGCGGTGAACCGAGTGCCGCGGCGTCGGCTCGGCACGCGCGTCACGATCGCGCTCCTGGGCGTGGCGGCACTGGCTGCCGGTAGCCGGCCGCCCCTATCGCCGTCGCGGCCGGCGTTCCCGCCGACTTCTCCGGCGACGGCGCCAGCGTCCGGAGCGTCAGGGACGCGGGCACCGATGCCCAATGCGTCCGCGTCCGTCCGCCGAGGCGCCCAGGCGTTCTCGCTCGACACGCTCGCCACGTACGGGCCTCGTGTCTTCACGCGCACGGGCGACACGGTGAGCGCGTACATGGACGACTTCACGGCCGCCGTGGACACCTCGCGCCGTTACGTCCTCGTCGTCGCGAATGGAGCACCAGACGGGACGAAGCGCGTGACCCAATGCATCGTCTCGCTCAACGCGGCCACCGTGGTCGACGAGCAACAGCTCACCAGCGCGACGCCCGCGTTCTCCACCACGGTGGACCTTGTCACGAACAACCATCTCGACCTGGTTCTGCAAGGACCGCTCGGGAGCTTCGTGACCGTCGGCGTGGTCGCCGTGCCGAGCGGGGAGTTCCGCGTGTTCGGCCCGGAGACGTTCCCCCGCGCGTCGACCGCTCCGCAGACCGTCACCCGATCTTTCGACGCGCCCGCGGACGGCTGTGCTCCGTTCACACTCCGGCTCGTGAATGGCGACGGGCTGGGCGGCGCGCGCGTGACCAGCGCCAAGGTGTGGCTGAACGGCACGCAAGTACTCAAGCCGACCGACTTCGGCTCGGAGGTCGCGACGCTCCGCCGCCAGGTCTCCCTGCTCGCGCACAACACGCTCGAGGTACGGGTGGCCGGCGGCCCCGAGACGCATTTCGACCTCAGCATCACGGCCACGGATTGCACACCGCCGAGCCTCACCATCGAATCGCCCGCCGAGAGCCTGCTGACGAACGCCGATTCGGTGACTGTCACGGGCACCGTCGTCGACCGGTCGCCGACGGATGTGCGCGTGAACGGCGTCCTGGCGACGTCCGTGACTCCCACGGGATACACGGCCCGGGTCCCACTCCTCGCTGAGGGGATCGACACGCTCACGGTCGTCGCCACGGATGCCGCTGGCAACCACACCACGCTGACGCGCACGGTCTTCCGCGACTCGCAACCGCCGGCACTCGCGGTGAACACGCCGCCTGACAGTCTCGTCACGACGGCGTCTAGCATCGGGGTGAGCGGCACGGTCACGGACGCCCATACGGTGCTTCTGACCGTGAACGGCGACACCGTGACCACCTCTGGTGGAAGTTTCAGCACCAGCGTCGCGTTGGCCCTCGGCGACAACACGATCACGGTGCGGGCGCAGGACTCGGCGGGTAACGCGAGCGTCGTCTCGCGCGCCGTCCGCAGGAATCCGACGGGCGGCGGCAATTTGCCCCCCGACCCATCGCTCGTCGCGACACCGCTCGATCCCACGTCGATCACGCCGTTCCTCGACGGTACGCGATTCCTCTACACCGGCACGAACCCGATCCAGTCCGGCGTCGCCCAAGGCACCATCGAGGTGAACCGTGTCGCGGTGGTCCGCGGCCGCACGCTCATGCGCGACGGCTCGGTGCTCACGGGCGTCCGCGTCGAGATCCTCGACCACCCCGAATTCGGGTTCACGGTCAGCCGCGCGGACGGGGGCTACGACCTGGCCGTGAACGGCGGCGGCCCACTCACGCTGCGCTTCAGCAAGAATGGGTTCATCTCGGCACAGCGCCGCGTGGACACGCCGTGGCGGGATTTCGCGAGCGTTCCGGACGTGGCGTTGATCGGCTACGACCCCGAAGTCACGGCGGTGGACTTCTCCGCGCCGATCGAGGTGGCGCGCGGCTCGTCCGTGAGCGACACCGATGGAACGAGGCGGGCGACACTCCTCTTCGAGCAGGGGACGACCGCGCAGATGGTGATGCCCGACGGCTCGCGCACGAACCTGCCAAGCCTGCACGTGCGTGCGACCGAGTACACCGTGGGTCCGAACGGGAAGCTGGCCATGCCCGCCGCGCTGCCTCCTGCGAGCGCCTACACCTACTGCGTCGAGCTGTCTGCGGACGAGGCCGTGACGGCGGGCGCCGACCGGGTCGAGTTCTCGAAGCCCGTGCCGTTCTACGTCGAGAACTTCCTCGAGGCGCCAGTCGGCGCTGGCGTGCCCGTGGGGACGTACAACCGCCACACGGGAATGTGGGAACCGCTCCGAAACGGCCACGTGCTCCGCGTCCTCGATACCGCGGGTGGTGTGGCGAGCATCGACGTGAACGGGGATTCCGTCGCGGACGTTGGGGCCGCGCTCGACACGATCGGCATTGACCTGGCCGAGCGGCAGCAACTGGCGGCGCTCTACTCCCCCGGCCAGAGCCTGTGGCGCGTGGAGTTCCCGCACTTCAGCCCGGGCGACCTCAACTGGCCGTTCTCGTTCCCGTTCGACGCCAAGCGCCCGAACGGCGGCCACGCGACGCAACTGGAGCCGGGGGAGAACGACTGCACGACCTGCCCGGGCTCGTCGATCCAGGCCGAGAACTCCGTCCTCGGTGAAGAGGTCCCCGTCGCAGGAACCGGGGAGGCCCTGCACTATTCCAGTGAGCGCGTCCCGGGTCGTCGCATTGCCTACACGATTCGAATCCCACTCACGAAGAGCGTGGTGCCCGCGAGCGTGCGGCGCATCGAGGTGCACATAGACGTGGCCGGGCGCCACGTCGAGCAGAACTACAGCGTGAGCCCGAACCAGACCATCGAGTTCGAGTGGGACGGACGCGACGCCTACGGCCGGTCGGTCACCGGCGCCGTGATGGCGCACGTGAAGGCGGGCTGGGTCTACCCGAACGTCTACGTCGCTTCCCCGAGCGGAGGCCGCGGTTACGAGTTCGGCGGCCCAGGTCTCCTCAATTCGTTCTCGTTCGCCAAACGGCCGCTCGAGGGCGTGATCTTCCTCGACACGGACGTGCCCATCGGCACCGTGCAGAACACGTACGCATCGCTGGGCGGCTGGAGCCTCACCGATCACCACGCCTACGACATGAATGGCGAAGGCACGCTCCACATGGGGGACGGCACGCGTGTGAACGGCGAGCGCCTCACCGCCGTGTTCCGGCAGACGCGAACGTATAACGGCGTCTTCGGGCGGGACATGCTGCTGGCGCCGGATGGCTCGGTCTACTCGTGCGGCGGCTTCCCGCCGTTCGAGAAGATCTTCAAGTACCCGCCGACTGGCGGCGAGATCAACATTGCCGGCAGCCCAGGGGACGGCCACATCGCCGTGGACGGCGAGCTGGCGACGCAGGCCGATATCGTGGGCCCTGGTGGCATCGCGCTGGGCGCGGATGGCACGCTCTACTTCACGGACACCGGCCAGTTCAGGGTGTTCCGCATCACACCTGACGATCGCATCTACCGCTTCGCGGGCGCCGGCGGCAGCGATTCCACGGGCAATGACGGACCAGCGCTGCAAGCCAAGTTCGGCGACATGGGCCACATCGCGGTCGGCCCGGACGGCAGCGTGTATGTCGTCGACACGCGCTACGGCCAGATCCGGCGGATCGCGCCCGACGGCACGATCACCAAGTTCGCCGGAAACACTCCGGGATTCAGCGGGGATGGCGGACCCGCCCGCGCCGCGAGGCTGAACATCGGCAGTGGCGAGATCGCCTTTGACCGCGACGGGAACCTGATCGTGGTCGATGCCGGCAATTCCCGCGTCCGCATGATCTCGACCGACGGCACGATCCGGACCATCGCCGTCATCCCGGGTGTGAACGCGCTCGCCACGGCGACGGACGGCTCGGTCTACGCTGCCGACGGAACGATCATCTACCACATCCTCCCCGACGGTGAGGTCGTGCCCGTGGCCGGCGGCGGGAATCAGGGTCCCGTGAACGGCGGCCCAGGGCTGCAGGTCACATTTGGTGCGATCGTCGGGCTCGACGTTGCGCCGGACCAGCGCGTATACCTGCTCGACTCACGCAGCACGGCCCAGTTCGTGACCGGCTTCATCGAGCCCGCGATGCCCGGTTTCACGACGAGCGAGATTCTGGTCGCCGACCAGAACAAGGGCGAGCTTTACGTGTTCAATACCGCCGGCAAGCACCTGCGCACGCTCGACGCCATGACCGGAGGGGTGTTGCGTCGCTTCGAGTACGACGCGGCGGGACGGCTGCTGCGCGTCGTGGACGCGGATAACCAGACAACGACGATCGAACGGGATGCCGGCGGGACACCTACCGCGATCGTGGGCCACTTCGGGCACCGGACGACCATAGGCGTGGCACCCAATGGGTACCTGAGTTCTATTTCAGACCCGCTGAGCCACACCGTCACCCTGGTGCACGACGGCGGCGGCCTGCTGACGCAGATGCGCGATCCGCGGGGCAATCTGCACACGTTCCAGTACGATGGTCGTGGACGGCTGTCGCTGGACAGCGACCCAGCGGGCGGGCACACCTCGCTGAACGCGACCGGGACGGATTCGAGCCGCACCGTCTCAATCGCGACTGCCGAGGGCGTGAACGCGAGCTATGGCACGACGCTGCTCCCTGATGGCTCGCACCGGCGAACCATGTTCGGGTCCGACGGATTGCGCACAGTGGTCACGGACAGCTCGAACGCGATGCTCTCAGTCGCAGCGCCTGACGGAAGTCGACTCACGACGGCGCGCGTTTCAGACGGCCGCTTCGGTCTCATGATGCCGGTGCCCCAGTCTGTGGTCGCGCGCATGCCGAGTGGCCTCACCGCCACCGTGAATACTAATCGGGCCGTATCTGTGCTGAGCGGCGACCTGAAGCGAATCGACAACTGGATCGAAGATACAAGCGTCAACGGACGGCCAGCCTTCCGGACAACGTTCAGTGGCCCGAGTCGGCGATTCGTCTTCACGACGCCCCTGGGACGAACGACCACCACGGACGTGGACACGGCGGGCCGCCCTTTCTCAGTGACGGTCCCCGGTATTAACGTTGTGACAAGCACGTACGACGCGCTTGGTAGACTGAGCCAGACGCACCACGGCGCTCGGCTGTGGCAGTACGCCTACGACGCGAACGGGCGGCTTTCGAGTGTGACGGATCCGCTCCTCCGGCAGATCACGTACGAGTACGACGCCGCAGATCGGCTCACACGTCAGTCGCTCCCGGGCGGTCGCGAGATTCTTTATGGATATGATGCCAACGGCAATATCACCACGGTAACGCCCCCCGGACGGCCCGTGCACGGAATCGAACATACGGTCGTAGATCTCGATTCCCTATATGCCCCCCCTACTCTGCCCGATGTCGCGGACGTCGCAACGCACTACACGTATGACCGTGATCGACGATTGACAAGCGTGCTCCGCCCCGACGGCGTAGCCGTGTCGCTCAGCTACGACGGGGCCGGCCGGCTATCCTCGCTCCTCCAGCCCCGAGGGGTGAACCAGTTCACCTACACACCGACGGGTGGGCAGCTTGCGACCGTGACAAGCCCGGACGGTGTGACGTGCAGCTACACATACGACGGCGGCTTAACACTACAGGAGCAATGGAGCGGCGCGGTCACTGGCTCCGTGACACGCGGGTTCGATACGGATCTTAGAATCGCGAGTCAGAGCGTGAATAGCGGACCACCCGTGACCTTCGCATATGACACCGACGGGCTCCTATCGCGCGCGGGGACACTCACCATCACGAGGAGCGCGGCAAACGGCCTTGTGACGGGCACTGCGATGGCCGGCGTCACGACAAGCCAGACCTTCTCACCCTTTGGAGAGTTGGCGACTTTCAGCGCGACCGGGCCGTTCGGGTTGCTCCACAGTTCGAGTTACGACCGCGACCCAGGCGGCCGCGTCACACGCTGGACATTGACCGTGGCAGGCGCGACGCACGTCAGGGACTTCGGATACGACACGGCTGGACGGCTTCAGACCGTACGCGACGGCGGGGTGCTAATGGAGCAGTACGCCTACGACGTCAATGGAAACCGGACCACGTTCACCGGCACAACACCTGCGGACTCCGCAAGCGGAACCTATGACGCACAAGATCGGCTGCAACGATACGGGAATACGATATTCCGCTACACGGCAAACGGGGACCTCGCGCTCCGAGCGACGGGAGCGGACACGACTCGGTACACATATGATGCGCTCGGCAATCTGATCACGGTCCTCTTGCCGACGGGGGACAAGATCGAATACGTGATCGACGGCGAGAATCGTCGCGTCGGACGCAAGCTGAACGGCGTCATGACAAACGGGTGGTTGTACCAAAGCGGACTCAATCCAGTCGCGGAACTGGACGGAGTTGGGACGATCGTCGCCCGATATGTCTACGCGACCCGCGGCCACGTTCCTGCCTACGTGGTGAAGGGAGACAGCACCTACCGACTTCTCACAGACCATCTGGGCAGCATAAGGCAGGTGGTCAACGTGGCCAGCGGGCTGGTCGCACAGGAATGCGACTACGACGCTTGGGGTCGCACGACGCTCAACACGGCACCGGGCTTCATCACTCTAGGCTTCGCAGGCGGGATTGAAGACTCCGGGACCGGTCTGGTTCGGTTCGGCGCGAGAGACTACGACGCCGTCGTTGGCCGGTGGACCGCCAAGGATCCCATCGGTTTCATGGGGCGTGACGCAAATCTGACGGCCTACTGCTTCGAGGACCCCGTGAACAACTTCGACTCGGACGGCGCGTCGGCCACGGTGGCGCAGCAAATCCTCGGACCGGCTGTCCTTGGAGGAGGGGGTGCTTCTGCCGTCGGGCAGACGATTATCAAGAACTTGCCCAATATTCCCCCTCCGGCTCAGGTGATCGTTGGCGGATTCATTATTGGCTTCTCGATAGGCACCATCGTCAACGTCTACTATGGGCCGGATATCCAAGACGCGATGGGCAGGGTGTTCTACCCCGGCAACTGCCTGTTCTTCGCAAAGCGCACACCGGCAAAGGGCCCACCGGGCAAGAGCGTGGTCATTGAGGACTACCCAGACGGGGGGAGAATACGAACGTACGGGCCCGACGGCCGCGCTGTCCGGGACGTTGACTATGGCCATGATCATGGAGGCGGGGACCCGCACGTACACGATTGGGACTGGGGCAAGCCCCGCGGCGATGAACGCGGAGAGGGGCGCCCGCCAGAGCCCGGGGACCTCAAGTGATAACGCGGACAATCTCAACTACGGTGATTGGGGCTGCGAATACGACGATCGCGCGGGTGCTGGATTCTCCCGCTTCCGTGGCTTGGACTTCGCACTGGCTGATCACCGTGCTAGACAGTGGAACCAGGTACGACGTCTATGCAGCCGAGATCTCCGCGGCTGGCCGGGGGCGCGGGAGCATCAAAATCGTCGAGTGTGGCGTGCTTTGCGACCGCGTGGCGGCCGAGGCCATCAGGGGCTCATCGTTTGCCCTCTCCTCCTTCAGCGAGCTCTATCTGTTCGGCGCGTTCCCCGAGCAACTCCCTCCTCGTCTGCCTGGTAGAACGACTGCATCCGTGGACTTTGAGGAGCCCGACGAGGACGCCCTCGTGGCCAAGGACTTGGAGAACTTGGGCGCCTTTGCCTTCTTCGGCGACGGGGACTGGCTCAACTTCGCGACAACGTCCCGCGATCTGCTAGCAGAGATCCAGGCTGCCGAAGCACGGCAGGGGAGACGATAGGTCCGATTCCCCGGGAGCGCGTCTTACTCGCAGCCATCGGGCTTGCGATGGTACGCGACCACTTGCGTCGCGGAATCTCCCGCCCCAGCGTCCACCATAAGCGGGCCCCGATCGTCCGTACCCGGCTTCACCCTTCGCGTGGGGCCGGGTGGGACGCCGCGGCCGTGGACTCCGTGATCGGGATCAGCGGGTCCCACGTCGCGCAGCAGCCCGAGCACGTGATCGCTGCGTTCGGGGCTGCCGCCCGAGATTCCAGTCGTCGCAGAACGTTAGGTGCAGGTCGGATCCGATCGCTGCCAACGCATAGACATCGGCGAGGCAACCGTGCTGGACCCTCCGAGGATCTGAAGCCCGGAACCCGCACCCTGCATACGTGAACGGCGGGCATCGGAGTTCAACCGATGCCCGCCGTCACCCTGTGGACATGGACCGCGGCGTCCCGCCGCCCGGCTTCGCTCCGTCAGTTGACCGACGTGACCCGCACCTGGCGCGCCTGGTTGCCGATCTGGATGCGCACGAAGTACATGCCCTTCCTCACGTGTGCGCCGGAATCGTCGCGACCGTCCCACGTCACGCTGTGGCGCCCCACCGACTCGACGCCTTCGGCGAGCACCCTCATCTGCCGGCCCGCGATGTCGTAGACGCCGATCTCGACACGCGCGTCTTCACCCGTGACCGCGTACACCATCGACGTGCTGCTCGTGAACGGGTTGGGTGCGAACCGCGCGATCGCCTCGGCGCTCGCCGGCGCGTTGCCCCCGTCGGGCGAGGCGCCGCCGGACGTCGGCGCGGGACCCGCGACCGGGCTGCCGCCGCTGCTCGGTTGCGGCGCGGGCGCCGGCATCCCCTGGCCGCCCTTGGCGCGCGCGAGGATCGGCACTTCGGCCGTCGGGTCGGGATCGGGGTTCAGGTCGTCGCCCGAGCCGCCGCCGTTCGAGCCACCGGGCGGGGTCGGCACGTTTCCGATCGTCGTGCTGGTGTGGGCGGTGTTGTTGATCAGGTACGCGTCCAGGTTGCCGGACGTGAGCGCGGCGGTGTTCTCGACCGTACCGACGGCGCTCGAGTCCACGGCGACCACCAACCCGAACGTGGTGCTCCCACCAGCATAGAAGTTGCCGGACAGGACCCATCTCACGATCCCGCTCCCGCCCACGGCAGGCGTCGTCATGGTCCAGCCGGCGGGCGCCGTGGCCGACACGAACTTGGTCCCGGCGGGGATCGAATCGGTGAGCGTATCCGCGCTGGACGCCAGCGGGCCGCTGTTGCTCACGATGATGCCGTAGGTCAGGTTCTGCCCGGCGCTCACCGGGTTGGGCGAATCCGTCATCACCACCGAGAGGTCGGACTCCGACGGGTTGTTCAGGATGTTGTCGCTGACCTTCACGTTCGTCGCGCCGGAGCTCGCGGAACCCGCGCTGTAGTTGATGAAGCCGATCGTCGCGGTGCCGTGGGGCCACTCGTGGGCGCCCTTGTCGGTGCCCCACTCGTAGTCGCG
>Ga0070688_100001253_pt1 | contig 12664 bp, 9 predicted proteins | sample KBSS13HmetaG_FD_64679 | JGI IMG/M metagenome (GOLD analysis project Ga0070688, IMG submission 64679) | Switchgrass rhizosphere microbial communities from Kellogg Biological Station, Michigan, USA - KBS S1-3H metaG | ecosystem: Host-associated > Plants > Roots > Rhizosphere ...
GATGCTGCTCGCCATCGTCTGCGTGCGCTTCGTCGCCGCGCGGGTGCGCGTGGTGCACACGTTCGACGCCGCGTCCGACGTGTACGCGGCCAGTGATGCCCGCGACCTGCGCTTCGCGGTCGAGCTCTACGCGCGCGAGCGCGGATCGCTGCCGCGGCGCCTCGAGGACCTGGTCGAGGACCGCTGGCTCTCCGAGGCCCAGCTCCACGTGCCCGGCTACGTCGTCCAGTACCGGCTGGTGGACGGCGGCCAGGACTACGTGCTGGAGCTGTCGCCGGACCACTGAGCGGCAGCGGAGGGCGCCGCGCTCACGGCGCCTCGACGCGGTCCAGGAACCAGCGCGCGGCGGCTGCGACGTCGTCGAGCACGGCGTCCGCGGGCGGGCGGGCGGCGGCGTTGGACTCCTCTGCGGCGCCGTAGCCCGTGCGCACGAGCACGCCGGCCGCACCCACGCCGTGGCCGGCGTCGACGTCGATCCAGCGATCGCCCGCCATGGTGGAATGGCGGAGCGAGATCCGCAGGTCGTCGGCCGCCTCGCGCAGCAACCGGCCCTGCGGCTTGCGGCAATCGCAGCCCGCATCGGGCGCATGCGGGCAGACGCGCACGGTATCCAGCTCCACACCCTGGGCGCGCAGCAGCCCGCGCATCCGTGCCGTCACCTCCCACATGCGTGCCTCGGTGAAGTAGCCGCGCCCCACACCCGCCTGGTTCGTGATCACCACCACCGGATGGCCGGCCGTTCGCACCTGGCGAAGCGCGGCCGCAACACCCGGAAGTAACTCGACATCGTTGGGATCGGACAAATACTCGCGCTCGCGGATCAGCGTGCCGTCCCGGTCCACGAACAGCGCCGCGCGTCCCGGACCCGCGGTGCGGCGCGCCAGGGCACGCTCGCAGGCACGCTCGAGCACCGCGGTGTCGGCGAGCGTGCTCGGCGGCGCATCCGGGTCCGCCTGCGCCGCGGGCCAGAGGGCGAGACGCTCCTGCTCGCTCGCGGGCGTGTGGCTCGAGAATTCCTCGCTCGCGGAGTCCTCGATCAACCCGTGGCCCGCCATGAGAGACCACGCCCAGTGGTCGGGCGCACGCCAGCGCGCGTACGTCGCCGGCTCGAGCGCGAGCACGAGCGCGCGCACGCGCAGCCGGGCGGCCCACCACGCCGCGGGGAATGCGCGCGCCCCTCCGAGCATCACCTCGGCCTCGGCGCCGGCGCCGGCGCGCTCGAGGGTCGCGAGCGCCGAGCCGTTCGGCACGCGGCCGGCGGCAAGCACGGCATGGCCACGCGCGGCGAGCCCGAGCGTGGCGCGCTCCATCCGGCTCCCGGGTACTACGCCCGCCGCAAACACGCCGAGCCTCACCCCACCTCCGCCAGGAGCTCATCGGCGTGCCGCATCACCCACGGCACGCGCACCGCGTCCAGGCAGCGCGTGCCGATGACGCAGCGCCGGCGCCAGCACGGCGAGCACACCGGTGCGCGGTGGAGCACGCGCACGTGCGGGCCCCTCGCCGCCGTCCAGCCGCTGGCCGCGGACCCGTAGATCTGGATCGTGGGCGCCCCGGTCGCTGCGGCCACGTGCGCGAGCCCGGAGTCGTTGCAGAGCGCGAGGCGCGCGCCCGCGGCCACGGCCACGAGCGCCGGCAGCGTGGTTTCGCCCGCGATCGAGGCCGCACCTGCTCCCACGCCCGCGGCCACCGCAGCGCACGACTCGCGCTCGGCTGCGGTCCCGCACACGAGCACTCTCAACCCGCGCGCGCGCAGCTCGCGGCCCGCGGCGATGAAACGATCTGCGAACCACTCGCGGGCGGGACCGAACGCGCTCCTCGGTCCGAGCAGCGCATAGCGCTCGCCGGGCCCGACGCCCGCGCCGGCGAGCACGCGCGCTGCCGCCTCGGCGCCGGAGGCACCGGGCGCGAGCTTCGGCACCGGCACCTCCGCGAGGCCGTGGTGCGCGCCCAGGTCCAGGAACTCGTCCGCCAGGTGGCGCTCACCGCGCGGAGCGCGCGCCAGCGACAGCGTCAGCAGCGCGTCGCGCCACTCGCCGCGGTAGCCGACGCGATCGCGGGCGCCGGAGGCCCAGGCGAGCCACGCGCTCGAGAACGATGCCGGCAGCACCAGCGCCAGGTCGGGCCGCCACGCGCGCGCGCGCCGCGTCGACTCGGCGCGCACCGCGCCCGCGCGCGACCACGGCAGGAACTCGTCCACGACCCGCTCGTCCACGAGCGGCGCGCACGGCCCCTCGGGGCCCACGCCGAGCACGCGCGCCCCCGGCCAGCCCGCGCGCACGGCGTGGAGCAGCGGTCGCGCCATGATGCAGTCGCCGAGCCAGTTCGGCAGCCGCACCAGCACCCTCGCAGGTGCCACGGTCGTGCGTCTCAGTACGAGCGCGCGAACAGCGCCACGCGATGCCCCGGCCGCTCGAGCGAGCCGAACCTCGACAGGTCGAACGGCACGCAGCGGAGCGTCGCTCCGGTCTTCTCCTTGACCTCGGCCTCGAAGCTCGCGGAACCGTCCCACGGCGCCGCGACGAAACCGCGGCGGTCGGCCTCGAAGTGCGCGATCACTTCCGCCTTCGAACCGGCGAGCGTGGTGTTCTGGGACCTGAACTCCTCGGCCTGCTGGAACAGCGAGGCCTGGATCTCGGCGAGCAGCGCGGGCACCCGCGTGGCCAGAGCCGCGAGCGGCACGCTCTCCTTGGCGCGCGTGTCGCGGCGCACGGTCATCACCGCCTGGTTCGCGACGTCCTTGGGCCCGACCTCGAGCCGCAGCGGCACGCCGCGCATCTCGTACTCGTTGTACTTCCAGCCCGGCGAGTACTGGTCGCGATCGTCTATCTTCAGCCGCACGACCGCGCCGATCTCCTGTGCGACGCGATCGACGAATCCACGTACGACAGCGCGGTCTTCATCCTTGCGCCAGATCGGCACCACCACCGCCTGGACCGGGGCGACGTTGGGCGGCAGCCGCAGCCCCTGGTCGTCGCCGTGCACCATGACGATCGCGCCGATCAGGCGCGTGGTCGCGCCCCACGACGTCTGCCAGACGTACTGTCGCTTTCCGGCCTCGTCCTGGTACGTGATGTCGAAGACCTTGGCGAAGTGCTGGCCGAGGTGATGCGAGGTGCCGGCCTGGAGCGCCTTGCCATCGCGCATCAGGGCTTCGACCGTGTACGTCTCGTCGGCCCCGGCGAAGCGCTCGGCGTCGCTCTTCTTGCCGGCGAAGATCGGGATCGCGAGCTCGGTCTCGATGAATTCGCGGTAGACCTCGAGCATGCGCAGCACTTCCTCCCGGGCCTCGGGCTCGCTGGCGTGCGCGGTGTGGCCCTCCTGCCACAGGAACTCGGACGTGCGCAGGAACGGCCGCGTCACCTTCTCCCAGCGCATGACGTTGCACCACTGGTTCAGGAGCACGGGCAGGTCGCGGTAGCTCTCGATCCAGCGCGAATAGAGGTGGCCGATGATGGCCTCGCTCGTGGGCCGGATGGCGTAGCGCTCCTCGAGCTTCTCGCGGCCACCCTCGGTGACCCAGGCGCACTCGGGCGCGAAGCCCTCGACGTGGTCGGCCTCGAGCTGGAGCAGGGACTCGGGGATGAGCAGCGGGAAGTAGGCGTTCTCGTGCCCGGTGGCCTTGATGCGGCGATCGAGCAGCCTCTGCATGTGCTCCCAGATGCCGTAGCCATAGGGCCGGATGACCATGGAGCCGCGCACGGGCGTGTAGTCGGCGAGCTGGGCCTTGCGCACGACCTCGAGGTACCAGCGCGAGAAATCATCGGCCTGGTCGGTCAGGTCCTCGACGAACTGCTTCTTCTCCTGCGTATCGCTCAAGGCGTCCCTCTCCTCTTCCCTGGCCTCAGCTGAGGCAACGAGTGGCGGGGCAGTCTATCCATGCGGCGCTCGACCCTCAACTGCGGCCGCGGCTCTCGCAGCGCTTCCGTTCTCGTTGCCGCCGCCGGTGCACAGTCGGGGACTGCTGCGGGCACCTGCGGCTCACGCGGGCCGCGGGGGGACGGTATCTCCGCCTTCGGCGGAGACCCCCCGCGGCCCGCCCACCCACTACCAGGTGCGCGCATTCCCAGCCCTGTACTGGGAAGCACAGCACGGCAGTGCCAAGCAGGGAAGTACACCACCGCCGCGAGAGCCGGCAGAGGGTCAGCGGATGACCACGAAACGCAGGGTCGCTGAGTGGTCGGACGAGGTGGTGGCGCGGAGGAAGTAGATGCCGGGCTCGAGCGTGTTCGTGTCCCAGCGGTAGATGCGTTCGCCGCTCGAGACGGAGCCGTTCGCGAGCAGGAGGCGCTGGCGGCCACGGATGTCGTAGACGCCCATGCGCAACGCCGTCGCCTCCTTCTGCATCACGTGCACCTCCGCGCGGCGCCCCGCGTCCACGAACTGGCTCAGCTGCAGGAACACGTCCGCGTCCTTCGGCGCGTGATCCGTGAACGTGCTCACGTCGATCTGGGCGATCGCGGTGCGGCCCTCGCGGTCGGTGAGCCTCGCCGTGAGCCGGAACGGGTTGGTCGCCGCGAACGTGTAGCTCATGGCGGGTTCGAGCAACGAGTCCGCTTTGCCCGGCACCAGCCACTGCCGGCTGACGAACAACCCATACGGCACCGCGGCCACCGCGCGGAGGCTCCAGGTGCCGGTCGCGCCCTTCGCCACCCGCGCCGGTCCATCGAACACCAGTGACGGCGTGACCACGCTCACGAACACGAGCGCCGAGGCGGTGTCGCCGAACGCGGACTCCACGTTCAGCTGCAGCTCGCTGTCGCCCAGGAACGACGTGCTCACCGTGTCGCCGTCTCCGAGGTCGCGCCACGGCCCGCACGGCACGCCCCGGCAGCGACCACGCGCCCGCCAGTGGTAGAGCCCCGGCGTGCCGCCGCAGCAGTTGAGCGCGCGATACTCCGCCGCCTGGCCCGGCGTCAGCTGGGTCGGCCCGCTGATCGAGGCCGTGACCGCGCCGCGGATGCCGCGCCGGCGGAGCACCTCGCCGATCGCGCGCCAGTTGGCGGCGCCATGGTGGTCGCGGTCGGCGAAGAACAGCGCGTTCGCGAACTGGGCCCAGGTCGGCACCGTGGGCAGGTAGGCGAGCGATTCGAGCACCAGCGAATCGCACGTGCTCCCCAGGCGCTGGCGCAGGTCCCAGAGCGCCGAGGACAGGATCATGCCGTTCCCCCACGGGCTCGATGCCCCGCCGCCGCCGAACGCCACCTGGTCGTAGTGCCCGTAGTCCCATGGGGGCACCGGCTGGTCCAGCCGGGTGACGCCGTTGGGGAACGCGAGGTAGAGCCACTCGCCGATCACGGGATCCCCGGTGAACGCGGCGGCGAAGTAGTCGGCGAGCGCCTCGTGGAGCGCGCTCGCCTCGCCGCGGGGCCCACCGGGCTCGACACCGAAGCCGTAGAGCACGGTGTGGCCCAGCTCGTGGTAGACGACGTCGTGGCATAGTGACGTCTCGCGGGTGAAGCCGGCGATCGGGCGGCCGAAGGTGACGAAGTTGCCGGCCGTGCGCGCAACCTCGGGCTCCAGCTCGAAATGCAGGCGCACGACCAGCGAATCCGGCGGTCCCGGGTAGCCCAGCGGGGCGAGGAAGTCGTGGAAATAGTGGTCCACGTGCCAGTAGAGGTTCACCTGGTCGAAGCCGGTGTCCCCGGGGTTCAGCCGGTAGTCGTCGGGCGGCACCGGGACCACGGGCGACGCGAGCACGTCGTCGATGCCATAGCCGTTCGCCCGCAGCGGCGGCCCGGGGAGCAGGCGCAGGAGCTCGCGCTCCTCGAGCGGCTGGCGCGGGTCGGTCGGATAGACACGGCCCACGGCGTGCGAGATCCCGGCATCCGCGTCGAGCACCTCGCCGCTCACGGCATCGATCCGCGTCTTCAAGGGCTCGCCGTCCGAGCGATGCTGGCTCACCTCCCACTCGAGGTGATCGCCGTCCGCCCGGCGCTCGACGACGAGCGTCGCCGCTCCGGGCGCCGCGGCCGACCCGAGCCCCGCTGCCGCCGCCGCGCGCTCGATCGCATTCGCGGGGGCGATGCGCGGCACGAGCGGTGCGTCGTGGTCCCGCTCGAACCCGGCGATGAGCGAGGTGAGCAGGCCATCGGCGGTCACGATCGCGCGCGCGTCCGCCCCCGCGACCGGAACGCCGTGCCAGAGCTGGCGCACCAGCACGCGGGCGCCCCCTGCCTTCAGCGGCTCCTCGCGCTCGAGGCGCAGCTCGTCGACGCCGTCCTCGAGGCCGAACGTGCCGAGGCGCGCGCTCATCCACGCTCTCACCGCCTCGCCTCGGTGCGCGGGCGTGCCGGAGAGCGGGACCGGGGTGAATGCGGCCGCGGGCTGCCCGCGGACGACCGAGGCAGCGAGCAGGCCGATACAGGCGGCGATGATCAGCAGACGAGGACGGGCCATGAGCGCATCCGCTTCCCCGGTCGGTCGATGCATGTTCGCGCGCTGGGAGGGCGGCTGTCCAGCCCTCAAGCGCGATCGTTCGGGCATGGGCCGCTACCCGGGCGCGGGCGAGCTTCCCACCCGAGCCCTGACCAGGTCGTGGACCTCGCCCGGTTCCACCGTCGTCATGCAGCGGAAGTGGCCCTTGGGACAGCTCTCGCGGCCGTGGACCGTGCATGGCTGGCACGGGAGGTCGCGGCAGACGACGGCATGGCCCTCCCCGAGCGGCCCGAACCCCAGCACCGGCGAGGTACTCCCGAACAACGCCACGACGCGGGTGCCGCGCGCTGCCGCGAGGTGCATCAGGCCCGAGTCGTGGGTGACCGCCACCGAGGCGCGCCCGAGCAACGCCGCCACGCGCTCCAGCGGCTCGGTGAACCAGCGCGCGCGCGGGTCCGCGGCGACGCGCGCCGCGAGCGCCGGGCTCGCGCGCTGCTCGGCAGGCGTGCTGAGCACGATGCGGGCGAGGCCGGCGCCGGCCAGGCGCTCGTCGAGCGCGCACCAGCGCTCCTCGGGCCAACGCTTGGTCGCATGGCGCGCGCCGGGGCAGAGCGCGATCACCGTGGCGCCGTTGGCCAGGGCGGCGAGCGTCGCGGCCGCCCAGTCCTCCGCAGCTGCCGGCACGGTCACGCGCGGCGGGCCGCTCGGAACGACGCCGATCGGGGCCACGGCCTCCGCATAGCGAGCGGTGACGTGCGGCAGCGGACGCGGACGCGTCCAGCGCGCACGCACCCAGCGCTCGCGCTCGAGCCGGCGTTGCTTCAAAGAAAGCACCAGGTGCGGCTGCCGGAACGTGAGCACGCGCGTGCGCAGGTTCGCGTGCAGGTCCACGATCAGGTCACAGTCCTCGAGCTCGGCGCTCATCGACACCAGGTCCTCGATCCGGCTCGCGTCGCGCTCGAGCAGACGCACGTGCGCGATCGCCGGGTCGTGGCGGACGACCCCGGCGTACTCCTCCTTCACCCAGTAGTGGAGCGTGGCGGCGGGCCAGGCGCGGGCGAGCGCGTGCACCACGGGCAGCGTCAGCACCACGTCGCCGAGCGACGACAACCGCAGCACGGCGATGTTCCGGAAGCCATGGTCGGGGACGACGATCTTCCCCATCAGACGCGGAACTGGAGTTCGTGGAGCCGGCGATAGGGCCCGGGCTCGGCCAGCAGCTCCGCGTGCCGGCCCTGCTGGACGATGCGGCCCCCGTCAAAGACGAAAATACGATCGGCGTGCTGCACGGTGCTGAGCCTATGCGCGATCACGAGCACGGTGCGCTCGCGCATCAGCCGCTCGAGCGCGTCCTGCACCAGGCGCTCGCTCTCGGTGTCGAGCGCCGACGTGGCCTCGTCCAGGAGCAGGATCGGCGGGTTCCGGAGCAGCGCGCGCGCGATCGCCAGCCGCTGCCGCTCGCCGCCCGAGAGCAGCACGCCGCGGTCGCCGACCAGCGTCTCGTAGCCCTGCGGCAGGCGGGAGACGAAGTCGTGCGCGTGCGCGGCGCGCGCCGCGGCCTCCACCTGCGCCTGCGGTACGCCGTCCATGCCGAAGGCGATGTTCGCGCGCACGCTGTCGTGGAACAGGAAGGTCTCCTGCGAGACCACGCCCAGCTGGCAGCGCACCGACGCCAGCGTCGCCTGCTTCAGGTCGACGCCGTCGATCGTCACCCGGCCCGCGGTGGGATCGTGGAAGCGGCTGAGGAGGTCGAGCGTGGTGCTCTTGCCGCCGCCGCTCGCACCCACGAGCGCCACCACCTCGCCACGCCGCACCTCGAAGTCGAGGTCGTGCAGCACCGGCGTGCCCGGCCGGTAGGCGAACGTCACATGCTCGTAGCGGATGCGGTCGTGGAACGCGGGCAACGCGCGCGCGCCCGGGGCGTCGGCGATCGCCGGGGGCGTGTCGAGCAGCGCCCACACCCGGTCGGCCGCCCCGAGCCCCGTCGCCAGCGTGCCCCCCATCTCGGAAAGGCTCCGCACCGGGCCGAGCATGGCGAGCAGCGCGGCGACGAACGTGAACAATCGCTCCGGTGCCAGCGTCTTCAACAGGAACACCTCGCGCGCGCCCATCCACCCGATCGCCACCGCGACCACGACGATGGCGTACTCGCTGAGCGGCTTTGCCGCCGCCGAAACGCGCCGGAGCCGCGTGAACGCGCGGAAGTATCCGGTGTTCGCGCGCTCGAAACGGGCTTCCTCGAACGCCTCGGCGCCGAACGCGCGCACGATGCGGCCGCCGGCGATGTTCTCCTGAAGGATCCCGGTGAGCCCCGCCATACGCTCCTGGGCCTGGCCCGAGCGCTTGCGCATCTTGCGGCCGATCGTGACCAGGACCCACGCCGCGGGCGGCACGACCACGAACGAGAACAGTGCCAGGCGCCACGACGCGGCGAACACCCACACCAGGCAGCCGAGCAGCGTCAGGCCGTCCTTGAGCAGGTTGCTGATGCCGGCCGCGAGCGAGCCGCGCAGTGCTTCCACGTCGTTCGTGAGCCGCGACATGATCTCGCCCGAGCGGCGCTCGTGGAGGAACGCCAGCGGCAGGCTCTGCAGGTGGCCGAACAGCGAGCGCCGGAGATCGCGCATCGCCGCCTGCTCCACGGACACGCTCAGGTAGGAGGCGGCGTAGTCCGCCAGGTTACGCACCAGGAACAGCGCCAGGATGACGACGCAGAGCCGCTCGAACGCCGCGAACGGCGGCGCGTCGCGGAGCACGCCCGCGAGCAGCTGCTGCACGCCCGCGAGCCAGTTCCGGCCGGCGGGGGCGGCGGCCGCCGCGGGCACCGTGGCGCCGCGGAACAGCACGCTCATGAATGGCTGGATGAGCGCGATCCACAGCGTGGAGGTGAGCGAGTAGACCACCATGCACGCGATCGCGCAGGCGAGTCTCAGCCGGTAGGGACGCAGGAGCCCGAACAGCCGGGCGAGCGCGCTCACGCCGTCAGGCTCCGCCACCGGAGAACGCGCGCGCGCGGGTCCGCACGCTGGATGGACGCAAACGGAGCCTAGGAGGTCCCGGTCGATGCGGCGAGCGCGGCCGGCAGGTCGATGCCGGTCGCGAAGTCCTCGGGGCGGTCCTCGGGCCGCGCGCTCAGGTGCCCGGCGTCCACGAGCTCGAACACGATGGCGCCGATGTCCTCGGTGCGCAGCACGCCCCACTCGCGGAACACGGTCGGCGCCAGCGCGCCGAACTCCTCCCGGGCGATGCGGATGACGCCCGCCGTGAGCTCCTGGCCGGAGAGATGGCGACGCTGCGCATCGCGCAGGCGTTCGGCGGGCAGCTGGCGCACGGTCTCGCCGAGTGCCGCGACCACGAACACGTACGCCTCACGCGCGAAACGACTGCCCCGCGCGCGCAACTCGTCCACCGCGTCGCGGAACAGGATCTCCTGGCTCATTCCCGTCCCTCCCCCTGGGCTGCGTTCCCGGCCCGGGCGGCTGCGACTATAGGTGGCGGTCGGAGCCGAACACAAGGGCTCCGCCGCGCCCCTTCCCGCGCTCCTGCACTACCGTTCGCCGGCCCCAGGCCGCGACCGGACGCGGGTGGTCGAGGTTGAAGTGGAGACCGCGGCTCTCGCGCCGGCGCATCGCCGAAGCGACGATCAGGCTGCCCACGAGCGCGATGTTGCGCAGCTCCACCAGGTCGGGTGAAAGCCTGAGCCGCTCATAGTCGCGCTCGATCTCCTCCGAGAGCAGCCGCAGCCGCCGCGAGGCGAACGCGAGCCGCTCGTCGCTGCGCACGATGCCCACCAGGTCCCACATCACGCGGCGCACGGAATCCCAGTTGTGGTCGCTCACCACGGCCTCCCGCGGCGGCCGCGTGCCCACCGCGCGCCAGGCCTCCGCGCGCGGCGCCTGCGGCGCGGCCGCGAGGCGCACGCGCACCTCGTCCGCGGCATGGTGGGCGCCGACCAGTGCTTCGAGCAGCGAGTTGCTGGCGAGCCGGTTCGCGCCGTGGAGGCCCGTGCACGCCACCTCGCCGATGGCGTAGAGCCCCGGCAGCGACGTGCGACCCGCGAGCGTGGCCTGGATGCCGCCGCACATGTAGTGCGCGGCCGGAACTACCGGGATCGGGTCCTTCGTCAGGTCCAAGCCCAGCTCGAGCAGGCGCGCGGCGATGTTCGGGAAGCGCTTCCGCACCCGCTCGGCGGGCACGTGGGACAGGTCCAGCCACACGTGCGGATCGCCTCTGCGCTTCATCTCGCGGTCGATGGCGCGGGCGACGATGTCGCGCGGCGCCAGCTCCGCGAGCGGGTGCACGCCCGGCATGAACCGCGTGCCGTCGAGCGTGCGCAGCACCGCCCCTTCGCCGCGCACCGCCTCGCTGATCAGGAACGTGCGCGCCGAGGCGTGGTAGAGACAGGTGGGATGGAACTGCACGAACTCGAGGCTCGCCAGCGCCGCGCCGGCGCGAAAAGCCATCGCCAGGCCGTCGCCGGTCGCCACGTCCGGGTTGGTGGTGTAGAGGTAGACCTTGCCGCAGCCGCCGGTGGCGAGCACGGTCGCGCGCGCGGTCACGGGGCGGATGCGATGCGTGGCGCGATCCATGACGTAGGCGCCCCAGCACGCGTCATCACCGCCCTGCCGCGATCCGCCGGCGGCGGATGCGCGGCTCCTTCCGCGGGCGCCGCCCGCGGCGCGCCGGGGCGCGCGCAGGCGAGAATCGAGGATCAGGTCCACGGCGAGCTGGTCCTCCTCGAGGCGGATGTTCGGGTGGGCGTGCACGCGCTCCAGCAGCGCGGTCTCGATGGCGCGGCCGGTGAAATCGGACGCGTGCACGATGCGGCGCCGCGAGTGGCCGCCCTCACGGCCCAGCTCGAAGCCCTGGCCGGCATGGTTGAAACCCACGCCGAGTGCTTCCAGCTCGCGCACGCGCTCGGGCGCCTCGCGGACCACCGCGCGCACCACGTCGCGGTCGCAGAGCCCCGCCCCGGCCGTGAGCGTGTCTTTCTCGTGATGCGCGAAGCTGTCCTCGCGGTCGAACACGGCGGCGATGCCGCCCTGCGCCCAGTTCGTGTTCGAGTCGTCGGCCCGCTTCTTGGTGAGAATGAGCACGCGCGCGTGGTCCGCGAGCCGGAGCGCGAGCATCAGGCCGCCGATGCCGCTGCCGAGGATGAGCACGTCGTGCGACGCGGACCGGCGCCCGCTCGCGCTCGCGCGACGCTGCGCGCGCGCGCTCACGTTCGCGCCCCTGAGGTGGAAGGATCCGCGGGTCCGGGGGCCCTGGACTCGTCGCGGTCCCAGATCAGGCGCTCGGCGGCCTCGCCGTGGCGCACCCATTCCCAGCGCGTCTCCAAGATGGCGACGCCGTCGCGCGGGGCGCCCTCGGGCCAGCGCACCGCGTCCTTGGCCGTGAGCAGCAGCGTCGCGCCCCCCGCGGCGCCGTGCTCTCGCCGTGCCTCGGCGAGCGTGAACCAGTGGTGATCGCGGTACGCGGACAACGTCACCGGCGCGAAGCCCGCCTCGCCGGCGCTCGCGGCCACGGCACCGGGATTGCCCGTGGCGGTCACCACGCGGCAGGCGCCGTGCGCCTCGAGCAATCGCCCGGAGAGCCCGCGCACTCCGGCCACCGCATGGCGCGCCCCGGCCACGGCGGCCGCCGGCGCGCGCTTCCGTACCTCGGCGAGCCACGGCTCCGGATCCTCGCCCGCCTCCAGGCGCGTGACCACGACCAGGCCGGCGCGCTGGATGGCGCGCACGGGCTCGCGCAGCCGGCCCGCGGGCATCAGCTCGCCGCCGCCCCAGAGATCGGTGCGGTCGAGGAGCACGACGTCGAGATCGCGCTCGAGACCCCAGTGCGAGAACGCGTCGTCCACGAGCACCAGGCGGGCACCGCTCGCGGCCGCGGCGCGCGCCAGCTCGCGCTTGCTCCGGCCCGCGAACGTTCTTTCATGACCCACGGCAGCGCGGTAGAGCATCTCCTCGTCCCCGAGACCGTTGGGGCCGGGCCGGTAGCGGCGCGTGACCACGGCGACCCGCTCGCCGCGCTCCCGCGCGCGGCTCGCCAAGTGGAGCGTGAGCGTGGTCTTCCCCGCCCCGCCCACGGTCAGGTTGCCGATCGAGATCACGCGCGCCGCCACGCGCTCGGGTGCGCGCAGGCCGAGCTCGTAGAGCTTCCGCCGGCCCTCGAGCGCCGCGCCCACGAGTGCCGCGGCGCCGCGGCCCGCGAGCCGCATCATCGCGTGGGCCACAGCGACAGCTCCCGCAGGCGCTGCACCGCCCGCGCCGCCGAGCCGCGCTCGGCC
>Ga0070688_100001256_pt1 | contig 12650 bp, 13 predicted proteins | sample KBSS13HmetaG_FD_64679 | JGI IMG/M metagenome (GOLD analysis project Ga0070688, IMG submission 64679) | Switchgrass rhizosphere microbial communities from Kellogg Biological Station, Michigan, USA - KBS S1-3H metaG | ecosystem: Host-associated > Plants > Roots > Rhizosphere ...
TCCGTCGTGGTGTTTCGGCCTTCCCGCGCTGTCGCGGTTATCCTTGCGGACCAGCGCACCGCAGCTTTTCGCTATGCGGGCTGGCGGCCGCGCGCGCCGCAAGAGACGGAAACGGCGCGCGCAAAATGAAAAACCCGCCGGCGGATTGTTCCGGGCGGGTGTGGGGCGGTGTCGGGAGTGCTGGAACCGTCGCGACGCCGTCTGTCAGCGTGCATCGGCGCCTGAATCTTGTGTGACCTTGGTCACTTGCCGTTTGTCCCCCGGAGAGCACAACTCATGGCAGGGCGTCTGTCACGCGGACAGGAGGTTTTCATGTTCAGAATCTCAGATCGCGACGAGCACGAACTGACAAGGGACAGTCTCAACCAGGCCAGGATCGCAAACGGGCTGGAGGCCCACTACCATCCGCGGGCTCGCAACGAGGTTTTGGGCCTTCTTGCTCTCTTGATGCTGGTTGCCCTGCTGACCTTGGTCACGACATAACCTCTTCGCAGGGCGCGCCGTCGGGCGGCCACGCACCCGGAGAAAGCAGAGAGCGGCGCGCGCAAAATGAAAAACCCGCCGGCGGATTGTTCCGGGGCGGGCGTGGGCGGTGTCGAGAGTGTTGGATCAGTCGCGACGCAATTTGTCAGCGTGCATTAATGACTAGCCGATCGGCCCGGCGATTTCAAACAAAATGAGATCGCACGCGCGCTGAGTTCACAAGTTTTTTGGGATCAGGCGTTCTGCCATCGGCCTCTTGGTAGTGCCTCAGTTTGATTCTGGCGCGCTGCAGTCTTGAGGTTTCAACGACTCCGCCAGCGGAAGCCCAAGTTCGCGCTGCCCTAACCAAGATAGCGCGCCGGATCGGTTTTCAGCCGAAGTTAACAAATCTACATGGGCATTTTGCATGGCGAGGATAAGCGCCTGCACAGAGTCGACGCCATATGCATGAAATCCGCGCTGGCGATCAGGCCATTCAATCTGGTATTCGCAACGGTAGTCATCGCCATCTTGTCGGGGCTGTGAAAAGCGCACAGTGACCTGCCCGCCGCCGCGAAGATGTAGCTGTCTTTCAATGAAATTTTCCATCCCGTGGCCCTACGCACCCTTGCGAAGCTTACCAAACTGAGACACCACCGGCCTCTAACACCCAGCGCACGAAGCGGCACCCTGCTCACCCGACTGCTGCGCCTGGATCGGCGGGCACGGCACCGAGCCGTAAGAGCAGAACACGCAGCAGTCGCCCCGCTTCGGTCGCAGCTTCGCGCCACAGCCACTGCAAATATAAAAGAACTGGCAGGCGTCGGTCGGCATGGCTTCGGCCTTTGCAGTGGCGCAATGCGGACAGGCGATGACCGACTCGAGGATCATTTGCCGGTCCGAAGCGACATGCCGCCCGCAACCATCGGCATTCCCGCGTCGATTGCCGGTGAGGGCCGTATCCTGCTTGATCGCCATGCTTCATAGATGCATCCTGTAGTCGCTACAGATGCAAGGAGCGTATGCCATGCGGCCGATCACAGATTCGCGAGCAGAACGGCTGCCGATGAGCCAACTGTCACGTCTGAGTGGCGTCAACGCCGAGACGATCCGTTTTTACGAGCGGGCCAAGATGCTGCCACCCCCGCCGCGCACGCCGGGCGGACACCGGGTCTACGACACCACGCATCTCCGCACGCTGGGTTTCATTCGACGCGCGCGCGAACTGGGGTTTTCTCTTGAGGAAATTCGTATGTTGATCTGGCTTGGCGGACCAGGACGGGCGACGTGTCGAGAGGTTCACCAGGTCGCCGCTCGTCATCTCGAAGATATCCGAGCCAAGCTCGATGACTTGAATAAGATTGAACGCCTCCTTGCGAAAACCGTGGCCCAGTGCTCCGGCAAGGCGGAACCGGACTGTCCCGTCATCGATATTCTGGACATTCAACACGTGCAAACTGCGGATATCTAAAACGGGTCATTCGCGACATTGGCCCGTTGCGGGCATGTCCGCTTCCAAGAGCGACCAACGAGCAGGAGAACGGCGCGCGCCAAATGAAAAACCCGCCGGCGGATTGTTCCGGGCGGGTGTGGGGCGGTATCAGCCGCGACGCAATTGGTCAGCGTGCATTGATGACTAGCCGATCGGTCCGGCGATTTCAATCAGAAATGAATCGCCGGCGCGCTTTGTTCACAGATTTCTTAGTTCAGGGCGCGGACGACTGATGCGAGTCCGCTTTGTTGTAGCGGTCATCGCCCACGATTATTCGATCACCTCGTCGGCACGCGCGAGCCGCGCGGGAGGCACGGCGATGCCGAGTGCCTTGGTCACGCTCGATAATCTTGGAGCAATCCAACTCATGAACTGCAGGCCGATGGCGCCTTTTTTCCGCCAGACGATCCGGCAATTTCGGCCAATCGCGCCGCTCTGCACGAAATAGACAACAAAGTTCTCCGATACGGAGATGTTGTCATCAAGCAGAACCGTCGCCCCAGACCTTGAAATATTGGTAAGACGACATTCCGTCAGGTGGCGGGCACCTTCGGACCTGATCCAACACGGATGATTGTCGACGGCGACGCGTGAACCCTGACGCCGATCGCGGGACGTGGCTCGCTTTGATTTTCGTCGTTCAAGCGGCATACGTCATCAGCCTAACGGTTCGACATTTAACAGATGCTAACGTCGTTAGCGAGTTGCCGCAGGTGCCGAGGCCCAGACCTGATCTCGGCTGCGGCCGTTCTAATCGCGGGCGCTTAGGAAATGATGAAAATGGCGCTCGGCAAATCCGGCCGCTCCACATTTCAACACCGCCCCATATCATCAGCAGCACAATGCATGGCTATTTTTCCGTTAACATAAACCCTAACTGCGAGGCGCGAACGCGCCCCCAAGAACGACCAAAGAGCGACCAAAAGCGAAATTCTGCTGGCGGCCGTGCGCGTCAGGGGAAGCGCAAGGCGCGCGCGCAAAATGAAAACCCGCCGGCGGATTGTTCCGGGCGGGTGTAGGGCGGCGTCGAGAATGTTGGATCAGCCGCGACGCCGCACTACTCGATCACCTCATCGGCGATCGAAAGCAGGTCCGCCGGGATCGTGAGACCAAGCGCCTTAGCAGTCGTGAGGTTGATGACAAATTCAAATTTGGTGGATTGCTGCACTGGCAGGTCTGCAGGTCGGGCGCCCTTGAGAATGTTTCCTGCATAGACACCCATTTGGCGAAACACTCCTGCGAGGTCGGTTCCGTAGCTCATCAGCCCGCCAGCCGCCACAAACTCATGAGCCGGATAAGACGCCGGAATCCTTTCGCGCGCCGCCAGGGTGGTCAATTGTACTGCTCGGTTGACGAAGAACGCGTCGCCAGCGACGAAGAGGGCATCGGCGCGCTCGCGCGCAAGTGAGACAAAGGCCGCATTGATCTCGTCGATTGTAGAGGCGTTGAGTGTGTGGATTTCCATCCCAATAGTGGCAGCGGCTTCCTTCGCGCCTCGCAAAGTTGAATTCGCGGTTGAAGCATTCGCCGGATTGACGATCACGGCAACGCGTGCAGCCTTTGGCGCCAGATCGTGCAAGAGCCGCAGGCGCTTGGCCACCACCTCTTGGACAAAAAAATTGACGCCTGTCGCGTTGCCACCAGGCCGAGCGAGATTGGCGACAAGGCCAAGCCGAACCGGGTCCTCAGCGACGCCAAAGACGATCGGGATCGTCGATGTCGCGGCTTTGGTCGCAAGTGTGGGCAAGTTGCCGGGCGTTGCGAACACGGCCACCTGTCGGCGGACTAGTTCAGCCACGAGTGTAGGCAGGCGGTCGTATTGGCCTTCCAGCCAGTGGTACTCCACTGTCACGTTCCGGCCCTCGGAATAGCCGGCTTCGCTAAGGCCTTTGCGGAATGCGGCCACATAGCGCGCGCTGCTGTCGGCCGACCCATCCCGGATAAATGCTATCACCGGCAGCTTGCCTTGTTGCGCATGGCCAGCAAGCGGCCATGTCGCTGCGCAGGCTGCGGCCAGTTTGATGAAATCCCGCCGCCGCATGGTTCGCCCCTCAGGGAAGACATCGTATCATACGGGCACGTTGATAGGGCTGGAACCGGTTTCGCTGCTGCAACATCGACCGCCCTACTCGATCACCTCATCAGCGGTGAACAGAAACTTGGATGGAATTTCGAGATTGAGCGCCTTGGCGGCCTTGAGGTTGATCGCGAGTTCAAGCTTGGTCGGAAGCTCGATCGGCAGATCGCCTGGCTTGATGCCCTTGAGAATGCGATCAACGAAATAACCGGTGCGTCGGAAATTTTGCGGGATATCCACACCATAGCTGACAAGGCCGCCTCTTTGAACATGTTCACGATAGCCATGGATCGCCGGCATTTGCGTCGCTGCTGCCAGCGAAATGATCTGAGCGACTTCGGTAAAAAACATGGCGTCTGCAAGAATCACAACGCCATCGACGCGATCACGCTTGAGCTTGTCGAAGGCGGCCGGCAGATCGGGTGCCGTCCGTGCTACGGCTTGTACGACCCGAACGGGCGTCGCATGCAGCGCTGTCTCAATCTCGCGAAACAAAATAGATTGAGGCGGGCTGTCAGGGTTCATCAACACACCAAGGGTGTCGGCGCGCGGCAGGAGTTGAAGCAGGACTTCCGCCTGTTTGCCCGGCAGGCCGTCAATGGTCACAAGGATACCAGTAAAATTGCGGCCCGGGCGGTTGTGGCTGACGGCCAGTCCCAGTTTCACCGGATCGATTGTTAGCGCTCCGACAATGGGGATAGAGGCTGTTGACTGCATGAGCGCGATGTTGCCCGGGCTGCTTGCCGATACGATTACATCGGGGCTGAGCGCCGTCAGCTCCTTGGCAAGCGCCGGAAACCGCACCAGGTCGCCTTCGGCCCAGCGATAGACGATATCGATGGTCTTGCCGTCCTCGTAGCCGTACTCGCGCAATCCTCGCAGGAATGCTTCGAGCGAGCGCGCACCGGTCGTCGGCGTGCCTCCACCAAGCCAGCCGATCAGCGGTCGTTTCTTGGCTTGCTGCGCCTTGGCCGCGAACGGCCAAGCCGCTGCAGCGCCCAGCGCGATGAATTGCCGTCGCCGCATGTTCACCCCCGGCTCAGGAGCAGCGATGTTATCGGCATTCACTAAGTTTCCAAAAGAGGTTTTGCGGCCCCTCGTGTCCGCTTTGGGTCACAAGCCGACGTGGCGGCCACTTTCGGCCATGTCCGCTTTACCCGCCAAAAGGCGACATTCCTATTCAATCACCTCATCAGCGCGAAGCAGAATCGCAGTCGGCAGTTCGATGCCGATCGCCTTTGCGGTTTTCAGATTGATGGAGGTATTGAATTTTGTGGGCTGCTGGATTGGCAGGTCGGCTGCCTTCTGGCCATTTAGAATTTTTGCCACGTAGTCTGCGACCAGGCGATACATGCTTGAAAAATCAACACCGTATGACATCAGCCCGCCAGCCTGCACGTATGCGTCTGTAATGAACATCGTCGGAAGGCGATACTCGATCCCAAGTTCTCCAATTCGAGCCCTCTGCCCGATGAAGTGAGGAGTAGATAGGACCAGCACCATGTCTGCATTGCTGGCGCTACGAAATGCGGCGGCAAAATCGTATGGTGGGGTTTCGAGTTTGACTGGTAAGGTTTCAATCCTAAGTGCCTTCGCAGATCGCTCGGCTGCGCCAAACTGATCGCCCGATTGTGCATCAAATAGAATCGCCAATCGTTTCCGTTCCGGGAAAGTTTGGTGCAAAATCTCTACTTGCTTTTCAGCCAATTCCAGTTGTCGATAAACGACGCCGGTGATATTGCCCCCCGGTCGCGACAAGCTGTTAACGTATCCGCGTGCAATCGGATCATAATTGATCGCCATCATGACGATCGGGACAGCACGGCTCGCCCCAACAACCGATTGCAACGAGGTTTCGGGGCCGGTGGCTACAATTAGGTCCGGTTGCGAACGCATCAACTCGGCAGCAGCCGCGAACGTCCCCCGGGGGTCGTCAATCACCCCCCGTTCGACCACGAGGTTTTGTCCTTCGTTATAGCCAAGCTCACGCAACCTGGTTTGAAAGGCTCGATAGTTCATTATCGTCGACGTTTCGACCAGGCTCGCTCCGAGAAAGCCAAGCCGATAAGACTTGCCAGCTCCTGGCGCTTGCGCCCAACTTGGCACAAGCGGCAACAGGACCCCGGCACTACCAGCGAGCGTAAAAAAGTCCCTCCGCCTCACGTCGGCCCCCACGGTTCGTCACGACATCGTAGCGAATCAAATTGAGCTGTTGGAAGGGCTTGATGTCCGCTTCGGTCATTCGCCGACATGGCGGCCACTTCCGGCCATGTCCGCTTTACCCCCACACGGACATCAGGCGGCCTGCGCTGGAATGTCCGCCAAGTGCCACCCCATCATTCAATCACCTCGTCGGCGCGGCCAAGCAATATCGCTGGCACCTCGAGCCCGATCGCCTTCGCCGCCTTGAGATTGATCACCAGCTCGAACTTGGTCGGTTGCTCGATGGCCAACTCGGCCGGATTGGCTCCTTTGAGAATCTTGTCGACGTACACCGCGAGGCGCTGGAATGAAGCGTTGAGGTTGGGCCCGTAGGTCATGGTACCGCCCGATCTGGCGAATTCGGACCATCCGGAAATAGCGGGAATACGCTGGAGTGCCGCAAATTCAATAATCCGCTTCCGATGCTGCATCACCAGCCCGTCCGGCAGGACGATCATGGCTTGGGCACCGGCGGCACGGATACGCTCGAATGCCGGCTCGACTTCGGCGACCGACCGCATTTGAACATAGGAAACCCCGATACCGAGCCGTTCGGCGCCTTGCTCGGATTCTTTCAGCTCGCGTTGCTCGCCGGGATGCAATGGATTGGACAATATCGCCACGCGCGCGACGTGCGGAAACGCCTCACGCAACAGTTCGACCCGCTTCGCATTCACCTCGTACGACATGAATGTTGCGCCGGTGAAATTTCCGCCTGGCCGGCTGAAGCTATTCACCAGCCCGGCCTCCACCGGATCGCCGCTATAACCGAACACCACGGGAGTCGCGTCGATTGCCCGGCGCAGGGCGGGCACGATCGCTCCCTGGGCCACGATAGCCTGCACCTTGAGCCCCGTTAGTTCGCGCACGAGTTCTGGCACGCGATCGCTGATGTCGGCCGGCCAACGCGGCTCGATGATGACGGATCGACCCTCGACATAGCCCAACTGCCCCAGTCCCTGCTTGAAGGCTTCAAAGAACTCCGATCCCTGGGGCGAGCCGATGGCAATCCATCCGATCCGTGGCACCCTTGCGGGCTGCTGCGCCTGCGCGCCGAGCGGCCAAAGCGTCGCCGGCGCGGCCAAAGCGCTGCCGAGCATCGAGATGAATTCGCGCCGCCGCATGTGCCCTCGTGCGCTCAATCATAGCAGGCGGCGCAATGGCAATGTGGATGAAACGGCACACAATGAGCCGCTGAAGCCGATCAGGCTAAATATCTGGTTTGGGTCATTCGCGACATTGGCCTGCTGCGCTGTGCTCTGACAGGGCCGAAACCGGCCTCGACGCAATCTTGCATTGGAACTGTTTCGCGTGGCCGGAATTGAATTGGACTCAACAGAGGGAGCATCCCATGCAAAAAATTCTAGCTTGCTGCATCACTTTAGCTGTTCTTGGTCTTGCCGTGCCGATTGCGACCAGCACGTCGGCTGACGCGAAGCACTATCGGGGCCATAAGAAAGTGGTCGTTGTAAAAACGCACCACAATCGCGGCCTTCATCGCGGTTGGTACAAGAAAGGTCATCATTACGGCACGCGCTGACACCAAAAGAAATGGCCCCGAAGGGGGCCATTTCTTTCATACCTTATTGCGTCTCGCAGACCTTGATCGTAGCGCGGGAGGCCGAATGTAAAGAATTCCCGGATGCGCCGTTAACGATAGTTCCAGCGGAACCACAGTTCAAATCGTTATTCGGGAATTTAGGTTTCCTATGCTACATTAGACCCCGACCTACGTTGGAGTCCGGGTTTGTCGCAGCGTTGGCCGGGCCGCATACTCGCCTTGGGCATCACTGTCGCGTCGGCCGCCGTCATGGCCGTTTACGCGGCCGCGGGCTTTGCGGCTTACATCGCGCAGCCGCTGGTGGTCGGACGGGCGCAACTGTTGCATCGCATCCCCGATGAGCCGCAGACATCCAACAGAACACCCAAGTCGGATCGCGAGGCGCTGCTTCTCAACAGCCCGTCCTACACCAATTTCAATCCCGCAATCCTTGCCCTGCCCTTTTCAGTTGCAACTGCCGACCGGAGGTCCAACGTCACGTTTCTCAATGACGGGCAGATCGCCGGTATCGAAAAGCGGCTCCGGTTGAGTCAGCAACAATCGGAGTATTGGCCCGCCGTGGCAGCGGCATTGCGTGAACTCGGTCGTCGATATTTTCAGCGGCGCGAGCCGCATCAGAAGGCGGCTCTGAAAGTCGATGTGAGTAGCCCGGAAGTGCAGCGACTTATTGCAACGGCCACACCGTTGATCCTGCAGCTCAGGGAAGATCAAAAGCGTGAGGTGCGGCAACTGGTGCGCCTCATTGGCCTGCAAACAGTCGCCTCGCAGATTTGAGCGGAGCACTCGTCGAGTAGACCAGCTCGGGTCACAATCGGCGTCAGAGAAGCTCCAATAGGCGACATCACTCGATAAGCTCGTCCGCACGGATCAGAAGCGACAACGGCACTTCGAGCCCCAGCATCTTGGCGGTCTTGAGATTGACAACGAGCTCGACCTTGTTGGGCTGCTCGACCGGCAGATCGGCCGGCTTCGTCCCACGGATGATCCGATCGATGTAAAGTGGCGCTTTCCGATAGAGCGAGAGGTAGTCCGGCCCGTAGGCGATCAGCGCACCCTCGCGCGCCGCAATCGGGAACGCGAACAACGTCGATATGCCGGATTGGGTCGCTGATGCGATGATGCGCTCGCGCAGACGATAGGTATAAGGGCTCGGTTGAACGATGAGCGTCGTTCCGCCGCTTGCCTTGACGGCGGCGATCCGTTCGCCCACGTCGCCGTTGTCGCCGACCGGGTGCAATCGAAGCATGACACCAGCCGATTTCGCGGCCTGCTCGGTGTCGAACAGCCGCTGTCGTCCATCCGGCCAGTCGGTATGCCACAAGTAGTCGACATCAATCTTTGGCTTGCTCAGTTCTTTTGACAGATCGATCAGCTTGCCACCGAGGTCGCCGAGCAAGTCGCTGAAGCCTGTCACGTTGCGCCCGGGCTGCGGGAGGCTTTCGACAAGCCCCATGCCGACTGGATTGCCAACGCTGATAAAAACAGTCGGTATGGTCAATGTCAGGCGTCGTGCGGCGACGGAAGCACTTGAACCGCACGGCACCAATATATCGACGCCGCGCTGGATGACCTCGGCGATTGCCTTTTCTGGATCACCGGTAATCCAACTGACGTTAAGCAAAACATCCCGGTTCTCGACCAACCCAACTTGACGCAGTCCCTGCCGGAACGCTTCGACGAGTGACATGTCATATGGGTTGGATGACGAACCCAATGGCAAGAAACCAAGACGAACCGGGCTTTTGTATTGCTGCGCAATCGCGGGAAGCGGCCCTATCGCTGCCGCGCCACCCAAGATACCGAGAAAGTCCCGACGCCTCACGACCTGCTCCATGGTCAGCGCACGCATTTTATTGGCTTCAGCCAAATCAATGAAAGAGGCTATTGCGGCCACAAAGTCGAATATCCGGAATGCGTCATTCGCGACATTTGCCCGTTGCGGGCAGGTCCGCCTCCCCCCGGAGCGCGCCATGAGGCGGGCCAGAAGCGGCCATCACTCGATGACTTCGTCGGCAGTTGCGAGCAGCGATGCCGGCACAGCAAGGCCGAGCATCCGGGCCGTCTGGACGTTGATGACGAGGTCGAACTTCGTCGATTGAACCACCGGCAGGTCGGCCGGCTTGGCGCCTTTGAGGATCCGGCCGACGGAAACGGCAACCTGACGCCACGCGTCCGCGTTGCTCGCCCCATAGCTGATCAATCCTCCGACATCGACGTGCAGACGGCCCGGATAGATCGTGGGGATGGCGTGGCGGGCCGCCAGTTGCGTCAATTGCACACGCCGGACAGCAAAGAACGGGCCCGGCCCGATGAAGAGAGCGTCGGGCCGTTCGCGCGCAATGGTTTCGAAGGCCTCGTTGATCTCGCGAACGTTGTTGGCGTTCAAAACCCGGATTTGCAGCTTCATCTCGCGAGCGGCGATTTCCAAGTCACGCAGGGTCCCCTCCGTGATCGCGGCGTTACTGGGATTGACGAGGACTGCGACGCGAGTGGCGCCGGGCACGAGTTCGCGCAGCAGCGCCAGCCGCTTGACCCCCAACTCGGTGGTGAAAAAATTGACGCCGGTCAGGTTACCGCCCGGACGGGCGAGGCTGGCGACCAAACCAAGCCTGACCGGATCTTCGCCGACGTTGAAGACGATCGGGATTGTCGTGCTAGCCGCCTTCGCCGCCAGTGCCGAAACGGTCCCCATCGCGGCGATTGCACCGACGCGACGGCGAACCAGATCGGCCACGAGCGTCGGCAGGAGTTCCTCGCGGTTCTCAGCCCAGCGATATTCGACGGTCAGATTTTCGCCTTCGACAAAACCGGCCTCTTTCAGGCCTTGCCGAAATCCGCGCAACGGCTCGGAGAAGCCATCGGACGATTGGCTGCTGAGAAATCCGATCGTCGGTATCGTCTGCTGTTGCGCTTGCCCGACCAGCGGCCACGTCGCGGCAGTTGCGCCGAGAAGCGTGATGAACTCGCGCCGTCTCATGCTCGCCCCCATCAGGAGTGGGATCGTACCGGCTCAAGCGAATGCTTTGATAGGGGCTGAAACCGGCTTCGCCATGCAATATGGCCGATGTCCGCGAGCGGGCATTCGCGACATGCCTGCTGCGGGCACACCCGCTTCGCTGAATTCCCAGGTTTCTTGACTTTACTGGCCTAGTTTGGCGGCGAAGCGAAACGCCCGGACCAAGTCCGCGTCAAGCTTGGAGCCCATGTCGGTCAAAATCTGATAAGCCGCCTCGCCCGACAGCGGCGGCTTGTAAGAACGTCGTTCGATCAATGCGCCGAAAATATCGGAGATCGTCATGATGCGAACGAGATCGGATATTTCGTTCCCCATTAGTCCGTGGGGATAGCCGGAGCCGTCGAGCAGCTCATGGTGGTGAACCACCATGTCCAACATTTCCGACGGCAACCCCGACACTGTTCCAAGCGCATCCAGACCATATTGCGGATGCTTTCGCATCACGGCCATTTCGGCATCATCGAGCCGGCCCGCCTTTTCCAGAATAGCGAGCGGAATGCGGGCCTTGCCGATGTCGTGCAGCATTCCCGCGAAGGACAGCCGCTGGCGATCGGCGCGGGACGCACCGAGTTGCTGACCGAACGCCACGGCCAACCCGGTGACCAGAAGACAATGCTGATAGGTCTGGCTGTGATGCGCGCGAACCGTATCGATCCATGCCGAAAGGCCTTGCGCTTCCACCTGACCCACGACCGCGTCGCCGGCGGACTGGATCGCATTGGAGTCGGGCGGCGCCCCACTGCAAGCTGAGGAAAAGATCCCGCGAAGCGTGTCGGCCGCGGCGAGGACGCCAGGGCCGCTGGTCTCCGCAAATTTCGGATCCTCATCGGCCAGCGATCGAGCCTCGCTCCAAATCTTGGAGATCAGAGCCCTGGCGTCGACGGGGCGATGGATGACGTCCGTGGCGCCGAGGGCAAGCGCGCGCGTTTCCTGCAGCCGGGACGCCTTTTCGGTGACAAAGATCACCTTGGCATCCTTCGGCCGGCTCTTGAGCTTGTCCTTCAGCTTGAGGAGGTGCGTGGTATCGTTGAGATCAAAATCGAAGACGCTGTAATGCCCCAACTGAGTGTCCAAGCTGGATTGGCGCGGCCTGAACTCGATTTGAAAGAGACTTGCCAGCTGTTTGCGCAGACGATCCCGGTTGCGGCACAAATCTCCAAAATACGCGATTTGGTGCATCACCCGACCCTGAAGAATTCTTCCGCATGCAGGCAACTGTCCAAACTTCCCGGACAGGCTCGTCTGCACGAAAATATGACACAAAGCTTTACGTTGATTTAACGAATTGCAATTTCACGAACTTGGGCTGTTGTGTTCGCCAAACTTTAGCCGCTAAAATTGTGCGAGACACCAGAGTCAGCGCCGGTTCAGGGATGCGGGCCGGCTCTGCCGCAAATGGTCGAGAGCCGCCAGAGTGACAAACTGTGATGGGCGAAACCCGAAAGGCCGGTGGCGCAACGTGCGTCCGTCAGCGCCTCACGTACGTCAGTACCCACCTTGACCCGTTGAAGTTAGGCCGAAGGCGCACCGCAGCAATTTGCAGCTTCTATTCGATCATTTCGTCGGCGCGGGCCGACAAGCGCGGGCCGGATTATCACCCACAATAGCCTTCGGCCGCCCAAGCAAGCGCCGGGCGACGCGCAGCACAGGTTCAGGCCGCGTCGGCCTCGATGCGCTCCTCGATGCGAACGAGAGAGTCGTGGACCGGGCTCTGCGCATTCCCGTGCCGACGCTCGAGGGCTGAATCGACAGCCATCACCTGCGACATCCGCACCTTCTGCTGTGCAGCGACCGGATTGTCGATGGCGACCGTCTGGGACTTCCAGATCGCTTCGAAAAA
>Ga0070688_100001265_pt1 | contig 12591 bp, 15 predicted proteins | sample KBSS13HmetaG_FD_64679 | JGI IMG/M metagenome (GOLD analysis project Ga0070688, IMG submission 64679) | Switchgrass rhizosphere microbial communities from Kellogg Biological Station, Michigan, USA - KBS S1-3H metaG | ecosystem: Host-associated > Plants > Roots > Rhizosphere ...
AGAGGACGCGCGTCCGCTCCCACGCTGGCGTCGCCCTGTCCGAGCTCGCCGACGCGATCGGCGTCGAGTGGCGCGTGCAGGCCGACGGCACGGTGTGGATGGGCACGGAGACGTGGCCGGACGCGACGCCGGAGGACCTCGGCTACCAGACGACGCAGCGCCCTGACGCTCGCATCATCGAAGCGGCGCCCGACCAGGCGACCCTTCGCCCCGGCGTCGTCGTCGCCGGCGAGCGCATCAAGCGCGTCGTCTACACCATCGGCGGCGACGGCATCCGCGTCGCGCTCGCCTACGGCCTCGACGACAGGAGCGAGACCGCCGAGGCAATCCGCAAGATGCTCCCGAGCTTCACGCACCGGGGCTCGTTCGGCGCGACCGTCGTCCAGCAGCGCGCCGACGACACCCTCGATCTGCAGGTCGACGACGACGAGCTGCCCGACCTGACGCGCGTCCCGCTCCGCAGCGGCATCGCCGGCGCCAGGATGCAGCCGAAGCCCGGCGACCGGGTGCGCGTCGCGTTCGAGGGCGCGTCGCCGGCGGGCGCCTACGCCTTCGCCTCCGACATGCTCGCCGAGGACGACGCGGACCTGAAGCGCGTCGCGCGCGTGGGCGACGCGGTGGACCTCGGGTTCTGGGTGATCGTGCCGTTCGGACCGAGCGGCTTCCGGCTCGAGGCGGCGACCGAGTCGACGCCGGGCGCGCACCGACTGCGCGGAACCATCACGGAGGGCAGCCCCCGGCTGTCGATTCGATGAAGGCCTCCCCGCTCGCGCTCGCGAAGCTCACGGACTACTCGACGATCGTCGTCGTCAACGGCCTGCACCGCTTCGACCTGACGACGCGCCAGATCCGCGGTCCGCGCGTCGCTGTGGAGTGGGTCGCGCGCGCGTGGGTGACGCAGCCCGGAACGCTCGACTGGGCGCCAAACACGGGCGTCGACCTGACGCTGAGCGAGAACACGACCGTCACCCAGCTCGACCTGAACGGGTGGCGGCAGAAGCTGACGCAGGCCGCGGAGCGCGTCGACTACGTGCTGGCCTGTCGCACGGCGCTGACGTTCGACGCGGCGGCGCGCGCGCTCACGGCGCGCGGCAACCTGACGCTCGTCGACGGCCGCGCCTACCCGCTCGAGGTGAGCATCGGGCTCGTCTCGCAGGCGATCCTTGCCCTGAACGTGGGGGTCGCAGCATGACGACCTACGCCGAGGCGACCACGGTCAAGACGACGAAGCAGATCGTCGCCGAGCTCCTCGCCGCGATGGCGGCGCTCGGGGTCGATATCAGCGGGTTCGGCGATCTCTCCGTGCAGCGCGCGATCCCCGAACTGCAGGCGGGCGCGGAGCAGAAGCTGCAGGAGCTCCGGTCGACGCTGGTGCGCGCGGGCATCCCGACGCTCTCCGCCGAGGCGGGGAGCGATTGGGTCGACGTCACGCTCTATGGGTTCTTCCAGGAGATCCGCATCCCGGCCACCAAGGCCCAGTGGCTCCTGACGCTCACGTGCGCCGCGGGCGCCGGGCCGTACACGCTCGCGAAGGGCGACCTCATCGCGCAGGACGAGGCGGGGATCACCTACTCGAACCTGAACCCCATCCGCATCGCGAGCGGCGGGACCGCCTCGCCGCCGCCCCTCTTCGAGTGCCGCGTTGCTGGCGTCGTCGGCAACCCGGCGCCTGGGCTGCTCGACCACCTCATCGTCGGCAAGCCGGGGCTGTCGATCTCCAATGCCTCGCCGGGCGCGACTCTCTATCTCGCGGGGCGCGACGCGGAGACGGACGACGCGTACCTGAAGCGCTGCATGGGGAAGTGGGGCATCCCGAGCGCGGGCACCCAGTTCGAAGAGCGGATCAAGAGCGCCCCCATCTACGACTTCTTGATCCCGACGTCCGCACCGACGGTCACGCGGTGGCTCGTGCGCGACGACAACCCCTATGGTCCGGGCACGATCGGTGTCTGCCTCGCGAACGCCGCGGGTCCGGCGACGGCGGGCGAGGTCGCGGCGGTCGCGGCCGCGGTCATCCCGATCAAGCCGGTCGGCTCGCAGAAGACGAAGGTCTTCGCCGCGACCCAGCAGACGCAGGCCGTCATCGCGCGCCTGTACGGCGACGGCTCGCGCGATGCGGACCTCGAGGCCGACGCCATCATCGCGATCGAGAAGCTGTCGGCCACGTACCCGATTGGCTCTCTCGCTACGAAGTTCATCTTCCGCGCGAAGATCATCCAGCTCCTCGAGCAGATCCCCGGCATGAAAAACGTGCTGCTCGACAAGCCCGAGTTCGACACGCCGCTGGCGCCCTACAACGTCGTTCAGCTGGTCCCGAGCCTGACCGTCATTCCGGCGCAAGGGGGTGGGTGATGGGCTTCGCGACGACGCGGATCAAGGCGCTCCCGAAGTGGCTGCGCGGGCCGGCGATGGAGGCCTATTCCCAGGCGCTCGGGGACGCCTTCGACGACGAGCTCCGCGTCTTCAAGTTCGCCATCAAGCAGCGCTTCCCGACGCTCTGCGAGGAGGACGCGATCGACCAGGTCGCGAGCGCGTTTCGCCTCGAACGCTTCGTCGGCGAGACGCGCGACGCCTTCCGCGTCCGCGTGCTCGACGCGTGGATCACCTGGCGGAAGGCGGGGCGCCGCATCGCCATCATCGAGCAGCTCAACAAGCTCGGGATCGTCGACGTGCAGGTCTACGGAAACCGCGTATGAGCTTCCCGGTCTTCAAGCGCAGTTGGGTGATCCAGCCGAACGAGATCGTGTCGTTCGGCGAGGGCAACGGCCACATCACCAAGGCCCGCTCGCTGCAGGCGATCACGGCGCGGATGACCGGCCTGTTCGGCGGCATCGCGTCGATCGTCGATTCGAGCGACGGCGTCGCGCTCACGACGAGCCCCGCTCGGTGGGTCGCCGCGAACCCCGACGGCGGCCTCGTGTGGGACGACGAGGGCGCGCCGCACGCGTGGGTTCAGATCTCGCTCCCCCGCATCCCCTGCGAGCTGCTGATCGCGCTCGAGGACGCCGCCGGCGTCGTCGTCATCGCGAGCGCCGCGGGCTTCTCGGGCGGCGACCGGGCCCACCGGCCGACGGCGCTCGACGAGCTCCCGTTGCTCGCCGGCGAGCCGTTCCGCGGGGGCGATGACGACCAGGTCCTCCACTCGTGGGTCGCGACCGACGGGCGCGCCTTCCGGTTCCTCACGTTCAAGGGTGGCAACGTCGACGGGATCCTTCACGTCGAGCGCCCGCTCGTCGTTGTCGACGGCTGGGACACGCCGTTCATCGCGAAGGCGGGCCCCGGCACCGACGCCTCCCTGACCTACGCCGAGCTGCTCGCGATCGATGCCGGGTACAAGGCGCTCGTCACGCGGGACGGCACGGCCTACCCGCTCGCTGTCGGCTTCACCGCCGAGTGCATCGGCGGCGGCGTCCCGCTGGGTACGGCGCTCAGCGGCAAAGACAAGCTCGCGAACGCGTACCCTCTCGGCTCGATCGGCCTGTACACGGCGAGCACGTACACGCCTTCCGAGATGAGCCCGATCTCTGCGGCGTCTCGGCTCGGTTCGCTCGCCGATCTCTGGTGGGGCCCCGACGACGTGCACGTCGGCGTCACGGGCCCGGCCGACGGGAGCGCGCAGATCGTGCAGGCCGGCCACGTCGTCATGCCGTGGAACGGGACCGCCTCGTTCCTCACGGAGGCGCCTTGAGCGACGACTACGACCTGTCCGAGCTCGGCTACGACGACGGCACCCTTGCGCCGCTCTGGGAGCTCGTCGACGCCACGACCGAGGACGACGATTGGTACTGGCACGGCATCGGGCAGGGGAATTGGTACTCCCTGATCTGGGTGCTCCTCGGGCCGCGGATGCCCTGGGAGCCGCTCCGCATGCCGTTCACGTGCGGCGGCGGCGCGACGCTCGGCAGCACCGCGACCGTCGAAGAGATCCAGGCCGTCAAGAAGCAGATTCTCAAGTGGAGGTCGCCGATTGCCTATCCGGTGAAGGTGATTCTCGACTTCGGCGACGTACCGATCTGCGGGCGGCGCGGTCTCGAAATGCCGTTCATCTGCGGTGGGTCCGAGGACTCGCCGCCTGCCTATTGCACCTGGGTCATCGGAAAGACGATGGGCGACACGGTGCGCACTATGCCGTTCGTTTGCGGCGGCTTCCAGGTCTGAAAGGGAATCGACCATGCCTGAGATGTACAAGGGGGTAGCCGCCGAGGCCGACTGGACGACGATGACGTCGATCTTCGTCGACGGCGAACCGGTCCAATTCGGCGACGCGAACAGCGGGCTGTGGGGCGTGTTCAAGCGCGCTCTCGACCGCACCGCGTGGCTCAAGCTGCACTGCGGCGTCCTCGACGCGGACAACACGTGGAAGGGGACCCAGGTCTTCGATGGCTCGAACGACCCCGGCAACGAGAGCGTCACGTTCGGGTCCGGGCTCAATCTCGTGAGCCTCAATTGCGACGTGCACCTCAACGGCGACATGACGATGGAGAGCGGCGGCTCGATCGTCGGCCAGTCGGGATCCATCCTGCGCATGCTCAGCGGGAGCACGACGACGTGGGACGCCGGCGCCGTCGTGAACGACCACGCGGATCGGACGTACACGGGGACGACGACGTTCCAGGGGCCGATCGTCCGCAGCGGCGTCGACGCGATCAGCAACGCGCGCGTGCAGCTTCCGGCGGACGCGGCGACGATCAACGTCGACGTCACGAACGACATTTGGCACCTGTCTGACGCGCCGAGCGGCGCGCGCGACGTTCGTCTCCAGACGCCGTCCGACACCACGAAGTCGTGGACGGTCACGGTCGTGCGCGGCGCGGGCAGCGCGCACACCATCACTGTCCACGACGACGACAGCGGAGACACCCTCTGCAAATTCTTGCCCGACGCGTACACCGTCGTCGGCACGAGCGGCGGTCCTAGCTTCCCGCCGACGGTCTCGTTTCAGGACCTCTTCGCATGGGCTGACTTTCACTGGTCGCCTCTCGCGGGCAAATGGCGCCTCGCGCGCGGCGGCGGCGCCGCCTTCTCCAGCTTCTGAGGAGCAACCATGTCGACCTTCCCCCGTCCCGCCATTCGCACGCTGCGCGCCTACGATGTCGCGCCGTCGACGCTCGAGGCCGTGTGCGACGCACCGGTCACGATCGCCAGCACCGCCGGGCTCGCGCTCGTCGGCACCGCGCGGACGATCGTCAGCGCGACGGCCATCGGGTCGACGGTGCTGATCGGCCTGTCCGGCGCGCTCGCATCGGGCATCGCCGTCGAGCTCGAGATCGCCGCGTCGAACACGATCGCGGACCTCGACGGGAACCGCATGCAGCCGTGCAGCGTCGACGTCGACAACCAGGTCCAGAGCGGCTCGCCGCCTGCCGGGGGCCCGCAGTTCTCGGCGATCATCAACCTCACGCGCGACGCGATGCAAACCTTCGACGGCGAAGGCCCGGTCGCGCTCATGCTCGGCCCGGGGCCCCACGTGCCCGGCGTCGTCGTCACCTCCTATTTCCCCGCGGGCGGCGCTACGCGGCCCTTCACCGTGGACGAGCGGGTCCACCTCGTCGGCGACGGCGAGCTGCCGAACGACGGGAGCTGCGAGGTCCGCGACTTCAACTCCGCGAACGCACACAGCGTGACGATGCGCTGTCTTTCGGCGTCGCCGCTCGTCGTCGAAGCGACGCTCCGCGAGCTGCCGACCATCGCTGCGGTGGCGCCGGCCGTGACGGGCGTGGAGGTCAGCGGCGAGGAGCTCTCGCACCTCGTCGCCACGTTCGATCGCCCCGTGTGGTTCCCGAGTCTCGACGGCGTGGCGCTCACCGGCGCGGGCCGCACGATCGCAAGCATCCTCGAGGGCAACGGCACGCGTGAGGTGACGTTCCTCCTCTCCGGCGACCTCACCGGAGCGGAAACGGGCGTCACGTTCGACGTGACGACGCCGCGAACGGCGCGCGCCCTCTCGTCGCTCTCGCTGCTCGCGACCGGCTCGACGGCGGTGGACATCCACGCGCCCGAGCTCGCCGACGTCCTCGAGGACGCGACCGAGGTGTGGGAGCGCGGGAAGGGGCAGAGCGCGACGGCGTGGACCGGCCGCAAGCTCGGCCTCGCGCTCGCGCAGGCGAGCACGGGACACCCGACGCTGGGCGCCGGGGGCTGGACCTTCGATCCCGCCGGCGGCTTCGCAGACGGGACCCTCCGCGAGCACGTCGCCAGCGCCCTGACGACGAACGGAAACTTCAAAATCTACGTGCGCGCGCGCAACCTCGCGATCACGCCGGGCGGCGAGGGCTGGATCCCCGTCTGCTTCGACACGAACGGGAGCACCGACGCGCACTTCGCGATCGTGCTCCGCGACGTCAACGCGGGCTACGACGCGAACGACGGCGCGACGTTTGATCAGCAAGTCGACGGTCCGGTCGCGTCGACGCTCGCGATGCGCGATGTCTTCGTCGACGTCATCGCCGGCGTCGCAACGATTCGCGTCCACGGCCGGTCGCCCGCGTCGCACGCGATGACGAAGGACGTCACGGCGGCGAACAACATCACCGTGGGGTGCCTCGTCGTTGGGGGACCCTCCACGTACTACTGCAACCGCGGCGAGCTCGACTCGTTCTCGTTCGAACGCGACGCGGTCGCCGCCTGGACGACGGACCAGATGGACGCCGTCGTCGCGTACATGAACGGGCGCCCGTGATCCTCGCGCCTCCCATGCGCCGCGCGCGCCGCGGGACGGTCGTCGTGATCGGCGACTCGATCCCGCGTGGCTACAAGGTCGGTCCTCACGAGGACTACCCGTCGCAGCTCGTTCGGCACGAACTGCGGCCTGGCTACGAGGTCGTGAACCTCGCCGTCCCCGGGAGCTACGGCCCGCAGACGGGGTTTGATCTGCGGCCGGATCACCCGCCCGCGGTCGCCGCGCTCGTCCAGACGGGCCTGAACGGGATCCTGCTGCACGGCACCTACAACGACCCGGACCAGAACGACGTGCACGACATGCTGGTCGCGACGGTCGACGCCCTGCGTGCGGTGGGAGTCGAGCTCGTCTTCGTCGCCAAGATCCCGCCGTTCGGCGTCGCCGGCGATCAGGGGCTCCGCACTGCGATCAACACCCTGATCGACGGCGATCAGTGCGGCGCGACTGCCGTGTGGGATCCGGCCGACGACGCGTACCTCGCGAACCCCGCGAACGCGGTCGACCTCGTCCACTGGGATGCGGAGGGCCATCGCCGCGCCGCCGCGCTCGTCGCCGCGGTGATGCGGCCTTTCCTCTACGGAGCAGCATGAACGGCAACGGCAACGGGCACGACGAGAGCGACCCGGGGCGCACTGACGAGGCGTGGCCCGACGCGGAGCGCACGATTGGGCTGCTCGAGACGCCCTTCCTGCGGGAGACGTTCCGCGAGGCTCTCGCCCGACAGCGCGAGCTCCTCGCGCGGCTGACGCGCGTCGACCGCGCGGGCGAGAAGCGCGACAAGAAGCTCACGACGATCGCCGGCGCCCTGCTTTCGCTCGAGCGCCAGGGCGCGGAGACGCGCGCGCAGGTCGACGTGGCGATTGCGCTCATGCACGGCGTCGCGGCCGTCGTCGCGCGCAGCGAGGACGAGCGGAAACAGATCGTCGAGGCCGTCGACGCACTGGAGGCGGAGGCCGCCGCCGTGCGCGCGCGGAACGCCGCTCACGACGCGGCGGACGCCGCGACTCGCGTGCGCCTCGAGGAGATCGCGCGCGACATCGCACGAGTGAGCCACACGGCGGAGGACACGGCCTCGCGCGCCGCCCTCGCCAGCGAGAAGGCCGCCGAGGCGCGCATCGCGCAGGCTGAAGCCCTCGCGCGGCTCGGCGTGTCGGAGGAGGCGCGCAAGAGCCACCACGACGACGACATGGTGGAGCAGGCCGCGAAGCTCGCGCGGCGCGCGCAGAAGTCGGTCGAGCGCTGGAAGATCGCGACCGGCGTTCTGCTGCTCGTCATCGGCGCGGCCGTCACGCTCGCGTCGAAGTACCTCGAACCGAAGGCTCCGGCCCCCGCGCCGGCGCTCACCAGGTGACCATGCCCACCATCGAAGACTTCAAGCACTTCGGCCCGTTCATCGTGATCGGCCTCTGCGCCCTGATCGGCAAGGCGATGAAGGGCGCGAAGAGCATCCCCGACCACTGGATCCCGCCCGTGCTGGTCGCGGTCGGCCTCGTCAACGGTGTCGCCACGGCCATCGCCCTCGGCGGCGACTGGCGCGCGTGGCTCGCGGGCGCCTTGGCGTCGCTCGCGGGGCCTGCTGCTGTCGGCTACCACCAGGCTGGGCGCGCGATCGCGCGGCAGAGCACCGCCGCTCCTGAGGCGACGCCTGTCCTCGTCGACGCCGGCCCGCCGCCACTCGTCGTCGACGTCGCGGGGAAGGTACCGCCCGGCGGGTTCGACGTCCGCCCGCCCGGAGGTGCCTCGTGAAGCTCGCGCGCCTCGAGAGCCACGCCGCGCGCGTGCTCGCCATCCTCGGCCTGCTCGCGCTCCTCTTCGGCCTCGCGCACCTGCTCGCGGGCTGCGCTTCGGTCCGCGACGACGCGGTCGCCGCGACCAACGGCGCCGCCGACCTCGGGACGGGCGCGGAGCGCATCCTCGAGGACCTCGACCGGCGCGAGCAGCTCGACGCCGTGCGCGACGCCGCGAACGCCGATGAGGCGCGCGCCGCCGTCGCGAAGGTCCGCGCGCGCTACCGCGACGCGTGGGCCGCCTACCGCCGCTTCCGCCTCGCGTGGCTCGCTGCCGCGTCCGCGGAGCGCGCCTACGACGCCTCTGTCGCCGCGAAACGCACGCCCGACGTCGCGCACGTGCTCGCCGCCGCCGCCTCCCTCGCGGACGCGGCGGCGGCGCTCGAGGCCGCGACGCAGAAGATGACGACGCCGCAGATCGGAGGTGCACCGTGATCACGACCGGAGGACAGATCGGCTACGAGGCGTACGGTTCGGCGGCGGGCTGGAAGACCTTCGACGGCCGACCCATGCCGACGTGGGAGCAGCTCGGGGGCACTGACGTCGGACGCGAGACCCAGCGCCGCTGGGAATGCGCCGCAACGGCGATCGTGCTCGACGCGCAAAACGTGACCTTCACCGGCACGCCCGAGCAGATCGAGCGGCTCACGAAGATCCAGATCGGCGGTGCACCGTGACCGGCGCCGCCGCGCTCGCCGCGCTCCTGGGCCTCGCCGAGGAGCTCACCCCCGAGATCGTCGAAGTCCTCAAGGCCCTCATCGAGCACCTCAAGGAGCAGCACCCGTCGCTCGTCGCCGCGCCGCCGGCGGACGCGGAGGGCGCGATCGACGCCGAGGCGGACGCGGCGATCAAGGCGCGTTTCGTCGGCGATCCTCCCGAGGACGCGTGACGCCGCTCCGCCAGAGCGAGGTCACCTCCGACCTCACGGCCGCCTCGACGCGCATCCTCCACGACGCGGTGAGGTACCCGCTCGGGTCCGTCGTCGAGCTCGCGCCCGGCATCGTCGCGCGCGTCGAGATGCACACGTGGATCGGCGCGACCGGCGAGCAGCGCCCGGGCGGCATCCGCGGGGTCTCGCTCTACCACGCCGACCCGCCCGCCAACGCGCGCGCGCAGGGCATCGACGTCTCATCGTACCAGCCGCAGATCGACTGGGCGAAGGTCGCCGCCGACGGCGTGTCCTTCGCGTTCGTGAAGGCGACGGAGGGCACGTCGCACTGCTCGGCGACGTTCCCCGCGCAGTGGAACGGCGCGCGCGCGGCCGGACTCCTCCGCGGCGCCTACCACTTCTTCCGCGTCGCGGCGGGAACGGCGCAGATCGACAGCTTCGTGGACGTCCTCGCCGAGAGCGGCGACCTCGGCGATCTCCCGCCCGTGCTCGACGTCGAATGGCAGCGCATGCAGGCGCCGCTCGCGGGCGTGGCGCCGGAGGCCTTCGCGGACGCCGTGGAAGCGTGCGTCGACCGGCTCGCGTCGCTCACGCGGCGCCGCCCGCTGGTCTACACCGCCCCCGGCTTCTGGCCGCTCCTGCCGATGCGGGGCACGCTCGCCGCCAAGTCGGATCTCTGGCTCGCAAAGTACGGCCCGGAGCCCGCGCCGGGCGCGTGTCCGCCGTGGCCGCGCTGGGCCTTCTGGCAGTACACCGACCGGCGGAACGTGCCTGGGATCGGGCAGGACGACGCGAACGTGTTCTGCGGCTCGCTGGACGAGCTCCGCGCGTACGCGTCGACGGGGGCGCTCCCGCGCGCGCCGGTCGACCTCTCGACCGTGGCGCAGCAGCAGGACGCGCTCCGGCGGCTCGGCTACGACCCGGGCCCGACGGACGGCCGCCCCGGCCCCCACACGACGGCGGCGGTGGAGGCGTTCCAGCGCGCCCACGGGCTCGCCGTCACGGGGACCGTGGGGCCGCTCACCGTGGCGGCGCTACGGGCCGCGCTCGACGCCTAGCCCACCCGCCTAGCCCACCCCGCGTCGTCGGCTCGCCGCCCGTAGCCCTCTGCGCGGCGTGCGCGGCGGAGCTCGACGTGGGGCTGCGGCTGCTCGTGGGGCGGGTCGTCGCGCAGCGCGACCCGAAGCCCGCGAACTAGGGCGGCGGCGAGGCGATGACGGACACGAACGCGAGACAGGCGCAGCGCTCGGGGTTGCCTTCCTCGTCGTTGTAGTCGAGCTCGGCGAAGCACATGTCGTCGCGGTGGTCGTCGTCGAAGTGGCCGCACGTGCAGATCGTCGCGGCGACCGCGGCGTCGAGCGTGTACGTGGCCACGTACCGCGTGATCGGCGGCAACGGGATGAGGAACTCGGCGTGCAGCGTGCGCGCTGCCGCATCGTCGGGGCCGTCGAGGATGCCGCGGACGACCGCCGCCGCGTAGTCGGCGACCTTGCGCTCCTCGTCGGTCATGCCCCCGACTCTACCACCGCGCCCAGAAGGAGCCGCAGCCCCCGGCGGCGTACAGCTGCACGCACCACGCGCGCCGCAGCACGACGACGACCGGCCCGCCGCAGACGGGGCAGATGGGGCAGGGGAGCTGGGTCACGCGGCGACGCGCCCCCCGACCCGCCCGTCAGGCAGATCGAAATCGCTCGATTCCGCGGCGATCCTCGCACGCGACAACGTAGTGAGACCCGCTGGGGACGCCGGGTTGTCGCGTAAGAGCCCGCCCAAGCTCGCGACGGCCTCGATGATGACGCCCTTCGGGGTGCGCTCGACCTTCATGCCCTCGGGGAAAAGCTTCCCGAGGAGCACGCGGGCGCGCGCCCCGCGCTCCGCGAGCAGCGCGCGCGCGTCGTCGATGCGCAGCCGGACGGCGGCCTCGATCCGCTCGAGCGCGGTGCGCGTCTCGAGCGGCGTGACCCGTGCGGCGGCGACCTGCTCGAGCAGCTTCGCGCGGCGCGTCTGCCGCTCGGCGATGCCGTCCACGATGGCCGCGCGCGCGTCGAGGCGCGCATCGGCGAGCGCCTCCGTCAGGTTCGAGATCTGCAACGACAGCTTGCGGACCTCGCGCTCGACGGCGGCGACGTCCCCGGTCGTCTGGGCGCGCCGCTCGAGGAGGCGCGCGCGGAGCGCGGCGACGATCCGATCGACGCGCTCGGTCGTGAGCACGGCGTCAGCGAGCCAGCGCACGATCGACGCGTCGACGAGCTCGACGCGGCGGCGCGGCGGCGCAGCGCACGTCGCGGCGCCTCGGTCGCGCCGGTTCTGGCAGGTGTAGACGCGCACGTTCTCTTCGCCGTGCTTCTGGTTGCTCACGCCGAGGGCGCCGCCGCAGCTCGCGCACCGCAGCAGGCCGGAGAGCATGTAGCGCGCAGGCGGGCCGCCCTTTCGCTCGCCGTGGGCGGCACCTTCGATGCGCGCGACGACGCGCTCCCAGAGCTCGGCGTCGATGATCCGGAGCTCGGGAGCGTCGCGCACCACGAGCTCGTGCTCGTGCTGGGCGGTCCGCGTCTTCGTCCCGCCGGCGTACTTCTTCGCGACGTGACCCCACTCCAGGCGACCGACGTAGAGCGGCCGGCGCAGCATGGCGTGGAGCACGCTCGGCGCCCACGTTCCGATGCCGCGGCGACCGGCGCGAGGGGAGGGAACGCCGCGCGCGTTCAGCACGGCGGCGATCGTCCGAAGGCCCTCACCGTCGGCGTACCGCGTGAAGATCTCGCGGATGATCGCGGTCTGCGCCGGATGAGGGACGCGGGTCACGTACGCCGGCCGCATGGCGCCGCGCTTGTCCTTGACGAGCTCGTCGCTCGGCTTGTTGGAGTAGCCGTAGACGACGCCGCCGACGACGCGCCCCGCGCGCGCCTTCGTGGCCAGCGCCTCCCGCGTGCGGCTCCGGATGCCCTCCACCTCGCCCTGCGAACCGAAGAGCTGGAAGCCGAGCGTGACGCACTCGAGCGCGTTCGTTGCTGTGATCTCGCGCCCGTCCACGTACGTCACCAGGTGGGCGCCGGTCGATAGGAGATCCTGCACGAGGACGCCGGCGCGGAAGATCTCGCCGCCGATGCGCGACACGTCACGCGTGAGCACGACGTCGAAGAGGCGCACGCTCGCGCCGCCCTGCAGCTCGAACCAGCCGCGGCGGCGCGCCGGGGCGAACTCGGTGCGGCTGATCCCCGAGTCGACGTGCTCGGCGA
>Ga0070688_100001266_pt1 | contig 12587 bp, 10 predicted proteins | sample KBSS13HmetaG_FD_64679 | JGI IMG/M metagenome (GOLD analysis project Ga0070688, IMG submission 64679) | Switchgrass rhizosphere microbial communities from Kellogg Biological Station, Michigan, USA - KBS S1-3H metaG | ecosystem: Host-associated > Plants > Roots > Rhizosphere ...
CGGTGACCTTGATCGCCACTTCTCCTGAATCAGTGAACTTGATTGCATTACCGGCAAGATTAAGGAGGACCTGGGTCAGCTTCTGCTCGTCACCATGGGCGGTCGGCATGTCGGGCCGCACCTCCACCTTGAAATGGAGCTGCTTTTTCGTCGCCAGAGGTTCGACCGCACTCACGACGTTGTGGACGACATCCTTGATCGAGTAGTCGGCAAGCGAAAGCTTGAGCTGCCCGGCTTCGATCTTGGATAGATCGAGCACGTCGTTGATCAAGCCCAGCAAGTGCTTGCCGTTGCTCTCGACGCGCTTGAGTACGGCCTGCGCTTTTTCCGGCGTCTCCCCATAGATGCCGTCGATGATCAATTCGGTGTAGCCCAGGATGGCGTTGAGCGGCGTGCGCAGCTCGTGGCTCATATTGGCGAGGAACTGCGACTTGTGCTGACTGGCTTCCGCTAACTGTCGGCTCTTATCTTGAATCTCGTCGAACAGACGGACGTTCTCGATCGCGATTGCCGCTTGGTCGGCAAAGGTGGATACCAACTCAATCTGCTTCTTGCTGAACGGCTCCGCTTTTGTCCGCATCAAGGTCAGCACGCCCGTGGGTATGCCGTCGCGCAGCATCGGCACGCCGAGCAGCGCGCGAAATCCACCGATTACGTGCGCGGGGGCCCAGTCATAGTCCGGGTCGGCTTCGACATCCTCAATGTGGACCAGCTTGCCTTCGAGCAGGACACGGCCGGTACCGCTATTGCGGTTGATCTCGACCGGCTCGTCCTTCACCAGGTCGATGAACTGGGGCGGAATTCCGAAGGACACTGCTCGGAAGAATTGGCCGCCTTTGCGTTGTGCGATAGCGCCCATGTCGGCGTCGCACAGCCGGCCTGCCGTGCGCAGCAGCGAGTCGAGAACGACTTGAAGGTCGAACGCCGAGCGGCTGATGACTTTGAGCACGTCGGCGGTGGCGGTCTGCTGTTGGAGGGATTGCCGCAATTCATTGAGCAGCCGCGTGTTCTCGATGGCGATGACGGCCTGCGCCGCAAAATTCGACACCAGTTCGATTTGTTTGTCGGTGAAGGGTCGCACCTCTTGACGGAAGATGCTGAAGGCGCCGACCAGCTCACCTTCCTTAAGCATTGGTACGATAACAAATGTGCGCACGCCTCCTAAGTTGATTGACGCGAGGCGATCTGGATCGCCTTCAGCGTAAGCGCGGCCGGTCAGGGCATCGGTGATATGTACGGCTGTTTTCGTGGTGACCACCCGGCCAAGTCCGGTTTCCGGTCCCCAAACGCGCGGTTCCCGCAGAAAGTCGGCGAATGCGGTCGGTATTCCCAGCCACGACAGTCCGCGGAACGCCCCATCGGCAAAACTGAACATGATGCCGAAATCGGCCGCGCAGATTCGCATTGCGTTTGCCAGCATCGACTGAAAGACCGGTTCCAGCTCGCCGGGAGAGCTACTGATGACCTTGAGCACCTCGGACGTCGCCGTTTGCTGCTGGAGTGATTCACGCAGCTCGCTGAGCAGCCGGGTGTTCTCGATGGCGATGACGGCTTGATTGGCGAATGTCCTGAGAACCGCAAGCTGCTTGTCGGACAGCGGTCCGGGCACAAGGCGGACCACGCTGAGCGCGCCGATCGCTTCATTGCCACGCATCATGGGCATGATCGTGATCGCGCGGTTGCCGCTGGTCAGGAAGTTTTGGCCCCCGGCGACAAACTCCGCCGGCGCATCCGCCACGTCGGGAATATCCACGGTCCTGCGATCAAGCAAGGCCGCGCCGTGCATGTAATTCCGCGCGAGGGGAGTACGGGAAATTGTACGTCGCCACGCTTCGACGCGAGCAGGATCCGGCGCGGCGACGGCCGCGGCGTTGATCCCTTCCCCGTACTTGAGCGCGACGCTGACGAGGGCGCCCGGAAAGAGCTTCAACCCGCTCTGCACGATGGCGTCGAACACCGGCTGCGTGTCGTTGAGCGAATTGCTGATGACTTGCAGGATTTCAGACGTCGCTGTCTGCTGCTCTAATGCTTCACTCAAATCGTCAGTGCGCTGGCGCAATTCGTTGAGCAGCCGGGTGTTCTCGATGGCGATGACGGCCTGAGCGGCGAAGTTCTTAAGCAGATCGATCTGCTTTTCGGTGAATGGCCGTACATCCTGGTGGTAAATTGTTATGGCGCCGACCAGCGTTCCATCCTTGAGAATTGGAACCCCGGCAAAGGCCCGGGCGCCGCCTAGGTCCACCAGAGCGACAATTCGAGCATCGCGCGCAATATAAGCGGCCTCGTCTTTTAGATTTTCAATTTGTACAACTGTTTTTTTCCTTGCGATTTGCGCAAGCGGTGTATCTGGATGGACATGATCCTTCGACCAGCGATGACTTGAACGCAACCATTGATCATACTCCGACGAGGCATTGTGCTGCGCCACAATCCGAAAGTTGGCCCCGTCATGCGAAAACATGTTTCCGAATTTGGCTCCGCATACGCGTACTGCATTGACGAGCATCGCATTGAAAACCGGCTCCAGATCGCCCGGTGAGCTGGAGATGACCTTGAGCACCTCGGATGTCGCAGTCTGCTGCTCAAGCGCCTCGCTAAGATCATCGGTGCGTTTTTGCACTTCGTCGAATAGGCGAACGTTTCCGATGGCGATCACCGCTTGGTCTGCGAAGGTGGTAACCAACTCGATTTGCTTTTCGGTAAAGGGCTGCACGACGGTTCTGCCGGCGATAATCACGCCTACGGGATCGCCATCTCGCAAGAGCGGAACGCCCAGAACCGTGCGGTAGCCGCCGAGCTGTTGAGCTTCGGTCCAGGTATATTCAGGGTCTGACATGACATCGTGGACGTGAACGACCTTGCCCTCGAGCGCGGTTCGCCCCGTAATACTGCCGCGATCCGCCTTGCGCGGATTATGCCCAAGGAATTCTTGGAATTTGGCCGAAAAGCCGGAGCGTGCGGCGACCTGGTAGAGTTCGCCTTCTCGCAAAAAGATGAAGACATCTTTCGCCTCGCAAAGGCGCGTTGCTGATTCGACCAATGTGTCGAGCACGGCCTGCAGGTCGAAAGTCGATCGGCTGATGACCTTCAGCACCTCGGATGTGGCAGTCTGCTGCTCTAACGACTCCGAAAGATCGTCGGTGCGCTGCCGCAGTTCGCTGAGCAGCCGCGTGTTCTCGATGGCGATGACGGCTTGCGCAGCAAAGTTCTGGACCAGCGCCACTTGTTTGTCGGTAAAGAGTTTTACCTCCTGGCGGTAGATGTTGATGCAACCGACCAGCTTTCCGTCCCGCAGCATCGGCACGGAAACCACGGTGCGATAGCCGCCCAGCTCAACTCCCGCGACGATAACCGGATCGCGTTCGATGTAGCCGCGCTCCTTCGTCATGTCGGCGGTATGAAAGGTACGCAGCGTTTCCGCCACAACGGCAAGGCCGGTGCCAGGATGAGGCCTAAACACAGGTTCGCGTCTGCGTGCTTCGGCGAATGCAGGCGGCGCATTGTTCAGCGCCGCGACATGGTATGCGACACCGTCATAGAGGTAGAGCGAACCGAATTTTGCTCCGCATATCCGCGTCGCGTTCTCCAACACGGCATCGAATGTCGGCTTCAAATCGCCAGGCGAAGCGCTGATGACTTTGAGCACTTCACTGGTCGCGGTCTGCTGCTCGAGCGCCTCGCTGAGATCGTCGGTGCGCTGGCGTAGCTCATTAAGCAGTCGCGTGTTCTCGATAGCGATGACGGCTTGGGCTGCGAAGTTCGTCACCAGTTCGACCTGCTTGTCGGTGAACGGGAGGGCTTCCTCGCGGTAGATCGCGAGGATACCCACCAAATTGTCATCCTGCAGAAGCGGCACGCCAAGGAAAGCACGCGCGCCGGCGAGCTTGACCAGCGGGGAACTGGCATAAGGCTCCTCCGCCGCGAGATCGACAATCTGGACCGGTCGCTTGCTCTCGAGAATGCGCTCCAACGGTGTCTGGCCAACCGGAACGAGCGGATCGCGGCGCCGCAATTCTTCGAAAGCTGGAGGCGCACCACTCAGCGAAACAACCCGGAGCCGGTTGTTCTCGTGAAGCGCGAGGTTGCCGAGCTTCGCCTCGCAGATGCGTATCGCGTTGTCCAGCATGGCGTTGAATACCGGTTGAAGATCGCCCGGCGAGCTGGAGATGACCTTGAGCACCTCGGAGGTTGCAGTCTGCTGCTCCAACGACTCGCTTAGATCGTCAGTGCGCACTCGCAATTCGTTGAGCAGCCGCGTGTTCTCGATGGCGATGACGGCTTGCTGTGCGAAGTTCTGTACGAGTTCGATCTGCTTGTCAGTAAACGGGCCCACTTCTTGTCGGAAAATCGCGATCGACCCAATCAGTTCCTCGTTTCTTGTCAGTGGAACGTTAATAAGCGCCTTGGCCGCGCCGAACTTTGCAAGCATAGGCGCCGAATCCGGATCGGCCGGTATGTCGGGAATGTGCACCACCCTCTTGGTACGCAAGAGACGTTCCAGGTTATGTCCCGGCGTGGCTTGGATCAGCGGCTGTCGCTGCCGCACCTCGACAAGAGCCGGTGGCACGCCATAAGTGGCGGTCATGCGAAAGGCGTCACCCTCACGCAGTGATAGAACACTGAAATTGGCGCCGCAAATCCGAGCTGCATTTTCCAGTGTTGCCTGAAAGACCGGCTGCAACTCGCCCGGCGACGAACTGATAACCTTCAATACCTCGCTCATCGCGGTCTGTTGCTCTAGCGCCTCGGTGAGATCGTCAGTGCGCTGGCGCAGTTCGTTGAGCAGCCGCGTGTTCTCGATGGCGATCACCGCCTGCGCGGCGAAGTTCTGCACCAGTTCGATCTGCTTGTCGGTAAACGGTCGCACCTCTTGGCGATAAATGACGATAGCGCCAACTAATTCGCCATCCTTGAGCATCGGCACCGCAAATTGGGTTCGGCCGCCGCCAAACTTTGCCGATGGCGCGGGAATGGGCGAAGCTAACATGTCGTGCGTGTGAACCACGCGCTTCGATTTCCAAAGCTTTTCGAGATCAGACCCTGGGGTCGGCTTGCGGCGACCGCGCGTCCGTTGATACTTCTCAAACGCTGGCGGCAAATCGCGCATTGCCACCGCAAACGATTCATCGCCTTCAAACCTGAACATGACGCCGAATTTTGCATCACATATCCGGACAGCGTTATCCAACATAGCGTTGAAAACCGGTTCGAGTTCACCGGGCGAACTGCTTATGACCTTGAGCACATCTGAAGTTGCCGTCTGCTGCTCCAGCGATTCACTCAGATCGTCGGTGCGCTGGCGTAATTCGCTGAGCAGCCGCGTGTTCTCGATGGCGATGACGGCTTGCGCTGCGAAATTCTGAACCAACTCAATTTGCTTGTCGGTAAATGGCCGCACCTCTTGCCGATAAATGTTGAGAGCACCGATGAGCACCCCATCCTTTAACATCGGCACATTGACGACCGTCCGATAGCCGCCAAGCTCTACGCTCGCGACAACAAAAGGATCGCGATCGAGATAGGGCTGTATCTTTGTCATATCCACGACGTGAGCGACCTGCCGCGTTTCGGCAAGATGATGCAGACCAGTTCCAGGCGGTGGATACGCCATAGGCTGGCGGTGATATTGCTCGGCCAATGCCGGCGGTGCGTTGTGGAGCGCAACGCACCGAAAACCTCCCTCTTGGTAAAGCCAAAGAATTCCGAACTTTGCACTGCAAAGTCGGGTTGCATTCTCCAGCATCGTCGCGAAGACGGCATCCAAATCGCCGTGCGAGCTAGAGATAACCTGCAGCACCTCCCCGGCAGCGCCTTCTCGTTCCAGCGCCTCTGCCAATTCGCGCTCAAGCGCATCGATGCGCGTTTGCGGGGCTTGGACGGAGTTCTTCGGTTTCGCCTTTCGGGACGAACGACGAGCATGCGTAACACGCCGCTTCTTGGCCGACTTGCCCTCCCTGCCAGTGCGCCGCTTCATGCCTGCCCCTGGGCTCAGACGAGGTCATGGTAGCCGCTTAAATCGACCTTCTGGAAGGGGTGTGATTGCGAGACATCATCGCTGACATCTCGCCAATCAAATCGTTACGACTGTGTCAGGCAGCCCAGATCGAAAAGAGGCGTCACTCGCTACTGACGCCCACCATTCCCGACCTTATATCTCTCCGCGGAAACTTTTCGGGCCAACCGCCAATATTAGAGTTCCCTCGGAGCGGCTCAGCCGTCGCGCAGTTAGCTATTTGGTCTGCTCATGGAAATGACACCAGACGACCTCTCTGCGCTGAGACGGGCCGTTCAGTCTCTTGAACATCCGGGGCTGGCGGCGCGCCTCACCAACATGGTGGGCAAGCCAATTGAGCTTATGGGTCAGGCGCTGCCCAATTTCGCGTCTCAGGCCATTGCCACTGCAACATCCAAGGGCCTTGAGGTTGCTCTCCAGGTGGCGCTGCGGACAATGCAAGAAAAACCTTACGCTGGGTCGCAGCTGCTGCATAAAGCGCTGGCCACAGCGTCCGGTGCTGTCGGCGGCGCCTTTGGCTTGTCCACGCTTCCCATCGAACTACCGGTTTCGACAATCATCATCTTGAGATCGATCGCGGATATTGCCCGGAGCGAGGGAGAAAACCTTTCCGACCCGGAAACCGCGCTCTCATGCGTGCAGGTTTTTGCGTTGGGCGGACGGAGCGGCACAACTGATGCTTCTGAAAGTGGCTACTTCGCGGTCCGTGGGATGCTGGCAAAGACGGTAACCGAAGCCGCACGCTTCATCGCAGAGCGGGGTGTCGTCGAACAAGGCGCTCCGGTTCTCATCCGCTTCATCACCCAGGTCGCATCCCGCTTCGGGGCGGTGGTGACGCAAAAGCTGGCCGCTCAGGCGCTTCCAATCATCGGCGCGTTGGGTGGGGCCGCGGTGAACTACGCGTTCATCGAGCATTTTCAGGAAATGGGCAAAGGTCATTTCACCGTCAGGCGGCTTGAACGAGCTTATGGCAGGGACACTGTCCGGGCGGAATACGAGCGAATTGCTCAACAGCTCTGACGCCTGACGTAGCGCGGAGCCGCCGCGCGCGCCGGTTTCAGCCGGCGGTACGTATTCGATTTACGAATTCTTCGAGCTCCGCAGCATTGAGGTCGGATATCGCCCAATAGGTGATATCCTTTTCGACCCATTTGATGATGTTGTAGCCGCTTGTGGTGACACGATGAGGTTTCACGAGAGGATCAGCGACATTTGTCGCGGTTAAACTGATGACGTGCTGCCGACGGCGATACACCAATGTCGGGACGGGCTCGCGACCGACCACGTCGATCCGCCCGCCGGCTAGAGCAAATCCGGCATCGGCGAGATCAATGACATGCGGTGATTGTGGAATGCGTCCGTTGAACCATGGCTTGACCGTGTGTCTGTCCGACGAAGTCACATCGGTTGGCAGCGGAGCCATCAAGGCCCGTATATGAGCGGCGACCACGGCATTTGTCGTCACGTCTGCCTGCGGCCGATCGAGCACAAACCAGGTTGAACTGCTGGAGATGATCGCAGCGATCGCGACAGACGCGGCAAGCGCGCGCCATGACGGCCGTGATGTGACGTGCCGGATTCCGATCGCCTCTTCGATCCGCGCACGCAGGTTCGGCGACGGCAGTTCGCGCGGCATGCGATCGCGTACCAATTGCTGTAGCGCTTCGATCCGGCGGCGTTCGCTTGCGAGCGCGGGGTCGGCAGCAATCCGCCGCTCCATTTCCAACGCATTGATTGGATCAAGCTCGCCATCAAGATAAGCGTGGAGCAGCAGAACCGGATCGTCCGGCAAGGATCGTTTGCTTGATGTCGTCATGATGCCGCCTTCCCTATCGCGGCCATCAGCCGGGCCCGTGCTCGTGCGAGTCGAGACATCACAGTGCCGATAGGAACGCCCGTCACTTGGGCAATATCTCGATAGCTGAACCCCTGGACGTCCCGCAATACCAGCATCTCCCGCAGCGGAGGCGACAGCTCTTGAATGGCCGCTTGAAGGCATTCGCTGTCGGTTTGCGCAATAAGGGCAGATTCTGGCGTCTGGTCATCCGGTCTGCTTGAGCTCGTCTGGGCCCGCTCGACATCCTCGAGATCATCGACGGTCACGACAACGGCCGATCTGTTCTTTGCGAGCCAAGTATAAGCGGTGTTGTGGACGATGGTCAGAAGCCAAGCGCGGGCGTTGGCGATCGCAATACTCTCGAGAGCGCGGAACGCGCGCAGGCATGATTCCTGTACGACGTCTTCGGCGTCCGCCCGGTTCCTGGTTAGAGAGCGCGCCAGCGCATAAGCGTCGGGAAGATATGGCAGGACCACGCGCGCGAACTGGCGCTTCGCATCTTCCAGCCCATCGCGATCCTTGAACTCATTGCTATGCAGAGGGCGCCCCCGCAACTGCACCTGCAACGGCCGAGACCGATCAGGAGCGACAACAAATTCTATCGCAGATTGTGGCGCGGGGAGGAAGAGCGCAACGGTCGCCGTTGTCACACCTCGGTCTGAGTGAGGGGCAGCAAACCGAGGCGCGAGCGCAATTAACATGTCGTGCATGGTTAATAGACTCCCCAATCGGGATATTTATTCCATCAGGGAATAAATCAGGCCGACGGGGAGTCTTGGGTGCTGGCGATATTCCTTGGATGCGGCGGGAGGGATTATGAGCGTAATCCAGATTCCGACTGCAAGCCGGCTTGCGAAAGCCGTGAACGCGGGCGAGGTCAAATTCGCGCCCCATGATCGTGTTGCAGGCACTTCCAATCCGCTGAACCCAACCCATTCGGCTGATGGGACATTGAGCGAGCGCGAAACATCGGTCATTTGCCGAGCGAACGAAGTTGCGGTTGCTACAATCTGGCTCATTTTCTTTGCGCTCCTGGTCGGTGGTTCCGTTGTCGCGCGGCCCCTATCGGACATCATCAATCCCGCAGCATCGTATTGAGGAGCCCGAGCCCGTGGAATTCCATCAGGTTCGATATTTTCTGGCGCTGTGCAGGGAGCAAACATTTACGCGCGCGGCAAAAGCCTGCTGCGTTTCGCAGCCATCATTGACCAACGCAATCAAGCATTTGGAGCGCGAACTCGGCGGAAAATTATTTCATCGGGCTCGAGCGGAGTCGGTTTTGTCCGAACTTGGACATGCGGTCCGCCCGCACCTTGAGAAGATATCTCAGGGTATCGAGGAGGCTCATCGAGCAGCGATGCATTTGGTTCGCTGCCGTGATTCACGACCAGAACCAAAGCCAAACCCCGGAGGCATCCATGCGCAAGCTGCCACACCTCGCCGTCGGTCTCGCGTTTACAATTCTGACCGCAACGTTCCTGACCAGGTCGCTCATGTTGACGGCCGCTGTCCCCCTGCAGCCACAGACAATCTCTATTGAAGAGTTGCATCGCTCGATCGATTTGACCGCGCTTCCGGTTCATCACGTGACGGAGCCGTTCTGACCCCTCTGACGCAGCGAACTCTTCGTAACGACCGTGCGTACCTTGAGAGTCCGCTGGAAACCGCGGACTCTTTTTTTGGACCAGAAGTATGGCGACCGCAGAAGTCTTCCTCCTGATCGCCTTGGGCCTGAGCTTCGGGTGCGTCCCTCTCTATTTCGGGCTGCGCGCACCGTTCGTCCGCTTGAGAGCGCTTGTCCCCAGGGACTTGTCTTTTGTTCTTGATTTGTTCCTCAAAACGGTATCTCATAGTCCGCGTCCCACCCGCCGAGGGCGTTCTCATGAGGCGCATGACAACGGGGAGGGATGCGGCGCCTGAGGGTTCGGCCTAGCCAGCCGGGCCTCCGGGGGCCTCGGGAGTCACTGCCCGGCCCAACTACATGGGTCCGTCCGGCAACGGGCTGGTGGGGGCGGATGAACGCAGGGCGAAAAACTCTGCGGAATCAAGGGCTTTCCGTAAAGGGGGCCCCTGTCCGTTTCCAGAAGGCGGTCTCGAGGACGAAGGAAAAACGCCGCGGTGAAGCGCCGATAGGCGCGCCGGCCCGCGTTATGGGCCGGCCGTTCCCTTCCGCTGAAGGGACAGGCTTTGCCGCAAGGCGAGCCACCGGGTGCGGCGATCCGCACCAGCGCTTGTCGGCGCTTCGCCCCCCTCGGTTGGGGGCAAATCCCCAGACGGCGGCCGGGCGCACGCTCCCCCGGAACGATGGAGTTTGTCATCGACAACTCGGAAGCGGCGGAGAGCATTTTGGCGAAACGAAGCCGAGAGGCCGCAGAGAGTGTTTGGCAGAACCAACCCGAGACCATCAGCGCCGCAGCCGTGGCCGAAAAGCCGCAGCCCCATCATCGCGTCGGCGCCAATCTTGTGGATGGTTTGACTTTAACCATTGCGGGCGCAAAACGGAGTCAGCCGCAGCGAATCAGGGAGACGGGATCGAATGCGCAATGCTGCACTTCTGCTCTGCCTCGGACTTGCGGCCTGCGCCGGCGCCAACGCCAAGCAGGAGCTCGCGGCCGCGCCCGAGACGACCGGTTCGGTCCAATCGCCGCTCGCCCGCGCCGCGCAAGCATCCGGCAAGAATGCCGACTGGTGGAAGGAAGGCGGCGTCACCCGCGAGAAGATCAACGCCATGTGCTGGATGAAGTTTGAGCAGGGCCGCAGCGACATGCCGCTCGAGAAGCGCGCCGACCTGGTCAACGCCTGCGTCGTGCAGACGCTCAAGGAAAATCCGATCCGCTGAGCCGGCATGGCCGGGTATTTGCCGGATATTTCCCGCAAGCCGCGCCCGTGATAGATTCGCACTCTCGCGCGGACCGTCCAACCCAGAGCAGGAGAATCCGTCATGGCCAAGGGACAGCAACGCCAGCCCAAGGAAAAGAAGAAGCCGAAGGCCGAGGGCAAGGACAAGCCGGTGTCAGGCTACAAGGCGCAGTACGGCGGCGGCGGCAGCTCGACCCCCTCGCTCGGCGCCAAGAAGTAACCACTCAGGCTTTCGGCGCGACCACGGCGTCGGGCTGATTGCTGCGCTTCAGCGCATCGGCGACGAAGCCCGAGGCCTTCATCTCCTCGACGAAGCCGCGCAGATAGTCGGGCGCGGCGCCGCGGCCCTTGGGCATGCCCATCGCCTGCTGGATCGCCATGAAACGGCCCGCCATCACGCGCACGCTCGGGTCCTGCCTGGCGTAGCTTTCCAGCGGCTGCCGGACGCCGCCCGCGGCCTCGAGCTTGTCGCGCTTGAACATGCCGATGCCGTCGGTGTCGTGCCGCATCAGGGTGGCGTGCTTGAGTGTGCGCGTCAGATAGAGGTCGTAGGCCGAGCCCTTGTTGACCGCGATGCGGACACCCGAGCGGTCGACGTCCTCGATCACCTTCAGCGCGGAATCCTTCGGCACCATGTAGGTGCCCTCGATCAGCACATAGGGCGCGGTGAAGTCGATCTCGGCGGCGCGCACCGGCTCGACCGCGAGGAAGGCGATGTCCCAGGCATCGCGCTTCAGCGCCTCGAACACCTTGCCGGCGGCGTCGAAGATCACGAGTTCGAGCGGCAGGCCAAGGCGCTTGGCCAGTTCCCGCGCCAGATCGGCGGTGACGCCCAGCGCCTCGCCGTTCGGGCCCTTCTGCGCCAGCACAGAATTGCCCTGGTTGATCGCGGCGCGGAGCGTGCCGGTGGGCGCAAAACCTTTACGGATGTCGGGCAAAGCTTGGTTCACGAGGCTGCCTTTCCTGGTGTGACGATCGGGCCGGACCGTACCACAGCTTTTTGCGGCGGCGTGTGCACTTGGGTTGCGGCATGCGGTAGACTGATGGCGGCGACTGGAGGTCTCGGTGTGAGCGTATCCATGCGCGTTGTGTCACCGCTGTGGTGCCTGGTCCTGGCCGGCTGTCTCGCCACCGGCGATCAGCCCGCGCCGCAAGCCGCGGCACCGGCGCCCGCTGTCACCGCGGCGGCGCCGCCCGCGCCGCCGCCGTCTCCCGGGCGGAGCTCCGCCGGATCCGCGGGCGGCCCCCGCGGCGGCGCCACCACCGCCGCCGCCCGCGGCGAGCCGGAAGAGGTGCCCCCCGACCCGGTGATCCAGGCCCGCACCGATTGCTGGATGGCGGTCGAGCACCAGAAGAACCTGCGCGGCCTCGATCAGCGCATCGCCTACGTCGACAAGTGCGTCGCCGACCAGATGAAATCGCAGCCCAAACCTTGAGGATGGAGAACGCCATGCGCCTTGTTGTTGGGACTTTGGCCACGTTGCTGGTCGCCTTCGCGATCGACGGCGCGCAAACCAGCGCACACGCCGATCCGTATCGCTGGTGCGCGGTGTATGGCGCCAGAGGCGCCACCAACTGCTATTTCACGAACCTGGATCAGTGCCGTGCCGCGCTGTCGGGAATGGGCGGCTTCTGCCAGCCCAACAATTTCTACGACGGCCGTCCGGTGTTCGCAGCGGACGATGGCATCCGCCGCAGCCGGAGCCGCGTGCGCTGACGCAACGCCGCGACGCCCGGCTACTTCACGCCCTGTCCGGTCGTGGTGGGTTGGCCCTGGCCATGCAGTTGCCTGATGTCGCGCGCCATTTCGAGGCAGGTGAGCAGCTCGGTGTAGGTCGGATTGCCGCCGGCCGCCGCGGCCGGCACGCATTGCGCCTT
>Ga0070688_100001268_pt1 | contig 12586 bp, 12 predicted proteins | sample KBSS13HmetaG_FD_64679 | JGI IMG/M metagenome (GOLD analysis project Ga0070688, IMG submission 64679) | Switchgrass rhizosphere microbial communities from Kellogg Biological Station, Michigan, USA - KBS S1-3H metaG | ecosystem: Host-associated > Plants > Roots > Rhizosphere ...
GCTGCTGAAGATGGACTTCCTCGGCCTCCGCAACCTCGACGTGATCGAGGACGCGATCGACATCATCGAGCGCTCGCGCGGCGAGCGGATCGACATGGAGCAGATCCCGATCGACGACGCGAAGACCTACGCGATGCTCGCCGAGGGGGACTCGACCGGCGTCTTCCAGTTCGAGTCGGAGGGGATGCGCGACGCCCTGCGCAAAGTCAAACCGACCGAGTTCGCCGACATCGTCGCCCTCGGCGCGCTGTACCGGCCCGGCGCGATGGCCTACATCCCCACCTATGCCAAAGGCAAGCGCGACCCCTCGACGGTCCGCTATCCCGACCCCCGCCTGAAGGCGATCACCGAGGAGACCCACGGCTGCGTCATCTACCAGGAGCAGCTGATGCAGATCGCCCGCCAGATGGCCGGTTTCTCGGGCGCCGAGGCGGACGACCTGCGCAAGGCGATCGGCAAGAAGAAGCGCGACCTGATGGCGACGATGAAGGACAAATTCATGGAGGGCCTGGCGAAGTCCGGGACCGACTCCAAAGTCGCCCAGGATCTCTGGAAGCTGAACGAAGCCGCCGCCGACTACTCCTTCAACAAGTCCCACGCCGCCTGCTATGGGCTGATCTCCTACCGCACTGCCTACCTCAAGGCCAACTACCCGGCCGAGTACATGGCGGCAGTGATCTCCTCGGTGATGAACACCAAAGACAAGGTGCCGTTCTTCGTCAACCGCTGCGCGGAGATGGGGATCGAAGTGCTGCCGCCCGATGTCAACTCCTCCGACCACAGCTTCGTCGTCTCCGAGAACGCGATCCGCTTCGGCCTCGACGCGGTCAAGAACGTCGGCCACGCCGCGGTCGAGGCGATCCTCCACGCTCGCGAGGAGAAACCGATCGAGTCGATCTGGGACTTCTGCGAGCGGGTTGATTCCAGGGCCGTGAACAAACGGGCGATCGAATGCCTGGTCAAGTGCGGAGCCCTCGACTCGACCGGGGACAGCCGCAGAGGGATGCTGGAGACGCTGCCGGCGGCGCAGTCGGCCGGCCAGAAGGCGCAGGCCGACGCGCAGCTCGGTCAGGGCTCGATCTTCGACTTCGGCGAAGAGGCCGGGGGCGGGGGAGCGCAGTCCCAGGGCCAGCACCGGCCGCCGATCCCGGCCGCCGAGTTCGACCGCGCCGAGATGCTCTCGATGGAGAAGGAGACCCTCGGCACCTACCTCTCCTCGCACCCTCTGACCGAAGTCGGGCCGGCGCTGCGGGCGCGGGTCGACTGCAGCATCGCCCAGCTGGCGAGCAAGCCGGACGGCGCCTGGGTGACGGTCGGCGGGATCGTCGTCGAGTGCAAGAAGATCCGCACCAAGAGCGGTAACCAGATGATGTTCGCCACCCTCGACGACGTCGAGGGGCAGGTCGAGATGCTGGTCTTCAAGGCCGACCAGGCCGAGAGCGCTTCGGTGATCGAGCCCGACGCGATCGTCCTCGTCCGCGGTCGCCTCGATCACAAGGACCGCGGCGAGACCAAGCTGGTGGTCCAGGAGGCGCAGCGCTTCGAACCCGACGAGGCGGAGATCGCCAAGGCGGCGAAGCTGGCCCCCGCCGCGCCTGCCGCGGCGAGCCCCTCCGGCCCGTTCGAGGTCCCGATCGACCTGAAGCGCTGGAGCGACGAGCTCTGCGACGAACTGAAGGCCGTGCTCGAACACCACAAAGGGGACTCTGAAGTCCACCTCGTGGTCGGCGAGCGCCGCTTCAAGGTGGGGGAGGGCTACCGGGTGAAGCCGTCCGGGATGCTCCGCACCGAGCTGGACCACCTGCTCCGTGCCGCCCCCCTGGCCGCGTGAGCGCGACAAACAGCTTGGTTCCGCGATCCGGCATCCCTAAGCTTTCGGGATGACCGCAACGCGCACCACGGTCGGCGAGTGCCGTCAGTGCCGCTCCTTCTGCGACAAGATGGTCGAGCCACGCGGCTGCATCGAGCTCGGCTGCCGCTACCTCTACAGCTTCGTCGACCGTCTCACCGGCGAGCAGTACGTCGGCTGCATGCAGGAGGTCTACGCGGCGGAGGTCGAGCTCGGCGCGGTGCTCGAGAAGGGCGGCTTCGGTGGCGTCAAGATGACCGGCGAGCCGCTGCCGCACTGCCAGTTCTCGGTTGAGCGCGCCTACGAGGGCGAAGGCGACTCCTACGGCTGCGTCAACAAGCGCTTCTTCGACTGTACCGATGAGGGCGCCGAGGGTCTGCGCGCCTTTGATCTGCGCGACATCTCGGACCCGATTTAGCCGCTGCACGGTTTCGTTACACGACACCGTTCTGTGTAGAATTCGCCGCCATGGCTGATTCCTCCGTCGCCGACGTCGACGCGAACGCGCTGCTCGACGAGGCCAACTCCGCATCCGAGGCTCAGGGCGAACCGCAGTTCACTCTCGAGCTCAACCAGGACCAGAAGGACATCCGCGACTGGGTGCACGGCTTCGCCGAGGGCGTCGTCCGACCCGCCGCCGAGGAGTGGGACGAGCGCGAGGAAACGCCCTGGCCGGTGATCCAGGAGGCCGCCAAGATCGGCCTCTACAGCTTCGAAGCGATGGGGCAGTTCTGGGCCGATCCGACCGGCCTGACGCTCCCGGTCGCCAACGAGGAGCTGTTCTGGGGCGACGCCGGCATCGGCATGGCGATCATGGGCACGACCCTCGCCGTCGCCGCGATCTTCGGGCAGGGAACCCCGGAGCAGATGGGAGAGTGGATTCCGCAGTGCTTCGGCTCGCCCGAGGACGTCAAGCTGGCGGCCTTCTGCGCCTCCGAGCCCGACGCGGGGTCCGACGTCTCCGGCATCCGCACCAGCGCCAAATACGACGAGGCGAAAGACGAATGGGTGCTCAACGGCCAGAAGGCCTGGGCGACCAACGGCGGCATCGCCGAGATCCATGTCGTGATCGCCTCGGTCGACCGCGAGCTCGGCTCGCGTGGCCACGCCGCTTTCGTGATCCCGCCGGACACGCCCGGCTGCGAGCAGGGCGCCAAGGTGAAGAAGCACGGCCTCCGTGCCTCCCACACCGCCGACGTCCACCTCGACGACTGCCGTGTCCCGGGCTCCTGCCTGCTGGGCGGCAAAGAGAAGCTCGACGAACGCCTCGCCCGCGTCCGCGAGGGCAAAAAAGCCAAATCGCAGGCGGCGATGCAGACCTTCGAGGCGAGCCGGCCGACGGTCGGCGCGCAGGCGCTCGGGATCGCCCGGGCCGCCTACGAGTACGCGCTCGACTACGCCAAAGAGCGCGAACAGTTCGGCAAGAAGATCGTCGAGAACCAGGCGATCGCCTTCGACCTGGCGAACATGAAGCTCGAGATCGACGCCGCCCGGCTGCTCGTCTGGCGCGCCGCCTGGATGGGCCGCAACGGCCACAAATTCGAAAATGCCGAGGGCTCGATGTCGAAGCTCAAGGCCGGCGAGGTCGCCGTCTGGGTGACCGAGCGGGCGATCCAGATCCTCGGCGGCAACGGCTACACCCGCGAGTTCCCGGTCGAGCGGATGCACCGCGACTCGAAGATCTACACGATCTTCGAGGGAACCTCAGAGATCCAGCGCTTGGTCATCTCCCGCGCGATCTCCGGCTTCCACATCAGATAAAGACTTACGGCGGGAGAGCGAGGGCCGGGCAGGGGTGCACGGCCCTCGTCGCCGTGGTCAAACGGGGTTGGTGGGGAGCGGGCCGGTCACCCTCCCCCGAAGACCGTCGCGCAGCTGGGGTGGACCTGCGGGCTCCAGCGTGACTTCCTAAGCCTTCGTGGGAGGGTGACCGGCCCGCTCTACGACACGTCTTCAGACGACGAGGTCAGTGAAGCGAGGCGCATCCGACTTTGACCACACCTTAGGTGTGTCCAATGTCGGCTGCGCCAGGCTTTAACCCCATGATCGCCGCGGGGTCTCTCCAGAAGCTGCCGTGGGCGTCGCATTTGTCGGGCATCATGCGGCAATGCCTTGTGTTTTCTGTGATTCGACTGGACCCTTGACCAAAGAGCATGGCGCTTGGGCGTCAGCCGATCTCCGTTCCACCCGGCGGAGGTGCTCCCAGAGGCGCCCACCGACACCTTCCCTACGGAAGCGCTACTTGCTCCGCCGTTTGAGCCCTTCGCGCCTCAGGCGCTTTGCTGCCGTTACTTCGGCTTTCGAGGAGCCTTTCTTTTCTGGGCCTGGCGTCTCGAGGGTTGCTGGGAGGCCCTCGAAGCGGGGCTCGGAGATGAAGGCGGAGAGACCTCGCTTTCCCATCTCTCCTTTGCCGATATTGGCGTGGCGGTCGAGGCAGGCTCCGAGGGGGACGGCGGCGTCGTTGACGTGGACGGCGCCGAGGCGCTCTATTCCTACCTTGGCGTCGGCTTCGTCGAGGACCGCGCCGAGGTGGACCTCGTCGGTGATGTCGTAGCCCTGGACGAAGAGGTGACAGGAGTCGAGGCAGAGGCCGAGGCGCTTGCCGGAGCCGGCGAGCTCGATCAGCTCGGCGGTCTGATCGAAGTCACGGGCGAGGAGGCCTTTGTGGCCCGCCGTCTGCTCGATCAGCAGCGGGCATGAGTCGGTCTCCTTCAGGGCCTCGGCGATTACCTTCGAAGCTCGTTTCAGCGACGGTTTCAGGGGGTCGGTTTTCTGTGAGCCCGGGTGGAGGACCACACCCTTTGCGCCGATCCCGTCGCCGACCCGCAGCGCGTGGGTGAGGGAGGTGAGGGACTTCTTCCGCAGCTCCCTGTCTTTGGTCGCGCAGTTGATCAGGTAGACGGCGTGGATGATCACCGCTTCTACCGGGGAGGCGTCCATCGCCTCGCGGAAAGCCTCGAAATCGGCCTCGCCGTATTTGGTCGGCCGCCACATCCGCGGGCTCTGGTGGAAGATCTGGATAGATTCGCAGCCGCGTTCCTTGCCGCGCTGGACTGCGTTGGCGAGCCCGCCCCCGGTTGAAACATGAGCTCCGATCAACATGCCAAGCGATAACTCCCGTTTCAGGTTTGCCCCCTCGCCGACCGGCGCGCTGCACATCGGCGGAGCGAGGACGGCACTCTACAACTGGCTCGCCGCCCGCCACGGTGGCGGCGAGCTGGTGCTGCGGATCGAGGACACCGATCGCGAGCGCTCGACCGAGGAGAACGTCGCCCAGATCCTCGACGCGATGCGCTGGCTGGAGCTCGACTGGGACATCGGCCCGGTCTCCCAGGCCGCCCGCGCCGAGCGCCATGCGGAGGCGCTGGGGCAGCTGCTCGATTCCGGCCACGCCTACCGCGATCACGCCACCGCCAAGGAGGTCGAGGCCTGGAAGGCCGAGCACGGCGCCGGCCTCGGCTACCGCGGCACGCCGACGGACGACGAGACCGCGGCGATCCGCCTGCGCGTACCGGACGAGGGCGAGACCGTCGTCGACGACCTGATCCGCGGCCCCGTCGCCTTCCCCAATGCCAGCTACGACGACTTCGTCATCGCCCGCGCCGACGGCTCGGTCCTCTACAACTTCGCCGTCGCCGTCGATGACGCCGAGATGGGGGTGACCGAGGTGGTGCGCGGCGACGATCACCTCTCCAACACCCCGAAGCAGCTGCTCGTCCTCGACGCGCTCGGCCACCAGCCGCCCCGCTACGCCCACCTGCCGCTGCTGCACGGCCCCGACGGCAAGAAGCTCTCCAAGCGCCACGGCGCCGCCTCGGTGCAGGAGCTGCGCGAGGCCGGCTACCTGCCGGCGGCGGTCCGCAACTACCTGGCGCTGCTCGGCTGGGGGACCGACGACGACACCACCCTGATGTCGACCGAGGAGCTGGTCGCGCGTTTCCGGGTCGAGGACGTCGGCAGATCGGCGGCGGTCTTCGACGAGAAGAAGCTGCGCTGGCTGAACGGCCGCTTCATGCGGGATCTGCCGCTCGACCGCTACACCGCCGCCGTCGCCCGGCACCTCGGGCGCGAGGCCGACGAGGCTCTGCGCGCCGCCTGTGAGATCGCCCAGGAGAAAGCGCAGACCCTGGAGGAGGTCTGGCCGCTGATCCGCTTCCTCTTCGAGCCGCCGGTCAGCGACGAGAAGGCCTGGAGCAAGGTGATGAAAGAGGGCACGGGGGAGGTGCTGGAGGCGGTCGCTGCGGCCCTGGAGGGCGTCGAGCCCTTCGCGCCGAACCAGATCGAGGCGGCGCTGGCGCCGCTGCTGGAGCGCTTCGACCTCAAGCCGGGCCGGCTCTACCAGCCGATCCGCGTCGCGATCACCGGCACCTCGGTCTCGCCGGGAATCTTCGAGTCCCTCGCCGCGCTCGGCAAGGAGCGCTCGCTGGAGCGCATCCGCGCTGCCGCAGGACGCCTCTCAACGGCCTGATCAATCCGGTATTTGTTCCACGAAATTAGGGTCAGACGAGGTTTCTGAGCTAAACCCATAGGCGTTTGCTGCCGATGGTGTTGTGCGAATGAGCCTCACTGCTGCGCAAAGCAACGGCAAGGTGCCCCTGCACGAGACCCCGAAAGCGGGCTCTCGAGCTGCGGCCCCTGGAAGCCGCCTCGCCGAGGCCTTCGAGGCCGTCGAGAGCTTCCCGGTCCTGATCGAGTCGCGCGAGCGGGTGATCACCGCCTCGACCGCGGAGACCGCCCGCATCGGCGAGATCATCGAAGCCGTCGAGGCCGACGTCGCGCTGACGGTCGCGGTCCTGCGCCAGGCCAACCGCGGCGGCATCGTCGCCGGCGGTATCGCCGGCATCCCGGCCGCGCTCGAAGTCCTGAAGCCGGCCGGCGTCCTCGCCCTCGCCGGCACCGCGCCCAGCTTCGACTTCTTCGATTCCAACGGCGGCTGGGAGCTGAAGCCGGAGCGCTTCCGGGTCCACGCCCTGGCCGTCCAACGCGCCGCCGACCAGATCGGCCGCATCGTCGGCTGGGTCGAACGCGACGAGCTCGCGGTCACGGCCCTGCTCCACGACGTCGGCCGCCTCGTGATCTCGCGCCTGCACCCCGGTTACAAGGTCTACTTCGACGCCGTCTCCCGAACCCCCGAGCAGCGCCTGCGCGAGGAACGCGAGCAGCTCGGGATCGACCACGCCCTCGTCGGCGGCGTTCTCGCTCGCCGTTGGAACCTGCCTTCGCGGATCGCGATCGCGATCGAGCGCCATCACTCCGAGGAAGCCGAGGGGCTGGCGGCGATGGTCGCGACCGCGGACATGGTCGCCCACTACTGCCAGGGTGAGGCGATCGCGCCGGAGCGGCTCCGCGCCGGCGCCGAGCGCTGCGGCCTCAGTCCGGAAGCGCTCCGCGACCTTCTCTACGAGCTGCCGCTGCCGACTCAGGACGCCTCCCGGATCAGCGAGCCCTGCCCGCTCTCCAGTCGCGAGCTCGACGTCCTCCGCCACCTTTCCGAGGGCATGGTCTACAAGCAGATCGCGAGCGAAATGCACCTCTCGGTCTCGACCATCCGCACCCACCTCCACAACGTCTACGGCAAGATCGGAGCCGTCGACCGCGCCCAGGCCGTCCTCATGGCTAGGGATAGAGGCTGGATCTGACGATGGCCGAGAAGTCGGCGGCGACGGCATCCACCGTCGCTGCTCCCAAAGATCAGGCGCCGGCAACCTGGCGCCGCCGTTCCCTGGTTCGAGTCCGCCGTCCCAGCTGGGCGACGAGCGAGCCGCAGCGCCGCGTCAGTCGATAAGGCACTCGCGGACGGCGATCGCGACCGCGTGGGTGCGGTTCCTGGCGCCGAGGCGGGCGAGGACGGCCTTGGTGTGGGTCTTTACCGTCTCCTCGCTGAGGTCGAGCTCGCGCGCCGCGACCGTCGTCGACTCGCCGTTGGCGAGCAGCTGCAGGATCTGCCGCTGCCGCCGCGTCAGCTTGCCGCGGCTCCCTTTCGGCGGCACCGCCGGGTCGACGAAGGGCTCCTGGGCGATGGCGGCGTCGACCGCACGGCGCAGTTCGTCCGGGCCGGCGGTGCGGGCGACGTAGGCGCTCGCCCCCGCCTGCAGCGCGGCGCTCGCCAGGTGGCGTTCGGGCAGCTCGCCGTGGGCGACGATCCCGAGCCCGGGGCTGGTCCGTTGCAGCATCCGGATCGCGTCCGCGCCGGTGATCGAGTTGCCGTCGCCGTTGCCGCGCCAGCGCATGTCGATGATCGCGACGTCGAAGCCGACGTCGCGGACGAGGTCGAGCGCCTCGTCGCGCGTCGGCGCTTCGTGGATGACGAAACGGTCTTCGAGGGTGCCGCGGATGCCCAGCCGAACGAGAGGTTGGCCGTCGATCACCAGGCAGTGTGGGGGGTCGCTCAGGACTGCTTCCGATCAGGGTGGCTTGTCTTCGCGGGGACTGGATGCCCTCTCGGGCTCCCGCGGGCCGATCCTACCCAGCCGAAGGGTGCGGTAGAAAGTCTTTGTGATCTCAATTACCTCAAAGTCGAGGTATGCCGTCGTCGCTTTGGCGGAGCTTGCGAGGGCCGGCGAGCGTCCGGTGCCGATCAAAGAGCTGGCCGAGCGCCGCGACATCCCCGAGCAGTTCCTCGAGCAGCTCTTCTCGACGCTGCGCCGCAACGGCCTCCTGACCAGCCACCGCGGGATGCGTGGCGGTTACACGCTCGCCCGTCCGGCCGAAGAGATCACCGTCCTCGAGGTCGTCCAGGCCCTCGACGGCAAAGTCGGCGCCGAGGCCGACGAGGCGGGGGGCATCTGGGCCGAGGGCGTCACCGCCCTGCGCAAGGTCTTCGGCCAGACGACGATCGCCGAAGTAGCCCGCCGTGAGGCCGAAGAGGCCGGCAGCGGCATGTACTTCATCTGAGCCTCCCCGAGATTTGGGGGGCTATAGGGCACCAAAGCTCGGAGAGGCTGGGGCCAAGGTTGTCCCGATTCGGGCCACGGTTTCTTGGCACCCTGGAGGCATGGGCTGTCGTGATCGTTTCATTGCTCTGGCTCTCGCGCTTCTAGCACTGGCGCTGGGCGTTGCCGCTGTCCTCAGCGACCGGGCAACTGCCGCTTGGCCGGGGAGGAGCGGAGCGATCGTCTACCTCGGCGTGCGGGCGGCCGTGCCGCCTTATGAGTCGGGGTTCCCGACGACCGGGCTGCGGGTCTCGGGCCCCGCAGTGCCTGGTTCGAGTCGGGTGTTGACTACTGATCCTTCCGACGCCGATCCCCAGGTCTCTCCGGATGGCCGGACGGTCGTCTTCACCCGCGTGGTCGCCAGCGGCCTACCGTTCCCTTCGGAAACGGTGCGCGCGGTCTTCGTGATCGGGATCGACGGCAGTGGGCTGCGGCAGGTGACCAGTGGAGGAGCGCAGGGGGAAGACGACGTCGAACCCGGCTTCTACCCCTCGGGTCAGAGCATCGCCTTCGACCGGGCGAGCGGTCCCACCGGCGAGGGCGACCTCTTCTCGATCCGCCTTGACGGCAGCGGGCTGCGGCGGCTCACCGATGGCCCGGCGCGGGAGCAGGGGCCGACCGTCTCACCGAACGGGCGCCAGATCGCCTTCACCTGCGGCCCGGCGGGTGGGAACGAACGGATCGAAGACGTCTGCTCAATCCGGCCGGACGGCTCGCACCGTCGCCTCCTCACGCGGAAGCTGAAACAGGGGGCTGAGCCCTTCGCCCCCGACTTCAGCCCCTCTGGGCGGAAGATCGCTTTTACGCTGGGCCCCGGGACCGCCGCCGACGTCTTCACGATGGGCGCCGACGGCAGCCGCCTCGGCGCCCTCACCAACCGCGCTCCCAGCGGTCGGCGGAAGTTCCCGCGCCAGGTCGGCTACGCCTCGCCCGCATTCGCCCCGGCTGGGGGCTCCATCGTCGCCGTCGCGCGTCCCGGCGCGGGGCCGCACCTCGTCCGCATCAGCCTCCGCGACCCGCGCCATCCGCGGTCGCTTCTCGGCGGCGCTCTAGCGAGTGCTCCGGTCTGGGCACCGGGCTAGACTCGCGCGATGCGCATCGGAGCTGAGGCCTCGGCCGTCGTCGGCAGCACGCCGATGGTCCTGCTCGACCGGCTCTCCGGCGACCTTCCGGGCGACGTCTGCGCCAAGCTCGAGTACTTCAACCCCGGCGGCTCGGTCAAGGACCGGATCGGGGTGGCGATGATCGACGCCGCCGAAGCCGAGGGGCAGATCGAGCCGGGCAGGTCGGTCGTCGTCGAGCCGACCAGCGGCAACACCGGCATCGCCCTGGCGATGGTCTGCGCGGCCCGCGGCTACGAGCTGATCCTCACCCTGCCGGAGGGGATGAGCCGCGAGCGCGGCAAGCTCCTGCGCGCCTACGGAGCCGAGGTCCGCGAGACGCCCTCGCTCGGCGGCATGAACGAGGCGGTGGCGCTGGCGGAGGAGATCCGCGAGCAGCGCAAGGGCTTCATGCCGATGCAGTTCTCGAACCCGGCCAACCCCGAGATCCACCGCCGGACCACCGCCGAGGAGATCTGGAGCGACACCGACGGTGAGATCGGCGCCTTTGTCTCCGGCGTCGGCACCGGCGGCACGATCACCGGCGTCGGTCGGATGCTGAAGGAGCGGGCGTCGGAGGCCCTGGTGGTCGCGGTCGAGCCGAAGAGCTCACCCGTGCTTTCCGGCGGCCGCCCTGGCCCGCACAAGATCCAGGGGATCGGCGCCGGCTTCGTCCCCGAGAACCTCGACCGCGAGGTGGTCGACGAGATCCTCTCGGTCGGGGACGAGGACGCTCTCGATATGGCCCGGCGGGTGGCGAAGGAGGAGGGCGTCCTGGCCGGAATCTCCGCCGGCGCCAACATCTGGGCGGCCCTCGAGGTCGCCGGCCGGCCGGAGATGGCCGGGAAGAGGGTGGTGACGATCGTCTGCGACTCGGGTGAGCGCTACATGTCCCTACCCTTCTTCTCACCATGAATCGCTGGAAGCGGTTGGTCAAGGAGATCCGCGCCGATGTCAAGGCGGCGCGCGAGCGCGACCCCGCCGCACAGGGGGTCTCCGCCTTCGAGATCGTCACCAGCTGGGCGGGTGTGCAGGCGCTGCTCGCCCACCGCGCGGCCCACGCGCTCTTCGAGGCCGGGGTGCCGCTGCTGCCGCGGGCGATCGCCTACATGACGCGCTCGGTGACCGGAATCGAGATCCATCCGGCCGCCCGGATCGGGAAGGAGTTCTTCATCGACCACGGCTCCGGCGTCGTCATCGGCGAGACCGCGGTGATCGGCAGCTGCGTCACCCTCTACCAGGGAGTGACCCTCGGTGGCACCGGCTTCCAGCGCGGCAAGCGCCACCCGACTCTCGGCGACAACGTCACCGTCGGCAGCGGCGCCAAGCTCCTGGGTCCGATCGCGGTCGGCGACGGGGCGAAGATCGGCGCCAACACCGTCGTCGTCGAGGACGTGCCGCCGGGCGCCACCGTCGTCGGCAACCCGGGCCACCCGGTCCGCCTCGAAGGTCGCAGGGTCGAAGGCCCCGATGCCGACTGGATTCATCTACCCGACCCGATCGCCGACGCGATCAAAGCCCTCTCCGAGCGGATCGCCGAGGTCGAGCAGCGCCTCGCCCGCCTCGACGGCGGTAACGGCCCCAGTGCTGAGACGGCCAAGATCGAGCCCCGCACCGGCCGCTCCTCGGCCGGGGGCTAAGGGCTGGGCGACCCTTGGCGCTTTTCTCGTGCGGAGGCGGTGAGGCCAGTGACGAGGAGGCGATCAAGGAAATGGTGGCCGCCTCGGTCTCCGACACGGGGCCGGAGACCTGCTTGAAATACAGCACCGTGAACTACCTCGAGATGACGACTCATCGCGAAGGTGATGCCGCCATCCAGGCCTGCGAAGAGGACTCTTTGGACCCGGATGTCAATCGACCGACCGAGGTGGAGGTCTCGAAGATCGACGTGGACGGCGACTCGGCGACCGCGGAAATCGTTTTCCAGGGGAGCGTCGTGGATGGTCAGAAAATGCGGATCGGCTTCGCCGAGCACGATGGACGCTGGAAATACGACCAATGGCTCGGCTTCGTCGACTTGGACGCCGAACGGCTCATATTGCAGATCGGTCGCGAAGGGATGCTGCAGGCGGAATCGCCATGGGAGGCTGAGGCGATCGCCTGTGTCATAGAGGCGATGGAAGAGATGGAGGTTGAAAGCCTGGAAAAGGAAATCTTCGAGACCCCCGAACCTCTCTCTGAGCTTTGGGCCAACTGCACCGCTGGAACGGCCTCCGCTTGAGCTGAGCCGGCCCCGCCGAGTGCCTGGCTATGCTCGACGGGTGAGCCTGCAGGAGCAGTCCGACACCGAATCTGAGGCGGCGCCCGAGGTCTCCGGCGCCCCGACCGAACCCGGTGCGTCGGCGGCTGAGCGGCTGCTGGCGGGGCTGAACCCGCCGCAGCGCGAAGCTGTCGAACACGGCGAGGGTCCGCTGCTGGTCCTGGCCGGCGCCGGCTCCGGCAAGACCCGCGTCCTCACCCACCGGATCGCCTACCTGCTCGCCACCGGCGCCGCCCGCCCCGGCGAGATCCTCGCGATCACCTTCACCAACAAAGCCGCGGCCGAGATGCGCGACCGGGTCGGCCAGCTGGTCGGCCGCTCGGTACGGGCGATGTGGGTGACGACCTTCCACTCGGCCTGCGCGCGGATGCTGCGGGTCGACGCCGAGCGGCTCGGCTACTCGAAGGGCTTCACGATCTACGACCAGGCCGACTCGCTGCGGATG
>Ga0070688_100001277_pt1 | contig 12541 bp, 11 predicted proteins | sample KBSS13HmetaG_FD_64679 | JGI IMG/M metagenome (GOLD analysis project Ga0070688, IMG submission 64679) | Switchgrass rhizosphere microbial communities from Kellogg Biological Station, Michigan, USA - KBS S1-3H metaG | ecosystem: Host-associated > Plants > Roots > Rhizosphere ...
TGAGCAACATGCGCACGCCAGCCATCGTCGCGGGCGCCGTGTTCGTTCCGTCGGGGGCGGCGCCGCGGTTCCTTCCCTCGCGCATCAGCTCGTCGAACCACGAAAGCTTGTGGGGGCGGTACATCGCGAGGATCGGCAGCTTCGTCCAGAGGTAGCGCCCGGCCACGTCGTAGCCGCCCAGGTGCGGGATCACGAAGACGATGGCGCGGTTGCCGGTGCGCAGCCGCTCCACGCCTTCCCACCCGGTGAGTCTCACGACCTTCGAGGCCACTTCGCCGGTGGGCCGGAACAAAGCCCAGATGAGCTCGGTCGCACCCTTGCCGATCTCGGACGCGTTCTCGCGGGCCATGCGGCGCACATCCTCCGCGGAGCCCGCCAGGCCGCTCTGCCCGAGGTTTTCCAGGAGCCGCCTTCTATAACGCGGCGAGAGCAGGAAGACGAGACGCCCGAGGAAGGCACCCACCGCATGGTTCGCGCGCAGCGAGAGCCAGGCGAGCGGGCGTAAAAGGCGTTTCAATTGAAGGACGGCGGGAGCGTTGCGTTTGCTAAAATAGCCCGCTGTGCCACCGTGGGGTAATCCGAGATGAAAAACGAGTTCCTGTTCACGTCCGAATCGGTTTCAGAAGGCCATCCGGACAAGGTGTCGGACCAGATTTCCGATGCGGTCCTCGACGCCATTCTAGCCCAGGACCCGAAGAGCCGAGTCGCGGCGGAGACGCTGTGCACGACGGGCCTCGTGGTGCTCGCCGGCGAGATCACGACGCACGCCAACGTCGAGTACATCCAGGTCGCGCGCGAGACGGTGAAGCGCATCGGCTACGACAACACGGACTACGGCATCGACCACAAGGGCTGCTCGGTCCTCGTGGCCTACGGCAAGCAGAGCCCCGACATCGCGCAGGGCGTGGACCATGCGCAGGACGATCCGCTGAACCAGGGCGCCGGCGACCAGGGCCTCATGTTCGGCTACGCGTGCGACGAAACGCCGGTGCTCATGCCCGCGCCGATCTACTACGCGCATCGCCTCGTCGAGCGCCAGGCGATGCTGCGCAAGGACGGGCGCCTGCCGTGGCTTCGTCCCGACGCCAAGAGCCAGGTCACGTTCAAGTACGTGGACGGCAAGCCCGCCGAGATCGACACGGTGGTGCTCTCCACGCAGCACGCGCCCGAGATGAGCGACGGCAAGCACATGTCGAAGCAGGCCATCGACGCGGTGATCGAGATGATCATCAAGCCGGTGCTGCCGAAGGAATTCCTGAAGAACACCAAATACCTCGTGAACCCCACCGGCCGTTTCGTGGTGGGCGGCCCGCAGGGCGACTGCGGCCTCACGGGACGCAAGATCATCGTCGACACGTACGGCGGCGCGTGCCCGCACGGCGGCGGCGCCTTCTCGGGCAAGGATCCCTCGAAGGTGGATCGCTCGGCCGCGTATGCCGCGCGCTACGTCGCGAAGAACATCGTGGCCGCGGGCCTCGCGCGCCAGTGCGAGATCCAGGTGAGCTACGCCATCGGCGTGGCCAAGCCCATCAACGTGACGGTCTACACCAACGGCACGGGCGCGATCGCCGACGACAAGATCGCGCAGATCGTGCAGCAGCACTTCGACCTGCGCCCGCGCGGCATCATCGCCATGCTCGACCTGCTGCGCCCGATCTACGCCAAGACCGCCGCGTACGGCCACTTCGGCCGCGAGGAGCCGGAGTTCACGTGGGAAGCGACGGACAAGGCGGGCGCGCTGCGGGACGCCGCGGGCCTCAAGGGCGAAGCCAAGCCGCGCGCCTTCGCCGCAGCAGACTAGTCATTCCTCCGCAGCCTGCCCCTGAGTGCAGTTATCAGGGTAGGCAGGAGTCCAGAGGGGCTACGCGCGAAGCGCCGTGGCCCCTTTTTCTTGGGGCCGAGGATCATCGAGAGCGGAAGCGGTGAAATCCCGCCGGTAGTACGATTGCCTCGCGTGCAATCAAACAACAACTATCACGGAGGATCCCGCCAATGAAACTGCGCCCACTGACAAGAGCAGTGCTCCTGGTTTTCCCTTCCGGTTTCGCAATAGGCGCCGTGGGCATCGCCGGTGCCCAGCAGACGCAGCCGCCCCCCAAGAGCGGCGCCGACACGGCCGAACGCATCGTCGTCACCGCGACGAAACGGGAGGCTTCCCTGCAGGATGTGCCGTTCTCGATCAACGCGCAGACCGAAGAGGACATCCAGCGATCCGGCGCGATGACGCTCGAGGACCTGTCGCGCAACGTTGCCGGCCTGGCCATCCAGAACCTCGGACCGGGCCAGAGCCAGGTTTCGATCCGCGGCGTGTCCTCGGGGCAGATCGTCCGCGACCAGCCCGGCGTCAAGGAACAGGTAGGCGTCTACCTCGACGAGACGGCGATCTCGATGTCGCTGTTCACGCCCGACCTCGACCTGTTCGACCTCAACCGCGTCGAGACGCTGCGCGGCCCGCAAGGCACTCTCTTCGGCTCCGGCAACATCGGCGGCACGATCCGCTACATCACGAATGCGGCGAGGCTGGGCGTGCGTGAAGGCTCCGTCGAAGCCAACTTGAACACGGTCAAGGATGGCGGCACCGGCGGCGCGCTGAAGGCGGCGCTGAACGTGCCCATGGGCGATATCGCCGCCATGCGAATGGTCGCCTACTACACTCGCTTCCCCGGCTGGATCGATGCCCTGGGTCCGGGCGGCGGCAAGGACGTGAATGAGGGCGAACGCGTGGGCGGCCGCTTGTCGTTCACCATCCAGCCCAACCGGGACGTGACGATCACCCCGCGGCTGGTCTACCAGAAAGTGACCGCCGACGGCTTCAACCGGCAGGAGGAGTACAACCTCTACGCCAACCCGTTCACGACGACCGTCCCGCCGGTCAATTTCGCGGAGCGCCAGCAATACCTGCTGCAGCGCGAGAAGTTCGAGGACGAGACGACGATCGCCGACGTGGTTGCCCGGTTCGGCTTCCGCGGCTTCGACCTGACCTCGGTCACCAGCTATGTCGATCGCAGCATCCTGGTGAGCCGCGATGCCAGCGCGCTGACCGGCTCGGTGTCGGTCGACCTCGGCTACCCCACCGCCGGCGTGCTGCTGCCCTCGCGGCTCAACGACACGACCGACTTCAAGGGCTTCACGCAGGAATTGCGCTTGAGCTCCAACAGCGCGGGTCCGCTGCAATGGCTGGTCGGCGCGTTCTATGCCGACACCGACCGCAAGTATGCCCAGCGCCTTCCGACTCCGGGCTACGACGCCTTCACCGACGCGACGCTCGGAAGCGGAACATCGGCGGCGGTGGCCAACGGCTTCGGGCCGAATTCACCCTACAACGCGGACCTTCCCTACAACCTGAAGCAGACGGCGCTGTTCGGCGAAGTGAGCTACGACCTGACCAGCCAGCTCACGGGGACGGCGGGCCTGCGCTACTACAACTACAAGGAAGAGCGCACGTTCAAGTCCGGCGGCTTGTTCGCCAATGGCGACAACCAGTTCGACCAGACGAAATCGGACGGCTACAACCCTCGCTTCCTGCTGGCGTACAGGATGTCGCCGAACGTCACGTGGAATGCCCAGGCATCCAAGGGTTTCCGCCTCGGCGGCGTCAACGACCCGCTCAACATCCCGCTGTGTTCGGACCAGGACGAAGCCATCTTCGGGGGCTACCAGCGCTTCAAGGACGAATCGCTGTGGAACTACGAGGTCGGGGTGAAGGTGGCGCAGGCGGGACTGCGTTTCAACGCCGCCTTGTTCCATACCCAGATGAAGGACCTGCAGGTGACGCTGGACGCGGGCTCGTGCTCGTCGCGGGTCGTGTTCAACGTGCCCAAGGCGCACTCTTCCGGCGTCGAGGTCGAGATGACGTGGAGGCCCAACGACAGCTGGGAGTTCGGTCTTGCCGGCTCCGCGGTGAACGCGGAATTCGATTCGACCGTGAGGGACGGCACCGGCGCGGTGCTGGGTGGCATCCGCGAGGGCAATCGCCTGCCCTCCGTGCCGGAGCTGCAATTCACCGCGAGCCTCACGTACAACTTCCGACTGGGTGCACGCCCGTCCTACATCACGGCGTCGTATCAACACGTGGGCAGCCGCTTCACGCAGCCCTCGGACCAGGAGAGCAACCCGCGCACTTTCGTGCATGGACTGCCTTTCCTGGGCGCTCCGGCGACCGCGGCCACGACACTCGATCTCGAGCTGCCCAAATACAACCTGGTCAACTTGAGCTGGGGGATGGAGTTCGACCGCGGATTCTCCGCGGTTCTCTACGCCAACAACGTGACCGACGAGAAGGCGCTGCTCTCCTTCGACCGCGAGCGGGGTGGCCGCGCGCGGCTCGGATTCTCGACCAACCAGCCTCGCACCATCGGCGTGACGCTTCGCAAGACCTTCTAGCTAGCCGAAGTTCCTCGCCATCACCGGGGCCACTGCGGGCAACGCCGTGGCCCTTTTTGCGATGTCCACGGCCTTCGGCGTGTTCTTCGCGAACCACAGCACGCCGGGACGCCAGCGCGTCATCGCGGCGAGGTAGAGGTCCAGCGCGCTGAACTTCTCGCCGAGGAACCACGGGCCCTTCACCTCGGCCTCGATCTGCTTCCACAGCGCCTGGCGGTGCTTGTCCGTGCTCTCGCGCAGCAGCTTCGACGCCGGTTCATCGGCCACCCACTTCTTCGGATCGTCGCCGTACGTGTAAGTCGGATACACGGCCGCGATCATGAACACCGCCCAGCGGTAGAACACGGGCCGCAGCGCATCGCCCTTGGGCGGGATGAGGCCGGCCCTGGGGGCCAGGTCGTCGAGGTAGTGCAGCATCGCGAGCGATTCCGTCATGACGCTGCCGTCGGGCAGCACCAGGGTGGGCACCTGGCCCAGCGGGTTGAACTGCAGTAGACGGGGGCGCGTGGGGCTGTCGTCGGAGTAATCGACCTCCTCGTAATCGACCGGAATGCCGGCGATGCCGAACGCCGCCTCCACGATCGCGTTGCCGCAGCCCTTGCAACCCAGCAGCAGATGATTTTTCATGGCGCCATTCTATTCGCGGATGCAACGACATGCCCTCGCCCGCCACGCTGGAGCGCTTCATCGCGCGCGTCGAAGACAACGAGCACGTGAGGGCCATCGAGGAGTTCTACGCGCCCGATGCATCCATGCGGGAAAACCAGAAGCCGCCGCGCCAGGGCCGCGAGACGCTCATCCAGGGCGAGCAGAAGGTGATGGACCGCGCGAAGTCCGTGCGATCCGAATGCGTGCGGCCCGTGCTGGTGAACGGCGACCACGTCGTCGTGCGCTGGCGCTTCCGCTTCCAGTGGAAGGACGGGACATCCACCGCGATGGAGGAGCTCGCCTGGCAGCGCTGGGAGGGCGAGCGCATCGCCGAGGAAGAATTCTTCTACGATCCCGCGCAGCTCACGCCCCGATAGGGGCTTTTGGTAGAATGTGAACGTTCGAGGAGCGTTGCAACCGCAGGATGTCCCACAGTTGCCCCAGCAAGCTGGGGACCCCCGCGGCCAGGCTCGGACCTTTCAAAACGGCGCTCGTTGATCCGCGACTTGCTCGCGGGAGACGAGGCCCCACAAGCCCCCTTCCCGCACAAGCCGCCTTTGACGAAAGGACGCGCATGAACGCCCGCACCAAACCCGAGAACTTCACCGACTACAAGGTCGCCGACCTCAGCCTCGCGGCGTGGGGCCGCAAGGAAATCCTCATCGCAGAGACCGAGATGCCCGGCCTCATGGCGATCCGCGAGGAGTACAGCGCCGCCAAGCCGCTGAAGGGCGCGCGCATCACCGGCTCGCTGCACATGACGATCCAGACCGCCGTGCTGATCGAGACGCTCGAGGAGCTGGGCGCCGAGATCCGCTGGGCCTCCTGCAACATCTTCTCGACGCAGGACCATGCCGCCGCGGCCATCGCCGCCACCGGCGTGCCCGTGTTCGCCGTGAAGGGCGAGACGCTCGAGGATTACTGGGAATACACCCACCGCATCTTCGAGTGGGGCAACGACAAGGACGGCAAGCCCAAGTACACCAACATGATCCTGGACGACGGCGGGGATGCCACGCTCCTGCTGCACATCGGCGCGCGCGCCGAGAAGGATCTGTCGGTCATCTCGAAGCCCACCAGCGAGGAGGAGACGATCCTCTTCGCCTCCATCAAGTCGAAGCTCTCCGTGGATCCGAAGTGGTACTCGACCCGCCTCGCGCAGGTGAAGGGCGTGACGGAAGAGACCACCACGGGCGTGAAGCGCCTCTACCAGATGGCGAAGGACGGGATGCTCAAGTTCCCGGCCATCAACGTGAACGACTCGGTCACCAAGAGCAAGTTCGACAATCTCTACGGCTGCCGCGAGTCGCTCGTGGACGGCATCAAGCGCGCGACCGACGTGATGGTGGCGGGCAAGGTGGCGCTGGTCGCGGGCTACGGCGACGTGGGCAAGGGCAGCGCGCAGGCGCTGCGCGCCCTCTCCGCCCAGGTGTGGATCACCGAGATCGATCCCATTTGCGCGCTTCAGGCGGCGATGGAAGGTTATCGCGTGGTGACGATGGATTACGCCGCCGACAAGGCGGACATCTTCGTGACCGCCACCGGCAACTTCCAGGTCATCACCGCCGAGCACATGAAGCGCATGAAGAACAACGCCATCGTGTGCAACATCGGCCACTTCGACAACGAGATCGAGGTCGCGGCGCTCAAGCAGTTCCAGTGGGAGAACATCAAGCCGCAGGTCGACCACATCATCTTCCCCGACGGCAAGCGCATCATCCTGCTCGCCGAAGGGCGCCTGGTGAACCTGGGCTGCGGCACGGGACATCCGTCGTACGTGATGAGCTCGTCCTTCGCCAACCAGGTGATCGCGCAGATCGAGCTCTTCACTCGCAACAGCGACTACAAGGTCGGCGTGTACGTGCTGCCCAAGCACCTCGACGAGAAGGTCGCGCGGCTGCAGCTGAAGAAGCTGGGCGCGATGCTCACGGTGCTCACCGAAGAGCAGGCGAAGTACATCGGCGTGAAGCAGGACGGCCCGTACAAGCCGGAGCACTACCGTTACTGAGAAAGTCTTCAGTTTCGAGTTTTACCCGCCGAAGACGCCGGAGGGCGCGCAGAAGCTGCGCACGACGTGGAAGCAGCTGGGGCAGCTGAAGCCCCAGTTCTTCTCCGTCACCTTCGGCGCCGGCGGCTCGACGCGCGAGGGCACGCTGGGCACGGTGCTGGAGATCCGCAGGGACGGGCACGCCGCGGCTCCGCACATCTCGTGCATCGCCTCCTCGCGCGAGGACCTGCGCCAGGTCATCCACGAATACAAGGACAAGGACATCCGCCACATCGTGGCGCTGCGCGGCGACATGCCCTCGGGCCTCGCCGCCTCCGGCGACTTCCGCTACGCCTCGGAGCTCGTGAAGTTCATCCGCGACGAGACCGGCGACTGGTTCCACATCGAGGTGGCGTGCTATCCGGAGTACCACCCGCAGGCGAGGAAGCCGCAGCAGGACATGACGGCTTTCAAGGCGAAGGTGGAGGCGGGGGCCAACGCCGCCATCACGCAGTACTTCTACAACCCCGACGCGTACTTCAACTTCGTCGACCAGGCGCGCGCGCTGGGCATCGATGTCCCCATCGTGCCGGGCATCATGCCCATCAACAACTTCTCGCAGCTCGCGCGCTTCTCCGATGCGTGCGGCGCCGAGATCCCGCGCTGGATGCGCCTGAAGCTCGAGGCCTACGGCGACGACACCGCGTCCATCAAGGCCTTCGGCCTCGACGTGGTGACCGACCTGTGCGACAGGCTGCTGCAAGGCGGCGCGCCGGGCCTTCATTTCTACACGATGAACATGGCCGGCCCCACCAGCACCATCTGGCAAAGGCTCGGCTTGTAAGGGACAATCGGGCACGAGACTCAGGGAGAGCCGTGCCGATGCAAACCGTCGCCGAGAAGCCGAGCGAAGCCGTTCCCCATCCCAGCACCGCCCTTGCCGCGCAGATCCGGTCGCTGCCGCCCAACGAGGCCGCGGCCCTGATCGAGCGCACGGTGCCCACCGAGGCGGTGGAAGCGCTGATGCAGCTCAATCCCGCGCTCGTCCAGAACATCCTGAAGGAGATGGAGAAAGGGCCGCGGCGCTTCCTCACCGCCTCCGCGCCCGCGGAAGTGGCCGAGCAGTGGAAGCGCAACACCCAGTACGCCGAAGGCACCATCGGGCGGCTCATGGAGGCGCCCCTCGCGGTGTTCAGCCCCGAGATGACCGTGGGCGAGGCGACCGAGGCGCTGCGCCCGCTGGTGCGCTCGGCCTTCGTGACCTACGTGTACGTGGTGGACGCCGAGGGCCACCTCGCGGGCCTCGTGACCATGCGCGACCTCCTTTTCAACGATCGCCAAGCCCACCTGGCGGACGTGATGCTCGCGAACCCCTTCGCGCTGCGCCCCGACCTGCCGGTGCCCGACGCGATGAAGCTCACGGTGAACCGCCACTATCCGCAGTACCCGGTCACCGACGCCGAGGGAAGGCTGGTGGGACTGGTGCGCGGCGCCGCGCTCTTCGAATTGGAAGCCTTCGAGATCACCGCGCAGGCGGGCTCGATGGTCGGTGTGGAAAAGGAAGAGCGCGTCTCCTCGTCCATCCAGCAGAGCTTCAAGTTCCGCAACCCGTGGCTCCTCATCAACCTGCTCACCGCGTTCGCGGCGGGCGGCGTGGTGGCGATCTTCCAGGGAACCCTCGACAAGCTCGTGATCCTCGCCACCTTCCTTCCCGTGCTCGCGGGCCAGTCCGGCAACACCGGCTGCCAGGCGCTCGCGGTGACCGTGCGCGGCCTCACCCTGGGCGACGTGAAGCCCGGCCACGGCAAGAAGCTCATGTCCAAGGAGGCGCTGCTCGGCATCGCCAACGGCGCCGTGACGGGCCTGCTGTGCGGGCTCGCGATGTACGGCTACGCGGTCTACGAGCACAACCCGCACGCGCTGATGCTGGGCTTCGTGGTGATGATGGCGATGATCGGCAGCTGCTGCCTCTCGGGCATCTCGGGCGCGCTCGTGCCGCTGGTGCTGAAGCGCCTGGGCGCGGATCCGGCCACGGCGTCGAGTATCATCGTCACCACCGCGACGGACGTCTCGAGCATGGGCCTCATGCTGGGCCTCGCGGCGCTGCTGATACCCGTCTAGAGAGCCCGCATGAAGTTCGCCGCAACCCTCCTTGCCGCGCTCCTGTCGCTCGCGGCCTCGGCCTGGGCGCAGGAACAGGCCTTCACCAATCGCTCGACCGAGCTCAAGGACAAGGGCGCCGCGGAAGGACGCACGCTCGCGACACTTCCGGAGAACACGGCCGTGAAGGTGGTCGCGCGCGCCGGCGGATGGACGCAGGTGCAGGCCAACAACCAGACCGGCTTCGTGCGCGCGTTCCACCTGCGCTTCCCGGTGAAGGTGGAGCAGGGCTCGGGCGGCGGCCTTTCCAGCATCACCAATATCTTCGGCGGCGGCAATCGCTCGACGCAGGCCACCATCGGCACGACCGGCATCCGGGGCCTCACGCCGGAGCAGCTGAAGAACTCGAGTCCCGACGCGGCCGCGCTCGCCAAGGCCCAGTCGTACCGGGCCGACAAGCCTTCCGCCGAACGCTTCGCCCGCGAAGGCAGGCTCACCGCGGTGCAGGTCGATGAAGGAGGACGCAAATGAAACGCCTCGTGATCGCCATCTCGCTCGCCTTCGCCGCGCTGCCCGCGGCCGCCTTCGACATCGGCAAGGTCATCGACATCGGCCGCCAGGCCGTCCAGCAGCAGGGCAGCCCGATGGGCAAGGAGTTCTCGGAGGACGACGAGATCGGCCTGGGCAACGCGCTCACCGCGAGCTTCCTCGGCGCCGCGCCGCTTCATCCCGATGCGGGCCTGCAGCGTTACGTGAATCGCGTCGGCAAGTGGATCGCGCTGCACAGCGATCGCCCCGAGCTGCCGTGGACGTTCAGCGTCATCGAGACCGATACGATCAACGCCTTCGCCATGCCGGGCGGCTCGATCATCGTCTCGAGCGGGCTCGTCAAGCGCCTGAACAGCGAAGCGGAGCTGGCCGGCGTCCTGGCGCACGAGATCGCCCACGTGGTGAAGAAACACCAGCTGAGCGCCATCCAGTCGGCGATGAAGGCCGACTTCTGGAAAGGCGTGGGAACCTCCGTCGCCGCGGATCGCGTGAGGATCGGAGGCGGCGTGGTGGGCAGCACCGTGGGCAGCATCGCCAAGCCCTATATCCTCGACGCGGCGGGCAACCTCATCAAGGATGGTTTCTTCCTGAAGCCGCTGGACCGCGGCATGGAGAGCGAAGCCGACCAGCATGCGATCGTGCTCGTCGTTCGCTCGGGCTATGACGCCTACGGGCTGGTCGGCGCGCTGCAGATGCTCGCGCAGTACAAGGGCGAGCCCGATGGCGCCTCGTTGCTGAGCACGCACCCCTCCGCCGCGGACCGGATCGCGGATCTCGAGAAGTTCATGCCCTCGGTCGAGTCGTACGCCAGATCGCCGCAGCTGCTGGAAGCGCGCTTCAAGCAGAACGTGAAGTAGCTACTTCCGCGGCGCCATCAGCTGGTCGTGCACCAGCTGGTAGGAGGCCGGCGTGATCGCCATCGCGCCGCGGAACGGACGGTCCAACGCGATGATGATGAAGAGCACCATCGCGACGAATCCCGCAAGGCACGCCGACAGCACGATGTGATGGCGCTTGTCCTCGACGGGCACGAAGAGCGACAGCACCAGGCAGCCCATCGCGCCCGGCAGCAACGCCCACCAGACGACGATGGGCAGGCCGCTTCCCACCGCGTGGATCCGCTGGCGGCGCGCCTGCAGCACGCGGTTGTACGCCGCGATCGTCTCCCCGTGCAGTGCCTTCTGCGCCTCGGTCGCCGGCTCGAACTCGAAGAGCTTGGCCTGCAGCCGGTCCATCCACTCCACGCCCTTCAGGATGACCCGGTCATCGCGATGGGCCGGGAACGCTTCCTCGATGATCTGCCGCGTGTAGCCGCGCAGGATCTCCTGCATTTCCCCGCGTTGCGGCTGCGGGTAGCCGGAGAAGTCCCGGTAGAGGCCCGCGATGGCCGTGGCCTCCTCCGACACGACGCCCGACACCTGCTCGTAGCGTTGCCAGACGGACACGGCCGTGAGGGCGGCGATCAGCCCGAAGAGCATGAAGCCCGCCTGCATGACGCCGATGCTGAAGTAGAGCGCCGGCTCGCTCGACATGCGAACGCGCGGGAACACCCAGCGGCGCAGGATGCCCAGGGCGACGAGCGTGAAACCGATGAGCCACACGTTGAGGACGAGACCCAGCACCCACAGCGGCAAGCCCGTCAGGAAATCGATCACGGCGGCAGACCCTCCAGTGGCGCGATTCTGCACAACGCGCATGGAAGTCATCATGGCCCTTATGGGCAGTCCCGGATTGCCCCCCTGGCACCCCCGGTGCTACGGTGCCGCTTCGCGTTCCCGATCCCCGAGAGGACTTCCATGAGCCGCCACAGCCGCTTCGCCGCGATCGCCGTCCTGGGCGCCGCGTTTTCCCTGCCCGTCGCCGCACAGACCGTGAAGGTCACGCCGCTGGGCGGCTTCGACGGCGAGTTCTGCGCGCAGGACCGCGCCCTCGTCTTCGAGGACCCGAACGGCACCCGGGTGCTGTACGACGCCGGCCGCACCGTGATGGGCGGCGCGGATCCCCGGCTGGGCAAGATCGACGTGATCCTCATCACCCACACGCACGGCGACCACCTGGGCAACGCGCACACCAAGGCGATCGGCGCGGGCACCTGCGCGGCGCCCGATTTCTCGGTCTCCGACATCCCCAATTCGAACTCGGTCAACATCGCGCTCGCCAAGGGCTCGACGATCGTGGTGGGCAGCGACATGCCGCAGTTCCTGCAGGCGAAGATGAAGGCCAACGGCGGCGATCCGGCCAAGGTGAGGCTCGCGCGCTTCGGCGGCAGCGTGACCGTGGGCGGCGTGAAGATCGCCACGGTCACCGCGATGCACAGCAACGGCCTGGATCCGGACTACATCGGCGGGGAGCTCGGCAAGACCATGAAGGAAGCGGGCCTCTGGGGCGACGTGGGCCTCGCCACCGGTTACGTGCTCACGTTCAGCAACGGGCTCGTCGTCTACCTCTCGGGCGACACCGGCATCACCGCGGACATGGACCGCGTGGTGCGCGACTACTACCACGCGAAGCTCGTCGTGATGAATATCAGCGACGCTCCGTTCACCACGGGCCCCGCCGAGGCGGCCTACGTGATCAACGACCTCGTGAAGCCGCGCGCGGTCATCGCCTCGCACGCGAACGAGGCGGTCACCGAAGGTGGCAAGGTCCGCGCCGGCACGAAGACCGAGGCCTTCATCAAGGCCGCGAAAGTGCCGGTGCACGTCCCGCTCTCCGGGAAGACCATGGAGTTCGACGGCAACGGGAAGTGCACCGCCGGCTGCTAGGCGGCGACGACCTTCTTGCGCGCGTGCCGGGCGTCCTGCGCATGTAGCGTGGCGTACGCCTGGTGCGCGGCGGCCTCGGCCTCGCCTACCTTGATCGCGAGGCCCATGT
>Ga0070688_100001280_pt1 | contig 12529 bp, 16 predicted proteins | sample KBSS13HmetaG_FD_64679 | JGI IMG/M metagenome (GOLD analysis project Ga0070688, IMG submission 64679) | Switchgrass rhizosphere microbial communities from Kellogg Biological Station, Michigan, USA - KBS S1-3H metaG | ecosystem: Host-associated > Plants > Roots > Rhizosphere ...
CGCATCAAGGTGCTGATCATCCGTCTCGATCACGTGCCGGTCATGGACGCCACCGGGCTGGTCGCGCTGGAGAGCGCCATCGCGACGCTGACCAAGCACGGCTGCACGACCATCCTCATCGGACTTCAGCGCCAGCCGCGGGCGCTGATCGATCGCGCCGGCTTGGCGGGGCGATCGTGGAAGGTCGTCGTCCAGCCGGATCTGCCGGCGGCCCTCGCCACCGCGCGCGAGCTGCTGGGATGACGCCGGTGCGGCGAACCATTTCGCGGCGCGTGCTGCTGCTCGCCGCGGCGGCGGGAACGGCGGTGGGCGTCTCCGGCTTCACGTTCTCCTACGCGGAGGGGCTCAGCTACTTCTCCACCGATCCGAAGGCGTGCGCGAACTGCCACATCATGAACGACCAGTACGCCTCGTGGACCAAGGGACCGCACCACGGCGACGCGCGCTGCGTGGACTGCCACCTGCCGCACGACACGGTGGAGAAGTATCTCGCCAAGGCCCTCAACGGCTACCACCACTCGAAGGGGTTCACGCTGCAGGACTTCCACGAGCCGATCTTGATCAAGCCGCGGAACGCCGAGATCCTGCAGCAGAGCTGCCTTCGCTGCCACGGCGACTTCGTCCACGACGCGCTGGTCGCGGGCGCGCGCGGCGGTCAAGCGCAAGGACAGGTGGAAGGACAGGTGCAGGGCCAGGTGCAAGACGGCCGCTGCGTTCATTGCCATCGTGGCGTCGGCCACGGCGCACGCGGATAGACAGGGAGAAGACCTTCGATGAGCGAGACGACTTCCAGGGATCCCTCGAGACGGCGGCGGCTCGCCATCGCCGTCGGCGTCGCGGCCGGTTTCGCGGTGGTCGCGTTCGTGGTGGCGGCGCTGCTTACCAACATCTTCCAGCACAAGCAGGAAGCGAAGAATCCGTTCCTGCGGCTGGTCGAGGTGACCGACGAAACGACCGACCCCGCCCCCTGGGGCATGAACTGGGCCCGCCAGTACGACGGCTACCGGCGCACCGCCGACGTCAGCCGGACGCAGTACGGCGGCTCGGAGGCGCTGCCCGACGAGAAGATCGAACGCGATCCCTGGCTGAAGCGGCTGTTCGCCGGCTACGCCTTCGCGGTCGATTACCGCGATCGGCGGGGCCACGCCCACATGCTGGCCGATCAGGAGCAGACCAAGCGCGTGACCACGCGCCCGCAGCCGGGAAACTGCCTGCACTGTCACACGTCGGTCATCCCGACCTACCGGCGGCTGGGCGGGGGCGACGTGTTCAAGGGGTTCGCGCAGCTCGGCACCATGCCGTACGGGGCGGCGCACCAGGAGGTGGTGAAGACCGGTTCCGTGAATCCGGTGGCGGGCGGGACCGAACAGAAGTTCGCGCACGCGGAGGGCGCGCACCCGGTCGGCTGCGTGGACTGCCACGATCCGAAGTTGATGCAGCTGCGGGTGACGCGGCCCGGATTCCTGCTGGGCATCCGCGCCCTGGCCGAGAGCAGCGAGCCGACGCCGCACATTCAGAGCATCGAGCGGTGGCGCCGATCGGATCGCGCGCGGCCCTACGATCCGAACGTCGATGCCTCGCGCCAGGAGTTGCGGTCGTTCGTGTGCGGGCAATGCCACGTCGAGTACTACTGCGGTCCCAAGACGCCGCTGTTCTACCCGTGGAACAAGGGCCTGAAGGTCGAGCAGATCGAGAGCACCTACGACGCCTACAAGTTTCCCGACGGCCACCGCTTCTACGACTGGCAGCACGCGGAGACCGGCGCCGAGGTGCTGAAGGCGCAGCACCCGGAGTTCGAGCTGTGGAGCCAGGGGATTCACGCGCGCTCGGGTGTTGCCTGCGCCGACTGCCACATGCCCTACCAGCGCGAGGGGGCGATGAAGATCTCCGACCACTGGGTGCGCAGTCCGCTGCTGGACGTGAACCGGGCGTGCCAGGTCTGCCATCCCTACGCGGAGGCGGAGATCCAGGCGCGCGTCGCCGCCATCCAGGAGCGCACGCACGCGCTGCTCGAGCGCGCGGCTTCGGCGGCGATGGACATGCTGGACGCGATCGGGGCGGCGAAACGCGCGGGCGCGGGCGCGGATCGCCTGGAGCCGGCGCTCGCGCTGCAGCGCAAGGCGCAGTGGCGGATCGACTTCGTCGCGGCCGAGAACTCGATGGGATTCCACGCGCCCGCCGAGAGCGCGCGCATCCTGGCCGAGTCGATCGACTACGCGCGCCAGGCCGAACGCGCCGCGCGCGCGGCGGCGGCCCCCTAGATCACAGGGAGCACGAGGCGTGGCCGGACACGGCCATCGACGGGCCGGCGCCGCACTGGAGCTGGCAGCTCGCCGCCGCATCGCACTCCAGCGAGCAATCGTCGGAGCAGCGCACGCTGCAGGTGGAGTTGCGCGCGCAATCGGCGCTGCCGCTCTCGCCCAGCACGAACGTGCAGTTCGCTCCCTCATCGCACGACACGCTGCCGCTGCGTCCGGTCATGAGCGCGCAGTGACTGTTCGGTCCGCAATCGGCGGAGCACGACACGCCGCAAGTGCCCACGCACGTGGTCGCGGGTGGGCAGGAGAGGCTGCACGAGCCGCCGTCGCAGGCGCGGGTTTCCCAGCCGCAGCTTCCGCTCGGGCAGCTCGTGCTGCCGGCGCCGCCCGTGCCGCTGGTGCCGCCGCCGCCGTCCCGTGCCGTGTCGTCGAAGCGGAACGCGCCGTTGCACGCGGCCACGGACAGCGCGAGCGCCGCGACCGCGATCAGCGCGCGCGTCACTCGCTCGGCGCGCTCCCGCCGCCGCTTTCGATCAACCGCTGCCGCTCGGCACGCGCGCTATCGATCAGCTGGCCGTTCGGGTACCGGGCGATCAGCCTGTCCAGCCAGCGGATCGCCTCGCCGGCGTCCCCCCGGCGGCGGGCGGCCAGGGCCGCGGCGAACAGATCGTTTTGTTCCGCCAGCGTCGAGGAGTCGACGACTGCGGCAGGCGACCCGCTGCCGGCGGGCGGCGCGATCTGCGCGTGCGGCGCGCGCGCATGACCGATTCGGGCGGGCGGCGGCGCGGGCGGCGCCGCCGGCGTCGCGCAGTTCGGCCACGTCGATCCCGCGGTCAGGCGGACTTCATCGCCTTCGAAGCGAACGGCGACGACACCCTCGTGGACGACGACGCGGGTCCGGACGAACGGCGCGCACGCGGAGACGCCCGGATCGACGACGACGTCGAAACGCGTTCCTCGCACCTCGATCTCCGCGTCGGCGGTGCCGATGACGAACCGACCGCCGGGCGGAAGCTTGGCGACCTCGGCCGAAAGCGTGCCGCGCTCCAGGTCGAAGCGCTGCATCGCGCCCAGCTCGGTCACGCGCGCCCGCGAGGACGCGCCGACGCGCAACCGGGTGCCGCTGTCCAGCGCCAGCAGCAGACGGCCCGCGCTCGGCACGCGCACCCAGGTGCCGGCGGTGATGCGATTGCCCGCCGTGGCGGCCATCGTGCCCGTCGTCGTTTCGATCGCGGCGTCGACACCCTCCACGGCGGTGACGGCCAGCGGCGCCCGCGTTCGCGCGGCGCTGTCGGCGGTGGCGGCGGGTGCGCGCAGGCCCTGCCAGCCGATCACCAGCACGACGACGGCCGCGGCGGCGATGACACCCCACCCGACGCCCGCCACACGCCGCTGCTTCCGCGCCCGCAGCGCCTGGTCGATCGCGGCGATCGCCGCCGTTCGATCCACCGGCGTGCCTGTGGCGTTCGCCTCTTCCTGCCCACGGCGCGCGAGGGCCTTCGCGGCCAGTTGCGCGTAGCGCGGGTTCGGATCCGTCCGCCTCATCGTCCGCCCTCCGTCCTTTCCGTCCGTTCGAGCTCGCCCGCCAGGTCGGGATCCTCCGCAAGCCGTTCGTGAAGGGCCTTGCGGCCGCGGACCAGCCGGCTCTGCGCCGCCGCCGGGCTGATGCCCATGATCCGCGCGACCTCCCGCAGATCGTAGCCGTGCACGTCGTGCAGCAGGAACGCCCAGGCCCGCCCCTGCTCGATGTGTTCGAGGTGTTCGGCGATGCGATGGATCGTCGAACGAAGCAGCGCCTGGTGGGCGGAATGATCGGCCGCGCTCGGTTCGAACGGCAACGTGTCGGTCAGGACGCGACGTTCGACCTTGCGGTGGCGGATGTGCTTGTAGACGACGTGCGCCGCCAGCGTGGTGATCCACGCGTCGAGCGGGCACTCGCCCCGGTAGCGGTCGACCGTCCGCACGATCTCGACCATCGTCTGCTGGAACAGATCCTGGCGTTCGGGATCGTTCCGGCCCAGCAGGCGGCGCAATGTCCGATCGACGATCGGCTTGCTGCGTTCGTACAGCGTCTCGGCGGCGCCGGTGTCCGCCCGGCGCAGCGCGGCGAGCAGCTGACTGTCGTCCAGCGCAGCGATCGGCACCTGACCGGCGCTGTCGCGCCGGCCGACGATCAACCTGAGCTTGGGCGCACCGGATGACACCGCTAATAAGGTACCGCGAGATACGCCCGGGCAGGCAGGCCTTGTCAGAACCGGGCGATCAGGCCGCCCTGGACAATCAGGCGAAACGGCGCCAATTCTGCGACCTTGTCCTGATGTACGTAAACATCAGTCGTCCCGAAAGCGATCTCCGACCCTCCGGCGAGCGCCAGGGCGAGGGTCGGGCTGACGGCCCACTGAGCCTCCGCCAGAAGCATGGCGCCGGGAAGCAGGCGCGCGCTGCGTACGGGGGCGGCATCATCGTCCGACAGGTGGGCCAGCGCCTGGTAGAGCAGGAGGGCGTCCGCCCTGAGTCCCAGGGCCAGCCGGCGTTCGTTCGAAGGCGCGATGGCAAACACCGCGACGCCGGCTGCGACGGCCAGATCCGTGGCCGTCGACTGCGCGCGCGCGACCTCGCCGAAGCGGGCCTGCCCGCCTACCCGCAGGGCGATTCGCCGGGCGGGATGCCAGCGCAGGCCGAGCGCCCCTCCCACGTTCGATCCGGCGCCGCCGACCGCGAATCCGCCTTCGACTGCCGCATCCAGGGCGAGCCGCCGTTCCGGCTGAGGCGGCGGGGGCGCGTTTGCGACGGCCACCGCCGGCGGTGCGGTCGCTTGCGCGGCCCGCGCACGCTCGAGGCGTTCCTGCTTCTCCGGGGCCAACAGCGCGGCGAGGACGAGGCCCAACGCTCGCCCGCGCTCCGCCACCGGGTCGGCGGCGCCGAACGAGACGGTCGACGTTCGTGTGAACGTCCCGTCAGTCGCGGCGACCTCGAGCCGCGCGTTGGAGCGCTTCTCATCCATCCACGTGATGCGCGCGATCATCGTGGCGTGGTCGTCGCGGCCTTTGTCGACCAGCGCAGCCAGCGGCGCGGCGGCGTCGAGGCGCCGGGTCGTGACCGTCACGTCGGCGCCGAGCGCCTCCTGCGCGGCCTGCGCCACCGCGCCCGGCAGCGGTGACCCCGCGTCCACGGCGTCGACGAATATCAGGATGACGAGGGCGACCACGGCGTGATCAGGCCACGTCCCGCCGCGAAATCAACCGCGGCGTGCGTGGCGGAGGCTGGGGCGCGCGCGCCGAGGGCCACGAGCGCGCAACGTCCAGCGCGTCGATCTCTCGATGGGCCGCTCGGCGCCGCGCCCGAGCAGATCCAGGAGATCCGTCGTGGTCACGATCCCGGTCGGCCCGGTCTTGTCGCGGACGACCAGACTGGAGATGACGAACCCCCGGAGCAAGTTGGCCGCCTGGCGAACGGTGGTTTCGGGCGCCGCCGTGACGACGTTCTGGCTCATCAGATCGTTCACGGTCAGCCCCTGCGTGGCCTTGCCGTTCGCCGTGGCCCGGCCGCCGAGATCGCGATCGGAGATGATCCCGACGACGTCGCGGCCCTGGGTGACCACCAGGTGTCGTACCCTGTTGGTGCGCATCGCCGCGCGGGCTTCGGTGATCGTGGCGCCCGGTCCGATGGTCTTGATGTCACGAGACATGATGTCTTGAAGTCGCATGCCCGTTGTCTGTGCACCTCCGGTGCCACGCGGCATCCTGCATCACCACGCCGGTGCGGCGACGCCGGCGCGCACAACCTGCTGTTCGCGAAACACGGGTCGCACATTCTGCGCGCGACGTCGATCGGGCCCAGCTCCGTCGCAGCGCGATCGAACGGCATCTCGTTTGCTGAATCAATAGTGGTGCTGACCCGAGCCGCCACAGCCGCCGTCCGCACGACGGAGCGCCGCCGGACCACAATCCCTTCGTGACATGACCTTCCGTCGATCTTCGGGCAGTATCGGCCCCATGCACCGATCAGCGATCGCTGGGGCCCTCGCCGCACTGCTGTCCGTCGCGGGCGCCGTTGCCGCGCCGAAACCGCCCGCTCCGGCCCAGCGCCTTGCCGCGCCCGAGCACCTGGACCCGAAGGCCCGGCAGGAGATCAAGGCGCGCATGGGCCAGCACGCGACGACGATGCAGAACCTCGTTCGTACGGTGGTCCTCCTGGATCGCCCGACGATCCGGGTGATGGCGGCTCGCATCGCGGACGAAGAGGTCGTGGCGCGGACCGGCGCCAAGGGCGACAAGCAGGCGCCGGCGTTGCCGGCGAAGTTCTTCGCCGAGCAGGACGCGCTCGCGACCGCCGCGCGCCAGCTCGCGGCGGCGGCGGTGGACGGCGGCGACGACAAGACGCTGGCGGAGCGCTTCGCGGCGCTGACCCGGACCTGCGTCGGCTGCCACAGCACCTACCTTCACGATCGGCCCGAGGCGCCGGCCGCGGATCCCAAGGCCAAGGGCCCCGTGGTATCGCCGCCGGTGCCGCCGGGCGCGCACTGACGGCGCGAGCCGTGGCGTCAAGATACGCAGAGGCCGCAGCGGTCGGTGTCGGGGACGGCGCGTAGCCGGTCCTCGGCGATCTCGCCCCGGCACACGATGCACCTGCCGTAGGTGCCGCGCTCGATGCGGGCCAGCGACGACTGGATGCGCAGCAGGGCGTTGCGCTTGGCTTCGCCCACGCCGGCCAGGACCGATGCGGCGGTGACGGCCGCGGCGGCGTCCTCCCAGTCGGGTTCGCGCTCGGCGAGCAGCTCGTTCTCGTCGGCCAGCGCCTGCCGCCAGCGTTGCAGCAACGTCGATCGTCGCTCCAGCAGCGTGCGTCGGAATTCTTGCACCGTTTGATTGTCCATGTCCTTCGAACGAAGCACGATGGGTGCCACGGGTTCGACGCGGAATGGTCGGCGGCGCCGCGACGTTCCTGCGCGGGCACACCCGCCGCGCGCAAGGATTTCGTTCACCGCGCGCGCAGGGCGAGCAGGATCGCGATGATGGCCGTGTTGACCAGCGCGCCGATGCGCGCGTCCGGCCAGTCGACCAGGCACAGCAGCAGCGACCCGCCTGCCGTGATCAGCGTGCCTTTCTCCCACCACGCCGACCGTCCGGCGGCGCCCCACGCCAGCAGCGCAAAATCGAGCGCCAGCAGCAACCAGAGTACGCCCACGATCTTGATGCCGACGTCGCCGAGCTCGGCGCGACCGGCGAGGATCGTCGTCTTGTACGGGATCTTCGTGCTCAGCCGCCAGGGGCCGACGAAGCCGACCAGGTGCGCGAATCCGTGCGCGAAGAGCGCGATGGCTGCCGCGATGTGCACGATTCGCGAGGGTGCAAACGACAGACCGGTCAGGGCTTGGGAATGCGCAATGTCTTGCTGATCATCGCGCTGCCGTGAAGGCCGAACAGGACGCTGATCGGATGCAGCGTCACCCCCGCGATCGAAACCGCGCCCAGCGGGAGGTTGTCTTGCCAGCGGCCCAGCGCCGCCAGCACCGCCAGCAGCGCGACGAGCAGCAGGCTCGTCGGAATCGGGAAGCCCTCGAAGAAGCGGACCTTGGTGGCGGCGGCCGCGGCGGCGGACGCCGAGACGTTGTATCGCGCGAGCCGGCTGATGCCGCAGCCGACGAAATAGACCAGGAACAGCGCATCCCAGCCGCCCCGCAGCCCCGCCGCGAACGCCATGGCCGCGGGTGCGACGCCGAACGACACCACGTCGGCGAGCGAGTCCAGCTCCTGGCCGAGCGGCGAAGCCATGCCGCGCCGGCGGGCGATGCGCCCGTCGAGAGCGTCCATGATGAACGCGAGCGGCAGCAACGCGGTCCCGAGCCAGAAGAACGCCATTCTCTGGTCGAGGGAGAAGCGCATGAACGACAGCATCGCGCCGGCGCCGAGGAAGCCGTTCGCCAGCGTGAACACGTCCGCGACGTGAAACGACCGGATCATCGAGAAGTGGCGGGGCTGGCGCGGGTCCATGGTCGTCGCGTGCCGGGTTACAGGCACCTCCTCTCAAAGTCGAGCATGGACGTCATGGCTTTTCCATCACGTGCAGCATGCCCATCATCCCCGCGTCGGCATGATCCAGGATGTGACAGTGGAACATCCACATGCCGGGCCGGTCGTCGTAGCGGACGACGAAGCGGATCGTGCCGTTGACGGGGACGTTGACGGTGTCCTTCCATTCGAGCGGACCGGGCGGGTCGAGCACCTGGAAGAAGAAGCCGTGCAAATGGAACGGGTGCGCGAAATCGATCGTGTTGCTGACCGTCCAGACCTGGGTCTCGCCGACGTCGGCCATCAACGGCTCGGCATCCTCGAACGCGACGCCGTTGATGCCGAGCTTCAGCGGCATCGAGCCGTACTGCGCGGTCAGCTGCAGGTCGACGGGCGTCGCCCCGTCGGTCGACAGCGGCACGATGGACCGGGCGATGACGGGAAGCGCGGGCGTCTCGGCCTGCGAGCCTTGCAGCCGCACGGCGAACAGATCCTCCGGCGGGCGTTCGAAGGTGCTGCCGAAGCCATGTTCGAAGGCGATCCACTTGACCACCAGCTCCGCGCCCGACTGCCCCTGGGGAACCACGAGCAGGTCCATGCGTTCGCCGGGCGCGATCACCGGCTGCGCCACGTCCACGGGTGAACTCAGCAGACCGCCGTCGCCGCCGATGCGCGTGAATGTATGGCCGTCGAGCGAGATCTGGAAATAGCGGGCCTTCGCGGCGTTGATGAAGCGCCAGCGCTGGCGCAGTCCGGGCCGCGCCTTCAGCGTGGGCTTCACCTTGCCATTGACGAGCATGACGGTGCCTTCGCGCCCGAACAAGGTGCCGAAGTCGCCCGCCGCGTCCGGCGGCTGCAGGGTGCCGTCGTCGTTCACCGCCACGTCGCTGAGCACCATCACCACCTCGTCGCCGAGGTCCGCCGGCTCGGACGGATCGTCGACGATGAAGGCACCGTAAAGTCCGTTGCCTTCCTGGGCGGCCGAGTTGACGTGCGGGTGGTACCAGAACGTCGACGCGTCGGGCACCACGAAGTCGTACTCGAAGCCGCCACCGGGCAGCACCGGCGGCTGCGAGTGTCCGGGCGCGCCATCCATCGCCGACGGAATTCGCAGGCCGTGCCAGTGAACCGTCGTGTCTTCCGGCAGCGCGTTGCTGAAGTGCACCTTCACCCGATCGCCGACGCGCGCGCGGATCAGCGGTCCCGGAACCGTTCCGTTGTAGGTCCACATCGTGGTCGGTCCACCGGGAACGAATGACAGCGGCGCCGGCTGCGCTTGCAGGTTCAGCTCGACGACGCCCGGATCGGCGTTGACGTCGACCGCGCCGGGAGCGCGGATGTCGTCGTCCCACCCGAGTGGCTGGCCGGCCGGCTCGGCGACCGAGTCGGGCGCGCAGGCGAGTGGGAGAAGCAATGCGGCGAACAGGGGGGCCGGGAGGCGTCGGTGGGGTGTCACTGAACCGATGAGTCAAGCAGGGTTCGTGCCTGATTTCGGCCCGACCGTTGCGGCTGTTCCGGCGACGAAACGCGCAAGTTTTTCGCCGACCGGTCAGATGTCGTGGTCGCGCTCGAACAGCTTGCGTGCGTAACGGACGAAGTCAGCCTCCGTCACGATACCGACGAGCTTGCCGCCGTCGACGACCGGGAGGCATCCGATCTTCTTCGTGTCGATCAGGCGCGCGGCCTCGGCCGCCGAAGCGTTGGGCCCGATCGAGACCACATTCGTTTCCATCAGCATGTCGACGGGGATCTGTCGCGCGACGTCGCGCGGACGCTCGTGGCGAGGATCACCGTGGCTGACCCAGGCAGCGAGCAGCTTGCGGTGCGTGACCAGGCCGATCAGGCGCTCCTCGCCGTCGACGACGGGAAGATGTCGGATCCGACCCGCCTTCATCAGGTGCTGGGCGAGGTCCAGCGAATCTCCGACATTCAGGATCTCGACGGGGCTCGACATCAGGTCTCGGACGAATGTCTTCGTCATGACCGAACGGGCTGCAACATCGACGCCAGCAGCGGCTGCCTGATCCGATCGGGCTCGCGGCACGTAGAGAACATGGCATTGAAGCTGCCCGTCCTCGGCTCCGTCGGAGTCGTCGCCTTCGTCCTCGGCTGCCACGGCGAGATCTCCGACCGGCCCGCGCCGTCCATCACCCAGCCCATCACGGACCTGCCCTGCGACGTCGAGACGGCTCTGGCGGGAAAGTGCTGGTCCTGCCACGGCCAGATGCCGACGCTCGGGCTGCCGTCGTTCACCACCGTGGCGGCGCTGATGGCGCCGTCGCGAACGGATCCCACCCAGTCGGTCGCGGCGATCGCGGTGACGCGCATGCAGTCGACGACCACGCCGATGCCGCCGCCGCCCGCGACCGCCGCGACGGCCAGCGAGATCGCGCTGATCTCGGCCTGGGTGTCGGCGGGTTATCCGGGCGGCAGCGGTTGCGGGCCGATCTGCACCAGTGGAAAGACCTGGACGGGCGGCAACGAGGGTGCGCGCGAGATGAATCCAGGGATGGCGTGTATCCACTGCCACTCGAGCAGCGACGAGGGCCCGGGGTTTTCCGTCGCCGGCACCATCTATCCCACGGTGCGCGAGCCCGATCTCTGCTACGGCGTGGGCTCGTCGAGCGGCGCGCAGATCGTCATCACGGGCGCGGACGGTCGGACGATGACGCTCACCCCGAACGGCACCGGCAACTTCTACTCCGAGGCGCCGGTCGCGCTGCCCTACAACGCGAAGGTGATCACGTCGGCCGGCGAGCGCGCGATGGTGGCGGCGCAGACCTCGGGTGATTGCAACAGCTGCCACACCCAGGTCGGCGCGAACGGCGCGCCCGGACGCATCATGCTGCCCTGACGCGCGCAGAGCTCGTCCGCGGATTGCTCGGCCGCAGATTGCAGACCATCGGTGACTGGCGCGCCCGCCCCGCCGATAACAGATCGCTGGGTAGCCTGCTGGGAAGGGTGTTGGGGGGAGGACGATGATGGGGGTTGCTCGCTTGTCTTGCGTGTTCACTTTCGCGATCGCGGCATGCGCGACCGGGGGCGGTGATTCGGGATCGCCACCGTCCACGGGGAGCCCCGACGGGGGAATCGTCATCGGCGACGCCGGCGACGGCGCGCCCGACCCGTTCGCGGCCGCGCCGACCTGCACGAGCGCCGTGACGTGGACGCGAGGCAACCACGGATCGGCGGAGATGAACCCCGGGCGCGGTTGCATCGCCTGCCACGCGACGAACGAAGGGCCGGAATTGACGGTCGCCGGCACGGTCTACCCGAGCGCCCACGAACCGGATCTGTGCGACGGCGCGGACGGATCCGAAGGCTTCCGCATCACGATCGTCGGAGCGGACGGCCAGTCGCTGACCCTCACGCCCAACGCGGCCGGCAACTTCGATTCGAAGGCGCACGTGGCGTTGCCGTACACCGCCAAGGTCGCGTACATGGGTCGCGAGCGCGCGATGGGGGTGATGCAGACGTCCGGCGACTGCAACAGCTGCCACACGCAGACCGGCGCGAACGGCGCGCCCGGTCGCATCCTGCTGCCCTGAACGGGCGCACTTTCTGCGCGCGGGCTGCCGCTGGAACGTTGTCGCGCGCGTTGGCCTCGCGCTTGCTCCTGGCAGACACCATGGACCGACTCGACCGGATCTTGCTCCTCGTGCTCGGCGGCGCGTTCGGCGCGGCGTGCAGCCACCAACCTCCCGCCAACCAGCCTCCGCAGCAGGCGCAGCTCGCCCAGGCGATCGCGGCGCCCGATCGCGCGACGCCGCCCGAGCCGCTGTCACCGGCGGCGCGCGACATCCTGAAGGCCCGGATGGCGTCCCATGCCCGCGACATGGGCGATCTGGTCTCCGCGATCATGGTTCTCGACTACCCGCGCATCGCCCGAAGCGCGGATTCGATCGCGTCGGACGTCAATCTCAGCCGCCCGGTCACCGGCGACGCGACCGAGCTGAACTCGGCGCTGCCCGAGAAGTTCTTCGTGCGCCAGGATCAGCTGCGGGCGGGCGCGCGCTCTCTCGCCGACGCGGCACGGGCGATGGATCCCTATCGCGTCGCCAACGAGTACGGCCGCCTGTCGGAGGGGTGCGTCCGCTGCCACGCCGACTTCCGGCCCGGTAACCAGTAGCTACCCGGCGCGGGCGAGGCGATCGGCGCGGTCGAGCTGCTCGCGCTTGCCCAGCACGATCAGGGTGTCACCGGCGGCCAGCGCGGCGCTGTCCGGCGGATTGAACAGCATGTGTCCGCTCGCCTGCTTCA
>Ga0070688_100001282_pt1 | contig 12521 bp, 8 predicted proteins | sample KBSS13HmetaG_FD_64679 | JGI IMG/M metagenome (GOLD analysis project Ga0070688, IMG submission 64679) | Switchgrass rhizosphere microbial communities from Kellogg Biological Station, Michigan, USA - KBS S1-3H metaG | ecosystem: Host-associated > Plants > Roots > Rhizosphere ...
GCTACTGCATGGTCGAGGTGGGGAACGATCGCAAGGGCCGTTCCCTGACGTTCTACGCGCGCCGCGACCTTCCCGCCTGCAACGTCCGCTGACGCCCCCGCTTGTGATATTTCTACGGCCGTGGCGGACGGGACATCTCACGCGCTCCGGGACCGGCTGGGCGAGTGGTTCTTGCGCACGCATGTGTTGCGGGCGGCGCGTGCGCACCTGCCGCGCCCCGATGAACCGGCGGGACACGCGTACGAGCAAGTGCGTCTACTGCGCGAGATCGCACGCCAGGTGGCCGAACCGCTGGAAGAGCTCCCCGCCGGACGGCGCCCCGCCGTCCTGCTGACGCTCTATCGCGATATCGTTTACTGGTCGCTGATCGCGGAGCACCGCGGGGACGCTTCGATCGCCCCGGATCTGGCGGCGTTGTGGCAACAGACGCCGGGCGACAGGCTGCTGCGCGCCGCCGGTGGCGCGGACGACCTCGAGGCGCTGCGGGGACTTCTCATCGACCTGCGGCCGATAGCGTCGCTCGACGCAACCGACGAGCAGATGGCGCGCGTGCGCGCGTTCGCCGACAACCTGTACGGGGACGTCGAGGCGCCCCGACGGCGGGTCGGCCGCATCTTGATCCAGCGCTGGTTGCGCCTGGTCGCCGTGGTCGTCGCGGTGCTGGCCATCGCGTTCACGATCCGCGGGATTGTGAGGGGTCCCAACCTCGCCAAGCTCAAACCATTTCGCGTCAGCTCGACGCAGCCGGAATGCCTCAAAGGCGACGAAGGCTGCCGCGACGTCATGTTCCACACTCGCGAGGAGGACAACCCGTGGGTCGACTTCGACCTGGGAGGAACGAAGCGGATCCATCTGATCGAGGTGAAGAACCGCTTCCAGTGCTGCCAGGAGCGTGCCCTCCCCCTCGTCGCGGAGATCAGCGCCGATCGCACGCACTGGAAGGAAGTGGCGCGCCGCACGACCGAGTTCTCGACCTGGACGGTGAAGCTTCCACCCACGCCCGCGGCCTACGTCCGTCTCCACGTCCCGCGCCGGACCTACCTGCACCTCGTCGATGTGACGATTCGCTGACGTTCGCGCTAGCGCGGCGCGGCCTCGTAGTGAACCTTGGCCCAGACGTACGAACTGTTCTGCCAGCGCGCGACGGCGTCGACGCTCACCGCGGTGCCTTCGCGGACCACGTCCGTGACGTCGTAGAACAGGCCGAGCTGATTGGGCATGCCGCCGCGGACGTTCGAGCGGCCCAGGGCGACCAGCACCGTCTGGCCGGGCTTGATGTCTTCGGGCGGCTTTCCGCCGACGTTGAAGTAGCTCTTGGTCCACGATCCCGCGGCCGCGTCGTGCGTGCCCAGGAACACCCAGCCGCGGCGCCGAGCCTTCGGTTGCCGCTCGCGCTCCGCGGGACCGCCTGTCACGCCAACCTTCACGCGGTCGGGCTGCTGATACTCGTCGATCCCCTGCGCGGGCGCGGGCGGCGGCGGTTCGGAACGGGGAGGCGGCGGTAACGGCGCGGTCGTCGCCTTCGGCCCGCCCGTCCACACCGCGATCGCCAGGCCGCTCGCCAGCAGGGCGCCAGCGCCGGCTCTCACGAGGAGGCGGCGCCGCGGGCGCAACGCCGCCGTCAACGCCCGCTTCGCGTCCTCGGCGGACGCGAAGCGCGCGTCCGGATCGGGCGCGAGCAGACGTTCGATCACGCGATCGAAGGCGCGCGAGAACCCGCGCGCCGCTCGCGACGCGGGCGGGAACGCCCCCAGCGGCACGCGCCCGGTGACCGCCTCGTACAGCATCACGCCGACCGAGAACAGATCGGCGCGCGCGTCCACGTCGGCGCCGGTGCGTTGCTCGGGCGCCATGTACGCCAGGGTCCCGAGCACGGCGGAGGTCTCCGTCAGGCGCGTGAGCGCGGCCTCGCCGACGGGCCGCGCGATTCCGAAGTCGGCGAGGCGCGGCGCGCCGCGCGTATCGAGCAGTACGTTCGCCGGCTTGAGATCGCGGTGCACAAGGTTGGCCCGATGCGCGTGCGCGAGCGCATCGAGCAGCGGCGGAAACAGCGCGGCGATCTCCGCCGGCCCGAGCGACCCGCGCTTGATGCGGGCGCCCAGGTCACTGCCCGCGAGCAGCTCCATGGCGAACCACGGCAGGCCGTCGGCCTCCCCGTCGCCGAGCACGCGCACGATCCCGGGATGGGAGAGGCCGCGCATGACCTTCACCTCGCGCGCGAACCGCCCGCGCAGGTCGGGGTCGGCGCCCAGCGGGTCGGAGAGAAACTTCAGCGCGACCGGCCGCCCGCCCGCTTCCGGCACCGCGCGATAGACGGTGCCCATGCCGCCGGCGCCCAGGCGTGCTTCGACGCGGTAGCCGCCCACCGTCTGGCCGGCGCGATCGATCTCGGGCACGAAGCGCGGCTTCCCCGCCACCGTGCCGATCGCGGTCACGTCGACCTGCAGCGCGCAGCGCGGGCACGCCACGATCGCCGACGCCGCGCCGGGTGCGGGCAGCGACGCCTGGCAAGCCGGACAGAGAAGGTGCACCGCCCGGCAAGCTTAACCCGGGCTGCCCCCGCCCCCTACCGGCTCGCCCGCTCTACATGTGGACGGCGATGCGCGCGGTGGCGACGTAGCCGATCGCGTTGTCGCCCGCGACGGCGATGATCTGGAATTCGCGGCGGCCGCCGTAGGTGCCGCCTTCAGGCGCGTCGCCGAACACCGGATCGGCGTTGTTGGTGATCGGGCTCTGGCCCTTCACGTAGCGGTGCGGGTCCGCGTAGACGGTCGCGTTGATCGCGTCGGGGAAGCCGAGCTGCAGCGTCTTCTTCGGCGTCGCGCCGTCGTAGATGCGGACGACGATGTGCGTGGCGCGGTCGCCCGACCAGCCGGGGTAGATGGTCGTGAACGTCACCTGGCCGCCTCGATTGGTGGTCTGCGCGCCGCGCAGGTACGTCGTCGTCGCCGCGTCCGGGTCCGGCTTGCTCGCGTAGTCCGAGAAGACGCCCTCCGCGTCGCAGTGCCAGATCTCGGCGTTGGCGCCCGCGATCGGCGCGAGCGCGTTCGCCGCGTCGACGATGGTCAGGGTCAGCGTCAGGGGAATTCCAGGCTTTCCTTCGGTGATGTCGCACCGCTGAAACGCCTGCGTTCCGATCATCACTTTGGGGGCCGGCGTGCGGGGGGCGCTCCCCTCAGGAATGTCGCCAGCGCGGCGGGCCAGCTGGCTGAACGATCCCATCGCGTTCAGTCGCGTGGGCGTTCGCCTCGGGAGGATAATCTCTTCGAACATCGGTCGGGGGTCGGGGTCGGACATGTCGGTGCTCCGATCAAGATTGATCGCGGGCAACCTGGCGCCCGCGGCCGAGAAAACAAGATCCGGAGCGCGCCTTGCGAGGCCCGCCTTTTCGGGAAATTCGCGGCGCCCGGCGGGCGAGCTCAGCCGCCGATGGGCAGTTCGAGCTGTGGGCTCGCCTCGTACACGACGTCGTCGCCGTCGCGGCGCGCAAACGGCGTCACGTGGTGACGCTCGCTGCGCGCTTCATCAATCAAATGGACGACCTCGATGCCGTGCAACTCCGCCCAGTCCGAGATCAAGCGGCGGTGGCAGCGGTACGGCGACGCCTCGGCGCACATGATCGCCGTCGCGCGCTCGGCCAGCGACGCGAGCAGCTCGGCGATGCCGGCGCGGAACTCGGCGCTGCGCATGTGGTCGGCGTACGCCGCGAAGGCTTCGACCTCCCACGGCGACGGCGGCGCGCCCGCGGCCCGCCGCCGCCGTCCGCCCAGCGCCGGAAGCCAGAGGTAGTCGATGCCGTGCGCGGGCAGCGTTTCCTCCAGCGCCCGCCGCGCGAAGTGCGGACTGCGGCGCGAGCCGGGGAAACGGCGCACGTCCGCGATCGCACGCACCCCGGCCGCGTTACACAGCCGCAGCAGCTCATCGAGCGCGCGCGTCGAATGCCCGACCGTGAACAGCGGCCCCATACCGACGTTCTGGCGATCGTCGCGGCGGCGCGCAAGCGTCGCCACCGCCGCCGAGTTTCGAAACCATGTGCCGCCCGCTTCGCATGAGTCACGCGCGATAGATGGAATCGCGAGATTGCCGCGACGACGACATTGAGTTGCGGCGCCGACGCGGGATGACGTCTCCGTAACCCGAACGGAGGCTGGACAGCGACAATGAAGCCTCCTAGCGTTGGCGGTCCGTTGGGAGAGCGTTGGATGCGTTGGTTGGCGTGGGCGCCGGTGGCCGCCTTGATCATTGCGCTCGCATCGTTGAGCGCGTTCGACGTGTTCGAGCAGGACGTCTTCTGGCAGATCCGCGCCGGGGACGAGATCCTGCACGGCCTCGGGCTGCAGCAGCGGGACACCTGGTCGCTGACGGCGCAGGGGATGCCGGCGATCAACTTCGAGTGGCTCTCGACGGTGCTCATCCGGGCGGCCTACGGGATCGCGGGCATCAAGGCGTTGATCGGGCTGCGGGTGGCGCTGGCCGGCGCGATGCTGAGCTTCGCGGCACTGCTGATTCACCGGCATGTGCCGCGCGAGCGGGCGCGAAACGTCGCGTTGCTGCTGTTGCCGGTGTTTTACCTGGCCGTCGCCTTCAAGATCGAGGTCCGCTCGGACACGTTCGTTTTCCTGATCTTCGCGGGCGTGCTGCTGCTGTGGGACAGCGCCGTCGCCGCCCGGACGAAGCTGGCCGCTTCACTCGGCCTGACGATCGTCGCGACCAACCTGCACGCGGGCACCGCGCCCTTCGTCGCCCTGGCCGCCGTGCCCTTTGTCTTCGCCCTCCCGATGAGCGGGCCGCGCCGGCTCGGCTGGTCCTGTGCACACGCGCTGGCGCTGCTCGCGAATCCGTACGGCTGGAAGATTGTGCCCATCCTCTGGGAGCACGTCGCCTACGCGCATTACAACAAGCTCGACAACTTCGATCATGCGCCGCTCTCGTTCTCGAAGTTTTCGCTGCTCAACTTCGGAATCGCCGCGTGGGTCTGGGTCCCGCTCGCCATCGCGGGGTGGGTCGGGTTCGTTCTCGCCCGGCGCGACGATCTGAGGGCCCGCCGCGCCCCCGCGCTGATCGCGGCGGCGGTGGGCCTGGTGCTGACGGCGCTGGCGGCGAACCGGATGCGCGCGTTCCCCTACCATCTGCTGTTCTTCCTGCCGTTCATCGCGTCGTTCCTGGATCGCACCCTGCTGGCCGCGCGGGTGAGCAGCACCGGCCGCCGGTACCGGCTGCGGCGCGCGACGTTCTGGGCCGCCGCCGTCGCCGCGAGCGCGTGGCTGGTCGCGCGGCACATCGAGTTCTTCACCGTCACCTACCAGTTCCAGGTGTCCCGCAGCTCGTTCCCCGTGGGCAGTGCGGCGTTCATTCACCGGGAGCGGCCGCGCGCGAACCTGTTCCACACTTACGGTTTCGGCGGCTACTTCGTATGGGCGCTCCGCGAGTACCGGACCTTCGTCGATACGCGCGAGATCATGTTCCGCCACATGCAGTCGGTGATGCTGGACGCACAGAAATCACCGGCCTTCGCGCGGCACGTCTGGGACACCTACGAGATCAACACCGCCGTCATCCCCACGCCCGAGGCCCGCTACATCGAAGGCGTCGGCTTCGAGGACGCGATCGCGGCGCTGTTTCCGCCCGAGCAGTGGGCAATCGTGTACTTCGACGACATCTCGACGGTGGTCGTGCGCCGGATCCCCGAGCACGAGGCGCTGATCCGCGACAACGAGTTCGTGCTGTTGCGACCGCAGATACCGGCTAACCAGTACGTCGCTTCGAAATCCCGCACTCCGGAAAAGGACGCGCGGTTCACCAGCGAAATTTCCCGTTGCGAGCGAAACGAACCGGCGAACGTTCATTGCGCAATCGCGCGTTCAGCGTGGTTGCGTCTCTGGAACGATGCAGCGATGTTGCAACCAACGCGAGAAAAGATGAAGACGCTGGCGCGCAAAGGAGACCACAACGTTCCTTTCCTGATTGAGCTGGCAGCAATCCTACGAACTACCGGCGAAGAGAAGGCCGCCGGGACCGTCGAGAAAAAAATAAATGTGCTCATGAGCGAATGATGAGCCACGGCGAAGGAGCGCCGCAGCCATTAACCCCCGGCAACGCAACTGTTCAACTGGGGAGGTTCCAATGAGTGCAGCGTGGTTTAGGTACAGAATCGGCGGTACGTTGGTGATGGGGATCGCAATGGTCTGCGGGGCGTGCAATCCGCCGCCTGACGTTCAGATCGAGCAGCCGCCTCCACACGAGGACCAGACGCCGACGCAGACGACGCAGACGCGCGACCTGGTGATCGCCGCAGGCAATTCGCTGGTCACGGGCGCACAGCACACGTGCGCGCTGCTGGAGGGCGGGTTGGTCAAGTGCTGGGGCGACAATAGCTTCGGCCAGCTCGGTCACGGAACGACGCCCGGCCAGACGCAGTTCGATCCCCTGGAAGACTTCTCGAGCAACATCGAGCCGTACGTCAACCTCGGGACTGGGCGGACCGCGAAAGCGCTATCCGCGGGCCAGCTCCACACCTGTGCGATCCTGGACAACGATCAGCTCAAGTGCTGGGGGTGGAACGATCGCGGTCAGCTCGGACAGGGTGACAACCTGCCGCGCGGTCTGGATCAATTCAGCACCGACCATGGGTTCGTTGGAACGGGCATGGGTGACGCCTTGGCGCCGATCGATCTGGGGACCGGGCGTACCGCCAAGGCGGTGGCCGCAGGCAGCCTGCACACCTGCGTGATTCTCGATACCAACCAGGTGAAGTGCTGGGGGGTGGGTGAACCCGCCAGGCTCGGCTACGGCGACAACCTCGACCGGGGCGCGACTCCCGGACAGATGGGCGACTTCCTGCCGGTGGTCGACCTCGGGACCGGCCGGACTGCCACGAAAATCGTGACGTCCGCCCACAACACGTGCGTCATCCTCGACAACGGTCACGTGAAGTGTTGGGGGTTCAACTTCTCCTGCGCGCTGGGCATCGACGGAAACGCGGGCAACCGCGGCGACGGGCCGGGGCAGATGGGCGACAACCTGCTGGACGTCGACATCGGCCCCGGACGGACCGCCACCAACATCGCGGCGGGCTCCTTTCACTTCTGCGTGCAGCGCGACAACGGCACGGTCAAGTGCTGGGGCGACAATACCTCCGGCCAGATCGGCGTCGGTACCTTCAACAATTGGGGCTGCACGCCAGCGACCGAGATGGGCGAGCACGGAATTCTCCAGCCGTTCGGTGCGGGCATCGCCGTCACCGGCGTCGCGGCGGGCGCGTTGCATTCCTGCGCCATGCGCAGCAACGGCGAGGTCAGGTGCTGGGGGAACAACCTAAATCCTCAAGCGACCGCGATCGCGGGCCAGTTGGGGAGAAACACGGCTCCCATTCCCAACAACCTCTCGTCGCCTCCTTCGTCGAGCATCGTCAGCGTCACCGCGCGGGCCATCGCTGGTGGCGGCTACCACACCTGCGCCATCACTACGACGAACAAGGCGCGTTGCTGGGGCTCGAACGAGTTCGGCCAGCTGGGGACGAACATCCTCTCCGCGGCGGTCGGCGACGTCGCCGGCGAGATGTCGACGCTGACGGACTCCGAGCTGGGCACGCGCCGCATCGCCCAGGTCGTCGCGGGCGCGGACCATGCCTGCGCCATTCTCGGCTCGGCGACGCCGGGCGCGGTCAAGTGCTGGGGCTACAACGGGGACGGGAACCTCGGTGTCGGCGACACGAACAATCGCGGTGACGACGCCGGCGAGACGGGGACCGGCCTGCCGACGCTGGCGCTGGGCACGGGGCGGACGGCCAAATGGCTGGCGGCCGGTGACGGCCACACCTGCGCGGTGCTCGACAACAACACGCTGAAATGCTGGGGCCGGAACGACATGGGCCAGGAGGGCTACGGCGATTTCACGACCCGGCTGTCGCCGTCAGCGTCGACCATCAATCTCGGAACCGGACGTACGGCCCACGCCACCGTTGCCTTCCCGGTTTCGGCCGGCAACGAGCACACCTGCATCATCCTCGACAACAGCCAGATCAAGTGCTGGGGCGAGAACACCGACGGCCAGCTCGGCTACGGGGACACGACGCTCCGGACCTCACCGGCCGCGACGACGATCAACCTCGGCACCGGCCGATCCGCCAAGGCGGTCGCGACGGGTCAGTCCTACACGTGCGCGTTGCTCGACAACAACACGGTCAAGTGCTGGGGCCGGAACGACGACGGCCAGCACGGCTACGGAGACACGGCGATTCGTTTGGCGCCTCCCGCGACGACCACCGTCAACCTGGGAACCGGTCGGACCGGCAAGGCGATCGCGATCGGCGGGACGACGACCTGCGCGCTCCTCGACAACAACACGGTCAAGTGCTGGGGGTACAACGGCTCCGGGCAAGCGGGCCAGGGAAACACCTCGCCGCAGCTTTCTCCCCCGGCGACGGCGATCGATCTCGGATCGGGGCAAACGGCGCTCTCCATCGACGTGGGCTTCCAGCATGTCTGCGCCGTGCTCGCGACCAATCAGGTCAAATGCTGGGGTCAGAATGGACAGGGGCAGCTCGGCACCTGGCAGGACATGTCCAGCCAGTTCGATTCCGCCGTCGGAGACAGCGCGAATGAAATGGGCAACTTCCTCGCGACTGTCTATCAGGGCGCGGGCCGCGCCGTGAAGGCGGTGACAGGTGGCTTCGCGCACACCTGCTTCCTGCTCGATTCGAACCAGGTGCGCTGCACCGGCACCAACTTCGCCGGCCAGCTGGGGCAGGGGAACACGAACTTCTACACGCCGCAGGGCCAGGGCGCGGGTCTGGTCGACCTCGGCCCGAATCCGTAATTCGTAAGACCGGAGGAGTCAGCGCGGCCGCGTCCCGATCGGGCGCGGCCGCGTTCTTTTTGGGTCATGCCTCGTCGCCAGACGGACCAGGCACGTCTGTCCATGCGCAAAGAGAATGCGCAGGATCATGAATATGAGCACCACCGCGCGGAATCGTCTTGAAAGGAAAGATCGAGGCCCAGGCGGCAAGCGGACGAGGTCTGAGAGGACGAGCAACCTTCCCGTCGACGACGACGAGCAGACCCAGCTCGAGGCGGACATGGCGTCGTCCGGTCGCTCCGATGCAGTGCCGAAAGAAGGCCTCATCGGCGCTCACCGGTTCCGCCGGCAACCCAGCGATGACACGGTCGAGCGTGGCGACCGCTCACGCACCGATGAGCCGATCGGTGCGGGCGCCGAGGTCGCGCCGACCGAACAAGCGGAGCTGCATGAGCGCGAGCGCCACCGACTCCAGCGCGACATCGGCGTGGTGCCCGCCGGCGAGGACGGGAACCTGCGCCAGCGGCGCGCGCCGCAGGCAACGCGAGAATCGCTCGACGCCGCGGCACGCAGAGCGGACCACATCGTCAAGTAGCGTGCTCATCGGCGTCCGCGCGCGCGGCGGCGCCAAAAGACGAGGCCGAGCAGACCCATGGCCAGACCTGCCAGCGGATGGCTCGGCTGCCTGTCCGCGACGCCACACCCGCAGCCGCCCTCGATCAGCCCAGGCCCGGGCCCTGTGGCGGCGTCGATTCCCGGAGGCGGGTTGACCGCGGCGTCGCCGCTCGCGCCGCCGGCGCCCGTCGTTCCGCCCGCTGCGCCCGCGTCCATCTGAGGACCGACGCTGCCCCCGCCGCCGCCGATCCCAGGTCCGCCGGAACCACCGGCGCCGGTCGTGCCCGCCGCGCCGGTCGTGCCCGCTGCGCCGGTCGTGCCCGCTGCGCCCGTCGTGCCCGCTGCGCCCGTCGTCCCGCCGCGTCCTGCGGCGCCACCCGATCCACCGGTGCCGACGCTGCCACCACGACCGCCCGCGCTGCCGGCCGCGCCGGTCGTGCCGCCGCGGCCGCCCGCGCCGCCGCCACCCGCGCCGGCGACGCCGGTGGTGCCGCCTCGGCCGCCCGATCCGCCCGCGCTCCCCGCTGAACCGCCGCCGCCGCCGGCGCCGCCCGCGCCGCCACCGGTTCCGCCCCGGCCGCCGGTACCGCCGACGACGCCGCCCGTGATCGTGCCCGAGATTCCGTAGAACCCGAGCGACGAGTAGTTCGAGAATCCGTTCTGCGGCGTCCCCTCCGCGCCGCCCTTTATGATCAACCGGTACTCCCCCGCGGGCAGGGAGACATCGAACTTCGCGGTGCGGGCGGCGTTGTCGTTGCTCTGGGCGATCCGCGTGCCGCCCGCGTCCTGGATTTCGGCGTCGACGTCCAGGTACGCGCCGCCGATGACTTCGATCCGGTCGACGGTGAGCGTGGCGCGCCCGCCCCCGCTTCCGATCGTGAACGTGAAGGTATCGCTGTCCGTGTTGCGCGCGATCTGACCGCGATTGTCGACGTTGGACACCTGCCCACCGTTCGCAACGATCAACGCCGTGGAGTCCGGAATGTCGTCCTCCCGGTACGCGAGATTCCTGGTGATGATCGACAGATCGTCCTCTTTGTTGTTGGCGCCGCTGTACTCCCCCTTGCTCCATTGAAACAGCGCCTGCGCGCCCCAGCTGGTCTTGGGCGTGCTGTCGCCCATCATCGGAACCCACTTGAAGGAAGAAAAGCCGCCGAAGTACTCGGTCGACGAGCTGCCGTCGTGATCGAGGCCCATCAGGTGCCCGAGCTCGTGCGCGGTCGTGTTGCCCTGGTAATAGCCGCTGCCTTTGTTGTAGACGGTGCAGCACCGCGAGGTCCCGAACGCGTTCACCGCGCAGCTGGAACGTCCGTCGGTGTCGCTGATGCACGCCTTGCCCCGGTTTCGCGCGTCGGTCGCGTCGTATACGGCGGAATCGGTGGTGACGTTGACCTCGAACGCGGAATACGCGCCCGAGACGATCTGCCAGGCCTGCCACAGGTCGGCCTTGGGGAGCGTGAGCACCGAGACGTCCATGAACAGCACCTTCGTGGCGCCCGGTCGGCTCTGCAGCTTGTTCGTGTCCGCGCCGTCGTAGGCGCCGACGTGCGGCGGCTCGCCCGCCAGCGCCGCCGTGGGCGGCTCGAACTGGAATGCGTCCGCTTCGGGCGGGCCGTCGTTGCACACCGGATAGATCTTCGAGATCGGCACGCGCCGAACGAGCACCTGGCCCTGCGCCGAGGTGGTGTATTCGAAGGCGAGGTCTCGATCCGGGAGCACGAGCCAGCCGTAGATGCTCTGGTCGTCTCCCTTCAGGATGAAGGTGGAGCTCTCCGAGTCGCGTGCGGCGCCGTCGACCGCCAGGTAGCCGCCCGTGAACTCGTAGCTGCGAGCGATGACGGAGATGACCTCGCCGGTGTCCGTCGTCAGCGCGAACCCACTCGGCAACGACCACCGGATGCCCGGTCTGGTCGCCTGCTTCAGAATCGACGCGGGCGTGCCGACGAATGCCGACCGGACCGTCTCGGTTTGCTCGCTTCCTGCAGTGCCGTCACAACCCAGGCCGGCGACGGCGACCACCGCAGCGAGTCGCGCGGATCGATGCCACATGCACCGTAGAGACCGCACCCTGCGTTCTGGGGCCAAGAAAAACGCGGCTTGTTCCCTCGCAATGGAAGGACTAGCGTGACGTCGTGGTCGCGCGAGCGGTTCTTGTTCTTGGAATCGCGCTGACTTGCACCGCCTCCGGCTGTCGCGTCAAGCCCGCGCCTCCACCAACCACCCCGCCCGTCACGTCCGAGGGGTGCCGGGCTTGCCGCGGGCTCTGGGCCGTTCACGGGCTCGACCAGAAGCCGTCGTGCAACTGCCGGACGACCGACGTCGGAAAGAAGTGCCGGGACGGCGCCGATTGTCAGGGGATGTGCATCGCCCGCGCGGACAATCCAGAGACGGAGGTGCTGCAGGCCGGTCCACCCGCGCGCGGTTTCTTCGTCGGCCGCTGCTCGGAGCTCGTGACCGTCTTTGGTTGCAACCGCGTCATCGAGCGCGGCGCGGGCGCCGGTGGGCCGATGCCCCTCGGTGAGCCCCCGCCGACGATCTGCGTCGATTGAGCGGTTCTCGTGGCCCCAAGATGAGGCGTCGCGCCTCTCTGTATTGGGAGCCGTTTTCTCGTGTTGCGTCGATGCTTGCGTCAACTCTCCGCGGTTGCGTCGCCTGATGGACTCTGTTGTGATTCGTGAGTGAAGGTTTCGCTGCGACATGTCGTGGCCGCGTCGGCCCGCGTTCAGCGCCCCGATCGCGACGCCGTCCGCCAGCGGCTGGACGAATTATTCAAGGAGCACTCCGCGTATGTCGCGCGCCTCGCCTATCGTGTGATGGGCCGGGACGTCGAGATCGACGACGTCGTGCAGGACGTCTTCGTTCTGCTGCTGCGTCACATCCGACGGATCCGGGATGCGAACGCCGTGCGTGCGTGGCTGGCGACGACCACCGTCCGGTTGACCCGGCGTCGCCTCCGCGTGAAACGCCTCAAGCTCCTGCTTGGTCTGGGCGACGACGCTGGTCTCGCGGAAGCGCGCGACAACGGCAGCTCTCCCGAAGACCGCGCCGCGTTCAGGGCCGTCCAGGTCGCGCTCGAGAGCGTCGGGGTGAACGCGCGCATCGCCTGGACC
>Ga0070688_100001284_pt1 | contig 12511 bp, 10 predicted proteins | sample KBSS13HmetaG_FD_64679 | JGI IMG/M metagenome (GOLD analysis project Ga0070688, IMG submission 64679) | Switchgrass rhizosphere microbial communities from Kellogg Biological Station, Michigan, USA - KBS S1-3H metaG | ecosystem: Host-associated > Plants > Roots > Rhizosphere ...
GTGCGCCCCGCGAGCGTGGACGAGGTGCTGCGCGAGCTCGCCGAGCACCCGGGCGAGTGCCTGCTGGTCGCGGGCGGCACCGACGCGGTGCCGAACTTGAAGCACCGGCTCCACGAGCCGCGCCGGGTGGTGTCGCTGGCCGGGGTCGCCGAGCTCGCGGCCGTGCGCGAGGACGCGAACGGCCTCCACCTCGGTGCGCTGGTGACGCTCACGGCGCTCACCCGGCTGCCGCAGCTGCTGCGCGATTTCCCCGCCACCGCGCGCGCGGCGTCGCTCGTGGCCTCGCCGCAGATCCGCAACATGGGCACGTTGGGTGGCAACCTCTGCCTGGATACGCGCTGCACGTACTACAACCAGACCTACTTCTGGCGCGAGGCGCTGGGCTTCTGCCTCAAGAAGGACGGCGTGCGCTGCCACGTGGTGCCCCAGGGCAAGCGCTGCGTCGCTGCGCACTCCTCGGACGTGGCGCCCACGTTGATCGCCTACGACGCGGAGGTGGAGATCGCGGGGCCGAACGGCCGCCGCCGCGTCCCCTGCGACGAGTTCTTCGTCGGTGATGGCATCCACAACAACATCCTCAAGCCAGACGAGCTGGTGACGCGCATCACGCTGCCGGCCGCCGCGCGCGGCCAGCGCGGGGCGTATCGCAAGCTCCGGCCGCGGGCGGCGATCGACTTCCCGATGCTCTCCGTGGCGGTGGCCGCGCGCGGCAGTGCCGCGAAGATCGAGTCCGTGCGCGTGGTGGTGAGCGCGCTCGGCGCCAAGCCGCGTCTCCTGGGTTCGCTCGATCCGCTGGTCGCGAACCAGCCCGCTTCCGAACCGACGTTCGCCGCGGTGGCCGCCGCGGCACACAAGCAGTGCCGGCCGCTCATCAACGTGGCTTATGACGACGACTGGCGCCATGCCATGGTGCCGGTGCTGGTGACGCGCGCGCTCCGCGACGCGTTCGCCGAGGGGGTCCAATGAAGCGCAGAGCTCCAAAGGAACACGCGCCGAACGTCCCGCCACCCGAGCCGCCGTTCGACGTCTGGGGCACGATCGCCCAGTGGCGCGCGCAGGGCCGGCGGTTCGTACTGCTCACCGTGGTGGAATCGCGCGGGTTCACGCCGCAGAAGCCTGGCCGGCACATGCTGGTCGCCGACGGCGGCGAGACCGCGGGCACGATCGGCGGCGGCGCCATCGAACACGAGTGCATGCTCGAGGCGAAGACGCTCATGAAGGCCGGCGGCACCACGCGCATGGTGAAGAAGCAGCTCACGACCGAGCTGGGCATGTGCTGCGGCGGCGAGATGGTGGTGCACGCGGAGGTGCTCGAAGCGCTGCCGCGGCTGTTCGTGTTCGGCGCCGGCCACGTGGCGCGACCGCTCGCCGCGCTCGCCGCGGCGACCGGTTTTGGCGTCACCGTGGTGGACGCTCGCGCCGAGTGGCTGACCTCGGAGCGCTTCCCGACCGCCGCGCGCGAGCTGCGCGACCCCGAGGCCGCGGTGCGCGAGCTGAAGCTCGACGCCAGCGATTCGGTGGTGGTGACCACGCACGATCACGCGCTCGACCAGCGCGTGGTCCAGGAGCTCTTGAAGCACGAGCTGCGCTTCACCGGCGTCATCGGCAGCTTCGCCAAGCAGCGGAAGTTCGCGCTGCGGTTGAAGGCCCGCGGCTTCGAGGACGACGCGATCGCGCGCATGCGCACGCCGGTGGGCCTCGCGATCGGCGCCCAGACGCCGGAGGAGATCGCGGTGAGCATCGTCGCCGAGCTGGTCGCGGTGCGCCGCGGCGCCGCGCCCGAGCGCGGCTGGGTGCCGCCGGCGCGCGTGCGTGCCCGGGAGGCGGACGCCGTGCCGCAACCGGGCTCGAGCGACAGCGAGAGCGTCTCCAAATGATCGCGGGCGTGCTGCTGGCCGCCGGCGCGTCCACCCGGATGGGAAGTCCCAAGGCACTCGCCCGCCTTCGCGGGCAGTCGTTCCTCGTGCGCGGCGTGCGCGCGCTGTGGTCGGTGTGCGACACGGTGATCGTCGTGCTCGGCGCCGACGGCAAGCGCGTGTGCCGCGAGGTGAACGAGGAGTTCGCGGAGCTGGTCGCCAAGGGTCTTGCGGCGCCGGACCTGCGCGGCGGGCCGAAGCGCCGGAGCGGCGAGCTGGAGCTGCGCTTCGCGTTCAACAAGGCGTGGGCCGAGGGCATGCTGTCCTCGGCGCGCATTGGGCTCGCGCAGGCGCTCAAGCAGAAGCCGAGCGGTGTGCTGCTCATGCCCGTGGACCAGCCCGACGTGCAGCCGGCCACGGTGCAGGCGCTGGGCGCGATGCTCGAGCAGGCGCTCAGCTCGTTCGGCGGCAAGTCGTCGAACGGGTTCGCCTACGGCCTGGTACCGCGCCATCGCGGCCATCGCGGCCACCCGGTGGCGATGTCGTCCGCGCTCGCCGACGCGGTGCGTCGCGACCGCGGCGCGCGCGATCTCTCCGATGGCATCCGGCGGAACGCGCGGCTCGTCGGCTATCTCGACGTCGCGGACAAGGGTGTGATGACGAACCAGAACACGCCGGTGGCGAAGAACCGGGCTCGACGGTAGCCGGGCGCGCCGAGAGCGGGCGCGCCCTGCCACGTCGCTAGGCGGACTTCTCCTCGGCGCCGCCGCCCGGGGTGCCGAACTCCTCGAGCAGCTTGACCTGGAGCGGCGCGCACTCGCTGTTGATGCAGCGCCCGCTCTTCAGGTCGAAGTCGTAGTGGTGCGCACCGCACTGCAGGATGCCGCCGGGCAGGATCTCGCCGGTCTGCAGCAGGTCGTTGCCGGCGTGCGGGCAGTAGCGCGACACCTTGTAGAGACGGCCCTCGGAATGGATGGTGATCCACTCGTCGGCTTTTTCGGCGGTCTCGAAATCCTCGACCGCCTTGAGGGCCTCGCGGTCCGCGAACTTGAGCAGCCCGAGCAGATGGTCGTTGTAGAGGTCGGGGTCGCGGCTCGCCTGCAGCCGCAGCGACAGGAGGAAGTCCTCCCACGGCGTGCTGCCGTCGATCAGCATCGGCAGCCAGCGCGACGCGAACTTGAACTTGTAGCCGCAGCCGTTGATGCCCTGGGTCACCTTCTCCTGGCCGGCGCGGAAGTCCACCGTCCATTCGCCGCCGCCGGGGCCGGTGATGTGGAAGCCCACGGGCATGTTGATCTTGCGGTTGAAGTACGGGCTCAACGTGAGCATGTGCTCGAAGTGCGCCCGGAACGGCTCCCACAACGATGACGTGGGCTCCGGGTGGCGGGCGATGACCGCGTCCACGTGCTCGCGCCGGCGCTTCGCGTACTCGGCGACGTACTTGTCGCGATCCTTGAACGAGAACTTCTTCCACTGCGGGTCCGCGAGCTTCACGCGCAGGTCCAGGTCCCAGGCATCGCCGGGCAGGAGCACGATGTTGTTCGGCGCGCCCTTGTCCGCCATCCAGTCCACGACCTGCTGCTGGTCGGGGAAGATGCCCGCCTCCATCTCCGCGTTGTAGGGGTAGAGCTCGGGATCGAGGAACGCGGGCGGGCCCGCGAACGGCGCGGCCATGACCGGGTTCACCACCTTCATCGCCCGACGGCAGTAGGCGAACTTGGCCATGCGCTTCTGGCGCGACAGCTCACGCGCGCGCTCGGCCGGGTAGTCGTAGCACATGGGGTACCAGGAGGCGCCCGCGCCCTGGTAGAGGAACAGGTCGATCTGGCGGCCGGCTCGCTGCTGGATCTCTTTGAACTGGATGGGGAAGAGCCGCGCGTCGTTCATGTTGAGGATGGTCTGGCCCTCGCCGCTCAGGATCATCGCCGAGTCGTGGTTCTGCGGCGGCTCCGACACGAGGTAGATCGTGAGCCCATCGGCGACCTCGTACGTCTCCCACTGCGGCAGCTCGATGATCCGGCGCGGGCCGCCCTTCAAGATCTTCTGTTTCAGGACCGGCGACGGATAGCGCGGGATGATGACCGGAACGTGGCCCGGAACCTTGGACAGGAACCAGGGATCGACGTGGTCCAGGTGCTCGTGCGAGATCGCGATCGCCGTGGGCGAGAAGATCTCGGGCGTGATCAGGTGCGAGTTGTCGGGGTACTGGAACCACGACGCCTGGAACGTGCCTTCGAGCGAGAACCACGGGTCCATCAGCAGCGTCGCCCGCGGCGTCTCGAGCTTGAGCCCGGCATGCCCGAGTGCGGTCACCTTCATGGGGAGGCTCTCCTGAACGGGTACCCCGCACGCCGCGCTCGCGAGCTCGAGAGGGCGGCCGGGGGGCCGCCGGCTGCGAGTGGGGTGGGGCGCGGGGGTTATCGGCGTCCGGGGCCGCGGGCGTTAGCCCCGCGTCAACCCGGCGTCGCGCACGGGGCGGCCCGGGGGGCCGCGGCCCGGAGCTAGACGCTGACCTCGACGCTCACCAAGGGCCGCAGGATCCTGGCCATGCGCCGGATGCTGGCCTCGATCGACTCCTCGCTCATACCGCCGAAGCCGAGCACGAGACCGCCGCGGCCTCCGGGCCGGAGCCGGAACTCGGAGACCGGCAGGCAGGCGAAACCCTCGGGCTGGAGTGCCGCCACGGCTTCCGTATCCGAGAGCCCGGGGGGCAGCCAGGCGACGCGGTTCAAGCCGCCCTCCAACTCCGCGATCTCGAGCAGGTCGGGGGCGTGGTCGCGGACCGCGCGCATCAGCGCGCTGAGCCGCGAGGCGTACACGGTGCGCATGCGCCGCAGGTGGCGGGCGAAGTGGCCCTCGGTCATGAAGTCCGCCATCACCGCCTGCAGGATCCCCGGCGATTGCCGGTCCATCAGCTCGCGTGCGCGCACCATGGTCGCCACGAGGTCGGGAGGCGCCACGAGGTAGCCCAGGCGGAGTGCCGAGAACATCACCTTGCTGAAGGTGCCTGCGTAGAGCACGCGCCCGTGCGGGTCGATCCCCTGGAGGGCCGCGAGCGGACGGCCGCGGTAGCGGCACTCGCTGGCGTTGTCGTCCTCGAGGATCCAGCCGCCATGCGTCTCCGCCCAGTGGAGCAGCGCACGCCGGCGCGACAGGCTCATGGTGACGCAGAGCGGGTTCTGGTGACTGGGCGTGACGTAGGCGAGCTTCGCGTTCGGCGCCGCCTGCACGGCTGCAGCGACGTCGAAGCCGTCCTCGTCCACGGGCACCGGGACGAGACGCGCGCCCGCGGTCTCGAACACGGCGCGCGCGGCGAAATAGCCCGGATCCTCGAACAGCACCTGGTCGCCTTCGTCCACGAGCACGCGTTGCGCGAGCGCGATCGCCTGCTGCGAGCCCGAGCAGACGAGGATCTGGTCGGGCGAGCAACGTGCGCCGCGCGCCGCGGCGAGGTGGCCCGCGATCGCCTCGCGCAGCGGTCGATAGCCCTGCGGCTCGTCGTAGGCCAGCGTCTTCACCGACGCCAGGCGCAGGCGCTTGTCGGTGAGGCGCCGCCACGTGTCCATCGGGAACTGGTCGAGCGCGGGGAGCCCGGCGCGGAAGAACATCGGACCACCCGGGAGCGGTGGCCACTTGCGGAACGGCATGGCGCGCAGCCGCTCGCCCTCGCGCGTGAGCCGTCGCGCGGTGCGGTCCAGGGTCGGCACCGGCTCTATCTCGGGCCCAGTGAGCACCTGGTCGGGCAGCGTGCTCGCCACGTAGGTCCCGGAGCCCGCACGGCTGTCGATATAGCCCTCGGCGATCAACTGATCGTAGGCACTCAGGACGGTGTTCCGGGAGAGCCGAGTAACTTGAGCCAACTCACGACTGGCGGGCAGCCGGCAGCCGGTCGGGAGCCGCCCGCCGAGGATCGCCGTCCGCAACTCGTTGTAGAGCTGGCGATGGAGGGGCTCTTCCGAGCTCGAATCGATCGAGAACGCCATGAAGCTCGAGAAGGTATGTCGACGAGGCATGTCCGGGGGGCTTTCTTCTGAGTCAGGCGTTGTTCAAGAGTGGCCCCGTTACTTTACCGGCGGGTGGATCCAGAAAGCCAGACCAGAGTCCGCCGGGGCGCCGAGGGTCCCTGAGGCCTCGGGTGGCCTTCCGCCCCGGGTACTCGGCTGCCCCCCGTGCGGCCCGGGGTCGTCGCGGCCAAGTCTGTGGCATGATGGCGACTCCCCCGGACCCCGGAGCCGCACAGCGTGTCCACGCCTCCGCACCGCCAGCCCATCGTGGCCGTATTCGGTAGCAGCACCGTGCGCGAGCACGACGCCGCCTGGCGTGAGGCGCGCGATCTGGGCGAGGCGCTGGCGCGGCGCGGCGTGGCGACGATGAGCGGCGGCTACGGCGGCGCCATGGCGGCGGTCTCGCGCGGCGCCCACGAGGCCGGGGGCCACGTGATCGGCGTCACCGTGGAGCTGTTCGAGCGGCGCAGCCCGGTGAACCCGTGGGTGCGCGAGCGCGTGCACACACCGGACCTGTTCGAGCGCCTGCGCCACCTGGTGCACACGGCCGACGGCTTCGTCGCCGTGGCCGGCAGCATCGGCACGCTCACCGAGCTGTTCCTGGTGTGGACGCTGGTGAGCGTCGAGGCGCGCGAGGCGGCTCCGATCGTGCTCATGGGTCCGCAGTGGCGCCCCTGGCTCGACCTCCACCGCGGGCCCGCGTTCGTGCCGGCACGCCTGCACGACCTGGTCGAGATCGCCGACACGCCCGAGGGCGCAGCGGAGGCGGTGGTGGCTGGGATCGCGCGCGTCCGGGGCCTGCGGATCGCCGAGACGGTTCGGGGATGACCACACCCCCGATCGCGCCCTCGGCGCTCGATCCGCTGCTCGCATGGCGAACGCGGTTCCCGAGCGTCGAATCCGTGCTCCACTTCGCTTCGCACACGCTGGGTGCGATGCCCGCCGAAGCCGAGGCGGCGCTGATCGAATACACGTCCACGTGGGCCGGTCGCGGCATCCGGGCATGGGAGGAGCGCTGGATGCGCGTGCCCGGTGAGCTCGCGAACGCGATCGAGACGCTCATCCAGGCCGAGCCCGGCAGCATCTCGCTCCACGCCAACGTCACCATGGCGCAGGCGGTGGCGCTCTCCTGCCTCCAGTTCGATCCGGCGCGCAATCGCGTAGTGTGCACTGCAGAGGACTTCCCGTCGGTGCTCTACCTCTACGAGGGCCTCGAGCGCCGCGGCGCCGAGATCGTGCGCATCCCGGCACACGACGGCCGCCGCATCGAGGAGTCCGATCTGCTCGCGGCGATCGACGAGCGCACGGCGCTCGTGGCCTCGTCGCACGTGCTGTTTCGCACCGCGCAGCTCCTGGACCTGGCGCCGGTGGTGGCGAAGGCGCGCGCCGTGGGCGCGCTGTCCATGATCGACGCCTACCAGTCGGTGGGCATCGTGGACGTCGACGTGCGGGCGCTCGCGCCCGACTTCCTCACCGGCGGCAGCATCAAGTGGCTCTGCGGCGGCCCCGGCACGGGCTACCTCTACGTGAACCCGCGCGTACACGCGAAGCTCCACCCGGCGCTCACGGGCTGGTTCGGTCACGAGTCGCCATTCGCGTTCGAGCCGGGGCCGACGCGGCTCCATGCCGGCGAGCGGCGGTTCTGGAACGGCACGCCGTGCATCCCGGCCTACTGCGCCGCGAAGCCGGGCATCACCATCGCGGCCGAGATCGGCGGCGAGGCGCTGCGCGAGAAGTCGCTGCGGCTCACCGGCCGGCTGCTGGCGCTCGCCGACGAGTACGGGCTTGCCGTCGGCTCGCCGCGCGAGGAGGCGGGCCGCGGCGGCACCGTGTGCCTGGACGTGCCGAACGCGGAGAAGGTGTGCGCGCGGCTCCTCGCCGAGGACGTGCTCCTCGACTTCCGCCCCGGCGTCGGCATCCGGCTCGCGCCGCACCACTACACGCGCGACGACGAGGTGGACGAGGTCATGCGCCGCGTGCGCCGCGCGGTCGACGCCGAGCGCTGATACGCGGGTGACGCGCGGCGCGCGCGTGGGGTAGTGTGCGCGCATTCCCGACCTTTCACGACACCCGTGCCAAGGAGCAGCCATGGAGACGGCAACCGCGGAGCAGAAGGCGCTCAAGATCGTCCGCGAGCCCAAGGTGTACCTGGTCGGCCGCCAGGTGACGGACGAGGCCACGCTCGCCAGATTCCTCGCCGACGAGCAGGTGACCTGGCAGACCGACAGCGAGGTGGGCGCGGAGAAGCTTGCCGAGATCGCGGGCCGCGTCTGCTACATGAGCTATGGAAAGGGCCGGAAGACCAACAAGGAGTTCATCGGTCACATCATCGAGGTCGGCCACGGCAGCGTGCTCGAGCACGGCGTGTGGAGCTTCCTCGTCACCGGCGTGTCGCGCTCGTTCACGCACGAGCTGATCCGCCACCGCCACTTCTCCTACTCGCAGCTCTCGCAGCGCTACGTCGACGAGAGCGATTCCGACTACATCGAGCCCGACGTGATCGCCGGCGATCCCGAGCTGCACCGTGTCTGGAGCGAGGCGGTGAACGCCGCGCGCCACGCCTACGACGAGCTGGTGAAGGGGCTCGAGGCGCGCTTCACCGACGTGCCGGAGAAGACGCTGCGCCGGAAGATGGCGCGCCAGGCCGCGCGCTCGGTGCTGCCGAACGCCACCGAGACCAAGATCTTCTTCACCGCCAACGCCCGGGCGCTGCGCCACTTCATCGAGCTGCGCGGCAGCGAGCACGCCGAGGTGGAGATCCGCAAGGTGGCCGTGGAGGTGCTGAAGCTGATGCAGAAGGAAGCACCGAACCTGTTCGGCGACTACACGCTCGAGCCGCTCGCCGACGGCACGTTTGCCACCCGGACGTCCCACGTGAAGGTGTGAGCCGCGTGGCGAGCAGCGATTCGATCCTCCGGCGGCCGGTCACGCGAGTGACCGGCCGTTCGCGTGAGACGCGAGACGACGCGCTCGCGGTGGAGCGCGCGCTCGAGATCCGCATCGATGGCCGCGCGCTCGCGGTGACGCTGCGCACGCCCGGCCACGATCGCGAGCTGGCGCTGGGCTTCATGGCGGGCGAGGGGCTGCTGCGGGGCACCGCCGACGTGGTCGCGGTGCACGAGGCGCCCGCCGACTGCATCGACGCGCCCGACGTGCTGGACGTGAAGCTCGCCGCCGGCGCCGTCGTCGACTGGACGAAGCTCGAGCGCCACTTCACGGCCACGGCCGCATGCGGCCTCTGTGGCCGCGCCCACCTGGACGCGCTCCGCGCCGGGCTCGTGCCCGTCGCACCCGGACCGCCGATCGACGTGGAGGCGCTGCTCGCGCTCCCCGCGCGCGTGCGCGGCGAGCAGGCCACGTTCGAGGCCACGGGCGGGCTCCACGCCGCCGTGTGGTGCGACGGGCATCTGGAGCCGCACGTCCTGAGGGAGGACGTGGGCCGCCACAACGCGGTCGACAAGGTGTGCGGCTGGCTGCTCGAGCAGGGCCGCCGCCCCGTGGGCGAGGGACTGCTCTGGGTGAGCGGCCGAGCGGGCGCGGAGCTGGTATTGAAAGCCGCGCGCGCCGGCATCCCCGCGATGGCCGCCGTGGGCGCGCCGTCGTCGCTCGCGGTCGAGCTGGCGGAGGCCGCGGGGATGACGCTGGTGGGATTCCTGCGCGAGGGGCGGATGAACGTGTACGCGGGGGAGGGACGGCTGGGGGGGTGACATTCCGCTCGGAGACCGCGAGCCACGCTCCTCGGCCCAGCCTCGGCCGCGGACGGCAGGTCCACGCGTGGGTGCCCTGGTTTTGCCTCGGTCTGTTCCTTCTGCTGGCCGGATCACAATGCCGTTCGAGCGCGCACGCCAAGAATCCGCAGAGCACTTCGCTCCGGGTCTCGGGGCGGCAGTTGGCCGAGCGGCTCGTGCAGCGACCGCTCGTCTTCGAGGGTGTGGTCCTGAGTGAGGAGATCGTGCCGCTGACCGTGCTCCACGACTGTAACGGCGGCAAGGAATGGCTCGTGCCACCGATTTACGACTATCACTGCCTGCGCGTGGCCGTGTCGCGGCTCCACGTCGGGATCCTGCCTGCAGAAACCCTGGTGGTAGCCGTCAATGTGTCGCACACCAGAGTTCGCGATCCTGATGCGCGCGAGGGTGCGAAGATCGCGTTCTTCGGCAACCACGAGTGCTCGGCGGGCGATACGGCGGTGGGGCGCATCGCGGTCGCGGCTGGTTTCTGGGGTCATTACCAGTTCGCGGCCTTCCAGTTGAGCATCGACATCCTCACCGGTCCGTTCCCGGCGAGCTTCTCACGTGGGGATCTCCACTGGGCGGCACGACAGCCGTCACAACTCGCGCGGGCGCGCGAGCTCTCGTCCGTGCGATCGCTTGTCCTGGCGCGGGTGACCGGGAACATGGCGTATGTGAGCGGGGCGGACAGTGTGCAGGTCGAGCCGCTGCGATCGCTCTACGGGCCGATCCCCGAGATCTCCCCGATCCGACTCGCGTTCCAGAGTGCGGGATGCGGGCTGAACATCACGCTCGGTGACACGCTCGTACTGCCACTGCGCGCCGGCGAACCCGAGATCGGACACTTCAAACCACTCTGCGTGGACGATCTCGTCGTCAGGAACGGCTTCGTGAAGCAGTTCGGGTGCCGCTTCGAGCGCATCGTCGATCGCTGCTATCGCGCCTCTGCCGCGGGCCTGGAACCGCGTCTGAACCCGTCACGCTGAGACACGACCGTCCTCGCTAGTGCCCCGCCTTGCGGCTCGGGGTCACGCTCCAGAGCGTGCCCATCAGCGCCGCGCCGATCAGCGCGAACGGGATCGGCGCCCAATGCCAGGCCTCCCAGCCCCACTGCTTGGTGAGGAGCGGCACGCCCGGCCCGACCACGAACGCCGTCAGGTACTGCATGCCGTCGAACAGGCCGGCGGCCGTGGCGGTCGCCTTCTTGCCGCCGAAATCCATCGACGCCGCGCCTCCGATCATGCCGTGCGCGCCGTTGACGCAGAACGACAGCACGACGAGCCAGATCGACGCGAGCATCGGGCCCATGTGCAGGTGATCGGCGACGCCCGACGCCGCGAGCGCGACCGCCATGCCGAGGAAGCCGAACACGATCACCGGCGCCCGCCGGCCGCCGAAGCGGCGGTCGGAGGAGATCCCGAACGCGAAGCCGCCGGCGATCCCCGCGAGCGCGATGCCCCAGGTGGCGACCAGGTACGGCGCGAACGACGCGAAGCCCGAGGGATCGGCGCCGTGGTACTGCTCGAAGTAGCGCGGCCACCACGAGTCGAGGTGGCTCCGGCGGACGAAGCCGATCATCATCGAGCACAGCGCGATCGTCCACGTGATGCGCGAGGCGAAGATCTTCGAGACCACGAACTTGAGTGAAGCCGGGCCGGCGCCTTCATCGGAGGCGTCGCCGGTCTCGAACTCGCCGAGGCCCGCCTGGGCCGGCGAATCGTTCACGTACGCCATGTTGATGAGGAAGAAGATCGCAACGCACGCGCCCGGGATCCAGAACGCGTACTGCCACGGCAATCCGAGGAGGATGAGCGGCACGCCCTGGAACGCGAGCAGCAGCCCCAAGCGGATTAGCACGCCGAACACGCCCGAGAACGTCCCGCGCTCGCGCACGTGGAACCAGCTGGCGTTGATCTTGACGATCGAGAGCGCGCCGAACGCCTGGAAGTAGCCGTTCAGTCCCCAGGTGATCGCCATGAACGTGAGCAGCGCGCTGGGGGCGATGCCGGGCTTCAGGACCGCGGGCGTGACCAGGTGCTTCGAGGCCTTGACGCCCTCCCAGACCGCGGGCGTCACCACCGCGAGGCTCGCGAGGCCGAACAGGAAGTTCATGACCACCACGCCGACCGCGCCGAACAGGAACGCCTTCTTGCCGCCGATGCGGTCGGCGATGGGGCCGTTCAGGATCACCGAGAACGCGTAGACGATGGGCATCATCGTCTCGAACACGCCGAGCTGCACGTTCGTCCACCCGAGCACGTTCGCGATCTTCGGCGAGACGACGGTCCAGTTGTAGCGGGTGGTGTAGAAGAACGCGTAGAGCAGTCCGACCGCGAGCCAGTTGAGCGTGCGGCGGTTCTTGAACTCCGCGGTGAGGTTCGGGTAGACGACCGGCTGGATCGCCTGCGTGCTCATCGGCGGCCTCGGGGTGACGGGGAACAGCTCGGCGTTCGTGCCGGCACGCCGAGGCGATGGACCCCGAGCGTGGACCTTATCGGGTGAGCAAAGCCTGCGGCGCGGCAGCGGTCAAGACGGCAGAGGCGCCGCTCCCGGGGTCGAGGCCGGCGCGCAGACCTCCGCGGCCACCGGTATCACCTTCCGCCCGAGTCGTGCGCCGAACCACCTGAGCGCGCCCTTCACGCGCTCCTCGAGCGGCGCGTCGGCCATATCGCGACAGCGCTCCACGGCGATGCGGCACTCGGCCTCGCGCCAGCCCAGCTCACGCAGCCAGGGGATGACCTCGAGCTGGTGAGGCTGCAGCCGTGACGCCTCGGCGGCCTTCGCCTTCTCCGCCTTCGCCCGCTCCTTCGCTGCCTTCGCGGCCGCTCTCGCCGCCGCAGCCGCCTCGCGCTTCTGCTTCATGAACCCGGCGCCGTACGTCTGCTCGGCCGCGTGCTGGTTGTGGCCGGGGCAGCGGAGC
>Ga0070688_100001286_pt1 | contig 12506 bp, 10 predicted proteins | sample KBSS13HmetaG_FD_64679 | JGI IMG/M metagenome (GOLD analysis project Ga0070688, IMG submission 64679) | Switchgrass rhizosphere microbial communities from Kellogg Biological Station, Michigan, USA - KBS S1-3H metaG | ecosystem: Host-associated > Plants > Roots > Rhizosphere ...
TCTGGGGCGAGTAGTGGGAAGTAGTGCCAGCAAATGTCCCTGAGGACCTCGATGATCAGCTGTGGCGTGAGTTCTGCGTTGGGATCGTCGAGTTGCGACGGGAGCTTTACGCCCATCTCCTTGGCGTGCTCGATGAGTCCGGGTGCAGCGCTCTTGCCCAGCGTGCTGAGCGTTTTGCCGACCACGTCTTCGTCCATCTGCCATTTCGAGACAGGTAAGGCGGTGAAAGTCGCCCATGTCTGGGGGTCACGCGGTGTTTCGCGAGTGAACACGTGGTCGAAGGTGCGCGCTGACGCATCGCGTTGGGTGAAGGCGTCGCCGAGATTCCAGCTCTTCCGCAGCGTCGCGATCAGGGAGGTGTGGCGGTACTCCTCGTTGTAGACCGAGCCTGATTCGACCCAGGGCGACACCACGATCGCGGGGACGCGATAGCCGGAACGGTCGAACGTGAAGCCGAACTCTCCTGCCGGTGCGGCAGGATCGGGCGGCGGGACCGGTCCCGGGGGTACATGGTCGTAGGTTCCGCCTGGTTCATCCCACCCGATCAGGAGGGTCGTGTTCCAGACGTTCGAGCCCGAGGCTGAGGTAGCGGACCGGTAGGCGTTAAACAAGCGCTCCAGGAAAGCCTCACCGGCCAGGATCGAGGACGGGGGGTCAATCGCTGCATCGATGTTGGGGCCCATTGCCCGCCCGATCGCGGGGTGGTAGTCGCCGTGGCCGGAAATGAAGTTCGGCTCGATGAACGAGAAGTTGGGCAGGGTTCCGGCGGCGGCGTCCTTCTCGAACTCGGCGAACGGCACGAAGTTCGTCGCCAATCGGTCTTTCAACCGGGAGTAGTGCATAAGTCCCGCGAACGACAATGGCATCGGCTCCAGCACGTAGACCTTCCACGTCTTGCCGTGCTGCTCGAGCCGCTCGAAGATCGTTTCCGTGTCGTTCTTGGTGAACCACTTCCTGACCGGGCTGTTCACGACCAGGCCTGACGAGGTGGCCGCAGTCCAGAACGACCTGTTCATGAACGTCTGCGACGGCACTTCGCAGAACCAGTGGTCGAATACCCCAAACTCGCGTGCGATCCCATTGAGCACGGGCACCTGCTCCGGCGTGTAACCGGTCATGATCTGCGCGTACTCCTCATAGGTCGGCTGACGACCCATCTCCCCGGTGAACGTGCTGATGTAGTCAGTGACGAAACCGTCCATGGTTGGCGTCGCACCGGACGGCGGCGCGTTCCACGGCTCGGTCACGCCCTCGCCGATCTTGAAGCGGTTGTGCCCGTCTAGGACGCCGAAGAGCTGCGTATTGGTGTGGTAGTACTCCTCGCCCGAATCCGGGTTGGGCGAGTCCATGTCGGTCGCGACTGTGTACGGGACCGTCTTGCGATCGGCGCCATGCTCGGCCCACTCCGGAATCGGGTTACTCAACCCCTTCCCGATCACGCCCTCAAAGGTCTTGCCATCCTCCGGGCCGTAGAGATGACCGAGCAGGTTGTCGAGCGATCGGTTCTCGAAAAGCACGACGACAACATGGTCGAGGGCATTGGCGCGGGTGGCCGGGTCTGTCATCTGAAGCCTCCAAAGCATTTCGAGAATGTCGCAGCGCCGTGGATCCTAAGAATGGGTGCCTCACGCCTCCCCATCCAAATAGGGTGAAGTTACGCGCACGCCACCGAAGCGTCACTACGCCGAACGAAGTCCCGCCTGCCGTGGATCAACGCGTAGAAGCTCGGGTGAGCGGCCCTGCCCTCGCATGCGCCAGTGTTCCGGAATGACGCCTGAGCCGAGGCGCTGTCTAGGTCGAGTCCCGCCGTATCTGACTGAGGAGCTCTATGCCCATTCGGCGCCCGTTCGGGAGTTGGTCATGTCGATCCCAACGCCAGGTTGCGACCATCGCCAGCATCAATAGCCGGCACTCGCGCAGCAGGTCTTGATCAGCGTCTGGATAGCGTGTCCTCACCTCTTCCGGCACATGGGCGACGTCGAATTCGATAGGCCCACGGCAGCAAGTCTCCAAGTCGGTGAACAGCAACCCGTTCTTCGTCTTGAGCAAATTGCCAGGGTGCGGCTCACCGTGGAGGAGCTGCTCGGCGGCGTCCCGCTGACCGATCGCCCACGTCACCTTCCGCAACGTGTTGCTCAGAAGGTCGCGGTCCGCATCCCGAAGATCCGGGGTTTGGGCGCGGTTGCCCACCAGCGACTGCGCCTCCGCAACGCGATCGGTGAAGTGGGGCGCAATGAAATCGCCTTGCCGCATGCCAGCGTGCAGGCGCTCAAGCGCCTGCGCATACTCGGCTGGCGCGACATCACGCAGGAATACGGGCTCGTAGTAAGTCCACAATGTGGTGACGAAGCCGTCTCGCACGTAGACGCGCGGCTCCACCCGTGGATCGAGCGAAGCTACTGGACTATCGGTTTCGGCGAGCCGACGAGCGACCTCGACTTCGAACTCTGCGCCTCCCTGGCCCTCGACGTGCGCGACCCGAGCTAGAACGTCACAAGGCCGCAGGCGGAGGGCAAGCCGGTTCGAGTCGTGAAGAACGACTGCCTCATCGACTCTCAGATCAAGTGCTGAGGCAGTCGACATAGCCGCACCCACCGCCAACTGAATTTGTGACGTGTGCACGGTCGTATCATCTCTCGCGTTCTGCAACATGGGTGGGCTGCTGGCGTCGGCCAGTGTTCGAGAATGTCCGTTGAGACGTGGCTACCATGATCGAATGAAGACTTTCAACCTCAACAGCGATGAGTGGGACGGGACCAGGGACCGCGAGGGCTGGCGCATCAAGGGCGCGCTCGTCGGTCAACACATCGGCGGTGAGCTAATCGGCGCGACCATGTCCGAAGTCGAGCCTGGCTGCAAGCTCTGGCCATACCACACTCATTACCTGAACGAGGAATGGGTGATCGTGCTTCGCGGCGAGCCGACGTTGCGTACGCCCGAAGGCGAGCAGGTGTTGACGGAGGGTGACGTCGTCTGCTTTCCGCGCGGCAAGGAGGGTGCGCATCAGATCATCAACCGAACGGACTCGACGATTCGCCTACTGATGCTCTCCTCGATGATCCGCGGCGAAGTCATCGAGTACCTCGACACCGGAAAGGTTCTTGCCAAGGACGTCGAGGACGAAGACATCATGTTCGCGAGGCCCGGCCCTACGATCGAGTTCTGGGAAGGCGAGGACTAGCTCCGGTCGCGTCGACCGCCGCTTGGTCGAGGCGCCCCTCGCGGTCTGCTCCCGACGTGGCGTCGCGGTCGCGCGGAGGGCCACCGTGCCAGTCGAGACACAACGCCGTCGCGTCGTCACGCAGCTGACCCCGAGATGCCTGCAACACCGCCTCGGTGAGCTGTTGCACTGCCTCGCGAGCATGCATGTCCATGCCGGCAACGAGGATCGTGTCGATGTTCACATCCTCGGCGTCACGCTCCAGCATGCCGTCCGTCACGAACATGAGCCGGTCTCCAACCTCCAATGGCAGAGCCTGCACTCGGTAATCGCGTCCGTGCTGCAGTCCGAACGGAGGGTCAGCCTCCAGCGGAACTTGCTCGACGCGTCCCGCGCGCAGCCGGAGCGGCGGTGGATGGCCGGCGTTGACGATCGCCGCCGTCGCCGCAGCAAGGTCAATCCTTACGAGCAGCCCCGTGACGAACTGGCCCTCGCTCACCTGGTCGGCCAGCGCGTCATTCGCCAGCCGCGCCTGATCCTTCAGATCGACACCGCGCCTACGGGCGTTGCGCAGAGCCCCGACGAACACGGTCGCGAGCAGTGCGGCATCCATCGTGTGGCCCATCGCGTCGGTCATCGACAGGTGCAACGTGTCGCGCTCGAGCGAGAAGTCGAACGTGTCACCTCCGATCTCGCCCGCCGGCTGCAGCCAGGCCGCGAGCGTGAACTGGCCCGCCTCGCAGGTGAAGGCGCCCGGCAGCAGCCGATGCTGGATCTCCGCCGCAAGCGACAGCGGAACCGAGCGCTGGCCCCACTCGAAGAGGTCCGTGTAGCGGCGGTTCGCGATCACAACGTATGCGAGGAAGTGGCCGGCGAGTGCGACGTCTGCCACCGTCTGCGGCCCTGGGAAATCGTCCAGCCCCAACTCGAGTACGCCGACGGCCTCACCGCGGCTAGTCACCGGCGCGAAGAGGCGAGCGCCGCTGTCCTCGGCGACCACCTCCACGGCCTGAGCCGACAACGCCCGCCCGTGCGGCGTTCCGAAGAGGGGTATGCGCTCCGCAGTCTCCTGCCCCTGCAGCCGCAATGTGCCCGTTCCACCCGAGTGGCCCAATCGAATCAGCGAGCGCCCACTGAAGTCGGCAATCAGGAAGCTGACCTCCCGAGCGCCGACCGCCTCCGCCAGCGCTGTCGCGAGCACATCGACCGCGGCGACCGGCGGAGCGGCCTCGACCGCTGCCAAGAGAGCATTCAAGTTCAACGGCGATCGCCGCCCCCCGCCCATCACTCCTAGCCTACGCCACCGTGTTTTGGGGCTTACCTGGGCCGACCCTCCGCGTTAGTGACTGACAGCAGCGTTTCGGCGCATCGACTACCCCGGCGTGTCCGCGGACGGTCGCGTGAGCGGGCGGGACGCTCGGCTGCGCCAGTGTTCAGGAATGTCACCCGGCCGAGCCGTCGGTGTTAGTAGACCTTGACGATCTTTACCTTGCTACAGACGAAGCCTGAGCCCTTGGGCTGACAGCTGGGGACGACCTGGAGTTTGTGATTGGCCGCGCCGGAAATTCGATAGCTCGCATCACAGCTGCCTTTGCATGAGGAGTCGATCTCGGCCTTTACACGGTAGAGGCCGCTGTTTTCCTGGAGAACAGTCAGGGGCTTGCTCGGCGTGGCTAGCCCTCCCGCTCTCGGGCCGCCGTTCTGGCTGAGGAGCACTAGAACGGCAAGCTCCGTTCCCGCTGCCGGGGCCATGTTCTTCTTGACCGCCACGATCAGCTTGTGGGTCCGAACTGCCTTACTCGTCTTGGCCGCGGCCGGAAGGACTTCTGTCGCGCTCACGGCGAGCGCGAGAAAGACGACTGCTGCAATGAGAAAGCGACGAAACATGCTCCAACGGTACTGCGCTTGTCCAATGGCCCGCTAACGGACTTCTCCGCCGGGATCGATGTTCCAGGCTGTCGGGACTGTGGCCTGCGCCAGTGTTCAGGAATGTCACCCGAGCGTGCAGGCGACCGCGGCGAACCCACGGAAGTCATTTGACGCAATCGGTGTTTCCGTGTCGCCGCGACGGAGACGGAGAGCCTTGTCGAGCAAGGGCACAAGTTCAGGGTCGCGTTCCGCGAGCCATGCGGCCGCTTTGGGCTTGCTGCAGCCCGAACCGTGGTGGATGCCGAACGCGCATCGGGCGATGTTGAGCGTCCACTCCACGTAGTCACTAGCACTCGGCGCGGCTTTTGCGCGATCGCGTTCGCAGAGATCCGCAAGCCAGGCGCGCTGGCTCGCGACGAAGGTCGATCGGTCAACTTCGGGAAAGAAGGTTTCCGGTGGGGGGCCGACGAGAGCTGTGCCGAGGGTTCTGGCGCCCAGGATGTCATCCGCCGCAGCGTGACTCGCGCCGAACTGGGGCTCCCCTCCCGGCGAGACGGAGATGCACTCACCGCGGATCCCCGCGGGCTGCAGCTGTTCTGCGGCGACGTATTCGATCTCCAGCCTCGCGCCATACGCCGTGGACTTCATCGCGGCGTGCAGACGTCGAAGCTTGGACAGAAGGTCGAGGTTCGGCCGATCGCGCAAAACGACGAATGCGTCGATATCGCTGCTAGCTGGCTCGAACGCCCCGGTGGCGACTGAGCCAGTCACGTACACACCGAGCACTGAATCGCCGAGCGACGAACGAAGGCCGGCGAGATAGGCCTCCAGTGTGGCAGCGAGACTGGGAATCGTCTTCATCCTGCCTGAACCTACCGGTGTCGGCTTGTCAGATCCTTGCCTGCCCCAGTGTGCTCAAGCCCGAGCTCAAGTCGATCAACATTCTCCGCCGATGCCGGCTTCGCCGGCGCCGGCTGCGGCCGCCGGAATCGAAATCGAAATTGCCGGGAGGCCGAAATCGCCGGAAGTCATCATGCTCCGCGAAGCGGAGCTGACTTCCGGCGATGGCCTCAGGCGGCCCGCTCGAGCTTGGAGGGAAGGAGCAACGCCGCGCCAAGTCCGATGAGCCCGAACAGGATGAGAGAAGCCATTGCCCAGGCGTACGACCGATATCCCGGCGCGACGACGGACACGATGATCGTCCCAGCGATCGCAGTGCCAAACGACGAGCCGAGGTTGGAGACGCTGCGTGAGAGCCCGGAGATCTCGCCCTGCAGCGCTTCCGGGAAGCTCGACTGAACGACATTGACCGAGGGCGTGAGCATCGCGCCCACGCCGAAGCCGATCAGGAACAGCCCGGGCACGAACGCCCAATCGCTCGAAGAGGCTTTGACCAAACCGAGCAAGAGACCGATCCCGACGATCGTCAGGACGAAGCCGGTCACGATCAGCGTCTTCTGCGCGTACTTCCTTGCCCAGCGCTCCGCAGCGAACGACGAGATGAGGATGCCGACGGTCGCTGCAGTGAAGATCACGCCAGTCTTGATTGCGCTGTAGCCGCGCTCGGTCTGGAGGAACACCGAGACCACGAAGGAGGTGCCCAGCAGCATCAGCCACTGGACGTTTTGAGTGACGAGGGCGAGGTTACAGGTCCGGTTCCGAAAGAGTCTTGTCGAGAGAAGCGGCTCTTTTCCGGCCCGCTCACGGCGCCGGATGAACAGGAAGAACGAAGCCAGGAACGCGGCTCCGATCCCGAGACAGATCGCAAAGAGGACGTTGTTCGATCCGGCCTGCAGGATCCCGAACACGACGAAGAACATCCCGACGGCGGAGAGGATCGCTCCGACTGCGTCGAACGGACGCGTCGGATCGGCGGGCAGTGGATCCACTAGGCGACGGCTCAGCAACAGGATCGTGGCGATCACGAGAGCCTGAAAGACGAACGCGGCCCGCCAGCTGATTCCCGTGGTGATCACGCCGCCGATGAGCGGACCGGCTGCCGCGCCGACGCCGCCGAGCCCGCTGATCACGCCGAAGGCCCAGGCCCGCGAGGTCACGTCGGCGAACCACAAGGTCGCAAGGATGTAGACCGGCGGGATCAGCAGAGCCGTGCCGACGCCTTCGAAAACTGAGTTGCCGAGAATCAGCACTCCGAGATTCGGCGCGATCGCACTCACGAGGGCGCCGATGCCGTAGAGCGTCAGGCCCATGGTGAAGCAACGCTTCCGGCCCCAACGGTCGGTCAGCTTGCTGCACGGGATCATCAGGACGGCCATGATCAGCAGGAACAGCGTGATCGTCGTCTGAACGCCCTTCACGGTCGTGTTCAGGTCCTGACTGATGTCCGAAATCATCACGTTCATGTTCGAGCCGGCGAAGCTGCAGATGAACTGCGCAAGCGCGAGCGGCGCGATCAGCCGCCGTATCGACGCACGTGACCGCTCCTCCGTCGAAGGCGGACTCACCGATACGGATCGCTCAGTCACCAGGCTTCCCCGCTGCGAGCCAATCAGGTCCGAGGACCGATCAGCATCACCCAGAGGAGATGAGATGGAGGGGCCGGAACCCCTGCCGAAACTCCCCGCCAATGAAATTGAACAGAGGCTGGCACCAATACTCAGCCGTTGCAGGTCGAGCCAGGACCATCAAGGACCTGGGCCCAGTCCGCAGCGCTGGGCCCAGGTGAGAGCGAGTTGGCGGCGTCAGGCTCCCGCAAGCGCCTTCTGCTTGAGCGTGTCGAACTCGGTCGCTGTGATCGCCCCATCGTCGAGCAGTTTCTTCCCCTTGGCGATCTGTTCGGCCGGATCGCTTGCCGACGCCACGGACTTGACGTAGTCGTCCATCTGCGCCTTTGACTGCTGCATCTGCTGTTCGTTTCGCTCCGCCATGCCATCGTGCTCGGCGATCAGGTAGATGAAAACGCCGAAGTACGGCACCAGGATCACGAAGATGAGCCATGCGGCTTTGCCCCAACCCGAGAGGTCGCGACGCCTGAACACATCGCCGAAGACGGTGATCAGAAGCCAGAACCAGATCACCCACGCGAAGAACACGAGCATCGTCCACATCACATCGAGAAATGGGTACGAACTGGCTACCACGATCAGTCTCCTTTGCCGAATCGATTGCGATCAGCCCCAAAAACCTCTTGGAGCCAAAGCGCCTAAGCCTTTCTGAGAATCGATGTCTATCACTCCACTCGGATGACTGCGACGGTTGGCGTCCATGGTGGCGTTTCCCAGTCCGCTGAGTGGAGGCGGCGAGAATCGGACCCGCACAAGATTTCAATCCGTGATCGCAACCTCGAGGAAGCGCTCGATCATGGGCGTCACCTGCTCAGGTACCTCGAGCTGATGAAAGTGGCCTGCGCCGACGGTCATGCCGACGTGGAGGTCAGGTTTGAACGGAAGTAAGCGCGCAGGATCATTGCTCTCGTCAGGCCCCGAGCTCAGCACCAGAAGCGGCACGGTGCACAACGCCAACGCCGCGACGCCGTTCCACGCGACGAGACCTCGGATTCCCGCCGCTGCCACGCTCAAAGGTACGGAGCACATCGTCTTCACGATTCGATGTCTCTGCTCGGCATCAGCTGTCGGCCCGAGGCCGTCCTCGACCCACGTACGCCGAACGGCTTCGCCGTCGGGACCCTCGAGCTCCATGGCGAATCCCTCGTAGATACGCCCAATCTCGGGCGGCGGGTTGATCGGTCCAGGGTCATCGGCAATGACCGCAGACGGCAAGGATGGGTGTCTTGCAGCGAGCTCAATTGCGATCATGCCTCCGAGGCTGTGGCCGATTACGACCGGCCTCGAGACACCGATCTCCGCGCAAAGCCAGGCGAGATCGTCGGCGAGGCCCGGCAGGTCGTACCCGTCCTCGAGCCGATCGCTGCCACCGCAGCCGCGCAGATCAAACGTTGTTACCGCATGCGACGATTGGAAGTACTCGAACTGGGGCTTGAAGAAGCTGTGGTCGCAACACCAGCCGTGGACGAAGACAAGCGGCGGATCCCCGCGTCCGGCTTGCTCGTAGTACAGGCTGAGGTCGTCCCGCCTCGCGTAGGGCATGGGTTCTCCTTCCGGCGATGCGAGATGATTTTCTCACTCGCGCCTGCTCAGGACGATCGGCTGGCCCCGAGGTATGTTCCGTACGGCGCTCATGCTTGGCACGCCAAAGACCTGGCATTACGGCCTCGTTGCGAGGTGGTGGGCCGAGTTCAACGAAGACGGCCGCGAGATCGGGTACTTCCAGAAGTACGTCGAGCGCGGTCAGCCCGCGCTTGATGTCGCGTGCGGCACGGGGCGCCTGCTCATCCCGTACCTTCGGGCCGGCCTCGACGTCGACGGCTGTGATGTCTCCCCCGACATGATCGCGCTCTGTCGCGAGAAAGCGGAGCGCGAAGGCCTTTCCCCCACCCTGTTCGTACACCCGATGCACGAACTCAAGACCCCGCGGAGGTACAGCACGATTTTCGTCTGCGGCGGCTTCGGGCTCGGAAGCGACCGGGAACGCGACACAGAGGCTCTCCATCGCTTCTTCGAGAGCCTAGACCCAGGCGGGACGCTCGTCCTCGATAACGAGAACCCGTACTCGTCGGAGTGGCCCTGGCGGTACTGGGTCAAGGACGAGCGCACCGATATTCCGCGAGCGTGGGAGCCGCTCGATGCGGCCGAACGTCGGCGCGGGTCAGACGGCGCCGAGTACGCGCTGCAATCCCGAGTGGTCGATCTCGACCCGCTCGAGCAGCTCGCGACGTACGAGATGCGCGCCGCGATGTGGCGCGAAGGCGAGCTCGTGCAGGAGGAGGAGCATACCCTGCACATCAGCTTCTACTTCAAGAACGAGCTGCTCCTGATGCTCGAACGCGCAGGCTTTACCGACATCGTCGTCCACGGCGACCACCGTGAAGAAGCACCCACGAAGGACAGCGACTTCATCATTTTCGTCGCGAGGAAGCCGTAAGACGGCGGCCGGAGCGCCTCGCCGAACCAGGGCCGTGGCCGTCGACGTCCACACGCACGACGGTTATAGACTTCGGCCCCGCAGAGAATTCAGCCCTCAGATCGCCGGCCCAATCCTGCGATCCCAGCGTTCACCCACCGATCCCGTGGAGGTCACGCGATGAGCAGCCGACTTCGACGTTCCCTTGTTCTGACGACCCTGCTGGCCCTGTTGCTCGGGGTATTCGGCACCACGGCGCTGACCGGCCGCGCGGCCAATCCGCCGAACACCAAGGTCTCCGGTATCGACGTCGACGCGACGACGATCCCGCAGCTCCAGAAGTTCATGAACTCGCATCGGATCAACTCCGTCAACCTGATGAACTTCTATCTCCAGCGCATCCGCCGGCTCAACCCGATGCTGCACGCGGTGATCACGGTGAGTCCGACGGCCCACGCCGACGCAGTAGCTGCCGACGCAGCGCGACGCAATGGCGACCACCGCCCACTGCTCGGGATTCCGATCATCGTCAAGGACAACATCGACACCACCGGCATGCCGACGACAGCCGGCTCCTGGGCGCTCGCCGGAAGCACGCCCGGCGACGCTTTCATCGCGCAGAGGCTGAAATCCGCCGGCGCGATCATCATCGGCAAGGCGAATCTGTCCGAGTGGGCCAACTTCCGGTCCAACCCGTCCTCGAGCGGCTGGAGCGGCATCGGTGGCCAGACGAACATGCCCTATGTCCTCGATCGCAACCCGTGCGGCTCGAGCTCCGGCTCCGGCGTCGTCGCGGCTGCTGATCTCGCGGTTGCGGCCGTAGGCACGGAGACGGACGGCTCGATCGTCTGCCCGTCCGGCGCCAACGGCGACGTCGGAATCAAACCGACACTCGGGCTGTGGAGCCGCGCGGGCGTCGTCCCGATCAGCGCCAACCAGGACACGGCAGGCCCGATTGCCCGCAATGTGACCGACGCCGCCGTGCTCCTCGGCGCGGCGACCGGCGTCGACCCGAACGACAACGCGACCGCCGCTCAGACCGGCCACGCCTTCACCGACTACACCCAGTTCCTCAACGATCACGCCCTCCAGGGCAAGCGGATCGGCGTCTGGCGCGCCGGCACGTACGACCCGGCGTTGGTGGGTCCGGTCGTCGAGCCGATCCTCGACCACACGATCGCCGCGCTCGAGGCTCGAGGGGCGACCGTGATCGACCCGACCGACATCGACCTGTCGGCGACCATCAACGAGGGTCCAGCGCTCTCGTGCGAGTTCAAGAGCGACATCGCGACTTACCTTCAGACCTACGTTCACGGTACGAACCCGGTGACACACCAGCCGTACCCGCAAACGCTCGCCGACCTGATCGCCTTCGATGCAGCCAATCCGAGCCTCGAGGGACCGTGGAACGATGCGGTCTTCGAGGGTGCCGACGCGACGAACGGCCGTGACGCCGCTTGCGCTGCCCTCCGCGCGGCGACGACGCCGCCCGTTCAGGCGGCAATCGACGAGGTCATGGCCGCGAATCACCTCGACGCGATCATCGCGCTCACCAACGGCCCGGCATGGCCCACGAACGACAACCCGAATGAAGGCGATCTCAACGGGCACTTCGAGTACTTCGTGGGCTCGTCGACGGCGGCTGCGGTGTCGGGCTACGCGGACATCACGGTGCCCACCGGCCACGACGCGGGACTACCGCTCGGGATCACCTTCATCGGCGGCCGCTGGGCCGAACCGAAGCTGATCGGCCTCGCCTACGACTACGAGCAGGCGACGCATGTTCGTGTCCCGCCGCAGTTCATCCCGACGATTGGTGACGCGTTGTTCCCGGGCGTCCCAAACCCAGCGGATCAGGTGCAGGCGTGGCGAAAGCAGGCGACCAAGAGTCAGCGCGACCTCGTCGTGCGCTTGCGATAAAGGAATACCTCGAGACGATGAAGCCCGGCCACTAGGCCGGGCTTCGTTTTCTTGGCCGCCTGCTCCGCACTCACCCGACGCGTGCCCGTCGAGGCTTCTTGGCGGGTGAAACCGTACGGCGCATCACGCAATGGTTCTTGCCCTTGGGCCGGTCATAGCTGAAGCCGGTCTGCTCATAGAGGCTGCGCGTGGTGTTGTAGAGAAACGAGGCCGAAATCTTCTTGCCCTGCGTGTCCTGCGGATAGCCCTCCACGACGCCCCCGCCGGCCTTCGCGATCAGGTCGACGGCGCCCTGAAGGGCGACACCTGCGACGCCCTTCCGCCGATAGTCCCTGTCGACGAAGATGCACGTGATGCGATAGTCGGGCGGCTCATCCATACTGGTCGCCTCGTATTCCTTCCTGTGATGGATGTTCGGGAGCTCGTCCGGAGAGCCGTACTGGCACCAGGCCACCGCGGCGTCGCCGTCGAAGACCAGGGCGGCATGAGCGTCGCCCTCGCGAACGAGACGCTCCTTCCAGGGGCGGCCTTTTTCGCCCTCGGGCCTGCCGACCCGCGAATGGAACCAGGTGCACCAGCAGCCGCCGAACCCCATGCCCTTGTGCTTCTCGGCGAG
>Ga0070688_100001287_pt1 | contig 12505 bp, 9 predicted proteins | sample KBSS13HmetaG_FD_64679 | JGI IMG/M metagenome (GOLD analysis project Ga0070688, IMG submission 64679) | Switchgrass rhizosphere microbial communities from Kellogg Biological Station, Michigan, USA - KBS S1-3H metaG | ecosystem: Host-associated > Plants > Roots > Rhizosphere ...
TACGTCACTTTCGTCGCGCTCGTCGCGGTCGTGTGGGCGGTTCCACGGTGGCCATACATCCTTGGTGGCCACGGCGCAATCATCGCGGGGCTTCTGCTGTTACCACCTCGAGGGGCGGAGTGGGAACAGGCGCGTGTGGCTGATTCCCGCTGGCTGTCCGCTGCGAGGTCGGTTGCGCGGTTTCTGCGGTACACGTACCCGGCCCTGCTCTTGACGCCCTTCTTCGAAGAGGTGTCGCTCACCGTCAACGCCGCTGCGGGGAATGCGCCTTACTGGTTCGAGCATTACCTGTTCAACGCGGATCGCACGCTGTTCGGCGGCACGCCGGCGGTGATGCTGTCGCAGGCCGGCAATCCAGTGCTCGACGAGGTCATGCACGCCTTCTACTTCTCGTACTTTCTCCTGATCATTGGCGGAGTCGTCATCGCCTGGAACGGTGGTCGGCAGGGCCGCGGAACACCGGGAAGCGGGTTTCACACCGCGATGACCTGCATGATGCTCGGATTCTTCCTGTCATACGTGTGGTATCCGTTCCTCCCCGCGCGAGGGCCGTGGGAACACCCCGACGTCATGGCAGGTCTGCGTCCCTTTGGCGGCTGGGTGTTCACCAGGGTGATCGAAGTCATCATCGGCGGCGCGGCGGTTTCGGGAGGGTGCTTCCCCAGCGCTCACGTATCAGGTGCATGGGCGGTGACCTTCGGCCTGCACGCCACGGACCGAAAGGCGGCGCTCTGGTTCGGAGTGCTTGCAACCGGACTTAGCGTTGCCTGTGTATATACGAGATACCACCACGCGGTGGACGTGATTGCGGGGCTGTCGGTGGCGATAGTTGCCGCGCTGATCGGCTTTGGTCTGACCCGGAAGTCACCTCACCGCATGTGGTGGGAGCCTCACCATCCATTGGAGGCCGCCAGGGCTGTCTTCAAGCGCGACCGCGATTGACGGGCAATTCTTCAACCGAATCCAGCCGTGCATTGGCCCACTCTTTGCCTCTTCGTAGTGCCACCCGGTGGCATCCACGTTCAATTTGAGAGGAAGAGATATGGACAGGCGTGCACTATTGGTGGGCTTCGTCGGGTTGATGTCGGTGTGGCCCCTTCAGACGAAAGGCGATGCCCAGAGTCAGGAGAAGCCCGTCGTCCAGCTACCCCAGGCCGGGGTGCCGCAGATTCAGACGATGGAGGGCAAGTTCGTCCGTGCGGCATACAACAGGGAAGGCTACGTGATCCTCGGCTACCAGGCATCCAACCGCTCCGTCGGTGAAGAGTGGATGCTCCTCGAGGTCGGCATGACGGTACTCGACAACGTACCGGACTATCCGTTGAAGCGAGAGGCCTTATCGCTCGAGACACCTGACGGCAAAACGATTCCGCTGGCGACGGTCGAGGAACAGCGGCAGGGGAACCCGCAGGCGATTCAGCAGCGCGCGAAGGTCCAGCGCGATTCCATCAACTACTTCCCGACACGCGCAAGCAAGGCATGCGCGATCCTGTTCTTTCCCGAACTGGGATCGCGGGCGCTGCCGTACGACCAGGTTGATCTCAGTAATGACCGCGCGTGTCTGGGCCGTCTCTATTTCAAGATCCCTGGCGGTATCGCATACGGCCAGCATTGGCTCAATGTGAAGTTCCAGAACAGCCTCGTGCGCGTGCCGTTTCGGATCCTGACCCAGGACGAGGAGAAGCTGCTCTCGAAGAATTACAAGAGCATCGAGAAGCAGGTCAAAGAGGCCTTCGCCCCGAAAAAGAAGTGACCGGACGGACTTCACGTCCTGTCAGCTCGGCGACGAGCTCGAGCAGACGATCGATGTCGGCTTCGCTCGTCGCCACACCGAGTGAGGCGCGCAGGGCTCCCACTGCCTTGCCATCCATGCAGGCGCGGAACTGCGCCACTGAAAACTTCCCGCGCACGCAGTCGCGCGCGTGAGCGGCGTTCAAGCCGAATGCGCGTTCCGACGCGCCGGGATTACAGAAGCAACCGCCCCTGATGGCGATGCCGCGATGACGAGCACTGGCCTCGACGGCTTCATAGTTCAGCACCTCGCCATCGGAATACACGTTGAACGCCACGATACCGCCACGCTCCAGCGCATCGGCCGGTCCGTACACATGCACGCAGTCGCCCAGGCGTTCGAACCCAGTGAGCAGCTCTGAGGTCAGGCAGCCAACGCGCTTCTGAATCGACGACATGCCGACGCGAGAGAGCCAGCGAAGGCCGTCGCACACCGACGGCATCGCGAGGAAGTTCGGCGTGCCGTCCTCGAATGCGGCGCCGCCGTTTCTCCGTCGAAAGAGATCAGGGTTCTGGATGGACACGAAGTGCACTGTCCCACCGCTGAAATAGGCGCGGTCGAGCAGCGCAAGCGCCTCGCGCCGCACCAGCAGCGCACCGACACCGGTGGGATATCCAAACATCTTGTAGAACGAGATCGCCACGAAGTCGGCAGGCACGTCGGTCAGTGAGAGCGGACTCGACGGGACGTACGCGGCGGCATCGAGCAGCACATGATAGCCGCGCGCCTGCGCATCTTTCACCCACTGCAGCGGATGTCGAACGCCCGAGAAGTTCGACTGCGCTGGAAAAGCGAACAGCGATGGCTGCGTCGCACGCACCAGCCATGGTCGCGGATCGGATCCGCGCAGGTCGGTCTCGAGCGGCACATAGTGCACAACGGCCCGGCGCCGTTCGGCGCTCACTCGCAATCCGTTCACCGAGTTGTGATTGTCGGCAGTAAGCACCAGCCGCGATCCGTCGCGAAACGGAAACGCTTCGGCAAGAACTCGCATCGCGCCGCTGGCGTTCGTCGTGAATACGACGTCGTATTCGGCGGGAGAGGCATCGAAGAAGTTCAACGTCAGCGAGCGTGCCTCCTCGAGCGACTCGGTGCTGGCCAGTGATGGACCGTTCTCGGAGTGAGGATTGCCGAAGACGCGGCGCAGCAGCCGTCGTGCATCCCGTTTCACGAGCGACGCCGGATACAGCGCCGCTCCCGCGTAGTCCAGGTACGCGCTACCGGTCGCGTCCAGCCGCGAGAACTCGCGGCGGCGCAGCGCTGTGATGTCGCCGCCAGAGCGCATCAACATCCGCGCCGCCTGATTGCAGCGGCCGACTGGCCGGCCGCCGCGGCGAGCAGCGCGTCACTGCGGGGGTGGCCGTTCCAGTACCCCTGCGGCACATCGCCGCGAGGAACTCCCGCGAGCGGAACACCACCAAAAAAGCGGCTCAGCGACGCCGCGCGCTCGAACTCGCTCCGTTCCGCCGGCGTCGCATCGACAGCGAGACGTGGCTCGTACACACGCGCCAACCATTCATAGAGGCCGTCTCGCAGCACGCGCACGTCTCGATGCCCCTGCGAGCGAAGCACACGAACCGCATCGATAACGGTCCTTCTCCTGTCGCCATAGAGCACGACGCTCGACTGCGGTGCGAGCGGGATCTGGGGTAACTCCGCGACGGTGACGTGACTCGCGCCAGGAATGTGGAATTGCTCGAACGCGCCAGGGGAACGAAGATCGAAGATCCGTTGATCGTCCGCGCGGCTCATGATGCGATCCGCAAGCTCCGGGGCGGAGATGACCTCGTCTGTCCCGTACTCCGCGATCGCTGCGCCCGTCGCGAGGAGCGCGGCGACAATCGCGAGTGCGGCATGAAGCCTGCCGCGGACGTGCACCGGACGTTCTACATGACGGGCGCCGGCAAACCCTGCCAGCGCGATCACGGTCACCGCGGCAATGCCGGCGCCGCGCGTCGTGCCCGCGAGATCGGTCAGCCGCACTGCACCGAGCGGGGTCGCGGAATAGATCGGCGCGATCCACTCGAACGCCGTGTTGAAGATGGCCACGCCGATCAGCATGCCCGCCATCACGCCGAGACCGTCGCGTCGTCCGGCCGCCGCCGCGACACACGACGTGCCGGGGCACAGCCCCGCGACGAGAAAGCCGGCGCCAAAGACGATGCCGCCGATCGCCTGAGGCAGGACGAAGGTCTCGGGGAGATAGACCAGATCGAGTTGAAGCACTCCCAGGCGATCGAGCCAGAAGGCGCCGAGCATTGCCGTGACGAGCGCGCTGAACATCACCTTGAACACGGTGAGGTCGGTCAGGTAGAACTGCCCGGCCAGCTTCGGGGCGCTGCCAAGTCCGCCGCGCTCGAGAAACCAGCCAAAGGCGACGCCAATGAACGGTGCTGCGACCAGTGCACCCCACGGCCCGAGCCATCCGGTCTCTGTCAGCGGTGTCATCGCCACAACCGCCGTGCGAGAGGCGCGAGGGCGTAACCGGCAGCGAAGCAACTCGCGATGAAGATCCAGCTGCCCACCGAGAGGAGCGCGCCGCCGCTCAGCGCCTGCCCGCTGGTACATCCGCGTGCGAGCTTGGCGCCCACGCCCATCAACATGCCCCCGCCAGTAGCCGCGTACATGCGCTGTCGAACGCTGACACCGGTGCCGCGTTCGGCAACGCGGTGAAGCCGGCCGGCCAGCCACGCCGACGCGAAGCCGCCCATCATGACGCCCGCGAGCTCGAGGACGAGCCAGTCCTGCAACGGGCTGGCGATTCCCGAGGGAAGATACGGCGCTATCGCCGGCGAAGCTGCGGCGTGCATCGTCCCCTGCACTGCGGCGGTTCCCGATGCCACGACGCTGGCAAATGCGCCAGACGCGCCGAGTCCTTGACCGACGGCAATGTAGGCCGTAAGCAGCACCAGGCCCACACCGATGCCGGCGAGATATGGATCGGTGTAAGAGCGCCTCATTTCTCGACGGGGCCTCGGTTGTTGACCGCCCAGTCCTGGAACGCGCCGTCGTACAGCACCACGGGATGGCCGAGGAGGCGTGCCGCGAAGATCACGGCAGTCGCCTGCTGACCGACATGGCAATACGCGACGACGGTGTCACCCGGCTTCACGCCCGCCTTGCGAAACAGTCCGTCGACGCGCGCTCGATCGATCCGCAACTCGTTGTCTGTGATTTCCGTGAACGGGATGTTGATGGCGCCTGGAATGTGACCACTAAGGTTGTTCATGGTGGGCTGAATTCCCTGATAGAACACCGCGGCCCTCGCGTCCACAAGTGTGTGATTGGGCCGCTGCCGCACCGACTTCACGAACTCGGCATCCGCAACGAGATTCTTCGTCGGCTGCGCCGTCAGTTTGCCCGCCATCGCGGGTGGCGCAGCGGAGGTGACGGTCTTTCCTGCGCGGAGCCACGCGCCCAGTCCGCCATTGAGCAGCGACGTGCGCTCACCCAGCCCGAGGTAGTCGAGCGTGAAGACGATGCGGGTGGCGGACGGCACGCCGCCGTTCTTTCCGAAGTAGACGATGATGTGGCTGTCGTCGGAGATGCCAAACGACGCTGCCTTCGCGCGCAGTGTCTCGACAGGCGGGAGCTCGAGCATCATGTCTTTCGGATTGCTGTGATCGTGCGGCGCGGAGACGTCCTCTTCCGTGATGAAACGGGCGCCCGGAATGTGCCCGGCGTTGTACTCCTCCCGGTTTCCCACGTGGAGAACGACGAGACCGCGATCGTTCAGGTGCTGCGAGAGCCAGTCCGCCTCGACGAGCAATGCCGGCGCTTCCTGGGCTATCGCTGGCACCGACATCGTCATGAGACACGAGAGCGCGCCGGCCACGAACAGGTTGATACGCATGATCTCTCCTCGCCTCGGATGATCCGCGCGCACCACGGACTGGCCAAGCGGTTTGCAGCCGGATGCAGCGGTTTGCAGCGGATGGCCGCGACGGCGCAGCCGGTGGTCAGCGTGGGGTGGCTTCGTAGAGGCGGGTCTTCAGACCCGCCTTGATCCTCCGCGGCAACGGCGAGCCTAAAGGCTCGCCGCTACGAGCTGCGAATCTCTACGCTGTGAATCAGCGCAGTCGCGGGCGCAGGACAGACTCCACGTGCGTGCGGCGCGATCGGCTCACGACGACGGTGGCTCCGTTCGAGAGCGTGAGAGCAAGGCCACCGGCATCGTGAAAGCTGCGAACCTCCTCCACATTCACGATGGCGGTGCGATGCACGCGAAGGAAGCGCTGGGGATCGAGGCGCTGCTCGAGCGACGTCAGTGACGTCCGCACCAGGTGCCTCCCGTGCTTGGAGTGGACGAGCACGCAATAGTCTTCCGCCTCGATCCAGATGATCTCGGCGGCTTTGAGCACAATCGATCGGTCACCATCCTTGAAGGCGAATCGATGCAGATACTTCTGCCCGTCATCCGGCCGGGGAGGTTCCGGATGGTGAAGCTCGGACGAGAGTGTGGCCACCTGCGTCGCCAGCTCACCGAGCTTGCGCTCCCGAACCCGGCGCTTCGCGCGATCGAGCGCTTCCCTGAAGCGCTCGTCGGAGAATGGCTTCAGCACGTAATCGGTCGCGCTGACATCGAACGCCTGGGCCGCGTAGGTGCTGAACGCGGTGATGAACACGATGATCGGGCCGCCGTCCGGCAGACTGGCGGCGAGCTGCAGCCCGGTCGCGCCGGGCATCTCGATGTCGAGAAACGCGATATCAGGGTGCAGTCGCGCGAGCCCTTCGCGAGTGCTAATGGCATCGCTACACTCGAGCACCAGCTCGATCTCCGAGTCGCTTTTCAGCAGATTCGCGACGATCCCGCGCGCCAGCGGCTCGTCGTCGGCGACCAGGACCCGGAACCGTTTCATGTCGTTGCCGCGGCAATCCGCCCGGGTGGAGAGGACGGGAACACCATCTCGACGATGGTGCCGGCGGCCTCACCCGCGCGTACCTCGAAGCTGGCACCGGCTCCGTACAGCTGCGCGAGCCGCGACTTCGTGTTCTTCAATCCCGTTCCCGCGTCGCGTTCGAGGTTGAAGCCGCTCGGCAACCCGACTCCGTCGTCATGGACCCAGATGCGCAACCGGCCCGCATCGGCTGATGCGCCGATGTGCACGTGGCACGCTCCCGCTCGCGGAGCCGCACCGTGACGAAGTGCGTTCTCGACGAGCGGCTGCAGCAGAAAGGTCGGCACGGTCACGTCGTGACACTCGTCTCCGATCTGATAGTGCACCTGCAGCCGGTCGGCGAAGCGGGTGCGCTGGAGGTCGACATACCGTTTCACGAACTCGATCTCCGCGGAAAGTGTGACGAGCTGGTCTTTCGGTTGCTCGACGGTCGTCCGCAGGAGGTCGCTGAGGCCGAGCAGCATCTTGAGCGCGCCGTCATGATCCTTCAGACGAATGAGCGCGGAGATCGAGTTCAACGTATTGAACAAGAAGTGCGGCTGGATCTCGAGCTGCAGCGCGTGCAGCTGCGCGCGCGCAAGCTCGGCTTCGAGGCGCGACTCACGGAGCTCGAGCTGCCGCGCGCGGCGGTGCTGGTAATACGCACTGCTCCCGACGAGGAGAGCGGTATAGACGAGCGCATCGATCGCGACGAGTGACGGCAGCTGGGTAACGAGATTTCTTGCAACGCTTCCGGGCTGGAGAGGGTAGAACGGTCTGGTCCAGACCGTCAGTGCTGCGGTTACGAGATCGTGCAGCGCAATCAGCACCAGCCCCACAGCGACGGCGACGGCCAGGCGGTAGGCGAGCGAGTCACTTCTCGAGAGCCGCGGGCCGCTCAAACGCAGCACAAGCGGGCAGACGAGTGCCCAGAACCCCCACGTTCCCGATTGCCACGCGAAGAGCCGGACGAAAGAATGCCCGTGGTTGATCATCGACAGGTAGACCGATCCCGCCACGGCCAGTGCGAGGACGACGGCTACGACGAAGCCGACCAGCATCGAACGGTCGATCGGGAAAGCGTCGGATTCGAGGCTCGTAGCTGGCTCCATGCGCCAACCATACAGGCGCCGCCGCCCGGCGGCAACCGGCCTGCAGCGAGCGGTGGCGCCATGGCTGCCAGCGGGGTGTGACTGCCCAGTTCTCTGGAGGTTTCTCGGCCGCTTGCGCTGAGAACCGGCGCGCTCAGAAGTCCAACGTCACGTTGAACCGCGCGAAGCGCGGGTTGAGGATGGTGAGTGGCTGCAGATACTGAGTGCCGTCGCCGTAATTCTGCTGGTACGACGTTGGCGTGTTCGCGTTGAACAGGTTCAGCAGGTCCACCGCGATATTGGCCCGCTTGCTGCCGACATTCAGGAGCTTGCCGAACCGAACGTCAACCTGATTGATCCGCTCGCCGTAGACTTGCCCCGGCTGAAGGAGATTGACCTGCCCTCGTGGGGTGACATACAGCGCGGATAGACCGGCGCTGTTGCCTTCGGGCGCCGCAGCCGGAATTCCGCCTCCGCCGAACAGGACGTTCGGCTGCGACCGCATGATGGCGCTCACCAACACGTCGACCTTGGGAATCGTGTACGCCGCGAACCCTCTCACCTGCGTCTGCCACGACTCGACTTTGTGGCACGAATCGGCAAGCTGATACCTGGTGGCCACGAACGACGACGGGTTCGTCAGCGCGTTATTGAGCGTCTCAGGCACCTTCGCGACGATGTCGCAGTTGTCGGCCACGGCGCGGCCAGTGCTCGATCCGATCTGCAACGTCAGCCCGCGCCACAGTCGGGCGTTCAGTGTCGCGTCCACTCCATGCCAGTAGTTCGTCCAGTTGCCGTAGTCGCTCGCGAACGTGTAGCGGTCTTGGATGCTGGTCGTGTTCACGCCTGGTCTAGGGAAGTAGTACGACACCGGAAAGCCACCTCCATCGGGCAGCTTCTCGTTGACGGGCGCCGTGAGCGTCGTCAGTTGGAAGTCGCTCGCGTTGAGGTTGATGTTGTCGGTGACGAAGAAGTTCTCGAACCATCGCCGTGCGTAGCCGACTTCGATCGACGCGCGGGGGAAAATCTCGTGCTGAACCGATACGCCAACCTGCCAGTCGCGCGGTCGCACGCCCCACCCCTGGAGCACGTCCGGGTTCACGATCGTGAGCGTGTTCGGGTTGGCGAAGTTCCCGAGCGGAGTAATGCACTCGCCGTTCGGCTCCTGCTGCAGCATGTTGCAGTCGGGCACGTGGTTGCCGTTGAGATCGAAGAACGTTCGCGAAGCGGCTGTCTGGAAATTGGGTGGCCGGCGGCCGTTGCGGTTATCGAGCGCAGGATTGCTGACGGTGTAGTTTTCCTGATTGCTCGCGCTCTGCAGGTACTCGCCGACGTTGACCTTCAGCGACGTCTTGCCATGGCCGAAGAGATCGTACGCCACTCCCATGCGTGGCGTGATGTCGTTGTACCCGATCACGCCCTTCGACTCGGGGAACGCAATCGGCTGGGCGTTCCACACCGATGTCTGTGGTGCGCCGTTGTGCTCGGCGGGGAACCAGCTCCACGCGTGGTCGAAGCGCAGCGCGCCCTGTAGCGTCATGCGGCCGACGGTCCACTGGTCCTGCGCGTAGAACGCGTGATACGCGGTTCGGTTGCTTTTCTGCCACGGCGCGATTCGGATGGTGGCCGAGTACAGCCCGGGAGCGCTGAAGCCAAGGTCGGTCAGGACGTAGCGCGCGTCGTTGGCGACATCCGTCGTTTCCTCGATGTGGTAGGCGCCTTGATACCCGAACTTCATGTTGTGCGCCCCGGTGACGTAGGTCGCCGATGCACGCCACGTATTCGGGTGCTGTGAGTTGTCGAGAATGTTGTCGACCCCGCGATAGACCCTGAACGTCGGCACGAGTGTCGTCATCTGTACGAGGTTCGTGACGGCGTCCGGCTGCCGCATCCATCCCCAGTGGCTTAAGAACGTGGCATATCCCGCGTCGAGGAGCAGCTTATTGGTGATCGGGGACGACCATGTCGCTTGGGAGACGATGTCGCGCCCATCTGTGTAATTGGTGCCCCCCTCAGGCGAGTAGGAGACGCCGAAGATGGTGCCCGGCACCCAATCCGCGCCTCGTGTCCGGCATCCCTCGGATGTGCTGAAAGAACCCTCGTCGCAGGTCCACTGATAGTCGTAGTAGACGCTGAACTTGTTGCGCGGCGTCGCCTGCATCGTCAAACGAATCGACGCGACCGTCTTCGAGGTCGCGGTTCGAGCCTTCACGTCAGGGTCTGGCGCGTAGTCCCAGTGGGCAGGATCACCCGCGTATCTGTTCGCATAGAGACCGGGAATCCCCGTGTGGTTCCCGAAATCACGGACGTTGCCGAAGAACCAGAGCTTGTCTCGCTTGATCGGGCCGCCGATGGCGACGCTGGCGTCCCAGAGCTTGATCAGAGCTGCGGGCTCGGATATGCCGAACGCCCGGAGCTCGTCGTCAAGATTGTTCGACTGTGCCCACTCGCCCGCACCGCTGCCGAACATCGAGCCGCTGTAGGCATTGCCACCGGTCGCGGGAACGACGTTGAGGAACGGTCCTCCGACTTCGGCTTCCCCGAGCGCGCCGGAGATCGAAACCTGGATCTCGCGCGCGTTCGCCGTATCGATGGCGTTGCTGGTCGCGCCGCCACCGTTCATCGCCGATCCGACGCTGAGGCCATCCAGTTGAACGCGCCCTTCGTTGCCTGGTCCGCCGTGTGCGGTGAAGAAGGCGTTGTCCGTCGTCAACGCAGGGTTCGCGCCGGCACCCTGCAGCGACGGGATCGCCGTCAGGATCGCGCCATAGGTACGAGCCGCCGGCAGGTCGTTGACGATGCGGTTGTCGAGCACTGCCTGACGTCGCACACTCTGCACATCGACAACGGGCGTCTCTGCCTGAACGGTGAGCGCTTCGGTGAGGCCCCCGAGGCTCATGTCTACGTTGATCGTGATCACACCCGCGCCACTGAGCTCGACACCTTCCCGCGTGACCGTGCGGAATCCTGACAGCGAGAACGTGATCGCATACGTGCCCGGTCGCAGATCGACGATCTGATATTGCCCGGTGCCGTCGGTCGTCGCCGTTCGGACCTTTTCAATGAGCGCAGGGCTTGACGTTTCAACCGTGACGCCCGGGAGCACGCCGCCCGACGAATCCTTGACTACACCGGCGAGCGTTGCTTGCGCGGAGACGATCGAAGGAATCAGAATGGCCACGCACATGAAGCAGAGTACGAAAGCGCGCGGACTCGACTGAAATCGCATACGCTCAGCCTTGGTAGCATCCATGCAGTCGATCAGCCGGCGCGTCGCTATACAATTCGCGCCGGACGGAGCCTCTGTCGATGCCGGTGATTGGATCTTTCTGCACATCCGTTCTCAGAACTACCGACCCCGATCGCGCGGTGGCCTTCTACGGTCCGCTAATGGGCTGGACGGCCCACGCCAGCACTCCTGGCCACACTTTCCTGAAGTACGACGGCAAGACAGTCGCCAGTATCCATCAAGTGGACGCGGAGCATGACGAGTGGGTGCCGCATGTCCTCGTCGAACACATCGACACCGCCGTCGCCGATGCCGCACGACTCGGTGCGACCCTCGTTGACCGGCAGGACGTCGATGGCATGGCCCGTATCGCGACGATGCGCGACCGGGAAGGAGCAGCGTTCGGCCTTTGGCAGGCGGTCCCGCACGCGGGCGCCGAGGTTACCGACGCGCGTGGCAGCATCTGGTGGATCGAGTTGATGACACGCGACCCGGCGACGGGGCTCGATTTCTACGGCCGGTTGTTCGGCTGGAAGGTACGCGAGACGTCGTTCGAGCCGATCGGGCTCTACCGCGTCTTCGAACGGCCGCCGGCGCAGGAAGGCGGCATGAATCAGATCCGCCCGGAGTGGGACATGACTCCGGTGTGGTTCACCTTTATCTCCGTGGATGACTGCGACGGGACGATGACTCGTGCGTGCGACATCGGAGGCGCCGCCGGGTGGGTGCACACCGTGCCGAAGCACGGGCGCATCGGCAGCATCTACGATCCCGGCGGAGCCTGCCTGATTCTGCGCGGTCCGGTCCCCACCACGCACACCTGACATCGCCGACGTTGACGGGCGGGATGCCTCGCGGCACAATCAGGTTGCTCGGTCGGAGCATCCACGTCCGCGGAAAGGGCTGCGCCCACGACCACGATCGATCGCGACCTCACGATCTGTCGTCTCCTTTCTGCCTGATGCGGACGCAGGCATGCGAAAGGGGATGCCATGGCCGACACGTCCGACCCGTACGCCGCCTTCCGACTCAATCTCGAACAGCAACGCAAGCGAGCGAAGGACCTGCTCCGCGCGCGCCGAGCCGCCGGTGCGCGTGACGTCAAGCTGACCGACGCGCAATTCACAATCGCACGCGAGCTCGGCTTTGCGAGCTGGATGGCCCTCCGGGCGCACATCACCGCCCAGACCGCCGAGCGCGCGGCGATGGAGCAGAGCGGGCCGCCGCTGGATGCCGGCATGCCGACGCTGCACATCCGTTGCGGAACGGACATCAAACACGAACTCGAGGCCGCAGGGTTCAGTGGCGACTTTCTGCCCGTCTGGGATCCCTTTCCTGTGGGACCGGTGACCCGCGCACCCGACTGGATTGCACAGCGGGCTCGTTACCACGCCGATACGGACCTGACTGGTGCGGATTTCGCCACGCTCCTGGCGGACCTGACTGCCGACGACCAACGTCTCGCCACATCCGCCGAAGCATACGAGCGAGTCGTGATCTGGATGGAGCATGACAG
>Ga0070688_100001290_pt1 | contig 12484 bp, 10 predicted proteins | sample KBSS13HmetaG_FD_64679 | JGI IMG/M metagenome (GOLD analysis project Ga0070688, IMG submission 64679) | Switchgrass rhizosphere microbial communities from Kellogg Biological Station, Michigan, USA - KBS S1-3H metaG | ecosystem: Host-associated > Plants > Roots > Rhizosphere ...
CTTTTTTTGCCGCGTCGACGCTGGCGATCGATGTTGGCATGTTCATGACGGCACGGTCGCAGGCCCAGAACGCCGCCGATGCGGGGGCGCTCGCGGGTGCGACCTCGCTCGCATTCAATAACTACGACGATCGAAGCCCCGGCGGTCCTGCAGTCAGTAGCGCGATCACCACCGCGAAGGAAAATCTCGTCGTCGGCGGAGCGGTGGACGTGCTAACAGGCGACGTTACGTTTCCGCTCGGACCGACAGGTCTGAACAACCGGGTAAAGGTGAACGTATTTCGGACGTCCAATCGGAACAATCCGGTTGCGACACTGATCGGACCGGTCTTTGGCGTGCAAACGGTGGACATCGGCGCCACCGCGACGGCCGAGGCGTCACCGGCGAACGCCGCCACGTGCGTGAAGCCGTTCACCATTCCCGCTCGTTGGCAGGAGAACTCTGTTCCACCGAACGACACGTTCGACAGATACGACAACAAGGGAAATATTCTGCCGAACGCGGACGTCTACCCTCCCCCGAACGGCGTAGTGACGTGGCCGGTCGGGACATACAAGACGCTTCGGGCCGGTACAGGCAACAACATCGAATCCTCGTTCTACTTCTCGTGGAAGATGCCGGGAGGAGACATCGGCGGCGACTACTATCGCGAGAACATCTACGAATGCAACAACGCCGTCTTCACACCCGGTGCCGAGATGATTCAGGAGCCGGGTAACAAGGTCGGCGAGACCAACCAGGGCATCGACCTCTTGAAAGCCGAGGACCTGAGCGCCCAATGGGACGGGACCAACAACCGGGTCATCAACAGCAACAAGAACCCGAGCCCGCGGGTATTTCCCATTCCGCTCTATGACCCGGAGTTTCTCCAGTACAACGTGACGCACGGCCGCAACGCCTCACTCAAGATGGTCGGCTGGGTGCCGTTCTTTCTCGTGGATCGGAACGGCAACAACGTCTACGGCTATGTGACGACGATGCTGGGGGTGATCGACCCGAATGCCGGCCCCGCTCCGGCTGGCTCACTTCTGTACGCGATTCGATTGGTGCAATAGACATGGCGCGACTCTCAGGCTCCCTCCATACCGCGGACGACACCTTTCGCACGGACGTTGCGACACTCTTGCGATCGACGGCTGTGCAGGTCTCGCTCGCCGATGAACGTTCGGCTCGCACCGGCACGCCTCCCGACATCGTCTTCGTCGATGGCCGCGCGGATCTCGACGAGTCGCTGCAGGCCATCGAGCGGCTGCGTGCGACGTATCCCATTGCCGTCATTTTCTTCATGGCAGCCGAGGCGAACCCCGATCTGATCCTGCACGCGATGCGCGCCGGCGCCAACGAGTTCTTCGCCTGGCCTCCCTCGCGCAGCGCACTCGATCAGGCTCTGCAACGGACTGCGGCACGCCGCGCCGCATCGCCGACGAGTGGAACGGAGTCGACCACCCTCGTGTTCTTCGGCGCCAAGGGTGGCGCCGGCACGACGACGATCGCGGTCAATTGCGGCGTCGACGTCGCCCGTCTCCGGAAGCGTCCGACGCTGATTGTGGACCTCAAACCCGGCCTCGGCGAGGTCACCTTGTTCCTCGGCGTCCGCAGCCGCTACACGATGCTCGACGCGCTCGACAACCTCCATCGGCTGGACAGCGAGTTCATGCGCGAGCTCGTCGTGAAGCACAAGTCCGGCCTCGAAATCCTCGCGGGTTCGGACCTGTTCGACAGACCCGGCGGCAATGACAGCGCCGCGCTCGAGGAGCTGTTCCGGATTCTCGGTCGCCAGTATGAATACATCCTCGTCGACGCCGGTTCGCAAATGAACGCGCCGGCACTGGCGGGACTGTACACGGCGGACCAGATTTATCTGATCGCCAATCCGGACGTACCGTCCGTGCGCAATGCTCAGCGGTTGCTCGATCGCATCGGCCAGCTCGGGACAGCAGGTGAACGTGTACGGCCTCTCCTCAACCGCGCGGCAGAACCCTACCCGATTCCGCCGGCGCAGATCGAGAAGGCGATCGGGTTGTCGATCTTCCAGACGTTCCTCAGTGACTACAAGACGGTTTCCACGGCGCTCAATTCCGGCGTGCCGCTCGCGTTGGCGGACAACAGCGAGCTCGCGGCGCAGTTCGAGCAGTTTTCCCGAAAGATCGTCGATCCCGGCGGAGTCCAGGCGTTGCCCGGGAAGAAGTCGTCGCTTGGCCTGCAGCGCCTGGCCTCAATGTGGTAATCGAACATGCGTAGCGCTGCTGTCCCCGCCACTCCTTCTGCCCCGGTCCACGCGACGGTTCGACAGCAATACCTCGATCTCCGCGCGTCGATTCATCGCAAGCTGCTCGGCCGGCTGAACCTCGAGGCGCTCGCCCATGTGGACCGCGCCAAGGCTGAAGGCGAGATCCGAACGCTGCTCGCGCAGCTGCTGACTGAGGAAAATACGCCGATCAGCCTCGCGGAACGCGAAACGCTGTTCGCCGAAGTACTGGACGACGTGTTCGGCCTCGGCCCGCTCGAGCCGCTGCTGCGCGATCCGAGCATCAGCGACATTCTGGTGAACACGTACCGCAGCGTGTTCGTCGAGCGCCGTGGCGTCCTCGAGCGGGTGACCGCCACCTTTCAGGACGACGCGCATCTGCTGCGTGTTATCGACCGGATCGTGAGCCGGATTGGCCGTCGCGTCGATGACAGTTCGCCCATGGTGGACGCGCGCCTGGCCGACGGCTCCCGTGTCAACGCCATCATTCCACCGCTGGCGGTCGACGGACCGCTGCTGTCGATCCGGCGCTTCCCCGCGGATCGTCTCAAGGCCGACGATCTCGTCGGCCTGGGTGCGTTGACGAAGCCGATGCTCGATTTTCTGTCGCATTGCGTGCGCGCGCATCTCAACTGCATCATCAGCGGCGGCACGGGCGCCGGGAAGACCACGTTGCTGAACGTGCTTTCGAGCTTCATCTCATCGCGCGAGCGCATCGTCACCATTGAGGACGCCGCGGAGTTGCAGCTCCACCAGGAGCACGTTGCGCGGCTGGAAACACGGCCGCCGAACGTCGAAGGCAAAGGTGCCATCCGCCAGCGCCAACTCGTTGTCAACGCACTGCGTATGCGCCCCGATCGCATCGTCGTCGGCGAGGTCCGTAGCGAGGAAGCGCTCGACATGCTTCAGGCGATGAACACAGGTCACGATGGCTCGCTGACGACCGTTCACGCCAACACCCCGCGCGATGCACTGACCCGTATCGAAACGATGATCGCCATGGGCGCGACGAACCTGCCGGACAAGGCGATGCGCCAGCAGATTGCGTCGGCCGTCCACCTCGTGGTTCAGCAGACGCGCCTGGCCGACGGCACGCGCAAGGTCACGAGCATCTCGGAGATCACGGGTATGGAGGGTGACGTGATCACCATGCAGGAGATCTTCGTGTTCGAGAAGGCGGGGATCAGCAAGGAAGGAAAAGTGATCGGGCGTTTCCGCGCAACCGGCGTGCGGCCCAAATGTGCCGAACGGCTCAAGGCAGCGGGAATCCTGCTACCGGCAGAGATGTTTGAAGGCATCACGGAGGTGCGGTAAATGGTGATCGCCTTTATCGCGTTCCTCCTGGTGACGGCCGTCGTGGCCGGCCTTGGGTTCGGCGCCTTGCGTCTGCCGGGAGCGCTAGCCGATCGCCGGATGGAGCGGCGGCTCCGTGACATCGCACCTCGCGAGAGTGGTGGCTCGCGGACCTCGTTCATTCGCGACAGGAAAGCAGGGCCGCTCCCTGCGTTGGATCGGGCGCTCGGGGGATCCGGCTCGTCGCTCTCGCGATTGGTCGAGCAGTCAGGCGTGGCGACGACCCCCAGCACCATCATCCTGGCGAGCGTGGGGCTCGCAGCGTTGTTGGCGTTTTTCGCACTGATCTTCGTGCGGCAGCCCTTTTCGTGGTTGGTGGGCGGTGTCGTCGGCTCGATGCTGCCAACTCTCTTTCTGAAGCGTCGTCGGAGCACCAGGCTGAAGCGATTCGAAGAACAGTTTCCCGAGGCGCTCGACCTGCTGTCTCGAGCGATTCGCGCTGGACACGCGTTCCAGACTGCCATGGGCATGTGCGCTGACGAGTTGCCCGCCCCGGTTGGCATCGAGTTCAGAAAAAGCTTCGACCAGCAGAATTTCGGCCTGCCGCTCAAGGACGCGTTGAACGAGCTGGCAGAGCGCGTGCCGATTCTGGACGTGAAGTTCTTCGTGACCGCCGTCCTGATTCAGCGAGAGACCGGCGGCAACCTGGCAGAGATTCTCGACAATCTCGCGCATGTCGTTCGCGAGCGCTTCAAGATTCTGCGGCAGGTTCGCGTGCATACGGCGCACGGACGGTTCACCGGCTACGTGCTGCTGGCGCTTCCGGCGGCGCTTGGCGTGGTCCTCGCCTGGATGAACCCCGATCACATGGACCTGCTGTTCAAGGAAAAGATGGGGCAGATGATGATCATGGCCGCCATCGTGATGCAGACCGTCGGGTACTTCTGGATTCGTCAGGTCATCAAGATCGAGGTGTAGCGTGTCCTTGCTCCTCCCGCTGCTCGGGTTCATTTTCGTCTCGCTCCTCATCGCCGCAGCGGCGATGGTGCTGTCACCGAGCGGGAACGCCATCATTCAGCGCCGGCTCGGTGAGCTTCGCGGTATGCCGGAGGAGAAGCCGGCGTACAGCGAGGCGGCGGTCAAGACGCTCAAGCAACTCGCCAAGTACGCGCCGCAGTCGCCCTCCGAAATGGGCAAGCTGCAGAAGCGCCTCGTGTGCGCGGGCTTCCGTAACAAGGAAGCGATCACGATCTTCATGGGGATTCGGCTCGGCGTGGCGCTCGTCGCGTTCGGCCTGGCGTCCTCACCACTGGTGGGCAGGCCGAGCGTGATGCTGGCCCTCGGCATGGCCGCCGTCGGATACCTGCTGCCCAGCATGGTGCTCGGACGATTGGCGAAAAAGCGGCAGCACCGCATTCGTCTCTCGCTGGCGGACGTGTTGGATCTCCTCGTGGTGAGTGTCGAGGCCGGCCTGGGTCTCGATCAGGCGCTGCAGCGCGTCGGCGAAGAACTCGCGTCGACCCATCCCGACCTGTCCGAGGAGCTGCGACTCGTCAACCTCGAGTTGCGCGCGGGTAAAGCGCGATCGGACGCGCTGCGCAATCTCGCGGACCGTACTGGCGTGGACGATCTCTCGTCACTGGCGGCGATGCTGATCCAGACCGATAAGTTCGGAACGAGCGTCGCGCAGTCACTGCGCGTGCACTCCGACACGCTCCGGACCAAGCGCCGGCAGCGCGCCGAGGAAGCCGCGGCCAAAACGGGCGTGAAGATGGTCTTCCCACTCGTGTTCTGCATCTTCCCGGCGATCTGGGTGGTCACGATTGGCCCGGCGGCGATCAAGTTCGTCCAGGTGCTCTTCCCGATGGCGCAGCAATGACAACGGTGACGACGGCAGCGCTCGACGAGATCCGGACCACAGCACCACAGGCTCCGACGACGCTCGAAACAACAGGGCTGACGACCGACATGGTCGAACAGCTGCTGGTCAAGACGCTGTACGGCGGCGAGTTGACCGGCCTGATGCTGGCCGACCGGCTGCGTCTGCCGTTCACGATCATCGAGCCCATCCTGGAGCGCATTCGCAACGAGCGCCTGATTGAGGTGCGCGGTGGGACGTCCACCGCCAGCTATCGCTACACGCTGACCGATCTGGGCCGGGACCGCGCACAGCAGTACCTCGCCATCAACCAGTACAGCGGTGCGGCGCCGGTGCCGCTGGCCACCTACGTGGCGCAGATGCGCGCCCTCGCCGCATCGCGGGGCTACATCGAGCGCGAGCGGCTGAAGAAGGGCTTCTCACACCTGATCGTTCCCGACGCGGTTCTCGAGCAGCTTGGTCCGGCCGCCAATGCGAACAAAGCGATCTTCCTGTACGGGCCGCCCGGGAATGGCAAGACGGTGCTCGCCGAGGGATTGTCCCGGACGCTCGGCGGCGACATGTACATGCCGTACGCGATAGAGGTCGAGGGTCACATCATCACGATGTACGACCCAATCAGCCACGAAGCGCTCGAGGCTGATGTGGCCGACGCGACCAGTATCATCGCCGCGGCTCCGCGCGATCGACGCTGGGTGCGGATACGGCGGCCTGTCGTGATCGTCGGCGGCGAGCTCACGCTCGACATGCTCGACCTCACGTTCAATCCGCTGGCGAAGTTCTACGACGCGCCGCTGCAGCTCAAAGCCAACGGCGGTGTCTTCCTCGTGGACGACTTCGGCCGCCAGCGCATGCGGCCCGAGGATCTGTTGAACCGGTGGATCGTGCCGCTCGAAAGTCGAGTGGATTATCTGACGCTGCACACGGGCAAGAAATTCCAGGTGCCGTTCGACGTGCTGACGGTCTTCGCCACCAACCTCGATCCCGCATCGCTGGCCGATGAAGCGTTCCTCCGCCGCATCCCGTACAAGATCGCGATTCAGGATCCCAGCATCGAAGACTTCACGCGAATCCTCGAGCTGAACTGTCGGCGTCGCGACCTGCGATTCCACCCGGTGATGGCCGCCTATCTTCAGCGGCGGCACTACCTGCCGATCGGCCGTCCGCTCAGGGCGTGCCATCCACGCGACCTCCTCGACCAGGTCACGGCGCTCTGCCGTTATCGCGGCATCGAGCCGGTCCTCAGTCGCGAGATGCTCGACCTGGCGTGCGAAGCGTATTTTCTCGACGACAAGGTGTCGCAACCCCCAACGGCGCCGGTGCGCCCACGACGAAAGCGCCGCGCGGACGTCGAGGTACGGTAATGCCCGAGTACGCGAATCAGGGCGAAGGCCCCTGGCTGGTCAATCAGCGCACCGATGAAGCGCTCGCAGAGCGGGTCGAGCTCGCCGTGACGCGGGCCGACCGGCGCAAGGGCCTGCTTGGCCGCGACGCATTCGAAGCGTCCAGCGCGCTGATCATCGCTCCCTGCTTTTCCATCCACACGATGTTCATGCGCTTCGATATCGATGCGGTGTTCGTCGATGACGATGGGCGAGCCGTCAAGGTCGTGCACGAGATGGCGCCATGGCGCATCGCGATGCAGCCGTTCGCGCATGCCGTCGTGGAGCTTCCGGCCGGCAGCCTGAAGGATCGCCCGGTCGATGTCGGCGATCGCCTGTACCTGCTGGACGCACGAGGACAGCGGGTTGGACTCTCGGTTGACGACCTGCGGGAACGACTGTGCTGACACCACGCGCGCCGAAGCCAGAGCTCGCCGGGCAGCAATATGCTGTCGTCCTCGTCGACGAGGATCAGCTCAATCAGCTGATGCATCGCCCGGCGATGCGACAGGTGAATTCACGCTTCGCATCGAACGATGCTCTCGTTCGCTACGAACGGCTGAAGCGGCGTACGGCGGCTGCAGCGGTCGTCCTCCTCGTGCTCGCCGCTGGCGGAGTGGCCTGGGTATTCGTGCCGCAACCGGCGATGGCCTCGATGTTCGACTGGTCCAAGCCGGCCGCGATCCCGACCCTCTACACCGGCGCCAGCTTCAGCGTGACCCTCGCCTCGCTCGACAGCGCTGATGGCGCCAACGACGCGGCGGCACGCGTGCGGGCGCTCGGGATGCCGGCGTTCACGCGCCGTTCACCGGGCAAGAACCAGGTCTATCAGGCGATGGTCGGGCCATTTGCGTCACTCGACGAAGCCGAGAAGGCACAGCGTCGCCTCGGTGGAATGGGCTATCCCGGCGCGCGGCTCTTCGTCGACGAGTCGCTGCGCACCGCCCCGCGCAGCGAGCGGCCTGTCGATACGCCGCACGATCTCGGTGTGTTGCTCCTCGGCGCGCCCGATCGGCTATCGCTCGTGTTCGAACTGCAATCGGAGCCGCGTCAGGTGACCTCGGCACGGCCGGATGCGGCGACGCTGCAAATCGACGCCGGACCGATGCCGGCACCTGCGCAGCCGCAGCAGTGGAGCGCCCCCGACGGCGTCCATCTGCTGCACACTGTCTCCGTAGACGCTGTCGCCGCACAGGGTGGATTGAACTACGTGCGCGCGCGTGTGGCGTTACCGGAGTTTGCGAAAGCCAATGTCCGCACAGAAGGCCGTCGCGTCTATGTGGACCTCACGTGGCCGCTCGAGGAAGAGCAAGATCCACGCACGCCGCGTCGCGCGACTGTGTCGGCGCCGCAGGAAGAAGATTCGAGCGTGCCAGCAAGGCAGCACGAGCCGGGGAGCAGCGGGCAGAAGCAAAACAGTCCGGCCCAGCAGGAACGGTATCGGGAAGAGATTCTACCGATCCATCAGCGTATCAATGAGATCCGTCCGTTCATTCTCTCGGCGGCGCAGTCAGGGTCCACCGATGTTTACGCTGCGCTCGATTCGACTCTTGCAAACCTCGAAGCCTCGCTGGTTGCGATGAGTGTTCCGCCATCGGAAGCCGGCCAGCACCAGTTGCTCATCGCCGCGACGCGGTCGGCGCGGTCCGGGCTCGAGCCGGGGTTCAGCGGCGATCGGCTTGCGCACGCGCAAAAAGCGCTCACGATGTTCGATGGCGCGATGGCCGCCCCAGTTATTTCAACGGCGCCATAAGCCAGACGCCACCGGCGACGATCGCCAGGAGCGCCGCTGCCGACATCATGGCGCGATAGGCGCGCGTACCGTGCACGCTGCCAACGGCGATCGAGCCGACTGTCGCGGCGAAGATCGTCATCGCCGCAATCGTCCCCACCCCGAACGACGCGATGTACAGAACGGCGTCGCTCGTTGTCGGCAGCGCGAGCGCCGGCAGGACACCAAAGAAGTGCGAGCTCCCGGCCATGCCATGCAGCACGCCCATGCAGAAAGATGCGTGCGCGTGACCGAGGCGCCGAATCCATGCGGCCCCGGCCTGGACGTGCAGGTGGTCGTGCGACCACTCGCCGTGCTGGTGTCGTGCTGGCGCGATGCGAAGGCCACGGCTCAACGCCCAGAGCCCGATACCGATCAGCGCTGCGCCAACGAGGCGCTCGCTCCACGCGGAGAGGACGTCGATGGGCGGCAGGATGTCGCGCAAGAGAACGCCGAGCAGGGCCACGACGACAACGCCGGACGCGTGACCGAGCCCCCACGTCCATCCGGCGATCCAACCCCGGCGACGTCCGTCAAGGGCAAGCGGTGCAACAGCGGCGAGGTGATCCGGCCCTGACAGGACGTGAAACAACCCGGCAACGGCGCCGGTGACGACAATCAGCATCCCTTAACTCCCAACTGTCAACTGCGAACTACCAACTCCCAAATCCGAATTCCCAAACCGAGCCCCGAGTCCCGGTTCCCGAGCCCACTTACTTCGGCGCCATCCGGATCGCTCCATCCAGCCGGATGACTTCGCCGTTCAACATCTCGTTCTCGAAGATATGTCTTACGAGAGCAGCGTATTCATCCGGGCGACCAAGGCGCGAGGGAAACGGAACCTGCTGCGCGAGCGACACGCGCGCGGCCTCGGGCAATGCCGCCAGCAATGGTGTATCGAATGTGCCTGGCGCAATGGTCATCACGCGAATGCCGATGCGCGCAAATTCGCGAGCGATCGGCAGCGTCAGCGCGACGATGCCGCCCTTCGAGGCGGAATACGCCGCCTGTCCGATCTGCCCGTCGAAGGCGGCGACTGACGCCGTATTCACGATCACCCCGCGTTCCCCGTCTTCACTCGGCGTGTTCGCGGCCATCGCCGCCGCCGCCAGCCTGATGACGTTGAACGTTCCCACCAGGTTTACCTGGATGACGCGGCTGAAGCGGTCGAGAGGCTGCACGCCCTCGCGAGGTAGGACACGCTCGGCGGCGGGGATGCCAGCGGCGTTGACGAGGCCGTCGATGCGGCCGAACTCCTTCGTCGCGAGCTCTATCGCCGCTTGCACGTGATCTTCACGCGTGACGTCGGCGTTCACGAAGCGGGCGCTCGTTCCGTGCTGCGCCGCCTTGGCGCGGCCGGCTTCGTCTTTGAGGTCGATGATGATGGCACGTCCGCCTGCGGCCACGATCATGTCGACGGTGGCACCGCCCAGGCCCGACGCACCTCCCGTCACGAGGACGGTTCGCCCGTTGAGAAGCACGACGCGATTCTATCAGCCGGCTCGGGGCTCAGGCTCCGAGTCGGGGGCAAGGCTCTGGATGGTAAAGCCATTCAGCGGTGGCTCGAGCTGTTCGGGTGGCTTGATGGGGAACTCACACGTGAATGTCGTGCCGCGGCCGGCATTGTTCTCAGCCACGATCGTTCCGCCATGGGCAAGAACGATCGAACGGCTGATCGCCAGTCCAAGGCCCAGGCCCTGCTCGCGAAACGTCACGAAGGGCTCGAAAACAGCGGTGAGCTGATCGTCGGGAATGCCGACGCCACAGTCGACGACCGACAGCTGGACCACCTCGTCTTCCACCGTTGTTCTTACAGTGAGATGGCGCTCGTCAATCGCCGTCGTACTCATCGACTCACAGGCGTTGAGCACGAGATTCAGGAGCACCTGCTGCAACTGCACACGGTCGCCGTAGACCACCTTCATCGGCGAGACCAGGTTGGTCGTCACCGAGATTCGACGCGCAAGGAAGTCACTGTGAGTGAGGTCGAGCACTTCCTTGACGATGTCGTTCATGTCTACTCTCTCGAAGAGGCCAGCTCCTTTCTTCAGCAGCACGCGCAGCCGCTCGATCACCGAGCCGGCGCGTTTGTCGTTGGCGATGATGTCGTCGAGCGCCGCACGCAGTTCCTGTGCGTCCACTGGATCGCGCGCCAGCAGGCGTCGCGCCGCGTGCGCATTGATCAGGATGGCCGACAGCGGTTGGCTCAGCTCGTGCGCCAGGGCGCCGGAGAGCTCGCCAAGAGTCGCGACACGGTTCAGATGCGCGAGCTCTCGCCGCTGCATGGCGGCATCGACTTCAGCGCGCTTGCGGTCGGTGATGTTGCGAACGATGCTGAGTACCTTGTCGCCATCACAGCGGACAACGCACGCTTCGAAGAAACGCTGCGCTTGATCGATCTCGAGGGAGTACTCGAATGTCTCGGGATCGCCTGAGGCCAGCGTTCCGGCGATCGCGGCCGTCAGTGGATTGGCGACGACCGGAGGAAGAATTTCCGCAATCGTCCTGCCGAGAAATACCTGTGGCGGGACGAGCAACTCATCCGGATCCTTTGCGTAGTAGTCGAGGAACACGCCGCCGGCGCTCAGGATGAACATCCAATCCGGATTGGCGCGCAGGATCGCGCGGGTGCGCTCTTCGCTGCGGCGCAACATTTCATGCGCCCGTTGGTTCTCGATGGCCAGCCCGGCGATGCTGGCGGCGACGTCGATCATGCGCCGCTCGCGGCTGAGCGGCGCCCTCGCCTCTGCGTAATACATTGCAAATGATCCGAGCACCCGCTTTTGTGTCGACATGATCGGCGTCGACCAGCAGGCGCGGAAACCATGGGCAATGGCCAGCCCGCGATAGTCCTCCCACGCCGGATCGACGAGGACGTCGGTCACGATCACGGGCCGGCCGAGATACATCGCCGTCCCGCACGATCCCGCCCGCGGGCCGATGGCGGCACCCTCGATCGCGCTGTTGAAGGTGTCCGGAAGACTCGGTGCGGCGCCTCGCCGCAGGTGCGCGCCATCGTCATCGAGCAATACGACCGAACACAACATGCCGTCGGAGTGTTGTTCGACCAGCCGCACCAGCCGCGTGAGGACTGCGTCGAGTGGGGCACCGGTCGCTATCATCTCGAGTACGTCGTGTTGCCCGGCGCGGAAGTCTGCCTCGCGTCGACGCTCGGTGATGTCGCGCGAGACGACGAGCAGTTGCACGATCGTGTTGCTCTCGTCGGTGACCGGGGTGATCACCACATCCCACCATTTGGCGACGCCAGCGGTAGTGCGGCAGAAGCCTTCGAAGGTGGCGCGTTCTCCCGTCTTCGCGCGGGCGACCGCGTCGTTCGCGGTGATATGGTGTTCGCCCTGCCACACGCTCAACCAGGGATGGTTGATCAGATCGTCGCCACTACACAGGTCCAGCAACTGCACACCAGCAGGATTGATGTAGATGAGACGCCCCTCGAGGTCGAGGAGCTTGACACAGTCGCTGCTGCCTTCGATCAGGTGCCGGCCCAGTCGTTCGAATTGTGGCTGTCCCACGGATCTACACAGTGCGTTGAGGGGCGGCGCCGACGACGTTGTTCATGGCCGCGATCAGCGTGTCTTCATCGAACGGCTTGTGGAGCGTGGGGACGCCGACGGGCAAGCCGTCGCCGAGGGAGCGCTCACCGTCACCAGTGATGAGAACGATTGGGAGCCGGAGTCCTACCGAAATCATCCACTCACGCAACTCGAGGCCGTGCAACCCCGGCAGACGGATGTCGAGAATGAGGCAGTCAATTTCGGGACGATGGGCAACGAACTCCTCTGCGGATGCAAACAGACGAACATCATGACCTAACGCACGAAGAAGCCGATTAAGCGCGACGCGGACGTCGATATCGTCGTCGACGACGGCAACCATCATATTGCGGGAAA
>Ga0070688_100001294_pt1 | contig 12472 bp, 13 predicted proteins | sample KBSS13HmetaG_FD_64679 | JGI IMG/M metagenome (GOLD analysis project Ga0070688, IMG submission 64679) | Switchgrass rhizosphere microbial communities from Kellogg Biological Station, Michigan, USA - KBS S1-3H metaG | ecosystem: Host-associated > Plants > Roots > Rhizosphere ...
GCTCGAGCCTGTGGCGGTCGGCCGAGGCGCGCGTCGAAGCGCGCCATCCGGGTTTCCTCGCCGGGACCGACGACGAGAAGCTCCGCCTGAAGCGCGCGGCGAACGAGGTCATCAAGATCTGCATCAACGACCTGATCGTCACGTCGGCGGCGCGGATCGCGGCCTCGGGAGTCCGCTCCGCCGCCGAAGTCCGCGCCTCGCCGTCGATGCTGGTGGGCCACAGCGACGACATCCGCCAGGGCGTGCAGGAGCTGCAGGCGTTCCTCAACCGGCGGTTCTACCGGCACCCCCACCTCCTCGAGCTCGCGGGTCACGCGCGCGTCGTCCTGTCCGTGCTCTTCGAGGCGTACGTCCGCCGTCCGGCGGAGATGCCGCCGTGGTACCGCGGGTGGGCGGAGACCGTCGGTCTCGAGCGCGCCGTGTGCGACTACCTCGCGGGCATGACCGATCGGTTCGCGCGCAGCGAGCACGAGCGGCTCGTCGGCGAACCCCCGCGCGACTAGAACGCCTGATTCAGGACGATCGCGACGAGGGCGAGCAGCACGAGCGCCGCCCAGAGGAGTCTCCAGCCGAGGCGCGGTCGAGGAGCGGCGCGCGCCGCCGACGGTGCGTCCGGAGTCTCCTCGAGTGCCTCGAGCAGGGGCTCGATCTTCGGTTCTTCCTTGCGGGCCATCGCAGGGCGCCCAGCGTAGGGCCTGCGCGCGCGGCGGGTATGATCTCTTCCGTTTCGTCGTGCCGACCCCCAATCTCCCGCACACTTTCCGCGACCCGGATCTCCTCGATCTCGCGTTGACGCACTCGTCGTTCGGGTCCTCCCGCGACAATGAGCGCCTCGAGTTCCTGGGTGACGCCGCGCTCGATCTCGTCGTCGCCGAGGATCTCTTCCGGTTCCACAGCGATCTCGCCGAAGGAGAGCTGACGGAGCTCAAGGCCTCCGTGGTGTCGCGCAAGACGCTCGCCGAAGCGGCCACGGCCCTCGATCTCGGCGCGGCCGCGCGTCTCGGGCAGGGGCTGCGGCAGCGCGCGCTGCCCCGATCGGTCCTCGCCAACCTGTACGAAGCCGTCCTCGGCGCCGTGTACCTCGACGGCGGCCTCGACGCCGCGCGCGCGTTCGCGCTGGCGACCTTGAGCCCGCAGCTCGGTGCGGTCCGGGTGCGCGCGCGGGAAGCGAACCCGAAGCAGCGCTTCCAGCAGCTCTGCCAGAGCCGCTTCTCCGCGCTGCCGTCCTACGTCGAGATCGAGAGCCGCGGCGAAGCCCACGCCAAGGCCTTTCTCGTCGCGGCCGAGGCGGACGGCGAGCGCTTCCCGAGCGCGTGGGGAAGGACGCGCAAGGAAGCCGAGAGCTGGGCGGCGCACGAGGCGTTGCTCGTCCTCTCCGACCGGGGCCTCGTGTGACGAGCCCGACCGTACTCGACGCAGCCGCACTCGCGACGTTTCCCGAGCTCGACCGGCTGATCGAGCGCCTCGCCAAGCGCCGCGCGAGCGGCGGCAACCTCTGGGGCTCGTCGCAGGCGCTCGTGCTCGCGGCGCTCGCTGCCAGGCAGACGGGTCCGTGGCTCGCGATCGCGTCGACGGACGCGGAGGCGCAGGCCTTCGCCGAGGATCTCGCCGCGTTCGGCGCGCCGGCGGAGTGGTTGCCGGCCCGCGAGGACGGTGCGAGCCCCGACGCCGAGACGCTGCGCGTGCGCCTGCGCGTCGCGCAGCGCCTCGCCGGTCCCGCGGAACGCCGACCGCGCATCGTCGTCGCCTCGGTCCTCTCGCTGCTCCAGCCCGTCCCTTCGCCGACGGATCTCGAGCGCGACTACCTCCACCTCCAGCTCCACCAGAGACTCGAGCCCGAGGACCTGCTGCAGCGCCTCGTCGCGGCCGGGTACGTCCGGGCGCCGCTCTCGGAGAAGCCCGGCGAGGTCAGCCTGCGCGGCGAGATCCTCGACTTCTTCCCGTTCGCGTCCGATCTGCCGCTGCGCATCGAGATGTTCGGCGAGGAGATCGAGTCGCTGCGCACCTTCGATCCGCTCGACCAGCGCAGCGTGGAATCGCTCCCGCGGATCGAAGTGTGCGTCGCCGCGGACGCCGGCAGCGTCGAGGAAGGGAGCGGCATGATCCCCGCGGCGTCGCTCCCCGCCGGAGCGGTGTTCGTCCGCATCGAGCCGCTCCGGATCGAGGACCGCGCCGAGGGCCTGCGCATCCGGTCTCCCGCGCACGCGCGGGCGTTCGTCCGGCACACGGAGATCGCGGAGCGGCACGCGCAGCTCGACCTCCAGAGCCTTCCGGCCGAGATCGATTTCGGCGCGCGCTCGGTGCAGGCGCTGTCGGTCGGCATCCGCGAAGCGCCGCGCGCGTTGCGACAAGTCGCGCTCGACGGCTCGCGCGTGATCGTCGCGTGCCGGAACGCGGCCGAGGAGCACCGCTTCCACGAGATCCTCGCCGAAGCGGGCGGCGTCGCCGGCGTCGAGACGCGGATCGGCGCCGTGGGGAAGGGATTCCGGCTCCCGTCGCTCGCTCTCGTCGTCGTGAACCACCGCGAGCTCGCCGGCGTGCTCGGTCGCCGCGCGCCTCCGCGTCCCCCGCCGGCGCACCGCGTCCGCGCGATCCAGTCCTTCTTCGAGCTGAAGCCCGGCGACCTCGTCGTCCACGCGGTCCACGGGCTCGCGCGCTTCGCGGGGCTGAAACGCCTCGAGCGCAACGGCGGCGAGGAGGAGCATCTCCACCTGCTCTTCGCCGACGAAGTCTCGCTCTACGTCCCCTCCTCGCGGATCGACCTCGTGCAGCGGTACGTCGGCGCCGGGACGGCGGAGCTGTCGCTCGATCGCATCGGCGGCCAGTCGTTCCGCCGGCGGAAGGAGAAGGTCGAGCGCGCGCTCTTCGACCTCGCCTCCGAGCTCCTCGAGGTGCAGGCGCGGCGCGCGTTGAAGAAGCGCGAGGCCTGGCGCAGCGATCCCGAGCTCGTGCGCGACATGGTCGGCTCGTTCCCCTACGCCGACACGGCGGATCAGGTCGAGGTCGACGGCGAGATCGCGGCCGACCTCGCTTCCGAGCGGCCGATGGATCGGCTGCTCTGCGGCGACGTCGGGTTCGGGAAGACCGAGCTCGCGGTGCGCGCCGCATTCCGCGTCGTCAGCGGCGGCGGCCAGGTCGCGGTGCTCGTGCCCACGACCGTCCTCGCGCAGCAGCACTACGAGACGTTCCGCGAGAGGCTGGCCGACTTCCCGGTCGAGATCGCCGAGCTGTCGCGGTACGTCGAGGGCAGACAGGAGAAGGAGACGCTCGCACGCCTCGAGACGGGCAGCGTGGACGTCGTCGTCGGCACGCACCGGATCCTCTCGTCGGACATCCGCTTCAAGAACCTCGGTCTCGTCGTCGTCGACGAGGAGCAGCGGTTCGGCGTCGCGCACAAGGAGCACTTCAAGAAGCTCCGCGCGGAGATCGACGTCTTGACGCTGAGTGCGACGCCGATTCCGCGGACCCTCCATATGTCTCTCTCCGGGGTGCGCGACATCTCCGCGCTCACGTTGCCGCCCGAGGGGAGGCAGGAGATCGAGACGGAGCTCGGGTACTCCGACCAAGCGGAGCTCCTGCGCGAGGCGATCCTGCGCGAGAAGAATCGCGGCGGACAGGTCTTCTTCCTCCACAACCGCGTCGGCTCGATCGCGGGCGTCGCCGCGCGGCTCGCGCACCTGCTCCCCGAGTGCTCGTTCGCGGTCGGACACGGCCAGATGGGCGCGCGCGAGCTGCAACGCGTGATGGACGCGTTCACGCGCGGCGACGTCGACGTCCTCGTCGCTACGACGATCATCGAGAGCGGGATCGACATCCCGACCGCGGGCACGATCATCATCGACGACGCGGACCAGTTCGGCCTCGCCGAGCTGCACCAGCTGCGCGGCCGCGTCGGACGCGGGGCGCACAAGGCGCACTGCTACCTCCTCGTCGAGCGCGGGAAGCCTCTGCGCGAGGAGGCGCGGGCGCGCTTGAAGGCGCTGGAGGAGATGAACCAGCTCGGCGCGGGCTTCGCGATCAGCATGAAGGACCTCGAGATCCGCGGCGCCGGCAACATCCTCGGACCGCAGCAGTCCGGGCACATCGCGGCGGTCGGATACGACATGTACTGCAGGCTGCTCAAGCGCGCCGTCGAGAGCCTTCAGTCGGGCGCGAACGTCGAGACCGCGCTCCAGGAGAGCGCCGACGAGGGCGGCGTCGAGCTCGAGCTCGGCCTGCGCGCGTTCCTCCCCGAGGACTGGATCCCCGACGCGCGCACGCGACTCGAGATCCACCGCTCCCTGTCGGAGATCCGGAGCGACGAGGACGCGGAGAAGGCGGCCGCGATGTTGAAGGATCGCTTCGGTCGGGTCCCGAAGGAGGCGCACGCCCTCCTGCGCGTCCTGCGTCTCAAGGGCGCGCTCGAGAAGCTCTCGATCCGGCGGCTGTCCTGGCGCGACGGCCTCTACCTCGTCGAGTACGAAGACCGCGTCGCGCTCGAGCGCGGTCTCGATCTCCGCGACGCCGAGCTGCGTCCGGTGCGGACCGGCGTCGCCCATCTGCAGCTTCCGGAGCGCGCGCGGGCCCCCGAAGCGGCGCTGGCGTGGTTCGAAGGTCTCTTGAAGCGCGCTCGCCGGGGTCAGAAGATGGGCCCGTCGGAGACCGAAGCTTGACCCCCGCTCTCACCGCCCTGCTCGCGGTCCTCGCGCTCACGCAGGACCCCACTCCGCCGGCGCCCACGCCGGCGCCCGCGCCCGTTCCGGCTCCAGCGCCAGCTCCGACGCCAGGTCCCGCGCCCGCACCGGCGGCCGAGGACGACGACGAGTGGCACGACCTCGACAAGGTCATCCAGGTCGTCAACGAGGACATCCTCACGTCCCGCGCGCTGGCGCGGCAGATGTTCATCGAGAACCGGCGCAAGCCCTTCAAGGACGAAGCCGAGGCGGCGGAGAAGCAGCGCCAGCTCCACATCGACCGCGTGAAGGACGCCTTGCAGGTCCAGGCCGGCCAGGACATGGGGCTCGATCCGAAGGATGTCGACCACCGCGTGAAGTACTGGATCGACTCCGAGAAGGAACGGAAGGGCTCGGCCGTGTTCGCGCAGGAGCTCGCCGAGAACGGGATGACGCTGTTCGAGTACCAGCAGATGGCGCGCGAGCGCGTCTACGCGTTCTTCTGGGAGAACTACATCACGGGCGGCGGCGGGGCCGGCGCGACGCGGCCGAGCCGCGATCGGTACATCCGCCCCGGGTACCTGTCGTATTGCTTCCGCCAGTGTCTCGATCGCCCGGAGCTCCTCCCCCTGATCGGCGGGCAGGATCAGAGCGTCGTGCTGCAGGCGCTTTGGATCGATCCGCGCGCGAACGGCGGCCAGGAGAAGGCGCTCGCGCTCGCGGAGGATCTGCGCAACCGGATCGCGGACGGCGCAGACATGAACGATCTCGTCGAGCGCTACGACGCGCGGAAGGACAAGCGCGCGCACGGGGTCACCGAACCAATCATGGAAGCGCGCCTCGCGCGCGTCGATCCCGCGGTCGCAGCGTTCGTCGCGGAGTCGAAGCCCGGCGACGTGTCGAAGGTCCTCGAGTTCAAGAGCAAGAACGACACTGCGTACCGGATCGTGCGCCTCGTCGAGCGGACGGCCGCCACCGTGCCCGATCTCGCTTCGGCGGACGTCCAGAAGAAGCTGGAGACGCGCGCGAAGGCCGACCTCGAGGCCTGGCGCAAGGATCAGGGGCTCAAGGTGATGTACCGCGCTTCCTACGTCTGGCCGGCCGAATTCGGCGAACAGCACTGATCGGCGCGTCGATCACTCGACGCGGCGGCGCAGCAGGCGCATGAACTCGAGCACGCGCGCGCGGTCGCGCGAGAGCCCCAGCGGCCCGCCCGTGCTCTCGGAGCGCGCGTTCACGGTCGTCGACGGAATCCCCTCGGGCCCTTCGAAGGTGAGCGTCACGCGGCTCGCCGGAGCGAGCAGGCCGCCCGCGCACTCGCACACGAGGAGGCCGCGCGCTTCGTCCGCCTCGAGGACGCGCCAACGCGGGAGCTCGCTCGCGAGATTGCGCGCTTCGGTCCAGACGTCCTCGCGACGCTGAGGCGCGCGGAGAGGCTGCGCATCGACGTTCGTGTCGTCGTCGCTCGTGGCGAAGGATCCGCCCATCTCGCGCGGGCGAACGGAAGCTACTTCGCCGTCGCGACCGCGCGCGAGAGCTGGCCCTTGTAGCGGGCCGCCGCGTTCTTGTGGATCACGCTGCCCTTCGCGGCCTTGTCCACGCGCTTCATCGCTTCGGGGAGGCTCTTCTTCGCGGCTTCGGCGGACTGCGCGCGCAGCACCTTCCGCATCGCGCTCCTCATCGCGGTGTGGAGGGCCTTGTTCGCCTCGCGGGCTCGGATGTTCTGGCGGTTGCGCTTCTCGGCTTGCTTGCTGTGGGCCATCGTCGTGTGGTTATCGGAAACGTTCCATCCTGGCGGCTACGTCTCGGTAGCTGATGTCGACCTGAAAGATCCGCGCGTAAAAGGCGCGCGCCTCGGCCGGCTTGTTCTCGCTCTCGGCGATCGCGCCGAGATTGTACAGGATCTCCTTCGCGCGATCATCGACGCCCTGGATTCCCTCGAGCGCCTGCTCGTATTCGCGCCGGGCGAGATCGAAGTAGCCCTTCTCCCGGAAGCACTGCGCGAGCAGCGTCTGCGCTTCGCGCTTCGAGCGCGGGTCGGCGACCGCCTTCTGGAGCTCGCTGATCGCGCCGTCGGGGTCCCCGGCGCGCGCGAGGCGCCTTCCGAGCGCGAGACGGAGGGACGCGTCGCCCGGTCGCAGCGCCACGCGCCGGCGGGCTTCCTCGATCTCGAAGGTGCGGAGCTCGGCTTCCAGCGCTTCCGCGCCGGCCTCGTCGCCCTCCTTGCCCGCCCGGGCGATCTTCTTCTTGAGGACCTTGAGCCGGAGATCCCCGGCGAGGCTCGCGATCTCGAACGACTCCTTGCGGTAGGAGAGCGCGCGCTCCGCCCAGTCGAGGGCGGCCTCGGGATCCTCGAGCCGCACGTTGAGCTCGGCCATCTGCACCATGAGCTCGGGGCTCGGCGGCTCGGCCTGGTAGCGCGCTTCGAGCTTGCCGAGCTCCTCGCGCAGCTCGCCCTCGGACAGGTGCATGCGCTGCGCGCGCTCGAGCGTCCGCGCCCCCTCCTTGTCCTTGATCTGGTCGCGGCTGTGCTGCACGCGCTCGGAGCCGGTCTGCGAGAGCGCGTGCTCCGCCGAGAGATCCTTGCGCGCCTTGATCGCTTCCTGGTCGCGCGGATCGGCCTGCAACGCGCGCTCGTAGTACTCGAGGGCCTTCGCGTGATCGCCGAGGCGCGTCGCCATCGCGCCGGCGCGTTTGAGTCCTTCGGCTCGACCCGGCGCGATCTCTGCGAGGAATTCGTACACGGCGCGGGCGCTGCGGTAGAAGCCCGCGTCCTCGAGCGATTGCCCGAGCAGGAGATTGCCGTCCTCGTCGAGCGGGCTGACGGCGAGGTAGCTCTCGAGGGCCTTGACCGCGGCTTCGTGCTTCCCCGCCTTGCGGAGCGTCTTCGCCATCGCGAGCGGAGCGGCGCCGCCGATCGCGCTCAGGAACCGGTTGCCGCCCTTCTTCGCGTCCTGGCGTTTTTTCAGCGCCTGGCGCAAGCCGCCGCGCGCCTCGCCCTGGTCGGGTTCGATGTCGAGGAGCTGGCGATACAGCTCGATCGCGAAATCGAAGTTGCGGCGACGAACGGCTTCGTCCGCCTTCTGGAGTTGCTTGGAGAAGTCCACGCGCGGAGTTTGGGGCCGAAAATCGTAGGCGCGGAGACTCGAGGCGTCAACGCGCGCTATGCTCCGGGGCGGCGCCGGCCGAGCTGTGGACTAGGATGGCGCCTCACCCGAATCGCTAGCCATGGCGCGGAATCTCGAGTTCGAAGTCGTCCTCTATCCCGGTCCGATCCTGCGCAAAGTGTCGGACCCCGTCGCGCATTTCGACGAGGAGCTGCGCGCGACCGTCGGGGCGATGTTCGCGCGGATGCGCAAGAGCAAGGGCGTGGGTCTCGCCGCGCCGCAGGTCGGTCTCCAGCAGCGGATCCTCGTGCTGAACCCTTCGGAAGACGAGAAGAACGACCTCGTCCTCGTGAATCCGACCATCGTCGCGCGCGCCGGCGAACGCGTCGTGTTCGACGAGGGCTGTCTCTCCTTCCCCGGGATCTACGCCGAGATCACGCGGCCGGATCGCTGCACGGTCCGCGCGTACGATCTCTCCGGGGAGCTCACGGAGCGCGAGTACGCCGGCTTCACGAGCCGCATCATCCAGCACGAGTACGACCACCTCGAAGGAGTCCTGCTCGTCGACCGCATGACGCCGGCCGAGAAGCTGAAGCACAAGTCCGCGCTCGAGGAGCTCGTCACGCGCTACAAGCGCGCGCGCCCGGCCGAAGTCGCGGCCCAAGCTGCGGAACGCGAAGGCGCTCGCAAGGAGTGATCGTCCACTTCGAGACCGACGACCTTCCCGCTCCGCCCGCGGAGGGCGCGGTGGTGAGCGTCGGCGTGTTCGACGGCGTCCATCTCGGGCACCAGGCGATCCTCGCGGCGAACGTCGCGCACGCGCAGGCGCTCGGCGCCGTCCCCACGGTCGTCACCTTCCGCCATCACCCGAAGACGGTGCTGCTGGGTCATGCGCCGCGCACGTTGACGAGCCTCGAGCACCGTCTCGAGCTCTTCCGCGGCGCGGGGATCGCGCGCACGATCGCGCTGACGTTCGACGAGCGGCTGCGGCAGATCCCCGCCGAGGATTTCGCGCGGGAGCTCCTCGTCGGCGAGCTCGGAGCGCGGCGGTTCGTCCTCGGATTCGACAGCAAGTTCGGACGCGACCGTCGGGGCACGCCCGAACGCCTCATCGAGATGGGCTTCGACGCCGTGGTCGTTCCCAAGGTGGTCGTCGCGAACCGACCCGTGTCGAGCACGGCGATCCGCGAAGCGGTCGAGCTCGGCGATCTCGACGGAGCGGCGCGCATGCTCGGACGACCCGTCGCGGTGTACGGCGACGTCGTCCCGGGCGACGGAAGGGGACGGACGATCGGGGTCCCGACGGCGAACCTCGACCTGCACCACGAGCTGCACCCGCCGCCGGGCGTCTACGCGTGCCGCGCGCGCGTCGTGGAGCGCGGCCTCGAGGCGCAGGAGCGCGAGCGCTATCCCGCCGTGGCGAACATCGGGTACCGCCCCACCTTCGCGAATCCCGACGGGTCCGCGGTCGCCGTCCCCCTGGTCGAGGTCCACCTGCTCGACTTCCGCGGAGACCTGTACGGACAGCACCTCGAGGTCGAGTTCCTCGCCTTCCTCCGCGAGGAGCGCCGATTCGCCGACCTCGCGGCGTTGCGCGACGCCATCGGCACCGACATCGCGCGAGCACGTTCGCTCGCTCGTTGACGCTCGCGGGGGCGGCGGTGATAATCCCCGCCCCTCGCGCTCCGGCGCGAGGAATCCCGCGACCCGAGCGGGAAGCCGACGGGCAGGTAGCTCAGCTGGTAGAGCACTTGATTGAAAATCAAGGGGTCACCGGTTCAAGTCCGGTTCTGCCCACCACACATCCATGTCGAGCTCCTCACCCAAGGTCATCCGTCGGAGCGATCCGACTCGGGTCGAGATCGAGTGGAGCGACGGCAAGACGAGCGTGTTCACGCCGGCGCAGCTGCGCGGGCTGTGTCCGTGCGCGCAGTGCGTGAGCGAGACGACGGGAGTGCGCATGATCGACCCCGCGAGCGTGCCCGCCGATCTGCGGCAGTCGGATCTCGCCCTCGTCGGGAACTACGCGATCACGATGTGGTTCTCGGACGGACACCACACCGGGATCTACACGTTCGAGTACCTGCGCGAGAACGATCCGACCGGACAGTGACCATGGGCGCGAGCGGTCCCCTCCACGTGCGACCCGGTCTCGTCCTGCCCGGAGACGAACTCGACGTGGGGTACACCCGTTCGGGCGGGCCGGGCGGGCAGAACGTGAACAAGCTCGAGACCTGCGTGCTCCTGCGCTTCTCCGTCGACGCCTCGCGCGTCCTGCGCCCGGAGCAGAAGGAGAGGCTCCACCGCCTGCTCGGCTCGAGACTCGCCGAGGGCGGGACGCTCCTCGTCCGCGCGCAGCGCTTCCGCGAGCGGCACCGGAACGAGGAGGACGCGCGGGAACGCCTGGCCGAGCTCCTCGACAAGGCGCTGACGGTCCCGAAGTCGCGCAAGGCCTCCCGCCCCTCGCGCGGATCCGTCCAGCGGCGCCTCGATTCGAAGCGGCGCCGCAGCTCCACGAAGCGCGCCCGCCGGGGAGAGGACGAATGAGCGCGGAGCTCGACCGCTCCCTCGCCCAGCTGGAGGCGCTCGCCGCACGCGGTGGGCGGCCGAGCCGCTACGACGCCCGGGAGCTGCTCCTCGCCCTGGGCGAGTCGCCGGCCGCGGGCGGCGGCGCGCGAGCGCGGATCGAGGCCCTTCCGCCGGCGTTTCGGGAGGCCTGGGAGGCGGCGGTCCGGGACGAGTTGAGCATGGCCGGGACCGAGCACGTCCGCTCCGTCGATCCCCGCTACCTCGACCGTCCGGGGTACGACTTCGAGTACACGATCGAGGCCCGGGCGCGCCTCGAGGCGCGCCTCCGCGGCGCCGAGCAGCTCGGCCTGCGGACCGATGAGGCCCTCGCGGCGGCGATTCGCCGGGCCGACGAGCTGCTGCGCAGGCAGCTCGAGCGCCGGGACCGGAAGAGCTGAGATTGCCGCGGAGCCGTAGCGTTTTTCTACGAAGGTGCAATCGAGAGCGCGCCGGCCGCCACGGCCAATTGAATGCGAACTCGGGCGAAAAACGCGGATCAGGAAGGAATGCGTATTTCGAACCGAGCGTCGCGCGCCCGCGAGGGCGACGGATCGCGCCGGGTGCTCCCGTCAAATCGATCGCGGGAGAGACCGAAGCTACCGGATCTCAAGGACTTACTTCCCCTCGGCAGCTTTCCGCAAATTGCGGGACGCCCCTCCAGATCCCCCGCCGATCCAGACCCTGGGGCGCGTCCGCGGTGCAAAAAAAAGGACCCGACCCTTTTCCTCGCCCCGGATAGTGGGCAACATCTGCGCGCTCCAGATCCCCCATCCCGTTGTCTCTCAGCTCAGCATCTGTCTCTCTCACAGGTTCCCTAGGAGTCCATTGCTCATGAGAAAGCTCGTCTACAGCGCCGTTGCGCTGACACTCGTCAGTGTTCCGGGCTTCGCTTCCGAGAACGAGTGGTCGAGCCTGGATCAGGAGATCAACAACCTCTCCTCCAGCCTCTCCGCTCAAAATGCCCCCGGTCCCAAGATCGGTGGCTTCATCCGCACCAGTTTCCGCTACTCGAACGATGAGGACGCTCTGTTCGGTGGCCCGCCCAATACGGAGAAGGAGAGCGGCTTCAAGCTCGACAAGGTCCGTATCGAGATCACGGGCGACGCCGGCCAGGACTACTCCTACAAGGTGTCGTTCGACCTCGCGACCGGCAGCGCCTCGCTCAAGGACGCGTACGTCACCTGGAAGGTGGCCGACAACGTCAAGGGCACGATGGGCCAATTCACGAAGCCCGTCCTCCGCTCGGCGCTGATTTCCGACAAGAATCTCCTCTTCACCGAGCGCACCGCGCTCGGCGCGTTCTTCCGCCCCCGCGACACGGGCATCATGTTCAGCGGCACGTTCGAGACGATCGAGTGGTCGCTGGCCGGACAGAACGGCATCGACGGCAAGAACGACGACTTCAACTACGCCGCGCGCATCTCTGCCAACCTCATGGGCAGCGGCGTCGGCAAGGTCGAGGGCGCGTACGGCGCCGGCCAGGAAACCAACCTGATGGTTGGCGTGGCCTGGGCCGACGACAAGGAACTCGACAACGGCACGATCATCGGTGCGGACGCCGCGCTGACCTCGGGCCCGTTCTCGATCGCCGCCGAAGCCGTCAAGTTCGACGACGGCGACTCCGCCAACAACTTCCCGTCGAAGGACGGCAGTGACATGCACTGGGGCTCCGACAACACGTTCGTGAGCATCAATCCGTCGGGCAACACCTCGTGGGACATCACCGCGAGCTACATGTTCACGGAGCAGTACGAAGGTGCCGTCCGCTTCGAAGAAGGCAAGGCCGACGACATCGGTGGCGTCGACCCGAGCGTGCAGGCGATCAGCGCCGCCGTGAACCGCTACGTCCAGGGCCACGACATCAAGTGGACCCTCCAGTGGCTCAACACGTCGTCGGACGACGACACGAACGAAATCACCGAGTGGACACTCGGGCTCACCGTCGGGATCTGAACGGAAGCTGAGCCCCTCGCTCGCGCGCGTCGCGGGTGAGGTGTGAGAGACACAGGGCCCCGCGCGCGTCGCGGGGCCTTCTTCTTTTTCCGGCCCCCTCCGCGCCCGACGCGAGGCCGGCAACCTACGATGTGCGCCCTCGATGGCGCCTTGCGCCAGGAGCGAGCTGATGTCCGATCCCGCGTCCCCTCG
>Ga0070688_100001296_pt1 | contig 12456 bp, 14 predicted proteins | sample KBSS13HmetaG_FD_64679 | JGI IMG/M metagenome (GOLD analysis project Ga0070688, IMG submission 64679) | Switchgrass rhizosphere microbial communities from Kellogg Biological Station, Michigan, USA - KBS S1-3H metaG | ecosystem: Host-associated > Plants > Roots > Rhizosphere ...
TCACCGTCGTTCACAGCGGTGAAAACGAAACTGATCTCGTTTCCGAGCGAGTCTGCATAAGAGCCCGTGCCACGGCAGTCGCTCCCCACTGTGAAAGTCCCTTGAAGCGTGCGTGGAAAGTACTGCCCCATCAGGTTCAGCGTGTCGTTACCCGTGATGCGCCCCGCCGCATCGTGTGGGTGATCGAGTGTTTGCATGACGAGACCTGCAATGGCAGCATTCGGAACACCCGGTAAGCTGCCGTCGAGCCGGTAGCCGTAGGCGCCGAGGATCATGTCCGCGCGGCGTGGCGACTTGCCCGACCTGCTAATCCGCCGGCCGGCGCCGTGCAGCACAACGCCCGCGTTCGTATTCAGCAGTTCGATTTGTTCACCACCGTCAGTGACGATGAAGTTGTAGGTGACCTCGGGTAGAAGCGGCTGCGCGGCAAATCTGCCCGACCCGGTGCAATCGGCGTTGGTGTGGAAGGCGCCATCGGTGCCGTGCAACGGGAAGGTTTGAGCGCCGACGACCAACGAAACGGTCGCCAGGAAACTCCTGGCTCGTGTCGCACCTCACTAAAAATGGGATCTGTGGGGTGCAGAAATTCGATTGCGTAGAATAGCCGGCGCTTCTTGACCTCTCTTCGGGGCGTCGTGCTTTTGTCCACTTAGTACGTTTGTGCTCCACCGCGTGCTGCAACTGGTCATTCTTCGGCTCCGCTCCCGGAGTCCCCAACAAGTTGCCTACGAACCTCGTCCAGGACGTGGAGTGTTCACCATTCGTGTCGGGTTCATTGCCTACGGGGGCGATTTGTTGAGCGCATGCCTGATGATGTGCTCGATGGGAACACCACTTGCTAGGTACGCGGCAGGAGAAACAGGATGAATTCGAAGACCACGAATCCGCAACCGAATGTGCGCGAACAGCGAGATGACGAACCTGAAGGTGACCTCGGCCACGGCGGCAAGACGTGGAAGCCCCCGTCTGGAGAGCAGGGCATTTCAAATCGCGAAGATGATAAGTTCAGCGCCGCCGACGATGGCGACGACGACCTCGCCGCAATCTCTGAAGACGAGGATGACGACGACGAGTTCGAAAACGACGACGATGAAGATGACGCCGAAGACGATGACACCGAAGAGGATTCGTAGCGGCGATGACGGTGACGGAATAAAGCGATGAGGCAGCGGGTGCTCAGCAGTAATTCTCATAACTCTTTGTCGGTGGCGACGCTCGACAGCAATCTCGTCGAGCAGGTCTACGCACGGTGTGCGTCAGTCTATGACTGGCTCTGCGGCCCAATCCTGCAAGCGGGACGGCGCGAGGCGATGGACGAGCTTAGGCGGCAACCGGGAAACCAGATTCTGGAGATCGGGATCGGCACCGGACTTACGGTTCCGCTTTATCCCGACGACTACGCAATTACTGGTATTGATGTGTCCGAGCCGATGTTGCGAGAGGCGGCACGGAACATTGACGGCCGGAACAACATCCAACTGTTCAGAATGGACGCGGCACGACTCACGTTTCCGGACGAGTCATTCGACGTCGTCTACGCGGCCTATGTAATGAGCGTCGTCCCTGACCCGCTGGTCGTCTTGAGCGAGATGCGCCGCGTCTGCCGCGTCGGCGGACACATCGTGCTTCTGAACCACTTCCTCAGCGATGCTCCTTTTCTTTCAAAGATGGAGCGGCGACTTTCGCCGATTGCTACCGCGCGACTGGGTTTTCGAACGGATCTCGACGCTCGACTCTTGCTCAAGCGCGCGGAGTTGCGGCCCATCGCGATTCGCAAGGTCAACACGCCGAAAATTTGGACACTCGTCACCTGCCGGCGGGATGACTGAGCGCGAGACAAGGGGGGCCGATCGCTGCCGCACGGCGCCTTGAACTGCGAGCGCTTCAACGCAAACTTACATCGGATCGCGTTCTTGGCTATTTCTCCACGTGGTGCATCTCGCCGATATCTGGCGTGGAAAATTCGCGCGCGATCTGCGTCAGGAGGTTGTCCGCGACTTCTTCCTCTGCCAGCGACCTAGTCAGCAGTTCCGCGACAGCCGGCAATTCAGCCTGTCCAGCCATCGTCCGAGCAGTGCCATACGAAGAGATCCACATCGAGTTCGCCCGTAATCAATCGAGCGAACTTCAGCAGTGGTTATCCGCGCACCGCTCAGCAAAGGCTTGGCTGAGTTCCAGCCTATTCCCGGAGGCTTCGGAGTTGCATCTGCGTTGAGGCAATGAACGTCGCAATTTACGATTCACCATTGAGAGGACACGCGCGATTAAGACTCGCCCCGAAACCGACTGACGAGTAGCGATGGTTTCAACGATTCTCAATCGACCCGACGCCGTATCCCCACCCCAAACACAGCCACGTCGTCGGGCTACGCGATCTGGGTCGGCGAGCGCCAAACATTCAAGCCCGGCTGATCGATGCCGGCGGCGCTTCTTGCGTTTCTTCCCAGAAGGATTCCGCGACTCTACTTATCTCGCCTGGGAGCGCGACTACAAAGCAGAGGCCCATTCACGTTGGGCCGCCGACCTTGGTAAGTCGCAGTTTCGAGCGCTAATAAAAGCGCGGCAGTTTGAAGAAATCGCGCGGCGGGCGATTCGGATCGAGTCGCGTACGAATCTCCTGTTCTCGTTTGAAAAGATGGCGCTGCGCGACGGCCTTCGAACGGAGGAGGCATTGCGCACGTTTAGCGAAGGTTTGTACGAGTTCTTGCACGGCCGGGCGAGCATTGAAACGCGGTTCAATCGATGGTGTGCCATTGTGGCGTCATTACCAAGACGGCAGACGCGGGTGTTGACCTGGCCAGTCGTAACGGTGTTCGGGTTCATCGCACAACCCGATCAGCACATATTCGTCAAACCAAATGTCATGCGCATCGCGGCGGCGCAGTACGGTTTTAATCTGCACTATCACGCCCTTCCCAACTGGAGCACTTACGGCGAAGTGCTCGAGTTTGCCGCCGTGGTCCGCTGGGATCTGCGCGATCTCGCGCCGCACGACATGCTCGACATCCAGTCGTTCCTATGGGTGCAAGGTTCTGAAGAGTATCGTGGCCGCACGTTTCGTGCGGCGCACACCACTCGGATTCGCTAATCGGAGTGGAGCTAAGTTGCATCGTGTCATTCCATGTTGTCATTGGGACGAGCTTGTGTAATCGGAGCCGCGGCCGGCCTTCTAGGGGGCCTTGCGATGAACGGCTTCACGCGCGTCGTGAGTGCCGTCACGGGAGGCCGCGAGGCGAAAGGCGTCGCTCCGGGCGGCGATCGTGTCGGGCGCGGAATGCAACCGCCTCAGGCACGAGACCGGGCTGACGATGATGCTGCCGTGCGAGCGGCGACGGCCATCTATCATGCAGCAACGGGCCGAAGTCTCGATCGACGATCGAGACTTCGGCTTGGCGCCTTGGCTCATTACGGTTTCAGCGCAGGACTTGGAGTGGCGTACGTCCTGCTGGCGGAGCGGTTCCCAGCCATCCGGCGTGGGATAGGGACTCTGTATGGCGGGCTCGTCTGGGCGATCGCTGACGAAGGACTCATGCCGGCTCTGAACCTGTCACGCAGTCCACGACAACTGTCTGCGGGCATGCATGCGTACTCATTGCTCGGCCATGCCGTGTATGGCAGCGCGCTCGAGTGTGCGCGGATGACGTTGAGTCGACGCGATCTTTGGGAGGTACGTCCGCGCTCCGTCGAGCAGGAATTGCATATGGAATAGGCCAGCTTTACAAGCGCGGCACGCACTGACAGGTAAATCACCGGTTGGTCACACCACTCGAGGTGAGCCGTGGGTTACGCAATCGGCGATCGGCTTCGCCGAGCCAGGCAGCGAAAAGTCCGATACCCATGATCGTGAGCAAGGTGCCTGCGGGTATCCACATGACGAGCCCGGCCAGTTGCTGATCCGCCAACGCGTCCTGCCCGAGCAGGTCTGCATAAACCGAGTAGAACGGCCTACCCGCGAAGGTCATGAGCGCACCGAGGATGCCGGTGTGAATCGCGGTGGTGAACACATAGAACACAGCAGCGCCGTAGCCCGCCCGTCCATATCTCCCCCACAGCAGACCCCACCAGAAGAGCATGGACGTACCGAGGAACATCGCATGCTGCAACGCATGAGCGGGTTCGCTCAGAACGGCCAGCTCGTACAGCGCTGGCAAGTGCCAGATCCAAATGACAGTACCGTGGAGGGCCCAGGCAAGGAGCGGCGCGGTCAGGATGCGAATACCGCTCGCGATTCGACGGCGCTGAAGCGGCGTCGCGACAGCGCGTCGCCATGATGCCGGCAGCGCCCATAAGCAGGTGGACAACGGCCGTCCGGCCATCACCAGCGGCGCGCCGACGAGCATCATCAGCTCATGCTGCACCATGTGCGCGGAGAATCGCGCGATCGCCGCCGCATCGAGCGGAGGCAAGACCGCACACGCGAGCGCTGCCCATCCAACCGCGAAGGCTGCGGGCTCAACGGCACGCTGAACGGCACCGTGCTTTCGGAGTCGTCGCGAGCCTGCGAGGTAGAGACTGCCGAACACCATCAGCGCGATGAGCGCGGCCTGATCCCACGCGGAGAACACGCGCGGATCCGGGAGTTCGTGAAGATCCTGTCCATGCGCATGCAAGGCGATAGCGGACGTCACGATCCAGATCGCCGCACCAAGTACGATACGCGTGGCACACCTCACTCGCAGGGGCTCAGGAGAAACTGTGGAATGACCGAAGTCACGATGAGGATCGCGATGAGCAAGTTCATGCCAATCGCGACGATCGCGACGAAGTAGCTGCGATCGATAATACGGGCGCCGTCGTCTGTGACCCCCTCCCGCAGCATCAACAGGCAACGACGCATGGCCGTCCATGCCCCAAGACACGCCAACGCAAACGTGAAGGCACCGATCAGCCAGAGGGCCGAGACGTCAGCACTCCTGCACACCGGCTTCATCACGGCATAGCCGACACCCTGATTCAGGGTCCAGGCAGCCGGACCGGCAAAGAACGACGTCCACAGCCACGCGAGCCCCTTCGAGTCCCAGTAGTTCGTCGCGGCGCTGTCTCGCATCAGAGCCACCTCGGTGCGAAGTAGATGGTCAGGTAGATTGGAATCCACCACGCGACGATGAAGTACCAGTAGAGCGAGTTCTCGCTGACATCGACGAAGCGCCGGTCGGTGACGGGTCCGATGAACATCAACGCGGTCAGGACGGCGCCGTCCACGACGTCGGTGGCGACGTGAACCGTGTGAAGGCTGAGCAGCAGCCACACGATCGATCCGTACGCGTTGTCATCCCACCGGCAGTTCAGCTGCGTGTATTCGAACGCTCTCAAGACGAGAGCGACGACGCCAATGAGCGACAACACGACGAGCCAGAGGCGGACCTTTCCCAGATCGAACCGTTCGGCGGCTTTCTTGGCGAACGCGTTCGGAAGGCAGCTGGCCAAAATCAACAGGAGATTAGCGGTGGCGAAGCCGATGTCCGGATTCGGAAGACTTGGCGGCCACTGATCGACCTTGAGCCGAAGATAGAAATAGACGATCAGCGCCATCACGAACATCGAGCCTTCGATCACCATGAAGCCGGTGGTGCCCCACCAGATGAGGCCCTTGTGTCCGAAGGCGAATTTCGGGAGGGGAGATACGTCGATCACGGGGCGGCTGCTCATCCTTCGGCCTCCACGGGACGGACGAGCGGTTGGTCACCACGCAAATTCGGGTGAGGCTTCGGCCAGAACCAGCCGATGAGTGTGACGGTCAGCGGCAGAATGCTCACGGGCAGAGCCCATGGCGTGAAGATCGATCCGACGAAGAACGCGCTGGTGACGATGGAGCAGAGGAAAGGCCAGATCGATGGCTCCGGCAACTCATACGCATGCACCGGTTCGGCGCCCATCACATCCGTGATGAGCACTTCCCGGCAATCGCTTCGCAAACCAGTGACGACGGGAGGGGCCAGACTCCGATCCCACATCGCATGCCGGCCCTCGATTACCGGAATGTGCAGGAAGTTGTAGACGGGAGGTGGCGAGGCGGTCGCCCATTCGAGCGTTTCCCCATGCCACGGATCGTCGCCTGCGATGGTGCCGGCGACATACGACCGCACCGCGTTAAAGACAAACAGCGCGCCCCCGGCGATCAAGAGCACGGCCCCAGCGGTCGCGACGAGGTTCAGCGGTCCCCATCCCATCTCCGCCGGATAGGTGTAGACCCGTCGCGGCATTCCCTGGAATCCAAGGATGTGCATCGGAAAGAACGTGACATTGAAGCCGATGAACAACGTCCAGAAGTTCAGGACGCCGAGCCGCTCGCTCATCATCCGGCCCGTGATCTTCGGGAACCAGAAGTAGAGCGCGCCGATGAGCGGGAACACGGCGCCACCGAGCAGCACGTAGTGGAAGTGAGCGACGACGTAGTAGGTATCGTGGACCTGGAGGTCGAAAGGCACTGACGCGAGCGTTACGCCAGACAACCCGCCGAGGACGAAGATGGCGATGAAGCCGAGCACGAAAAGCATCGGCGTCGCCAGCCTCGGATGTCCGCGCCAGATCGAGGCGATCCAGCAGAAGATCTGGACGCCGCTCGGTATCGAGATGATCATGCTTGCCGCGGTGAAGTAGGTCAGCCCGAGTTGCGGCAGGCCGGTTGCGAACATGTGATGCACCCACAGTCCGAATCCGATGAATCCGGTCGCCACGAGCGACAACACCATTGCCCGGTATCCAAAGATGGGACGCTGGGTGAAGGTGGCCACAATGGCCGAGACCATCCCGAGCGCCGGCACGAAGATGATGTAGACCTCGGGGTGACCGAAGAACCAGAACAAGTGTTGCCACAGCAGCGCGTCGCCGCCTTCCGCCGGGTTGTAGAAGTGCGTACCGACCAGGCGATCCAGCAGCAGGAACGTGCTGCCGAGGACGACGGCAGGCATCGCGAAGATGATCATGAACGCCGTCACGAGCATCGACCAGACGAACAGCGGAATCCGATTGAGCGACATGCCCGGTGCCCGCATCTTGAACACCGTGGCGACGATCTCCACGGCCACGGCGAGAGCCGCCACTTCGGTGAACGTGATCAGCTGCGCCCAGAAGTCAGCGCGTTTGCCGGGCGTGTAATCGGGTCCCGACAGCGGAACGTAGGCAAACCAGCCCGCATCGGGCGCACTGTTCACCAGCATCGCGACAATCACCATGATGCCGCCGAAGAGATAGACGAAATAGCTGAACGTGTTCAGGCGAGGAAACGCAATGTTGCGCGTGCCGACCATCAGCGGCACGAGATAGACCGCCATTGCCTCCATCACCGGGACGGCGAAAAGGAACATCATCACCGTGCCGTGCATCGTGAAGACCTGGTTGTACAGATCGGGGCCAAGGAAATGGTTGTCGGGCACGGCGAGCTGAATGCGCATCAGTGCCGCAAGCACGCCCCCGATGAGGAAGAAGACGAAGGCCGTGGCGATGTAGCGCCTGCCGATCGTACGGTGATCAGTAACGGCAAACCATCCGAGAAAGCCCGCCGGCACGTGCCACGTCTCTTCGAGTTGACGGCGCAGTCGAGCCTCGGCAGCGGGATCGGGATATGGCTCGACGCGCTCGACAGGCGCACCCGATTGCCCCGAACCGGATTCCATTACTCCAGGCTCCTGAGATAGGAGACGACGGCTTCGAAGTCTTCCGGCGATAGCCCGTGTGGTGGCATGCGCGTGCCCGGTTTGATCGACGGCGGATTGGCGACCCACATTCGCAGATGCTCGACTGAATTCGGTAGGGTTCCGGCGGCAATCGTCTGCCGGCTCCCGACGTGCGTGAGTTCGGGACCCACGCGCGCGCCGGCGTCGGTCCCGCGAATCGTATGGCACGCGACGCACGTTGATTGCAGAAAGACGTCCCGTCCGTGGCGTTCTTGGTCTCCGGTGGGCTCGGCGGCGGGCTGCCGCTGCCGCTGCAGCCACTGCTGAAACGCGTCCATCGGCTCGGCCACGACGACGAACGCCATCTTCGCGTGCTGATGGCCACAGAACTCCGCGCATTGGCCGCGATAGACACCGGCGCGATCGGCCTGGATCCACGTGGTGGTGATCTGCCCGGGAATCAGGTCGCGTTTGCCCTGGAGATTGGGGACCCAGAAACTATGAATTACGTCGCGCGACTGCGCCCGAAGAATGACGGGCACGCCGACAGGTACATGCAGCTCGTTGGGAGTGGTGACGAAGTCCTGCGGTTTGTCGCTTCTGTACTGAAAGGCCCACCACCACTGATGACCGATCACATCCACAGTGACGGTGTCCTGCGACGTCGGCGACGTCAGGCCGCGACCCGCTGCGGCGCTCACGGCCGTCAGCGTCACGAGAATCGCCGCCGTGACGGCAACGGCGCCCGCCACGATTGCGCCGAGGCGCGCGGTCGTCTGCGCGGAATCGTCGGAGGCCTGTCGTTGCCGCAGCAGCGACCACGCGGCGACTGCGATCACAACGAGATAGACAACCAGACAGATGGCGATCATCAGTAAGCCGAGGTCCGCAATCCGGCGCGCGGCGGGCCCCTGCGGATTGAACATCGATTGGTTGCCGGCGCAGCCGACGGTGAGCACCATGAGGAACTGTGACAGCCACACACACGCAGCGTGCGGACGCGTGGAACGGCCCCTCATGGTGTGCCTGTCTGGATCGGCGTCTGCGCCGGGCGGTTGTTCTCCGGTGTGCCGGACTGCAGGTGGTCGCTGCGGCTGGGCATGGCGGCAGCGGGTGCCTGGCCGCTCATGGACTGCACGTAGGCGACGAGCTGCCACACCTGAGCGTCAGGAATCTTGTTGCGCCAGGACGGCATGCCATTGGGACGGCCTTCAACGATCGACTCAAAGATGTTGGGAGGTCGGCTGCCGTAGATCCATTTGTCGTCCATCAGGGCAGGTCCCATTCCACCCCCTCCGTTGGCGTGGCAGCCGGCGCAGTTGTAGAGGGTGAACAGACGTTTCCCTTCGGCCATGCCCCATGCGTTCTGTTGGAATGGACTCAATTCTGGAGGCGCTGGAGGTGGTCCGGCGTGAAGGTCGGTCAAGACAGGCAGTTGAGAGGTGGCACCTGAAAGGCGATCGATAGGACGCGACTCACGCTCGCAGCCGATCGCGGCCAGAGCTAGGAGACACACCGCACCACCGAATGCATGCCGAGTCACGTGCCCTGCTCGCGTGCCGTCAAGCGCGGCACGTGAAAATCGTCGAGTATCCGTTCGATGTCCGCGCGATGACGATCGATGAAGCGATTGAGCTGCTTCAGCCGGACGGTATCGTTCCGACGCACCGCCATCGACAGATCGAATGCGAGCGGGAGGCCCCCATCAACTTCCGTGGAGATCGGCGTGACATCGAGCGGTTCTCGCTGACGGGCGGCAAAGTACCCGGCGAGAGGTCCCCACACGGCCGCTAGATCGATCTCGCCGTCGGCAACCGCGGTGACGATTCGCGAAGGTGGACTGTTCAATCGGTAGTCGCCGTACACGCTGAAGCCCACGAGGTTCTGGACGATGCCGCGTCGGCTGAGGGCATGCGCCGGCGGCGAATTCGCCCCATCGTCGCCAATCACCTGAACGCCGACGCGTAGGCGGCGCAGCAACACGTCATCGAACGAGCGGATGTGGAGTGCACGAGCCCGGCGCGCGACGAAGACGTATGTGGATCGGTAATAGGGGGTTGTCGTCCACGCCGCGTCGGCATCATGTGGCAGGCCGACCACGACGTCACATAAACCCGCATTCAATGTGTTGCGAATGAAGCCGCGTCGCTGGGCCCACCAGGTGTACTCGACGACGGTCCCAAGATCGCCCGCGACTAACTCTGCGATTTTGTTTTCGAAGCCCTCGAGCCTTTGGTTCGAGAACGGCAGATTGTTCGGATCGCTGCAGACACGCAGCGGTTCCGTGGCGGCCATGCGCTGGACGCACCCGCTGATCACGACGACGAACAGAGTCAACAGCAATCTCATGGCAGGCCAAAAATGTAGAGCATCCCGCCCTTGGTCGTCGCTTGCGGCAAGTCCGCGACAGCGTTCACAAACCCGAGTGCGGCCGTCGTGTCACGTGGGTCAAGCTCACCGGACACGATTGCGCCCGACCATCCACCGACACCGGAGAGCACTGCCACGTACTGCTTGCCGTCCGGACCTTGATATGCGATCGGCTGGCTGACGATTCCCGAGCCGGTTCGGAACTGCCACAGCACCTCGCCCGTCTTGGCATCGACGGCTTTGAACCACCCATCCAGCGTGCCGTAGAAGGCGACATCGCCACCGGTGACGACCACTCCACTCCAAACCGGAAAGTCTTCGCGAATGGACCAGGCCTTCTGCCGCGCGATCGGATCCCACGCGATGAACTCGCCGCGATTGCCGCCAGGACCGGCGTACATGCGAACGTTGGCACCGACATACGGCGTTCCGGCGATGTAGTTGGCTTCTGAGCTTTCGAAGTCCATGCACAGGTTGTTCGCAGGGATGTACAGGTAGCCGGTGCGCGGTGAATAGGCCGATGGCGACCAATCCTTTCCACCAGGTGAGGCTGGACAGATCTCGCGTACGACCTTGCCGATGACAGGCTTCTTGGCCTCGTTGACGATCGGGCGGCCCTTTTTCAGATCGATACCGTTGGTCGATGTGATATGCACAAATGCATCGGCGGACAGCGCCTCGCCGGTGAGGCGATCGAGCACGTAGATGTACCCGTCGCGGTCGGGACGCAGGATGACCTTGCGTGTCGTTCCTGCCATTGGGAGATCGACGAGCACGGACTCATTCACGTCGTCGTAGTCAAAGAGATCGTGTGGGGAGGTGTGATAGAACCAAAGCGCCTCGCCGCTGTCGGCATCGCGCGCGAAGAGCCCTGCGGTCCACTTGTTGTCGCCGGGGCGCTGGTCCTCGTTCCACGGGCCGGGATTGCTCGTCCCGTAGTAGATGGCGTTCAGGGTGGGGTCGTACGATATCCAACCCCACACGGTGCCGCCACCCTGTTTCCAGGCTTCGCCGGGCCATGTGTGGATACCGAGATCGGTTCCCCGACTATGCTCGTAGAACGGCTTGAAGCGCGGGCCAATCAGGACGTCCTTGTCCGGACCGGTGTGATAGGCACGCCACGCAATCTTGCCCGAATCGGTGAACAGCGCCGTCAGCCATCCGCGCACCCCCAACTCGCCGCCGCTGTTGCCGACGAGGACTTTGTCCTTGACGACGAGCGGCGCCATCGTGATCGTCTCGCCCTTGTTGATGTCGCCGAGCGTCGTGGTCCATCGGGGTTGACCTGTCTCGGCGTCGACGGCGATCGTCCTGTTGTCGAGCGTGTTGTAGAAGATCGTGCCGGCGGCGTACGAGGCGCCGCGATTCACGACGTCGCAGCACGCCACTCCCTGCGCTGCGGCCAGAGGCTTCGGTTCGTACTTCCATTTCACCGGTGCTCCGGGTTTCGTCAGATCCAGCGCGTACAACACGTTCGGGAACGGCGTCACGATGTACATCGTGTTGTTGACAACGAGGGGAGCTGCCTCGTGGCCGCGCACGAATCCCGTCGAGAAGGTGGCGGTGACGCCGAGCTGTTTTACTGAGTCGCGGTTGATTTGATCCAGCCCGCTGAAGCGGGTACTTGCGTAGTCCTTGGCGGGCATCACCCAGTTTCCATCTTCACCGGTCGACGGCTGTGTTTCCAGCCGGGGCGTTAAGGATGATTCCTGGTTGATGTGCTTGCGACCGACGGTGTGCTCCTCTTGTTGACATGCGACCAGGACAACAGCCAGGCCGAGAAGGAAGATAGTACGCACGGCTCTGCCGCAAAAGGGCGCGTGCATGAACGATGCCTGCGCACGGATCGTTGTCATCGCCATTGAAGGCGACGCTGCCGTTGGATGATCGGAATCACCCGCCTCCCGAACAACGCGAAACGCTGCGCCTATTTTGTAAGTGTGGCTTGGCAGAGTTGCGGGATTTGCGGCACCAAGCGTCTTCCTCCAAGTAATCGTTTGCTGTACATAACATCACCAACGGGCGTTCAGACAGCATCAGCTGCCAGTTCGAGTACGTTGCCGGCTAATCGGAGAGTCTCTGCTGTGAGCAACTGAGTGGCGTCGTGATGCACCGATAGCGGTTTTCTGCCTCTTGCTTACAGCGATTACGGGGAGAAGATTTCGCCGGCACTGCGCTGGATGGTGTGCCGGAGACCGCCAAGCCCCTCGCGCTCATCATGGAGGATCCCGACGCGGAGGAGCCGAATCCGTTCGTTCACTGGATGCTGTACAACCTGCCCTCGACCGTGACGTCGTTGCCACGAACGGGTCCGCCTCACCACTATCACTTTCAGATCTTCGCCGTGACCGAGATGCTGTCCCTGTTGCCGTCGGCGTCACGCGAAGCGCTCCTCGCTGCGCTCAATGGACGCGCCGTCGCGACAGGCGATCTAACCGTCACATTTCAAGCGCCCGTGAATGCACGGTGA
>Ga0070688_100001302_pt1 | contig 12439 bp, 14 predicted proteins | sample KBSS13HmetaG_FD_64679 | JGI IMG/M metagenome (GOLD analysis project Ga0070688, IMG submission 64679) | Switchgrass rhizosphere microbial communities from Kellogg Biological Station, Michigan, USA - KBS S1-3H metaG | ecosystem: Host-associated > Plants > Roots > Rhizosphere ...
GCAGCGGCGCGCGCGTCTCGCCCGCGAGCACGCACGCCACCGTGGCCACGTCCACCACGTTGTCGAGCGAGCAGCCGCGCGAGAGGTCGTTCGCCTGGCGCGCGAGCCCCTGCAGGATGGGGCCGAGCGCCGTGGCGCCCGCCAGGCGCTCGACGAGCTTGTAGCCGATGTTGCCGCTGTCGAGGTCGGGGAAGACGAGCACGTTCGCGTGCCCGGCCACGACCGAGTCGGGCGCCTTGCGCTGGCCCACGTCGGGCACGAGCGCCGCGTCCGCCTGGAGCTCGCCGTCGATGTGCAGGTCGGGCCGCTGCTTGCGCGCCAGCGCCACCGCGTCGCGCACCTTGGTGACGCGCGCGTGCTCGGCGCTGCCGCGGGTCGAGAACGACAGGAAGGCGACGTGCGGCACCTCCTGCGTCAGGAGCCGGTGACGGTCCGCGGCCAGGCAGCCCAGCTCGGCGAGCTGCTCGGCGGTCGGGTCCGGGAGCACGCCGCAGTCGGTGAACGTCAGCACGCGCTCGGGCTTCGAGCCCGCGCTCGGCAGTATCATCAGGAAGAAACTGCTGACGCTCTTCACGCCCGGCGCGAGCCCGATCAGCCACAGCGCTGCGCGCAGCACGTCGGCCGTGGTGCGCACCGCGCCGGCCACGTACGTGTCCGCCTCGCCCTCGCGCACGAGCAGCGCTGCCTGGAAGACGGGATCCGCCGCGTAGCGCGCGACGTCGCTCTCGCCGAGGCGGCTGCCCCTCGCGGCGGTGAGCGCCGCGCGCGTGCGGCCGACGAGCGCGGGGTCGCGCGCGTCCACCACTTCCACGGCGCCGGGCGTGACGTCGGCCCGGCGTGCCGTGGCGCGGGCCTCGTCGGGCACGCCCACGATCCCCACCTTCGCCAGGCCCTCGCGCGCGAGCTTCGCCGCCGCCCCGACGACGCGGGGATCTCCCGCCTCCGCGAGCAGCAGCCGCCGCGGCGTCGCCGAGGCGATCTTCCGTATGCGATCGAGCGCCCGGCTCAACGCGACCTCACCTTCGCTTGCGCCCCGCCCCGTGCCGCGGGGCGGAGTCGCTCGCGCAGCCGGCGCTCGACGAGCGGCGGCACCAGCCCGGTCACGCGCCCGCCGTGGCGCACGACCTCCTTCACCAGCGTGGAGTTCAGGTACGTGAACTCCTGGCTCGGCATCAGGAACGCGATCTCCACGCCCGGGGCCAGGCGCCGGTTCATGAGCGCCATCTGGAACTCGAACTCGAAATCGCTCACCGCGCGCAAGCCGCGGATGATCGCCTGCGCGCCGATCCGGCGCGCACAGTCGACGAGCAGCCCCGTGAAATGGATCACCGAGGCGCCCTTGAGCCCCTGGATCGACGCCTCGATCATCTCCACGCGCTCCTCGGGCGTGAACAGCGCCGTCTTGGCCGAGTTGTGCGCGACCGCGATGACGACGCGATCGAAGATCGCCGCCGCGCGACGCGCGAGGTCGAGGTGGCCGTTCGTGAACGGGTCGAAGCTGCCGGGAAAGAGCGCGACGCGCGGCCTGCTCATGAGCCCTCCGGTGGTCCACCGTCGGCGGGGCGCGGCGGGACCGCCGCGTCGCCGACCCGGTACACGTGCACCACGGTTTCGCCGTAGCGCCGGTCGCGCTCGCGCGCGAGCACGCCGGCCGCCGCGGGCACCTCGTCCTTCGAGTGCGTCTCCAGCACCACGCGCGCCCCGGTCTTCAACACGCCGGGCCGCGAGAGCCACGCCAGCAGCGCGCGCGCGTCCTCTCCGCCGTAGGGCGGGTCGGCGAACACCACGTCGGCGCCGGCGAGCGCGCCTTCGAGGCGCGAGAGCCCGCCCGGCAGCCGGAGGGGCCAGAGCCGCACGCGCGGCAGCAACCCCAGCTCCTCCAGGTTCCGGTGCGCCGCGTCGCGGGCGTGGCGGTCGGCGTCGACCAGGTCGGCCCATGCGGCGCCCCGGGACAGCGCCTCGATCGCCAGCGCGCCGCTCCCGGAGTAGAGGTCCACGACCCGCGCGCCGTCGAGCGGTCCGAGCGCCATGAACAGCGCCTCGCGCACGCGATCCGACGTTGGCCGCGTACGCGAGCCGTGGGGCGCGTGGAGCCGTCTGCCCCCGAGTTCACCCGCGATCACGCGCATCGTCCGAGGAAAATGGCGGAGCGAGCGAGCCGGTGTCAAAGAAGGGCCGCGGGCGTCTCAAGAGCGCGGTCAGGGAAGCTCGACGGTCTCCGTGCCCGCAGGTGCCGTGATGCGGAACGCCGCCGCTCCGCGCGCCGGCGTGAACTTCCAGCCCGAAAGTCTGTAGACGAGGTGCCCGCCGGCGCCGTCGTCCAGTTCGAGCCGCTCGGGGAGCCCGCCCGCGCCGAGGCTCACGTCGGCACTGTCCGCGTCCGACGTGGGCGTCGCCACCACCAGCAGACGGTAGCGCCGGTCGCCGAGCTTCCGTTCGCTGGCGCCCGTGGCCCCGGCGAGGAGCCGCCACCAGCGCATCGCGCCCACCGAGTGCCGTGGCTTCAGGATCACGAGCTGGTGGACGGACGGCTGAAACCACTCGCCGCCATCCTCACGCAGCGTGATCCGCTCGCCGGTGCCGGCGACGTCCAGGCGCGCGCGATCGGGCGGCTCCACGGCCAGCGCGCCGCGCATGCGCTGCGGCGACCCGCCGGTACCCGCCACGTCCCACGCCAGCGTCACCTCGGCCCGGCCCGTGCGCTTCAAGCCCGCCGCGAGCGCGCGCGTCGCCTCGAGCGAGTTCGCGGCACCGGCGCCCGCGGGCGGGGTCGCGGTGGCTCCCGCACCTGCCGCCGCCCCGCGAGCGTTCGTGCCCGCGCACGTCACCACCAGCGCGAGCGCCGCCGCGAGGGCCCTGCGACTCAACGTGCGCCCCGCACCTTCGCGATCACGCGCTTCAAGTCCTCGAGCTCCATGGGCGTCACTTCCTGAGGTATCGAGACCGCGAACCACGACGGGCGCGAGGCCTTGGCGTGGTGCGTGCCCTCCATGTCCACGCGCACGTGCACCCAGCCGTCGCCGTCCGAGAGCTCGATCCGCTGCGGCCAGGAGCCGAGCCCGGCGCCGCGCCACTGCGGGTAGAGCACCTGGAGCGAGCGCTCGCCGTGCTTCAGCCGGACTTGGCGCGGGCGGCCGATGCGGTCCACCCACAGCGTCCACGCATCGTCCTGCTCTCGCCAGTCGAGCCTCACGCCGGCGCTGTCGGTGGTGGCCGCGCGCCACGCCTCGCTCGGCGCCACCCACGACGCCGCGAGTGCGCGGCCGAAGAACTGCGCCGGCTCGGGCACGCCCAACGAGTCCGAGAGGTCGGGGACGCGGACGCCCAGCCGTTCGCTCGGGAGCCACGCCAGCAGGGTGTCGCCGGTGACGGCCGCATCGAGGAGCAGGCCCAGGATCGAGCGCGCCTGGAGCCGCGCGCGGTCCGGGCTCGCGAGCTTGGTCTGCACGTCCACGGCCGGCAGCCTGCCCGTGGCGCGGCCGGAGAGCCGCACCACCATGCGCGACTCGAGCGCCACCAGCGAGCGGTCGCGCTTCTCGGCGCCGCGGCGGGCCGTCGCCTCCAGCCCTTCGAGATCGCCGGGCGCGGGCAGTCGCGTGCACGAGCTGACGATCGCGCCGGCGAGGAGCGCCAGCGCCAGCGCGCGGTGGCGCGAGCGGGTCGATCTAGTGGCGCTCATGTGCCCGCCACCGCAGCGATCACTGCGTCGGCCACCTGCTCGGGGCTCCGGCCCTCGGTCGCCACGCGCACGTGCGCGGCCTCGGCGTAGAGCGGCGCACGCTCCTCGAGGAGCTGCGCCAGCCGTTCGCGCACCGGGCCGCCGGCAAGCAGCGGGCGCGCCTTCACTCCGGCACCGACCCCTGAGCCGTCCCCGGCGGCTAGCCGGGCGGCGGCCGTCTCGGGCGTGGTCTCGAGCCAGACGACGCGGCAGCGCTCGCGCAGCAGCTTTCGGCGCTCGGGGTCCAGCACCACGCCCCCGCCGCACGCCACCACCTGGACGCCGGAACGGATCGCCTCGGCCAGGAGCTCGCTCTCGCGCCGGCGGAACCAGGCCTCACCCGCGCGCTCGAACAGCTCGGCCACACTGGAGCCCTCCACGGCCTCGATCATACCGTCCAGGTCGGCGATCGACACGCCCAAGCGCTCGCCCAGGACGCGCGCGACCGCACTCTTTCCCGCTCCCATGAGGCCGATCAGCGCGATCGGGCGCGGGCTATCTTTCTTGGACATACGTAGAGCCTAGCGTATCCGGGGCGAGGCGGTGCCCGGTGCGGGGCCGGGCCGCGCGCCCGGATACAGCGGCGCCGCCGGGCGGGAGCTCCGGCGGCGCCAGTCGTGCGGAAGTGGCTACGGAAGCGTCTACTTCTTCTCCTCGGGCTTCGGCGCCGCGTCGTTGGCGGCGACGTCGGACACGAGCTTCGGCGTCACGAAGATGATGAGCTCGCGGTTCTGCTTGCTCGTCGACTTGGAGCTGAACAGGAGCCCGACCAGCGGGATGTCCTTCAGGATCGGGACACCGGCGTGCACCAGCGTCTCGTTGGTGCGGATCAGGCCGCCGATGACCGCGGTCTGGCCGTCGTCGACCATCACGCGCGTGTCGGCCTCGCTGGTGTTGATGATGAGGCCGCCTTGCACCGTGGCGCCGGACGCGAGGTCGGAGACCTCGGGGTGCAGGTCCATGATGATCTTCTTCTCCGACGTCAGGTGCGGCGTGACCTTGAGCTGGATGCCCACGGTCTGCAGCTGCGACACCGGATTGCCGGCGACGTCCTGCACGATCAACGGGATCTTCTGCCCGACCACGATCTTCGCTTCGCGGTTGTCGACCGTGGTGATGCGCGGGTTGGAGATGATGTTCGCCTTGTTCATCGAGGCGAGCACCTGCAGCTGCGCTTCCAGGTCGCCCCACTTCTGGAACAGGCCCACGGTGATGCGGCCGGCCGGGCTGGCGATGCCGGTGTTCACGCCCGAGCCCAGCTGCTCGTTCCCGGTGGTGCTGGTCGCGGGCTTCAGGTACACGGGGATGTTCTGGTTGTCCTTCACGAACTGCGAGTTCTGGAAGCCGTGGTTCCACACCACGCCGATCGACTGGATGGCGGTGGCGTCCACGTCGACCAGCTTCGCCGTGATCTCGATCTGCGGCGTCTGCGAGTCGAGCTGGAGCGCCATCTGCGACACCGCGTCCAGGTTCGTCGGCAGGTCGGTGATGATGAGCGAGTTCGTGCGCTTCTCGACCTGCACCGAGCCGCGCTTCGACAGCGAGCTGGCGAGCGGGCCGGTGAGCTCGGAGGCATTCGCGTAGTTGAGCTTGACGATGCGCGTCTCGAGCGGAACCAGCTCGAGCGTGCGGGCGTTCGCGGTCTCACGCTCGACCTTCTCGGCGTTGAGCTTGGACGCGTCGTCAACGCGGATGACCGAGCCGTCCTCGACGTAGTCGAGGCCGTTCGCACGCAGGACCGCCTTCAGGGCGTCCTGCCATGCCACGTTCTTGAGCTGGATGCGAACCGTGCCACGCGCGTTGTTGCCGAGCACGATGTTGCGGCCGCTGAACTCCGAGATGGCCCGCAGCACCGTGCGCAGGTCGGCTCCGTCCACGTCCAGGCTGAAGCTGCCCGTGGCCGTGCGGACGAGGCCCACATCGTGAGTGGCCGAGTTCTGGGCTGCGGCCGGAGCCGCCAGGGCGGCCGCCAGCAGCACCGCCCCGAGGATGCCGATCCCGGCATTCTTAGTGAGCATTCGGGTCTCCCTTCCGCACGAACGGAATCACCACCGTCTGACTCTGACCATCCGCGGTGATGTTCACCACCACGGCATCTCTTCGAAGTGACTCAACAAAACCGTTCTGGAGCTTGTCGCCCTTGCGGAGCACGTAGCTGTTGCCGCGCGCGTCCTCGACCATGGCGAACTGGTCGGTGGGGCCCCAGACGATGCCCACGATCCTCATGCCGCCCGGATCCGGCGGGAGCTGCTTGCCCGTCTCGGGATCGCTCTCCGGCACGTACTCGCCGGTGAGCAGCGACTGGAACGGATCGCGACGGCCGAGCGCGTTGTACTGGTAGGTGACGTGCTCGTCGATACGGCCCGCCGAGGAGCTCGCACCCACGGGCTCGGGCGTCACCGCCGTGACCACGGCGGCACCGGAACCGGCGGTCGACGCGGCGCGCGTGCCGGGACGGCGCGTGGCCGCCTGTGGCTCTTGAGCGGGAGCGTCGAGGTCGACGTTGCCGGCCATGCTGCCCGCGGTCAGCTTCGCGGCAGGCGAGTTCGGAGCGACGTGGGTGCTGTTCTCGAACGCGTCCTGCGTCTTCGACAGCACCGAGTCCTCGTTGGCGGAACCCGGAAGATGGAGGAAGCCCATGCGCACGGCGCCGAAGCCCACCGCCGCGAGCGCGAGGACCACCACGCCCACGATGCGCAGCACGCCGCCGCTCTTCTGGCCGCCACCCTGGTCGTCAGCTCTTGCGGCCATTCTTGTCCCCCTTCTTCTGGTCGCCCGCCGCCGGCGTGGCGCCGGCCTTCGTCGGATCGCCTGTGCTCGCGGTCGCATTGGGCGCCGGAGCCGTGTTCAGGCTGTACGCCGAGGCCGTGAACTCCGCCACGGTGCTGCCCGTGCCGTCGTTCTTCTGGTTCGTGGTCAGCTTGAGATTGGAAACGGTCACGATGCGGCGCATGTTCGCCAGCTCGGCGAGGAACGAGCCCACCGCGTGGTAGTCGCCGGCCACCGACACCGCGATCGGCATCTCGGTGTGGAAATCGGACGGCTGCACGGCGCCGGGGCGGAACATCGTGAACGTGACGCCGGTCTGCTGGCCTGCGAGCGTGATCTTCCGCAGCAGCGTGGGCAGCTGGCGCTCCGTGGGCAGCAGCTCGGACGCCATCTCCCAGCGCTGGTGGAGCTGCTCGTACTCGGCCTCGAAGCGCGGCAGGTCCGCCACCGACGCGCGGGCGCGCGCCAGCTCGGCCGACTTCTGCTCGTACTGCGACTTGAGGTCCGCGATCTTCTCGCTGCCGCTGGGGAACGTCCACGACACGAGATGGGTGCTGAAGTAGATACCGAGCGCGCCGCCGGCAAGGAGCATCGCCAGCAGGAGCTTCTGCACGCCCGGGCTCTTGATGTCGAACGTGGCCATGGTGCGGATCTCCTAGTTCGCGCTCTTGTCGGGGTTGACCGTGCAGCTGACCTGGAACTTCACGACGCTCTTGTCGGTCACCTGCCCGCGCTCGGCCACCGCCAGCTCGACGTTCGAGAACATCTGCGAGCGCTCGATCCGCGACATGAAATCCGACACGACCAGGTTCGAATAAGTGACCCCCTCCAGCTGAAGGTGGTTGCCCGCATCCTGCGAGACCCCGGTCAGCCAGAGGTGGTCTGGAACGCACCGAGCCAGCTCATCCATGAGCCGAACGCTCTGGGTACGCCCCTTTTCCAATTTGGAGATGATGCCCATGCGCAGATCCAGCTCCGCACGCTCCTGCGCCAGCTGGTTGACGCGCGCGATCTGCGGCGCGAGCGCCCGGGACTCCGCATCGACCTGCTGGATCGACTTCTCCAGCCCGGCCTGACGGGTGCGCTGCGACATCGCGGAACCGGCGATGACGAGTGCGGCGGCGCCGACGACGATCGCCGGCAGCACCATGTCGCCGACCTTGAGATCGACCGGCGCAGACGCCGACTTGCGCTTGGCCTTCTCCTCGCGCGGCAGGAGATTGACGCGGATCATTTCTTGTCTCCCTGGCGGCGCAACGAGAGACCGATGCCGACAGTGAGAAGGGGCGCCACCTTCATCACGTCCTGGCCCGCGAACAGGCCTGGGTCGTACTGGATGCGCGCCAGCGGATTCACCACCTCCGCGGGCACGTGGAAGCGACGGTTGAGGAAGTCGGTCACGCCGGGCGTGAGCGCGCTGCCGCCGCAGACGAGGATGCGGCTGATCGAGCCCGCTTCCCCCGCGGTGCGCAGGTAGGCCTGCGCGCGATCCAGCGCGGTGGCGATGCCCTCGCACGACTGCTCGATCACCGGCGTCACCTCGAGCCCCGGGCCCGACTCGCCGCGCACCGCGGCGGCGGCCTCCGCCTGGCTCAGGTTGAACTTGCGCTGCACCGCCTCGGTGAACGAGCTGCCGCCGACCTGGAGGTCCTTCGTGAAGTACGGCACGCCGGCCTGGACGATGTTGATGTTCGTCATCTCGGAGCCGACGTTGAGGATCGCCACCACCTCTTCCGGCGCCATGTCGTAGTTCGCCTCGATCGCGTTCTGCGCCGCGAACGAGTCGACGTCGACGATGATCGGCGTCAGGCCCGCTTCGCGGATCAGGTCGCTGAACGAGACCACCATGTCCTTCTTCGCCGCCACGAGCAGCACCTGCATCTGCTGCGGATCGTTCGGCGCGTTGCCGAGGATCTCGAAGTCGAGCGACACGTCGTTGATGTCGTAGGGAACGTGCTGCTCGGCCTCCCAGTAGATCGCCTGTTGCGCGTCCTCGGGCGAGAGCTTGTTCATCGTGATCTTCTTCACGATCACGGCGCGGCCGCTCACCGCAGCGACGACGTTGCGGTTGCGGATGCCGCGCGACTCGAGCAGGTTCGAGATCGCGTCCGTCACCAGCTGACGGTCCATGATCTCGCCGTCGACGATCGCCTCGGCGAGCGGCTGCGAGATGCCCCAGTTCACGAGGCGGTGCTGCTTGTTCGCCTGCGCCTCGAGCTCCACCACCTTGACGCTGTGGCTGCCGATGTCCAGGCCCACGAGCGACTGCTTCTTACCGAAGAACATGGAGGACTCCGTGAGGTGGTGCTGGTCCGGATCCGTTCGCGCGACGCGCCGCGCGGCGGGCTCGCGGATCAAGTACGTGGGAAGCGAACCCGGTATGCACCGGGCGTGCCTCACCTGACGCCGTGGTCATCGGACGTCGTGCGGAATTACTGAAGCGGGTTTTTCGCCCGCAGGAGACCGCGCCGGAGCCCCGGAACGGGTGGGTTCGCTCAGCGGATGATGACCGCGGGAGTGCCCAGGCGCCGAACCGCCAAGTCCTGACGCCCCGTGGCGATAGCCCGCTCGATCCGCTCGAGCTCCTGGCTCGCGATGTCGCGCAAATAGCGATTGGGGGAACTCGCCCGCACCTGCGCCCACAATTGATAAGCCGTGAGCAGGTCACCGGAATTCTGCCGCGCCGATGCCGCGAAGCGCGCGGCGGCGGGCGGGCTCCCGGGCAGCCGCGAAGCCATTTCGAAGTACTCGGCCGCCTTCGCCAGGTCGCGCGCGCCCGGGCGCACGAAGTAGAGGAAGCCGAGCTCGAACGCGAGCCTGCCGCTGCGCGGGCGCCGCTCGAGCGCGTCGAGCATGAGTTGTTCGGCTGCGGCGAAGTCGCGGCCCTCCTGCGCCAGCGCGAACGCGCCGAAGATGCACGGGCTCTCGAACGACGGCGACAGCGCGGAGAGGATCTCGAACACGTGACGCATCTGCGTGAAGCGCAGATCGGTCATGCGATGCTCGCCGTAGTACTGCACCGCGCGCAGCCAGGCGAGGTCGGCCGCGGACTCGGAGTGGCCGAGCGTGGCGGGGATCAGCGCCTGGCCCGAGGGGTAATACGCCAGCTCCTCGAACGGCGCCGGCGCCGGCAGCGTCGCCGCGGCATGCGCCGCGAGCCCGCACGCGCCCGCGCCGAACAGGATCGCCGCCGCCCACGCCGTCACCATGCGCCGGCGGATCGCGTCGCGGATCGGGGACGCCGCCGGCACCGCGCGCGCGATCACTTGAAGTCCCGCGATTCGAACGCCGCCGAGGCGAGCGACAGTACGCAGCCGCAGTAGAGCAGTGCGTACACGCTCGCGATCGCGAGGTGGGTCCACGACGTGAGCTCGCCCGACGCGGCCAGCGTGCGCATGTTGAAGAGCGGAAGATTCGGCAGCACGTTCGCCGTGCCCTCGAGCAGCATCCGGAGCGAGCCGGGACAGCGCGCGGCCAGGAGCCGGAGATCCGCGCACCACTGGCCGCCGAGGAAGAAGCCGAGCGTGTAGAGCGCGGAGAGCAGGGGCGTCGACAGCGCCGAGAACATGACCGCGAGCGAGTTGATCACCGCCAGCTCGAGGGTGGCGAGGAACACCGCCTCCGCGATCGAGCCGGCGTACGCAGCATGGCCGAGCAGCACGAGCATGAGCCACAGCGCAACGCCGAGGATCCCCGCCACCGTGGCGAGCGCCACCGTGAGACCGAGCCACTTGCCGATCAGGTAGAACGGGCGCGGCAGCGGGCGCGACAGCAGGTTGAAGATCGTCTTGCGGTCGATCTCCTTGGACACGAGCGCGGTGCCCACCGTGAGCACGACGAGCAGCCCGAGCCACGAGATCGAGGACAGGCCGAGATCCACGGTGAGCCGCAGGCCCTCACCCATCGCCAGCGGGCTCGCGAGCCGCGTCCCCAGCAGCAGCACGAGGCCGCCGATGACGAGCGCCATGAGCACGCGGTCGCGAACCACCTCGCGGAACGTGTTCCGCGCCACCAGCAGCGCGATCATGCCGGCCTCCGCACGCCCTGCGCGTGGAACGCGCTCTTCTCCGCCGCCGCCATGAACAGCTGCTCGAGCGACGGCCGCACCGGCGTCACCGCGTGCACCGCGATACGCTCGGAGAGCAGCCAGGCGAGCAACTCTTGAAGTCGCTCGGGCTCGCGCAGGCGCAGGCCGGTGAAGCCGCCGGTGTCGGAGCGCTCGACCACGGGGGCGAGCTTGACCGGGATCTCGAACACGCGCCCGCCCTCCACGTGCACCTCCACCACCGGCGAGCTGCCCTCGACCAGGTCGCCCACGTTCGCGACGCGCTCGAGACGGCCCTCGAGCAGGATCGCCACTCGATCACAAAGCGCTTCGACATCGGGAAGGATGTGCGAGGAGAACAGCACGGTGGTGCCGCGCTCGCGCTGCTCGAGGATCAGGTCGCGCACGTCGCGGCGGCCGAATGGATCGAGCCCGCTCATCGGCTCGTCGAGGATCAGTAGCTCCGGGCCGTGCACCATCGCCGCGGCGAGCCCGAGCCGCTGGAGCATGCCCTTCGAGTACTTGCGCAGCACCATCCGCTCGCGCTCGCCGAGGCCGACCTTGGCAAGCCACGCGCGCGCTGCGCGCGTGGCGTCGCGGCCCGCCATTCCCGACAGGCGCGCCACGAACTCCAGGTACTCGACGCCGGTGAGCGAATCGTAGAAGTACGGCTGCTCGGGGAGGAAGCCGATGCGCGCCCGGCTGGAGACGCGCTCGATCGGCTCGCCGAGGATCATTGCCGTCCCGGACGTGGGCTTGAGGAGCCCGGTGAGGATCTTGAGCGTCGTGGTCTTGCCCGCGCCGTTCGGTCCCAGGTAGCCGAACACCTCGCCGCGCCGCACCTCGAGGTCCAGCGGCTCGAGGCCGCGCGTGATCTTCTGCGTCCAGGGGTGGCGGTACTGCTTCGAGAGTCCGCGGATGCTCACAGCGGGGACGTCGCCGGCCATGGCGGCGGCGCCGCTACTCACGTGCGGGTGGCCAGCGTCTGGCCGCTCACCGGCCGGGGTGGCCAGCGGCTGGCGGTCCTGCGCTCGCGACTTCAGGGCATCGGGATCCGGCATCGTCGTCCTGGCAAGGGGTTGCGAACGGCCCCACCCGTGGGCTCATGCGTCAGGCCGGGCGTATTGCAACGCGCGTGCCGGAGGCGCACCCCTCGAGACATCGAGGCGGCCGCCTCCCATCCAGGAAGCAGCCGCCGCGGGCACCTGAAGGCTCAGTGAGCCGGTGCCGTCACTGGCTGCCGGGCGAGAGGACCAGCCTCAGGTCGCTCTTCTGGCCCCTGCCGGCGATCTGGTAGGTCAACGTCAGCGAGTCGCCGTACGCCACCAGGCCAGGCTTGGTGACGCCGGTCGCGAGCGGCGTGGTCCACGACGCCTGGTCGGCCCACGCGTTGCCCGTACCCGCGGAGTTGTCGAAGGGGTTCTTGAACTGGGATCCGTACGAGTCGAGCAGCCCGGCGACGCCGTCCGCGAGCGTGGCGTAGGCGCCGTTGTTCTGGACGTTGTAGTCCTCGGCCGCGAGCTGGAAGGTGTGCATGTTCGCCTTCGTGCTCCCCTCCTTGGCCCGGGCCTGCGCGCTGAGGTAGTTGGGGATCGATATGGAGGCGAGGACGCCGATGATCACGACCACGATCATCAACTCCACCAGCGTGAACCCCCGCTCCCGCCTCGTCGCCGACACCGTTTCCTCGCTTGATCCCGCGGCGGCCTGCGTGTGCACCGCCGGGGCGTGTTGCGGATCCTGCGACGCGGGGGCCCCCGCCCCCGCGCCTGGGATCCACTTCGATCTACTGGCCGCTGGTGAGCTGCAGCGTCAGCGGTGCCGCCTTGCCCTCGCCGCCGATCACGTACGTCAGCGTCGCCGAGTCCGTGTAGGCCACGATGCCAGGCTTGGTCGCCGTCGGGACC
>Ga0070688_100001305_pt1 | contig 12425 bp, 10 predicted proteins | sample KBSS13HmetaG_FD_64679 | JGI IMG/M metagenome (GOLD analysis project Ga0070688, IMG submission 64679) | Switchgrass rhizosphere microbial communities from Kellogg Biological Station, Michigan, USA - KBS S1-3H metaG | ecosystem: Host-associated > Plants > Roots > Rhizosphere ...
TCGCTCAGCCGGCGGCGTTGGGATCGAGCGTGAACTCCACGAGCGCGGTGCCCAGGCCCGGCGACGTCTCGTGCTCGAGCACGCGGCCGCGCAGGTCGCCCAACAGGAAGCCGCGAAGCACTTCCAGGTGGTGCAGCTCTGCCTCGGGCTGCGCCTTCTCGAGCAGCGGCGGCTCGAGTTCGGCGAGCGCATGCCACTGCCCGAGCCTCAACGAGTTCAAGACGCGCTCGTCCAGTTCCCGCGCTTCGTCCAGATCACGTCGCAGGTTGAACGCATGTAAATTGAATGCGAGCGCGCCGCCGACCACGAACGCCACGCGCTCGGGGCGCTTCTCGAGCGTGTGCCGGATCGACTCGCCCCAGGCGCGATGCTCGGCACGTGGCACGTCCGCGAGCGAGATGGGGACCACCGGGAGCTGGCGTCCGCGCACGAGGAAGTGGAGCGGCACCGAGAGCCCCGTATCGGTGCCGCGCCGCGCGCACGCGGCGCGCACGCCGGCGCGCGCGGCGTGCTCCACGAGCGCGCGCGCGAGCGCCGGGTGTCCGGGGCAGTCGTAGCGCGGCTCGACGCCGAAGCCCGGCAGGTCGATCACGCTCCGGTGGGCGCGCCCGTCGTCGGCGTGGAACGGGCCCGCACTCACCCAGCGCGCGCTCAGGGCCACCAGCGCGTCGGGCTTCTCCGAGGCAAGCCGTTCACCCGCGGCCGTGACGGCCTCGATCATCTCGGTGAAGTCGCCCCGCTGCTCGTCGATGAGCATCGTGGGCACGCTGGGCAGGAGCAACGCGCGCGATGTGAGCATGGGGCACGGAAGGTGGCGCAGCGCTCGCGCACGGTCAAACGTGGCGCGCGCGCATCGCCTATGCTCCCGCGCCATGACCGACTGGGATGCGCGTTACGCCGAGGAAGGCTGGGCGTTCGGCACCGAGCCGAACGACTTCCTGCGCGAGCAGGCGCACCTGCTGCCGCCGGGGCGCGTGTTGTGCCTGGCGGAGGGCCAGGGCCGGAACGCGGTGTGGCTGGCGCAGCGGGGCCACGACGTGACCGCGATGGACCAGTCCGCGTTCGGGCTCGAGGGCGCGCGCCGGCTCGCCGCCGAGCGCGGCGTGTCGATCACCACCGTGCGCGCCGACCTCGCCGAGTTCGAGATCGAGCCCGGCGCCTGGGCGGGCATCGTCAGCATCTTCGCGCACGTGACCGGCGACCTTCGCGCGCGAGTGCACGCGAAGGTCGAGAAAGGGCTCGCGCCCGGCGGTGTGTTCCTGCTCGAGGCCTACCGCCCGGAGCAGATCGGCCGCGGCACCGGCGGTCCCGCGGAGGACGAGCGCATGGTGAACCTCGAGCGGTTGCGCCGGGAGCTGCCCACGCTCGAGTTCGTGGTCGCGCGCGAGATCGACCGCGAGGTGCTCGAGGGCCATCGCCACCACGGCATGAGCAGCGTGGTCCAGCTGGTCGCGCGCCGCCGCGGCTGAGCCGCGCGCGGGAGCTGCGAGCGGCCGGGGAGCTGCGAGCGGCCCGCGCGCGGCGCCGCGCCTGAGCCGCGGACGGCCCGGGGAGCTGCGAGCGGGCCGGGGAGCTGCGAGGGGCCCGGGGGGCGGAGAGGGGGGTCGAGTACAGGGGCGCCTGGGAATGCGCGGGAGCCATGGACGGCGGAGCGCATTCCCAGACGAGTGAGGAGCGGCCAGGATGGCCGCGACGAACGTCCCCGAAACGAGATCCCCCCTCGCAGCCCCCCGGGCCCCTCGCAGCTCCCCGGGCCGACGCCCGCGCACGGCGCGCTCAGCTCAGTGATGCCGGATCCGGAACTCCGCGGCCGCGCGTTCCGCGGCGCGCTCGTTGCCCGCGCCCACGGCGACGCCCTTCTCCTGCGCCACCGCCAGCAGCTCGGAAGGGAGCGGGAACATGATGCGCTCCTCGACCAGCGTGAACGGCTCCACGGCGTAGGGCCCCAGCGCGCACACGCGGTCGACGCACGCCTGCACCACCGCTTCCGGCGTGGACGCTCCCGCCGTGAGCCCGACGTCGCCGTCCAGCCAGCCGGGCTCGATCTCCTCCGGGCCCTCGATCAGGTACGCCTTCGCCCCCAGCGCCGCCGCGACCTCGACCAGCCGGTTCGCGTTGCTGCTCGTGGGTGCGCCCACCACGAGCACGGTGCGGCACGCCGGCGCCATGTGCTTGACCGCGTTCTGCCGGTTCTGCGTCGCATAGCAGATGTCGTCCTTCGCAGGCTCCTTCACGTTCGGGAACCGGCGCTTCAACGCGCCGACGATCGCCGCGCAGTCGTCGAGCGACAGCGTCGTCTGCGTGATGTAGGCGACCCGGTCCGGATCGGGCAGCTCGAGCTGCTCCACCTCGGCCACGGATTCGCACACCACGATCGCGTCGGGGGCCTCGCCGAACGTCCCGATCACCTCCACGTGCTGGCGGTGACCCACGAGCACGATCGAGTAGCCCTGCTTCGCATACTTCAACGCTTCCAGGTGCACCTTGGTGACGAGAGGGCAGGTGGCGTCGAGCGCGCGCAGACCCCGCTCGCGCGCCTCGGTGCGCACCGCGGGCGACACGCCGTGCGCCGAGAAGATGACCACGGCCCCGTGCGGCACGTCGGCGAGGTCGTCGGTGAACACCGCGCCCTTCCGCCGCAGGTCCTCGACCACGTGCCGGTTGTGGACGATCTCGTGCCGCACGTAGATCGGCGCGCCGTACACCTGGAGCGCCATGTCCACGATGTCGATGGCGCGGTCCACGCCGGCGCAGAAACCGCGCGGGGCGGCGAGCCAGAGCTTGCGGGTGGGAGCGTTCATGCGGTTCGACCGCACGCTAGCGCACGCGCGACCCCGAAACCAGTCACCGGGCGCCCACGTTCGACGTGTCGGCACGCGCGTAGCGCACGCTGTCGGCGGCCAGCCGTGCGCGCAACGTGTCGGAGCGAGCGGCCGCCCGCAGCGCGGCGATGCTCTCCTCGGCGCGCGCGCGGTCGGCGGGCTGCTTGTAGCGCGTCCACGCGTCGCGGTACGAGCCCAGCGCCGCCACCGTGTCGCCGGCCGCGAGCTGTACTTCGCCCAGCAGCCAGCGCGGTTCGCCGGCGCGCGGTGCGTCGCGGACGCCGTTGCGCGCGATCTCCATCGCGATGTCGGTGCGGCCCTGGCGCACGTAGTGGCGCGCGGCGCCCTCGCGCACCTCGTCGTCGGGCGCCACGGCGAGCCAGCGCTTCCACACCGCGCCCGCATCCGCCTCGCGGCCCAGCACCACCAGCTCGCGGATCTGCCCGCGGTAGGCGTCGAGGTACGTGGAGTCACGTTGCGCGGCGTCGCGGTAGCGCGCGAGCGCCGCCTCGTGATCGCCCGAGCGGCCCTCGAGATTCGCCAGGTTGATGATCGTGGGCAGCTCGTCCGGGTCGATCGCGAGCGCGCGGCGGTAGGCGTCGCGCGCACCGCGCGTGTCGCCGCGGTCGGCGTGGATCACGCCGAGGTCGCGCCAAGCTGCCGCATTGTTGGCATCGAGTGCGATCGAGCCGCGGAGCGCGCGCTCGGCATCGTCGAGCCGGCCGACGCGTGCGTACGCGAAACCGAGTGCCCGCCAGGCCTTGGCGTCGGTCCGGTCGCGGCGCGTCAGCTCCTCGAGCATGCGCACCGGGCGCGTGGTGTCACCCAGCTCGGCGAGCATGAGCGCGTACTCGCGCGCGGCGTCACGACTGTCGGGATCGCGGTGCAGCTCCTCGCGATAGGCGCGCGCGGCCGGATCGAACTGGCGCTTCCACGCGAACAGCTCGCCGATCCGGAAACTGGGGCCCTTGAGCGTCGGGTCGGTGCGCGCGGCCTCGGTGTAGGAGATGATCGCGGCGGCGTAGGCCCCCTGGCGCTCGAGCGCGATCCCGCGCGCGTACGCCTGGCGCGCCCGGCGCCGGGCCGAGGCGACCGCGGTGTCCTCCGGGGCGAGCGGCGGCGTCTTCGGCGGCACGATGAGCGGCCCCGCCGGCGACTCGGGGAGCGCGCTGTCGGGCCGCGCCGCCTGCTTCGCAGGCTTCGCGGGCTTGGCCGGGGCCTTCTGGGCGTGCCCCGCCGCGCCGGGAAGCAACAGGGCGACGAGCAGTGCGAAGCGCGCGACCAGGGTTCGGTGGGACATGGACCCGTCGACATTAGCATGGGCCAGCCCGAGCGGGTCCGCGGGCGTGCCAAGTGCGCACGGGCAACGAACGAACGCGCCGGGCGGCGCCCGGTGGTACTTGCGCGTCGGCGCCGTGTGCGGGTTTCCACCCAGCGGTGCGAGCGAGCGCACGCACGGGGGTGGCGGTTCGCACGGATCGCGCGCGCCGAAGCGGCCGGATCGTGCCCGGAGCATCGAGCGGGCGCGAAAGCCGCCGATAACCGGTGTATGGCACTGCACGCCCTCTTCGGTTCAGACGCTCGCTGGGCACGCGCGCAGCGCTTCGCGGCGCTGCTCACACTGCTGCTGTTCGTGTTCGGCGCGTTCGTTCCCGGCGACGCGATCGCGCGCGCCGCGAAGGCGCGCGCGGCGAAGGCGAAGCGCGAGAGCGGCTGGTGCTCCTACTACGGTCGCGAGTTCTACTACCGCCGCACCGCCAGCGGCGAACGTTTGGACCCACACGAACTCACCGCGGCGCACCGGACGCTGCCGTTCGGCACGCGAGTGCGCGTCACGAACCTCGAGAACGGCCGGCGTATCGTCGTGCGCATCAACGACCGCGGCCCGTTCAAGAAGGGGCGCGTCCTCGACGTCACGCCCGCCGCGGCGCGCAGGCTGGGATTCGCGCAGGCGGGGCTCGCGCACGTGCGGCTCGACGTGCTCGGCAAGCTGCCGCAGGGCTACGCCACGCTGATGGACGCGCCGGCGCCGCCCAAGCACCGCTCCCGGCTGCTCACTCGCGGCTGACCTCCGCCGCGCCGAGCACCACGGGTGGCGCCGGGGTGGCGTGGACGAGCATCCAGCCGCCGGCGCCGATCACCGCCGGATAACGGCGCGAGTCGCCGCCGCTGACGCTCGCGTAGCGGTCGCGCGCGACGAGCGCCCAGCGCCCGTGGTCGAGTGCCGCGCGCACGCTCACGGCGGCGTTCTTCGCATCACCGCCGGGCGGCACCAGGAGCCGGTCGCTGTAGAAGACGAACTGGTGCGCGACCGAGAAGTAGTTGCCGCCCGCGAACACGATGACATCTCCCTTCGGCACCATCGAGCGTGCGGCCGCGGCGAGGAGCTGGATATCGGGGCGCCGCGGCGCGGGGAGCCCGATCGGGGTGAGCGCCAGCACCACGCCCGCCGCGCTGGCGAGCGCGAACCCGCCGAGCACCGCGCGCGTGCGCAGGCGCTCGGCCGTCAGCCACGTCGCGAGCGCTCGCGCCGAGCAGAGCGCGAGCGCCGGGAACACGCTCATCGCGTACCAGAGCTTCTGCTCGTGCGCAGCCGACAGGACGACGAGCACGACCACGGGCCACGCGAACAGCAGCCGCGAGCTGTCGCGCGGCTTCCACTCGCGCGGCAGCGCGCTCGCCGACGTGTACACGGTCACCGGCGCGAACGACTCGCGCGCCACGAGCCAGAGCCCGTACGCCGCGGCCGGGAGCCACGGCCAGTAGCTCAGCAGCAGCTCGCGGACGTAGCCGAACGGCGACCACGGCGAGTGGGACTCCACGGCGGTGCCGAGTCCGCGCTGGTAGAGCAGCCACGTCACGTGCTCGCGGAGGAACGCGTCGCGGTGCGTGGCGAGCTGGATGCCGTACCAGGGCAGCACCACTGCGATCGCTGCCACCGGCGCCAGCCATGCGCCGGTGGCGAGCGAGCGGCGGACGCGCCGGCACCACGTTGCGTGCACCGCGATCACCATCAGCGGAAACAGTCCGAGCACGCTCTTCGTCAGCACGCCCAGCCCGGTGAACACGCCGACGGCGATCCAGGCCGCGCGCTCCCCCTCCCACGCCCGCCGGTACGCCAGCAGCGTCAACAGGAGGAGGGCGGTGAGGAACACGTCGAACATGGCGTGGTTCGCGTACTTGAGGAAGTAGCCGGTGCCGAGCAGCACCAGCGCGGCCGCCCAGCACTCGAACGGCTCCAGCCCGAGGCGGCGCGCGAGGCGGTACGTGAGCGCCACGCAGGCCACGCCCGCGAGCGCGCTCCACAGCACGGCAGCGAACGCGTTCACACCCAGCACCGCGAACGAGCCCGCGATGAGCCAGAGGAAGAGCGGCGGGTTGTCGAGCCGCTCGACGCCGGCGAATCGCGGCGTCAGCCAGTCGCCGGTCTTCAGCATCTGCTTCGCCTTTTCGGCGTAGTAGGCGTCGTCGTAGTTGGCGAGCGGCCCGGCGCCGGCGCGCGCGAACAGCACGAGCGCTGCGCACGCGGTGAGGAGCGTCGCGTGCGTGCGGGGGTCCAGCACCAGCGCGCGCAGCCTCGCGACCGGGGTGTCCGTTCCGGTCGTCACGCGCTCCCGGCGAAGCTCAGCCCGAGATCCCCGGCGGCCGCGCCGGCGCGCGCCGCCGCGCGAAGATCACGGCCGGCGGGAAGCCCACGAGCTTCAGCAGGTACTGCCCCACCGCCACGAGCGTGCCCAGGCCATAGCGCACGCTGCGCTGGAAGCCGATGCTCGAGGCCTCCGGCATGTAACGCACCGGCACCGGGATCTCGCCCAACCGGAACCCGGCGTCGACCGCGGAGACGAGGAACTGCGAATCGAACACGAAGTCGTCGGAGAAGCGCTCGAACGGGATCGTCTCCAGCACCTCGCGCCGGTAGGCGCGGAAGCCGCTGTGAAACTCGCCCATGTTCTGCCCCAGGCAGATGTTCTCGATCAGCGTGAGCATCCGGTTGCCCAGGTACTTGTAGAGCGGCATCCCCGCTCCCAGGCACTCGCGACGCGTGCGCACGCGCGAGCCCAGCATCACGTCCAGGCTCCCGAGCTGGAGCGGCAACAGCATCATCGGCACGAGCCGCGGGTCGTACTGGTAATCCGGGTGCAGCATGACCACGATGTCGGCGCCGCGATCGAGCGCCTCGCGGTAGCAGCTCTTCTGGTTGCCGCCGTAGCCGCGGTTCTTCGCGTGCTCGAGCACGTGGATGCCGAGCGAGCGGGCGATCGCCACGGTGTCGTCGCGGCTCGCGTCGTCGACGAGGATGTGCTCGTCGACGTAGCCGGCCGGGATCTCGCTCCACGTCTGCCGCAGCGTCTCCGCCGCGTTGTAGGCGGGCATCACCAGGACGACCTTGCCGGTGATGCCGCGGCCGAGCGGCGCCCGGGCCGGGGATGGGTCCGGGTCCCCCGGCCGGCGGTCGGCCGGCCTGGCCTGGGGCACGGAGACCGGCGGTTCGGTGAGCATGCACTCATCTTCCTTGTGCGCGCGCGCGCGCGTCAAGAACTGTCGTCCGGCGCTGTGCTTGCCGGCGTGGCGCATGTAGGCTCGGCGCCATGCGCTCGCTCTCTGCAGCGGCCGTCCTGCTCTGCATCGGGCTGTTTCTGCCGGGCCCACCCGCCAAGGCCCAGGTCCTGATCGGCTACCTGTTCGGCGAGAAGCTCTCCACCCCCACGTTCAACCTGGGATTCGAGGTGGGCGCCAACTTCTCGACGCTCGAAGGTTTCGACGACGCGCAGCGCGTCAATCGCCCGGTCTTCGGCCTGTTCGCTGATTGGCGGTTCTCGGAGCACTTCCATTTGGGCGGCGCGTTCCTGCCCATCGCCGGCCGCGGGGCGGACGGGCTCGCCGCCGCGCCCGTCGGCGACCCCGCGTTCGACAGCCAGACCGCGGGACACTCCATGGAGCGCAGCTTCGACGTGATCGAGCTCTCGGCGCTGATCAAGTGGTCGCCGAACCAGCAGGAGGGCTTCCGCGTCGGCGCCGGGCCCGCGCTCGCCTTCGTCACCGGCGCCCGCGACCGCTACCAGGCGGTGACGCCGGCCGGCTTGGATTACACGCTCGAGCGCGACATCGGGCACGAGTTGCCCGCCGTCGACTTCGGGCTATCGGTCGAGGCCGAGTGGCGCTTCCCGCTGCTCTCGATCGCGGCCCGCTACACGGAGGGGCTCACCGACATGCGGCTGGACGGCGCCCCCGAGGCGAGCCACACACGCGTGCTCACGGGCACGGGGCGCATCTACCTCGGAAAAAAGCCGTCGCCGTAGGCGCGCGCTACAGCCCGAACCGGTACTGCACGCCGCTGATGATGTGCGTGCGCGAGGTGAGGAAGCCCGCCTCGAAGCGGAACATCCAGCTCTTGTTGAGCTGGTATTGCCCGCCGACGATCAGGTTCCACATGTCGGCCGGGTGCTTGTCGATCGAGTACTCCACCGTGGACGAGCCGGCGTTCGCCACGGCGTGGTCGGCCGAGTCGAGGAACGCGCCGGCCCGCGCCAGCGCCGCCTTGGACGCCTCGTATCTCGCCTTGTTCACCGGGTTCGACTGCTGCGGTGGCGTCAGGCTGTTCCACCACGCATCGATCTCCTGGTTCCGGCGCGCAACCTCGGACTGCGCCTGGTCGACGCTGCTCTGCCACTGATCGATGGGCAGCGCGTCCGACAGCGGGATCGAGCCGGTGGTGCCGGTGTTGATGGCGAGCCGGAAGCCTCCCGCCCAGATGTTGATGTTCTCGTCGGGGCGTCTCAGCTTGAACGACTTCCCCATGCGCGGATCGAAAATGAACGATTGGGCGGGCTTGCTCAGCTGCGGGACGTCCGTCCACGTGAAGTTCATGTCGAGCGCGAGCCAGCCGCCGCCGACACCGATCGTCGGCGTGAGGCCGAACCCGAGCGTGGCGGCCGTGAAGTCAACCTTGGTGCCGAGGTGCAGGATCTCCTGCTCGCGGCCCGCCGAGTCCGGGAGCCAGATGCCGTAGCCGACGTCGGTGGAGGCCGCCGACACGCCGAAGATCCCGTAGACGTTGAGGAACGGGTAGAGCCAGATGTCCGGGCGCAGCGAGACGCCGTCGCTGGCTGATTCCGCCTTGTCGAAGCGGACGACCTGGTCCATGTCGTGCATCGTGCCGCCGTTGAACCCGACCTTGAGGTTCTCGATGACGATGTCCGAGCGCTGGCCGAAGTACTGCACGCTCAAGCCGGCCGAATAGGGCAGGTCGTAGCCGCGCTTCGTCGCCTTGTCGCCCCAGATCGGGAGCGCGTAGGGGTAGACGGACTTCTTGAGGCTGTCCGCGTACTCCGCGTTCTTCTCCCCGACCACCTTGTTCGAGAACACCTGCGCGTGCGTGACCGGCGCGCACAGCAGGGCGGCTGCAAACAACACCGCGGACCCGCGGCGGAGCGTTCCGCCGAGGCCCGCGGTCGATGACATCCCAGGTGAGGCGTTTCGGAGCGACGGGCGCACGCTAGCGGCCCGTGAAGTTGCCCTTGCGCTTCTCGATGTACGCCGCCAGGCCTTCCTTGGCGTCGTCACCCTGGAACAGCAGCTGCTGGAGCTCGCGCTCCACGGCGAGCGCCGACTCGAACGGGATCTCCGCGCCGCTCTGCACCGAGCGCTTGATGCGCCCCACGGCCCGCGACGCCTTGTGCGGCGGGCAGAACTTCTCGGCGTAGGCCTGCACCTTGTCCATGAACTCCTGCACGTTCGTCGCGTCCCAGATCTGGTTCACGAGCCCCAGCTCCTTGCCGCGCTCGAAGTCGAACGTGGAGCCCTCGACCATCAGCTCGATCGCGGTCGACTTGTTGACGAGCCGCGCCATGCGCTGCGTGCCGCCCGTGCCCGGCAGCACGCCGAGCGCCACCTCGGGCAGCCCCATCTTCGGCTGCTTCTCCTTCGGCACCGACGGGTTGCGCATGCCGATGCGGATGTCGGCCGCCATCGCGATCTCGAGGCCGCCGCCCACGGTGTGGCCGTTCAGCGCCGCGATCACCAGCTTGGGCGTCTGCTCGAGCCGGTTGAGCGTCTCGTTCGCGTGCAGGCAGAAGTAGTACTTGAACGTCGGATCCGACTTCTTGAGCATGTTGATGTCGGCGCCCGCGCAGAAGAATTTCTCGCCTGAGCCACGGATGACGAGGACGTGGACCTTCTCGTCGAAGCGCGCCTGGAGGATCGCTTCGTCGAGCTGCCTCATCATCTCGTGCGTGTAGCAGTTGCCCGGGTCGAACGTGAGCTCGAGCGTCATGACCCCGTTCTTGACCGAGGTGACGATGAGCTTGGTCTGCGTGGATTCCATGGCGGGGACCTCGTGGGTCTGGAGGAAGCGGCAGCGACACGGGGGCCGGGGTCCGCGAGGCGCGCGCGGGCCGGCGAACGGCCGCGAGTGATAGCGTCGAGTCGAACGCGCGCGGAGTATAGGAGGGGGCCGGAACCAGCGTCAACGCTTGGGGATACGGCGTTGGAGCAGGGTGGTCACGGGGCCGCGGCGGGGCTTCGCCCAGCGAAAACCAGTGGTTCCGAGCGTCAAGGGGCTCGCGGGCGCTGCCGGCGGGAAAAAAGAAACCGCCCGATGGCGCGAGGCCACCGGGCGATCCCGAACAGACCCAATATTTGCCCGCTCCGCTGGATCGACAAGCCCCTAGCAGCAAGTTTCTTGTAATCGGCTTGGCAGCAACAAGTTACTGATCACCTGAACACCGCCAGCCGGGTCAAGCTCGTCTCACCTCCGTGCGTGAACCGGAGGAAGTAGAGCCCCGGCCGGACGTCGCGGAGCTGGCAGGCGACGACGTGTTCGCCCGCCTCGTACGGCTGCTCGGGGCTCGACCATGCCTCGCGGCCCTGGACGTCGAGCAGCCGGAAGCCGGCACGCATCGGCTCGCGGAGCCTGAAGCGGAGCGTCGTCTCGAGCCGCGCCGGGTTGGGGCCCATCGCGAACGAAACCAGCGGGCCCTGGCCGAGCGTGGGATCCACGCCGGCCACGGCCGCGCCGATCGAGAACGCGGCATTGCTGCGATCGTTCGCGACGTTGCCCTCGAAGTCGCGCGCGGTGACGCGAATGAACGCGTTGCCGGCGACGTTCGGGCCGGTCACCGTCCACTCGAAGTGGCCGGTGTTGTGAAGGCCCGCGGCGAGCAGCGTCCATGGCCCGCCCGTGCCCGTGCGCGACAGCTCCACGTCTGCCGACGCCACGCCCAAGGGGTCGCTGGCCGTGTACTCGAACCGATAGACCGAGCCGACCGCCAGCGTCTCGCCGCCGTTCGCCGCGATCACGAGCACGGCCGGGCCGGCGCCGTCCGAGCCGCCCACGCGGCCCAGATTCGCGGTCGGCCTCCCGTCGAGCTTTCCGAATCGGCCGCCGACGTGCAGCCAACTCCCGTCCGAAGCGAGCGAGAGCACGAGGTCGTCCGCGAACGGCGTGCCGGTGCCGAGCGTGCCCGTGAAGCGATCGAGCCGCCCGAGGTACGGTTTCGGCTGGCCGGCGAGGAAATTGAACTCGCCGCCGACGATCATCGACGGGCCGTCGATCACCATCGCGCGCACCGGACCGAACGCCTGCGGCCCCCACCCGAACAGCGCGCCGGTGGTCGCCGAAACGGCCGCGAGACAGACCCGGGTCTGGGCGGACACCTGCGAGTAGTCGCCGCCGATGTACAGCGTGTCGTTCTGCGCCGCGAGCACATCCACGGCCACGCCGGCCACGTTCGGGTTCCACGCCAGCACCGCGGCCGTCGAGCCGTTCACGGCGGCGATGTTCGAGCGCGTCTGCCCACCCAGTCCCGAAAGCCCGCCGCCGACGAACACCGTGGTGCCGCGCACCAGCATGCAGTTGACGGCACCCGACACGTTGCAGGTCCAGCCCGCGACCGGCGCCCCCGTGGCCGTGTCCACCTGCGCGAGCCCGGTGTGCGCCGCGCCCGCGACCGTGTTGAAATCCCCGCCCACCATGAGCCGGTTCTGATAGAGCGCGAGCGAGAACGCCGTGCCCGCAGCGGTGGACAGCACCGGGCCCAGGTCTGACTGGAACGGTCGTGCGAACGCGTTCCCCGAGTCGACCGCCGCGAGCGACTTCCGCAGCGCGCCGCCGGCATGCGTGAAGTAGCCCCCGATGTAGATGCCGTGATTCGTGGGCACGATCGCGTTGACGATGGGCACGGTGGGGAACGGCTCGTCCACCGCGAGCGCCGGGTCCCAGTTCCGCGGCAGGCCGGTCGTGCGGTCCAGCGCCGCGATCGCGACCTGGCTCCGCCCACCGACGGTGATCATGCGGCCGGCGACCACGAGCCCGTGCGGCGAAAAGCGCAGGCAATGGACGAACGCGCCCACGTCCGTGGGCGCGGCATCGCCGAGGACGCGGTAGAACTTGTCGACCGCGCCGCTCGATATGTTCACGAGCACGACGAGCGGACGCGCGGAGCCGCCGAGGTGGAACGCGAGCAACGGCGCGAGCGCCACGTATGCGTTCACCCCGTTCACCACGATCGCGGTCGCGTCGCTGTTGAACGCGTTCAGGTCCGGCGCGAGCGGCTTGGTCACGCCGGTGGTCGTGTCCAGCACCGCGATGTGGTTCCGGAACTC
>Ga0070688_100001308_pt1 | contig 12418 bp, 11 predicted proteins | sample KBSS13HmetaG_FD_64679 | JGI IMG/M metagenome (GOLD analysis project Ga0070688, IMG submission 64679) | Switchgrass rhizosphere microbial communities from Kellogg Biological Station, Michigan, USA - KBS S1-3H metaG | ecosystem: Host-associated > Plants > Roots > Rhizosphere ...
CGGAGCGTGTCGCCGAGCGCGTCGAATGCCAGTCCCTGTCGCAGCAACACGAGCAGCGCCGCTGCCGCGGTCGCGTGCGGCGGGAGGTTGCCGCCGAACCCGTGCGTCGACCAGCTGAAGAGCTCCGGCAGGCCCCCGGTGCCGGTGCGTGCGGCGAGGCAGGAGCCGAGCGCCTTCCGCCACGCCGGAGCGCGGCCCACCAGCAGCGCATCCACGGCGAGGTCGGAGCCGAGATAGAGGTGGACCGTGTCCTGCGTCGCGTACGTGGCGAGGCCGCTGGCCTCCGCCACGCGCGAGAGGTTCGAGAGCAGCCCGGCGTGCCCGGCCCCGGCGAGCGAGATCGCACCCGTGGGCACGAGCGCCGCGTAGTTCCCCCAGTCACGCGCGGGACCGCTCCAGCACGCGGGGATCATGCCGCGCTCGCGGGCGATGCGCGCGCTCAGCACGTCCGCGTACGCGTCCGCCGAGCGGCGGATCGAGTCCGCGCTCGCACGCGCGCCGGCTCGCTCCAGGAGCGTCGCTGCCGAGCGGTAGCCGGCGAGCGTCCACGCGTCGGTGCCGAACAGGTAGCCGGCGGTGAGCTCGTTGTCGCGTGGATCCGCCGGCGGCATGAGCCCCGCGTACGCGGGAACGCGCTCGCGCACGAGCGAGCGCTCGCGCTCGCACCAGCGCCACGCCCGCACCAGCATGCTCGCGGTCGAGTCGGGGATCGCTGTGCCGGTGCCACGCGAGAACACCTCGGCCTGCGCCCACATCGCCTGGCCGGTGCCATCGAGCTGCCCGGGCTGGCTCATGAGGTCGCCTGCCGCGCTCTGGAATCCAGCGAGGTCGGCGGCGATCGCGGACGCCGGTGCGGCGAGTCCCCATTGCGAGAGCGCGCTCGCCTGTCGGGCGGCGTCGCGGATCCAGGTGTCCCGGTACTGGAACGGATTGCCGATCCCGCGGAGTGCCAAGCCGTCCCGCTCCGTGCAGCCCACGAGTGCCAGGAGGGCTTCGTCCACCGCCTGCTCGAGCGCGGGATCGCCAACGGCGAGCCGCGTCGAGCCGGCGAGCGTGTTCGCCCACTCCTGCTCTGCGGCCGCGAGCTGTGCCGCGTGCGGCTGGCGTGCAAGTTCGCCGAGGCGGGCCGCGAGCCGTGGCGATCCAGCGATCAGGAAACGCCAGCGCGCCGCTCGCGAAGGCTCTACCCCCGTGGAGAGATCGAGCACCGCGCCATCGGCACTCGCTGGCCCGAGCGCGGGCGGGACGCCGTCGCGCGTCCGCCGCCAGGCGAGCGCGAGCGGCGTGGCGTCGCCGCTCGCCGGCACCGGGAACGACGAGTCGGGTGCGAGCGCGCACGCGAGGCGTGCGCGCCCGCGGGCGCCGGCCAGGGGCTGGACGGTCAGCTCCACGGAGGCCGCGAGCCGCGTGGCATCGCCATCCTCCACCGGCACCGGCACCAGCGTCGCGCGCCACACCGCGCGCTCGCCGCGCGCCAGCCACACCACCACGGGCGAGCCCGCGCGCGGCCTGCCGAAGCGGCCCTCGGGCATCGGCTCGCCTTCGAACTCCCCGTGCCATTCGACGGCGAACGTCCCCGCCGAGAGCCGCAACTTGTCCGTGAGCAGGAACGCGTTCGTCGCGCCGGGCCAGAGGAGCGCCGCGGTCCGGGGCGTGAACGGATCGCTCGGCCCCAGCGGCTCGCGGAGCGCGGCGTCCGCGGACGGGCGTGGCGCGCCGCAGCCGGCTGCGCACGGGGCGAGCGAAAGCGCGATGATGACGAGCGCCGGCATGCGCCAGCCGACCGAGCGGAGGTTCGACCCCGGATGCATCTCCTCACCGTAGGCCATTCCAACCGCGCCCTCCAAGACCTCCTCGCGTTGCTTGCCGCGCACGACGTCGAGGCGATCGCGGATGTACGCCGCCATCCCGCCTCGAGGCGCCATCCACACTTTGCGGGAACGGCACTCGCGCGCGCGCTGAGCGAAGCGCGGATCGCGTACGCACACGTCCCCGAGCTGGGCGGCCTGCGCGAGCCGAGCGCCGACTCGCCGCACACGGCGCTCGCGGACGGCCCGTTCCGCGGCTACGCCGACCACATGGCGAGCGACGAGTTCGCACGCGGTCTCGCGAAGCTCCTGGCAGTGGCGGCCAGCCGGCGCACCGCGGTCCTGTGTGCCGAGGCCGATCCCGCGCACTGCCATCGCTCGCTGCTCGCCGACGTGCTGCTCGCTCGCGGCCACCGGGTCGAGCACATCGTGGATGCCGGCCCGGCGCGCCCGCACGCCCTGCACCACCACGCCCGCGCGGAGGGCGGGACCGTCGTCTACGACGGCGCCCAGCGACGATTGCCGCTCTGATCCCGGCATCGGGCGTTGGCCGGGCACCGGCTACGGTGAGGTTCGCATCGCAAGGGCTGACCAGGCTTCGACGCTGGCGTCGTGGCGGGGCCGTTCCGGGCGCAAGTTCACGCGAGGACCGGCCGATAACCTCAAGAGTCACGCGGGGATGTATGGTGGCACAGAGCCTGCTTGAACCCCGCCCGGACGCTTGTTAGCGTGGCCTCGAAGCGGTTGGCATACACCTTTTTCTGGACCCCTCCATGGCCTCCGTCGCCCCCCAGACCACGCGCCGACTCCCACTGGGGCTGCTCGTGGGCTTCCTGGCCCTGGGGCTCCTGGGGACGGTCCTCGCCGGGTGCAGCGGTGGCAAGAAGCTCTCGGCCTCGGGCACCTCGGGTGAGCTGCCGGACAACGAGGTGGAGCAGTTCTACGTCACCGAGACGGACTCGGGGCGCGCCCAGTGGACGATGTTCGCGCAGCACGCGGCCACCTACCAGGCCCGCGACCTCGTCACGGTGCGCGGCGTGCGCATCGACTTCTTCAGCGACAAGGGGATCAAGAGCAGCGAACTCGTGGCCCGCGAGGGCGAGCTCTACCAGCGCAGCCGCGACATGGTGGCGCGCGGTAATGTCGTGCTGCTGACGACCGAGGGGTGGCGCATGAGCACGGAAGAGATGCACTTCCTCAACAGCCGGCGGAAGATCACCTCCGACAAGCTCGTGCGCGTGGAGAAGCAGGGCACGGTGCTCGAGGGCGTGGGCTTCGAGAGCGACCCGAACCTCGAGCACTTCGAGTTCCAGCACCAGATCCGCGCCACCGTGCAGCCGGGCGCGGGGGCGTTGGCCGAGCCCAAGAAGGAATCCAGGAAGCAGGGGGTCAAGTGACCGAAGTGCTGCCCGAAGCGCCCGCCGTCAAGCCCGTGGCCACCGATGGCCTCGTGGCCGAGGGACTGGTGCGCTACTACGGCAAGTGGCGCGTGGTGCAGGGCGTGTCCCTGCACGTTCGCCGCGGCGAGGTCGTGGGCCTGCTCGGACCGAACGGCGCCGGGAAGAGCACCACGTTCCACATGATCGTGGGGCTCCTGGGGCCCAACGAGGGCACGATCTCGCTCGACGGTCGCGACATCACCCGCGAGCCGGTGTTTCGCCGCGCCCGTCTCGGCCTCGGCTACCTCGCACAGGAGCCGAGCATCTTCCGCAAGCTCACCGTGCGCGAGAACGTGATGGCGGTGCTGGAGACGATGCCGTTCACGTCGAGCCAGCGCGAGCAGCGGCTCGAGGAACTGCTCGCCGACCTGAACCTCACCCATCTCGCCAAGCGCCATGCGCACAAGCTCTCGGGCGGCGAGCGCCGGCGCGTGGAGATCACGCGCGCGCTCTCGCGCCAGCCTTCGTTCCTGCTGCTCGACGAGCCGTTCGTCGGCATCGACCCGATCGCCGTGGAGGAGATCCAGGAGATCATCGGGCGGCTGCGCGCGCGCGGCCTCGGGCTCCTGATCACCGACCACAACGTCCGCGTCACGCTCAACACCACGGATCGCTCGTACATCATGTTCGACGGTCGCATCCAGCTCTCGGGCTCGCCGCAGGAGCTGGCCGAGAACCCGCTGGCACGCCAGTACTACCTGGGCGAAGGATTCACCCTCTAGGGGCCTGCCATGGAAATGAAACACTCGCTGCACCTGTCCCAGACGCAGAAGCTCATCATGACGCCCCGGCTCCAGCAGGCGTTGAAGCTGCTGCAGGTGCCGACGCTCGAGCTGCAGCAGATCCTGAAGCAGGAGGTGCTGCAGAACCCGCTGCTCGAGGAAGTCGACGAGGTCACCGAGCAGGAGGACCTCGACAAGGAGGCATCGGCCGACGAGCAGAACAACGAGGAGTCCGAGGATCCGGCGGAGGAGGACCCGATCGACTGGACGGACTACCTGCAGGACGGCTCGCTCGACCGCACGTACGTGCCGCCGACGGAGCAGAGCGTCGAGTTCCTCGAGAAGGTTCCCACCACGCGCACGACGCTGGCCGAGAGCCTGCTCGAGCAGCTCCACTTCCTGAGCCTGCCGGCCGAGCACATGCTGATCGCCGAGTTCATCGTCGGCTCGATCGACGACCGCGGCTGGCTGGTGACCTCGGTCGAGGACATCGCGCAGGCGCTCGACCGACCGGTGATCGAGGTCGAGAACGTGCTGCGGCTGGTGCAGGCGCTGGAGCCGGCCGGCGTCGGCGCGCGCGACCTGCGCGAGTGCCTGCTGATCCAGCTCGACGCGCGCGGCGAGCGGGAGTGCCTGGCGTGGCGGATGATCCACGACCACTTCGACCACCTCGTGAACCGCCGCTTCCCCGAGATCGCGCGGCTCCTCAAGGCCAGCGTCCACGAGGTGCAGGAGGCCGCGGACGGGATCGCCAGCCTTCACCCTCGCCCTGGAACCCTGGTTTCATCCGAGGACCCGAAGTACGTCGTCCCCGACCTGCTCGTGGAGCGCGTCGACGACGAGTACGTGGTCATGCTCAACGACAGGAACGTGCCGCGACTGCGCATCTCGGCCGCCTACGGCGATGTCATCGCCGCGAACCGGCGCAAGCCCGATGCCACCGACGCGGAGAAGCAGACGCGCGAGTACATCCAGGGCAAGCTCGCCTCGGCGAAGTGGCTCATCCAGACGATCGAGCAGCGCCGGCGCACGATGATCAAGGTGATGAACTGCATCGTGCGCGAGCAGCGCGAGTTCTTCGACAAGGGGATCGCGTTCCTGAGGCCGCTGACGCTCGCCGCCGTGGCGCGCCAGATCGACATGCACGAGTCCACGGTGAGCCGCGTGTGCAGCGGCAAGTACGTGCAGACGCCGCGGGGCGTGTTCGAGCTCAAGTTCTTCTTCTCCAGCGGCCTCGCCACCGACGACGGCGAGGATGTCTCGGCACGCACCGCGAAGAACATCATCAAGGGACTGATCGACGAAGAGGACAAGATGGACCCGCTGTCCGACCAGCGCATCGCCGAGCTGCTTCACGAGAAGGGGCTCCAGATCGCTCGCCGGACGGTGGCGAAGTACCGTGAGCAGATGCAGATCCTGCCCGCCCGGCTCCGCCGGCGCGTGGCTTGAAGCCCCACACACACCGTGCCGTCCGGTTCACCCGCCGCCCCGTGCCCCGCACGGGTTCCCGGCGGGCCGGGGCGTCGCGGGGGAGAGTTCCGTGCAGATCCACCTGACCGCCCGCCACTGCGAGCTGGGCCCCGAGGTGCGCGGTTTTGCCCAGCAAAGGCTGGAAAAGCTCCATAAGTACGATTCGGGCATCCAAGAGGTACGGGTGATCGTGTCGCAGGAGCGGAAGCTCCACACCGCCGAGATCACCCTTCGCGCCCACCAGCAGGACGTGGTGATCACCGAATCGCACGCCGACCCGCGAGCCGCGATCGAGCTGGCCGCAGCCCGCCTCGAGGACCGCATCCGGCGGCGCAAGGAGAAGCGGGTGAGCGCGCCGCGTCGCAACGGCCGTGTGAACGGCGCCGACGACGCCCAACCGGCGGGTTCGGAGGAAAGTGTCGCGGATGACGAGTACTGAGTCGACGCTGAGGTCGATCGGGGTCGCGCGGCTGTTCGAGGACCAGCGCGAGGAGCTGCAGCTCGAGCTGCTCTCGGAGTCGCTCGCCTCGCGGGCGGAGATCACGCTCAGCGACATCAACCGGCCCGGCATGGCGCTCATGGGGTTCGTGGAGAACTTCCTGCCCGAGCGCATCCAGATCCTGGCCCAGACCGAGCTCACCTACCTGGCAACGCTGTCGCCGAAGCAGGTGAAGGAGGCGCTGGACCGGCTGTTCCATTTCACCATGCCGCTGATCGTGGTGTGCAAGGGGCTCGACATCCCGCCCTACCTGATCCAGCGCGCGAACGAGCGCCAGGTGCCGGTGCTGCGCACGCCGCTCAGCACGACGCCGTTCATCCACTCGCTCACCGCGTACCTGGACCACGTGTTCGCGCCCAGCACCACCGTGCACGGCTCGCTCGTGGACGTCTACGGCTGCGGCCTGCTGTTCACGGGCAAGAGCGCGATCGGCAAGTCGGAGACCGCGCTCGACCTCGTGGAGCGCGGCCACCGGCTCGTGGCCGACGACGTGGTCACGATCACGCGCGGCCACGGCGACGTGCTGATCGGCACCGGCAACCAGCTCCTGCGCCACCACATGGAGATCCGCGGCCTCGGCATCATCGACGTGCAGTCGATCTTCGGCATCCGCTCGATCCGCTTGAAGAAGCGCGTCGAGGTGCAGGTCGACCTGCGCGTGTGGTCGGACGAGGACGACTACGAGCGCGTCGGCCTGGACGAGAAGCAGACCGAGATCCTCGGCGTCAAGGTGCCGCTGGTGCAGGTGCCGATCACGCCGGGCAAGAACATCACCGTCATCGGCGAGGTGATCGCGCTCCACTACCTCGTGAAGGCGTACGGCGGCTATTCGCCGGCGGAGAAGTTGAACCAGCACATGCTCGAGGTGATGAAGCGCAAGAGCGCCGCCCGGGCCTGGGTACGGGAGGACACCGAGTGAGCGCGCCATTGGCAGGCGAGGGCGGGACGCCGCCCGCGAAGCGCGTGCCGGCTTTGATCGTGACGCACGCCGATCTCGCCGAGGCGCTCGTGCGCGCCGCGGAGCGGGTCGTGGGCTCGATCGAGGACGTGACGCTGCTCTCCAACGAGGGGCTGTCGCGCGACGACCTCCAGGACGCGATCGAGGGGTGCGTCAAGGACTGGAAGGAGGGCGGGCTGCTGCTCACCGATTTCTGGGGCGGCTCCTGCCACACCTGCGGCTCCGCGGCGGCGCGGCGTCATGGGGAGGTCGTGATCGTGACCGGCATCAACCTGCCGCTGCTCCTCGACTACCTCCACAACCGCGACCGGCTCTCCGCACCCGAGCTGGCCGAGCGGCTGCAACAGAAGGGTCGGGACAGCATCCGGGTCCAGCGCGGCGTGCCCGCGTGAGCTGGGCACTGCACCGCATCGACGACCGGCTGATCCACGGCCAGGTGCTGGTCGCCTGGGGCGCGCGTCTCGATCCGGCGCGGATCTGGGTCGTGGACGACGGCGTCGCCGCGAGCGCCTGGGAGCGCGACCTGTTCCGCGAAGCCGCCCCGGGCATCGAGGTGCGCGTGGCGAGCGTCGCCGAGGCCGCCGCGGCGCACGCGGAGGAAGCCTCGGCGCCGCGCGCCGCGTTCCTGCTCGTGCGCGACCTGGGAACCGCTCGCAAGCTTGCGGACGCTGGTGCGCACGTCGAAGAGTGGAATGTGGGCGGGCTCCATTACGCGCCGGGCAAGGAGAAGGTGAACGACTACGTCTATCTGGATGACCAGGACCGGGAGGACGCGAAGGCCCTGCTCTCCGCCGGCGCTCGCCTGATCGTCCAGGACGTGCCCGCCTCGCGCCCGCAGCCGCTCGGCGCACTCGATCCCGCACTCGCGCCGTGAAGGAGGGCGCCTGGCTCGGGACACTCGTCGTGGGCGGCCTCGCCGCACTCGACGGCACCCCGGTGGCCCAGACGCTCGCCTCGCAGCCGCTCGTCACCGCCACCATCCTCGGCGCGCTCTGGGGTGACTGGTCCACGGCGCTCGGCGTGGGCGTCGTGCTCCAGATCCTCGCCGCGAGCACGCTGCCGATCGGCGCGCGCACGCCCGAGGACTACTCGGTGGGCGGCGTCGTCGGCGCCGGCGTCGCGCTCACGATCGCGGGCGGCGAGCCATTCGAGCAGGTGCGCCAGGCCGCGTCGCTGGTCGGCGTGCTCGCCGGCATGGTGGCCGCCACGCTCGGCGTGCCGCTGCTGCGCTGGCAGCGACGGTGGAACGAGGGGCTCGCGCGCTGGTGCGAACGCGAGCTGCGCGCCGGGCGCGAGGGCGCGCTCGCCGAATCGCAGGGCGCGGCGGTGGCGCTGGCGTTCGCGATCGGGCTCGCGGTCACCGCGTTCTGGCTCGCGCTCGCGCGCTGGGGCGCGGTCCGGATCGAGCACGAGTCGCTGCGGCTCGCGGGCGCGTGGCACCTGCTCCAGCCGCTGTGGCTCGGGTTCGGCCTCGCCCAGCTGTTGCACGCGTTCGTGCAGCGGCGGCTCGAGCGCGCGGGCGTGTTCGCGGCGGCACTCGTGGGCGCCTGGCTGGTGATCGTGGCGGGGGCGCCGTGAGCGAACCCACGAGCGATCCGCCGGCCGAGGCCGTGAGCGAGCCGCCCGGGATCGAGCCGCCGAGGGTCCTGGAGCGCTCGCTCGACCGCGGCACGCTGCTCGCGATCGGTCTGCGCGCGAACCTGCTCCAGGCGGCGTGGAACTTCGAGCGCCAGCAGGGGCTCGGGTGGGCATTCGCGCTGGAGCCCGCGCTCCGCCGGCTCTACCCGGTGCGCGAGGAGCGCCTCGCGCGCCTCGCCGAGCACACCGCCTACTTCAACACCCAGCCGACGCTGGCGTCCATCGCACTCGGTGCTGCAGCCCGCGTGGAAGAGGAGCGAGCGCACGGCACCGGTGGCGATGCGGCGAGCATGGCGCGGCTCAAGGCCGCGCTCGGCTCCACGCTCGCGGCCCTGGGCGATCGGTTGTTCTGGTTCTCGCTCCGGCCGTTCGCGGCCGCGGTCGGCGTGCTGGTGGCGATGGTGCACCCGAGCCACGGCTGGGGCGCCTGGGCGCTGTGGCTCGTCTATGCGCTGCCGCACCTCGCGCTGCGCTTCGGCGGTGTCGGCTGGGGTTACACGGCCGGGCCCGCCATGCTCTCGGGCGCGTTTCGCGAGCGCCTCGAGCGCGCCGTGCGCTGGCTGGCGCTCATGGGGTGCGTGGTGCTGGGCGTGGCGCTCGCATGGGCGCTGGCACCCGGAGGCGAGCCCCGGCCAATCGCGGTACAGTGCGCGCTCGCCGTGGGGTTGGGTGCCGGCCTCCTGACCGCGCAGCGAGCTCGGCCCTCCCCGACGCGATGGGCGCTCGCGTTCGGGCTCCTCGGGCTGATCCTGGCCTGGCGTTTCCACGGTTGAACTGACCTCGGAGGGTCGGTGGCGGAGATCCAGCTCCAGATTCGCAACCAGCTCGGACTGCACGCGCGCGCCTGCGCCCTGTTCGTGAAGACCGCGTCCCGGTTCAAGTCCGAGGTGCTGGTGTCGCGCGACGGGCTCGAGGTGAACGGCAAGAGCATCATGGGTGTGATGATGCTGGCCGCCGAGGAGGGCTCCATGATCCTGGTGAAGGCGATCGGCGCCGACGAGGGCGACGCGCTGTCCGCGATCCAGGAGCTGGTGGACGGCAAGTTCGGGGGCGAGCCATGATGCTCTCCGGGATCGGCGCCTCGCCCGGCGTGGCGGTCGGGCCGGTGTTCCGGCTCGAGCCCGAGGAGCTGTCGGTGCGCGAGGCCGAGGTCGAGGCCTGCGACCTCGACCACGAGATCCAGGCGTTCCGCGACGCGCTCGACCTCGCCCGGCACGACCTGACCGCGATCCGCGACGGCATCGCCGCCGAGGTGGGCGAGAACGCAGCGGCGATCTACGACGCCCACCTGCTGATCCTCGACGACCCGGAGATGATCAAGGCGGTGGAGACCGGCGTGCGCGAGCGCCACCGGAACGCGGCGTGGGTGTTCCAGGCCGTGATGAGCTCGGTGGCGGCGCGCTTCGAGCAGATCGACGACGAGTACCTGCGCGAGCGCCGGAGCGACATCCTCGACTGCGAGCGGCGCGTGCTCCGCTACCTGCTCGGCGCCGCACGGCGCTCGGTCGCGGACTTGAAGTCCCCGGCGGTGATCGTGGCGCACGACCTGGGCCCCAGCGAGGTGGCGATGCTGCCCCGCGACAAGGTGCTGGCGTTCGTGCTCGAGGTCGGCGGGCGCACGTCGCACGGCGCGATCGTGGCGCGCGGCCGCGGCATCCCGGCGGTGATGAGCGTGAAGGGCGCTCTGCACGCGGTGAAGGTGGGCGACCGCGCCGCGGTGGACGGCTTCGCGGGCACGGTCGAGGTGAACCCCGACGCGTCGCGCACGACCACGTTCCAGCGCCGGCTCGAGCGGCTGCGGCTGCAGGCCGGCTCGCTTGCGGCCATGCTCGAGCAACCCGCGGTGACGCTGGACGGCCGCCGCATCGAGCTGGCGGCGAACATCGAGCAGCCGCCCGACGCGGCGGAGGCTGCAGCGGTGGGCGCCGACGGCATCGGGCTCTTCCGCACCGAGTTCTTCTACCTGAACCGCGTCGACCGCCCGAGCGAGGAGGAGCAGTACGTCGCCTACCGTGGGGTCACCGAGACCATGGGCGGCCGCCCGGTGATCTTCCGCACCATGGACCTGGGCGGCGACAAGGTGGCGTCGTACCTCGGCGTCACGCACGAGACCAACCCGTTCCTGGGGCTGCGCGGCATCCGCCTCGCGCTCGCGAGCCCGGAGATGTTCCGCACCCAGATCCGCGCCATCTACCGCGCCTCGGCGCACGGGAAGGTGCGGATGATGTTCCCCATGGTGTCGAGCGTCGAGGAGCTGTTGAAGACGCTCGAGCTGCGCGACCGCGTGCTCGCGGACTTGAAGCGCGACCACGTGCCGCACGACCCCAAGGTCGAGACCGGGATCATGATCGAGACCCCGAGCGCGGTGTGGATGGCGGACGAGCTGGCGAAGCACGCCGAGTTCTTCTCCATCGGCTCCAACGACCTCATCCAGTACACGCTGGCGATGGACAGGGACAACGAGCGTCTGGCGCACCTTTATGAGCCGCTCGACCCCGCCGTGCTGAGAAGCATCCGCCACACCGTCGATGCCGCGCATGCGGCGGGCCGCTGGGTGGGTGTGTGCGGCGAGATGGCGGGCGACCCGCACACCGCGGTGCTGCTCGTCGGGCTCGGCGTCGACGAGCTGTCGGTGTCGTGCTACGACCTGCCGCGGGTCAAGGCCGCGGTGCGCTCGGTCCGCGCCGGCGACGTGCGCGCGGTGGCGAAGCTGGCGCTCGAAGCCGCCTCGGCGGCGCCGGTGCGTGCGCTGGTGCGCGAGAAGATCGACGCGCTCATGCCCAGCTACCTGTCGCTCGACCGCGACGCCCCGGAAGCGGAGCGGGACCAAGTCGCCGCCGCGGCGCCGGCGACGAAGCGGGCGTCCAGCTCGCCGACGCGCCAGATGCCGAGGCCGGCGGAGAAGCCCGCCAAGGGGGCAGGCAAGGAGTCGAAGTCCGCGGCGCGGCGGGTGCGTTGAGCCCGCTGGGCCTCGAGCCGCCCTACGGCGAGCGCGATCGCGCGCGCATGGCGGCACTCGTGGACGCGCTGCCCGACCACATCGACGAGGCTTTGGCGCGAAGCGACGCCCAGCCCTGGCTGCCGCCGGTCTCGCAGCCGTCGCTGCTGGCGCTCGGTGGCATGGGCGGCTCGGCGATCGCCGGCGAGCTGACCGCGGCGCTGGTCGCCGACAGCGCCCCGCGCCCGTTCATCGTCACCCGCGACTATCGTTGGCCCGCGTGCGTCGACCGCTCGGCGCTCGCGGTGCTCTCGAGCAACTCCGGGAATACCGAGGAGACGCTCTCACTGGCGCACGAGGCGGTGGCGCGCGGCGTGCCGTGCGCGGCGATCGCCAGCGGCGGTGCGCTCGCGGCGCTGGCGGGGGAGCGCGGCTGGCCGCTCCATCGCCTCCCGGGCGGCATGCCGCCGCGGGCGGCGCTGTTCCATGGCTGGGTGCCGCTCACCCGTTTCGTTCAACGGCTGGGCTGGTCGAGCGACCCCGTGCCCGGCTGGCGCGAGGCCGCCGCACTGCTCAGGCGCCGGCGCGCCGAGCTGGGTTCGGCGGCGGCCGAGGCGACGAACCCGGCGAAGCGGCTCGCCCGTGAGATCACCGGTCGGCCGCTCTACATCTACAGCGGCCCCGGGGGGCCCGCGGCCGTGGCGGTGCGGTGGAGGCAAGAGCTCAACGAAAATGCTAAAGTGCTCGCCCATTCCGCGGTGGTGCCCGAGCTGAACCACAACGAGATCGTCGGCTGGCAGCAGGCCGGTCCCGTGACGCGGTCGCTCGCGGTGCTGCTGTTGCGGGATGGCGAGGACACGGCCGAGGTGACCACGCGGCTGGACCTCACCGCGGAGTACGCGGCTCGCCAGGGTGCGGCCGTGCACGAGATCCGCAGCCAGGGCGA
>Ga0070688_100001312_pt1 | contig 12406 bp, 16 predicted proteins | sample KBSS13HmetaG_FD_64679 | JGI IMG/M metagenome (GOLD analysis project Ga0070688, IMG submission 64679) | Switchgrass rhizosphere microbial communities from Kellogg Biological Station, Michigan, USA - KBS S1-3H metaG | ecosystem: Host-associated > Plants > Roots > Rhizosphere ...
GCGATCACTGGTGAGCAATAAGGTAACGACTACCAACGTTGCTGTGTGAGCTACGCCGCACGGTGATAGAAGCTACACTTCCTCCGAGTGGCCGGCCTGCGACGAACGAGGCCGCACGGAAGCTGTTGGTGTAACGGGTCGATCAGCTCGTTGCCGAGACCTTGGTAGGAACTCCAGCATGGCACGAGTCCACTTCCGGTCGCGATCGCAGATCAGTAGACAACCGCTCGCCAAGAGCCGTCGATCGCATTCGTCGCAGACCACGCATGGCTTGCACGACGAAGGCTTCGTCGGCTACGTTGTTTCTTCGATTGTGATCGCCTTCAGGTCGCGCGAGTTTTCGGACACTACGGGAGTGCCTCATCCTCAAATGGACTTTTCGGCAGGCACAGGCCCAGCCGTCTCGGAATATTCGTTAAGGCGAATGCCAATGGTATCCGGATTCGCCATATCGGAACGTATCTTATCCCTCGTCTTTCGCTTGGGCCGTCACCGCACGAAGCGTCAGCATTCACTCTTCACGGTACATGGCTTTACGGCACGGTGCTTCCCCAGACAACGGTGTCCATGCTCCCCCAAACCACAGTGTTGGGTCCGAGCACGCCGCTTCCGTCTGACATGTTGATTAGGCCGCTGCCCCAGACGACGGTCTGGCTCCAGATGGACGTGGTATCCCACACGAGATCCGTGCTGCCCCAGACTACCGTGCTCCCCCACACCACGGTTTCGGACGAGCCCCATACAACCGTCTGTCCGAAGGCCGGGTGGTTCTGCTGCACAAGCGTGCTGCCCCACACCACGGTGCTACCCCAGACCACGGTCTGTCCCCAGACGACCTGCTGACCCGCGATGGACGTCCACGGCGTCAGCGGTGCGGTCATCCACCAGTCGCCGACGGGTCGGCCCGGGTCGATCGCTTCGGCGAGCTGCACCGCACCTCCGCCATTCAATCCACCGGCTCCCTGGGTCAACGGATCGGCAGTGTAAAGCGGCAGCGCCGTGTACTCGAGGATGGCTTTCACCGTGTTGGGCGTCAGCGGTACATCGAACCTTGCTTGGTTCGCCTCGATCATCAGCGCGACAACACCACTGGTTACGGCGGCAGCCATACTCGTGCCGCTGAGCCTGAAATAGCGCGCTCTCTTGAGATCGCGACCGGTGACGCGGCGGTCCGCATAGCGCTGGTAGAGCGATCCGTTGTACGCACCGACAGCAACAAGGCGATGGCCTGGCGCCACGAGGTCCGGTTTCGCGAGGCCCGAATACCATGCCGGTCCCCGTGAGCTGTAAGGCGCAACGGTGTCGTCGCTGCGATCCGCTGTGCCGTGCATGTCGAGCGCGCCAACCGTGATCGCAGACGGTGCGTTACCGGGCGACGTGATGCCCGCGTACCCGACCTCGCCGGTTTCCTGGTTCATTCCGTAGTTGCCAGCCGCCGCCACGACGATGATGCCGGCGCGGGTGGCGTCTTCCACTGCGCGGACCAGAGGATCGGTGTCAGGGGATTCGTAGATGGGATGACCGAGTGAGAGGTTGATGACGCCGATCTTCAGCTCGTCCCGGTTTTCGATCGCGAACTCGATCGCTCGCAGCACCGAACTCGTGTAGCCGGCGCCACCGGCATCGAGCACCTTGAGGCTGATGATGCGCACTTTCGGCGCAACGCCGCGATACGGGGTGATCTTGATCTTGTGAGTCTTCCCGTTCTCGAGTACTTCGACATCGCGCTCTGATTCCTTGCCTTCGCCCCCGATCAGCGTGGCGACGTGCGTGCCGTGGCCGTAGTCGTCGTAAGGATGTCCCTTCTGGCCGTCAGCGGTGAAATCAAAGAAGCGGTCAGAGCGACCGCCATCGAGGTCGGGGCTCTTTTCGAGACCAGAGTCGATCACGGCGATACTGACCTTGTCGCCGTCGTACTTGGTGTCGGTCAGCCCGAGTGCCTCTGCCAGCACACCATCGACGGCGGCGCTTGCCTGTCCGTCATCCGGCGACCCTTCGCCGGCGGCGATGATCGCGTCGACCGAGAGGCCCTCGATGTCCGGGTCGGCCTCGAGCGCGCGCAGATCCTCTCCGTGAATGGTCGCCGTGAACGAGTTCAGGCGACGATGCTCTGACTCGACGCGATCGCCGTGTTTCTTCAGGCGATCGGCGACAGCGGATGTGTAGCCTTTCCGCGTGCGCACGATGACACGCCGTGCCGATTTGTCACCGGCATCGGCCGCTTTCCGCAGCACCTTATCGAGCTTGGTCGATTTCTCTTTGGGCGCGCCGCCACCTGCATGATTCACCGCAGGGAACGAGACAACGGCGATGAGCAACGCAGCAGCGAGTCGCACGCGCGCAGACTTCAACCGCATGCCCCAGACAAGGTTGGGGAGCATCGTGTAACGCATCTAATCCTCCCAGCCAAAGGCGTCGCGCCTGGCTGCGTTCACGTCTTTGAGCAAGAGTCGGACCCTAGCTGATCAGAAAGGTAAGTCGCTGTAATGAAGGCTGTTGCGCAGTCAGCGTCCGTCAGCGTCGTAATTCGATGTCTTGCGGTGGAACAAACCCAGTGGTCATGAGTGGGACACGCAAGGTGAGCGCGTGAGCGTGAGGCAGGAAACACCCGCACAACGTGCCGCATTTCGCGACATGCCGGCGAGCGAGGCGGAGGTTCAACCCGACAACGCACTCCGCACAGTGTGCGCGCGGAGGTCCTCGCGGCTTCATTTGCGGGCTGTTTCGTTCTCGCTGAGTCCGTGTTGCCGGCTACGGCCACTCAGCCGCGTTGCAGTGGTGAACTTGTCGCGCTGACCTTGATCAGCGGCGGATCGGCACCTCAACATCTAGCTCGAGGCGACATGGCGAGTATGAGCAGGCCGCGTGAGCCGAGTTTGTGCTGGTCCCTGGGAAGATAAACCTGATCCCGGCCCCTCCATCGTTCACGTTGACCGTCGCCGGACCGGAGTCAGTGACCTCACCTGTCGCAGGCTCTGCCTGACGCGCTGTCGCCCATCGCTTGATGACATCGTGATCGCGCGTAAATACAACTTTCACTGCGCCGTCCGTTTGGTCAACGGATAAGACGCGCGGTCGTAATTCTGGCAGCAACCGACCATCGGAACTCATGGCTCCCCCTTTTACGGTGCGTCCAGCTTGGCGCGGAATCTACGATGCATTCACCGCGCAATGGAGGTGCCAAGCGAGTTGAACAGAATCCGTCAGTGGCATGCTGGATCAGAGCCATATGTGTCGGAGGAGACGACACACCGCGTGTGTTTCCTATGTGGTTTTTTCATTGTTTAGCCGAGGTGAAGTCTTCGTGTGGCTTCCGTCGGTCTGAAGTCGGCATGAACACCATTCGCGAATCCGCTGGTCTGGAACGCCCGGTCCGGATCGAGTTGTCGTCGGTGTAGCGGAACGTCGTAGTCACGACGCAAGAGACGGCTCGCCGGAGTTAACAACGCCCGGCAGAAGCGAAGCACTCTGCCCCATTGTCCCAACGAATTACACATTCAGTGTTCACAATCGAGCAGTTTGGTCTGTTGAGTGCGAAGCGCGGATGCGGGATGCAGCCGATGGTGACAAGGTGAGAGGGTGACAGCCCTCTCTACTATCTCTTCCTCAGAAAATGAAAATCAGGCAGGTGTATTTTCAATTACAGAGAAAAGAAGATGTAGACTGCTCTCCCCCTTTCACCATCTCACCATCAGGGAGTTGGCCACAAACCGGACCGGCCTCGAAGACCAATGGAGTTCCCTGCCCCGGATGTCCATCTACTTTCCCTATCGCGCGTCGAGATTGAGAGCGATCCTGATCGCTCTTCAACGGACTTTTGGCGGCGTCTGAGCGGTCTTTTGAGGACGCTACCGATTGCGATTTCGCAATTCGCAGGCGTCTTCGACCAAAAGGCGTGGATATTTCGTGCGGCTGCTCGGAGTCCGTCGTGGCATAGCGATTGACATAGGATCCGGCAACAGGAGACCCGCGTGATATGACCTTCCCCCGAATCCTTCTGGTCGTGACCGCGCTGTTGTTCATTGTTTCACCCGTAGTTGCACAAGGGCGAGGGGCGGCGCGTGCCTCCAAAGTCACAGCAGCGAAAGGTGCCCACCCTGGAACACGGACGGCGAAAGCTCCGAGCGTGAAGAACGGACGCGACAAGCACCCTGGTTCGAAAGGCGCCGGTCGGCCCGACACCGCGGGCAACGCGGAGAGCCACGGACGCGCGGACAACAACACAGGTAAACCGGAGAATCCGGGGAACCGCCACGGCGACGCAAACGGAAATGGTCACAACCGTGGCGGGCGACCTGATGAAACGGGACAGTCGGAAGGCGGGGATCAGGCTGATAACGACGACCACGGCCGCAGAGGTGATAATCCGGCAGAACGTTCGTGGGTGGACCGCTTGGCGGCCAACTCGCGGCAGCGGGCACGCCTCGAAGCGATGTTGCCACCAAGCATGTCGCTCCAACAGGCGACAAGCGATTTCCGCAACCAGGGCCAATTCATCGCGGCGCTCAACGCTTCCAAGAATCAGCATATTTCATTCGCCGATCTGAAGACGGAAATGACCGGGCCGAACCAGTTGCGCCTCGGGCAGGCCATTAAAAAATTGCGACCCGCGACAACCCACGCGTCGACAACAACCAGTCCGACCGGGTCGACCGGCTCCGCTCAGTAGCAACACGCGACAGCAATGCCGCGTGTGATCCTTGTCGCGGTCGTGGGCCTTCTCACGCTCGCCTCAGTCGCGGAGGCACAAGGCCGCGGCCGTCCGAAGCGGCCGCCGCTCACCACTGCCGGTGACACCAATGGTGCCCAGCAGGCGCAAACAGGGACTGTCTCGTCGGCTGCGCCACTCTTCCATCAGTTCGGTGCATGGCTCGACGACGCGACGGGATCTGCTCGCGGAGTTGGGCGTGTGGCCATCGGAGCCGGTTATTGGCGTGCACGGGACGGCACGTTTGTCGACGTCCCGATCTTCGACGGTTCCTATGCCCTCACTGATCGCTTGCAACTTGCCGCAACTGTCCCGTTATATCGCTCGAGCTACTCCGGTCTATCGCACAGTGGTCTGGACGACGTGTATGTAAGCGGAAAGATCACGATGTTCGACGCGTCGAATACCGCCAGCAGAGGGGGACTCGCAGTCACGCCTCTGCTCGAAATCCTGAGTGCGGGCTACGCTGGCGATCGGCTGCATTGGGCCTTACCCGTCAGCGTCGAATGGCGCCGAGCGCCTGTGCGGTTCTACGGGAGCGCAGGGTATTTCTCCCGCGGCGCAGTCTTCGGCGGGGGCGTCGTCGACTGGGCAACACCGGCGGGGACGGTGCTTACCGTCGCCGTAACACAGTCATTCGCGACGCTGAAGGAGCGCAACTCCCGAGCCGCGCAAGCTGACATGAGCGTCGGATTGGCTCAATCGCTCACCGATGCCGTCGCTGCTTACGTTTCAATTGGACGTAGCCTGGCGAGTCCAGCCGGGCAAGAGACCACGTTCGCCGTGACTGGCGGGGTGGCGTTCACCATCCTTCCCAGCAGATCAGAACCGTAGGCGAGTGCTGAGATGAGACGCTGAAGAGGCTAGCATGTGGAGAATCACAGTAGCTCTGGGCTCGAGAGTCCCCTTTTTGCGATTTCGATCAAGGGGTGAGAGGTGAAAGGGTGAGACCCCAGGCGCCAATTGGGCCTCGGCCGCAGCGACGACATGCTCCACGATGAAGCCGTACTCTTTCATCAGCGCCTTCAAAGGCGCCGAGCCGCCACTCCTCCAAGAATCTGGTGTTTGGACTTCGGCACGCTCCTCCGCGAAAAGCGGGATGCTACCGGTTGTCTACTAAATCCCGGGAACTCCAGACGACCACTGGCGTCTCGTGTGCTTACTGCTGTTTACGAAAGACTGTTGTCGCGGTCGACACATTCGGCGCTTTCGATTCACCTGGTCCGCCAGCCCCCCCGTACCCATGTTCTACGCGCAAGGTGGTGTTCACGGTCATCTCGGTGCCCTCAGGATTGACACTGAGAGTCTCTCGCACGGTAATCGGTGAGTTGCGGACCTCGTAAATGGTTTCCGTGATCAATGCCCCGCGCTCGTGCAGCAAGCGTGAGATCGCCTTACCGGAACCAAACGCATTCACCGCGTCCTCGCCATCGAATCGATAGGTGAGCACTGGAGGGCGATCATCTTCCGCGCGTAGAATCTCGATTCGCAGCCACTCGGGCGAGACCGTGATCACGCGGCGCTCGCTCGACAGCGACGTACTCCCGGAGGCGTCGAGCTGCCACGTGCCAGTAAGTCGCGCGAAGTCCGCCCTCGGATCGGACACTTGCGCCCGCAGCACGTTCGAGGCGAGCACAAGTGCTCCGAGACCAAGTGATGTGACGAGTGTGCTTCGCATGACAGCCTCCCATCCCCTCTAACCGTCCCTAACGACTTCGCGCGCTGAGTCAGCTCAGTTCGCGTGGCGTTTACTCCCCGATGCATTCGATGCATTATGCGCGCCCGCGAACACGGCTGAAGCATTCTGATCCAGAACAGCAGGCTGATCCGCCGAGGTGCTCTTGGGTGCGTGTTCTTGTCACACCGTCTTCCGCCAAGCACACGGGCCCGTGCGGCGCTGTCGAGGAGAGCGGACTGGCGGTTGTGTGGTTCCGTCTACGAAGGCTGGCCCTGCGTTCCTACACAGACAGCTCCGCCATTCAGAAAAGCTCGATGGGTGTGATTACTGAGAACACGGTACGCGTTGCATCGATTGACGTTATGGGTGTTCTCCGATAGCCTCCTCTCGTGACGTCCGTTGTCCTCTCGCTGTTTTACTCACTTCGGTTCATCGTCGGGTCACGCGTCACGTCTTCGCTTCACGGGGGCCGACAGAATCTTTTGGGCGCGGCTCTCGCAGGCATGGGGTGGCTGGCCCTCGACCGTGCACATGGTGAAGCCGGAGATAATCGTCACGTGGCACCACCGTGGGTTTCGCCTGTTCTGGACGTGGAAGAGCCGACACCGCATCGGACGGCCGGTCGTGCCATACGAGATTCGTGCCCTGATTCGTGAAATGTCCACCACGAATCCGACACGCTACTGAGTCCGCGCCGGTCTTCGGTCGGTGCTCCCAGAACCTGGGTGACCTTGTCGCGGCCATCAGTCTTCGACCAGTTGGTCGAGAACTCTTCGCGTCTTTCGATGACGGTTGATTCCGTCCAGCCGCGCCGACGGTAACCGATAACGCTGGCTCTGCGACCTCAACAAAACCTAATAAGAGCGTCTGTAAACTGTTGATCTAAAGTAACTTCCTACTCGCTCCCTCGTTTAACTCCAGCATTGATAACTTCACACTCAATATACTTGACATCGAAACAAGCATGTCGTATATAACCTCTCGGAGGTCTTATTAAGCAAGGAGGTCGCGATGTTTGGTCTCACTCGTTGGAATTCGTTCGATGACGTGTTCAATTTCCAGCGCGAGGTGGATCGTCTCTTCAACCAGTTCTGGAGCGATCTGCCAACCCGCACGGCTGCCGGTCCTGCCAGTTCGTCGCCATCGTTCCACGTGAACCAGACGGAGGACGGCTGGCGCGTTGACGTGCCGCTGCCCGGCGTCGATCCGAAGGACGTGTCGCTCGAGGTCGCGGGCAACAACCTCACCATACGCGCCGAGGTTCTGAGCGAAGGAGACAAGAACGTCTCGCGTTACGAGCAGACGTTGATGATCCCGCAGTTTCTCGACCTCGAGAAACTCACCGCCTCACATCGGCACGGGATGCTGCGCCTGACGTTGCCGCTGAAGGAAAGCGTCAAGCCGCGCCGCGTCCAGATCGAGACCCAGGTGGAAGACCAGAAGCAACTGGCGGGCGCGCGGTAATCACGCGGTCAGCGGCGGGCTTCGGGCTCACAGAATTGTAGGCCTGACACGTCGTCAGTCGCCGACGTCTTCGCTGCCATCTCCTTACGGCACACTCGACGGGCTCAGCACTCCTGAGCCTGTCGAGGCGTCGGTAGTCGCGACGCTATCAGCGCCACGTTCAGACGTATCCCGCCGCTCCGCAATCAGAGACCACTGTCGCGTCACGCATCAACAAAGATCACCGAGGAGGACGACACGCGATGCCGATCGCGGCGCTCAAAGCCTTGTGCTCGCGGATTCCCTGGTGCGAGCCCGCGGTTCTCGAGTCGGTCTTGGAGCTCGCACTCGAGATCGCGCGCGAGGGTCGCGAGGGCCGCCGGATCGGCACGCTATTCACCGTTGGCAAGGCAGACGAGGTGCTCGCGGCGTCCCGGGCGCTGATCCTGGATCCGTTGGCCGGCCATGCTCCAGCACGGACACACATCAGCGAGCCCGACCTTCGCGGAACGATGAAGGAACTGGCGCAGCTCGATGGTGCCTTCGTGATTTCACATGCGGGAATCGTGTTGGCGGCGTGTCGCTATCTCGATGCATCAGTCGAGCAGCTCGACCTGCCGCTTGGATTCGGCAGCCGGCACATGGCCGCGGCGTCAATTTCCCGCCGCCTTGGCGCGATCGCGATCGTGGTCTCGGAGAGCGGTGTGGTGCGTGTGTTTCATGGCGGGCAGATCGAAGCCACGCTGATTCCAGAGCTGTGGCTGTTGGAACGCCACCACACTCAGCTCAGCGTCGCCGCAGCGGGAGCCGTCGAAACGCATCGTCTGGGAGTCGCCACGTTGTCGCTGAGCGAAGCCGGCCAGGAACGATGAGTATTGAAAGCGAACGGCAAGAATGCGCGTAGGAGGCGCAAACAGAAGGAGGACCCATGGCCACACACTGGATGCAAATCGCAATTGTGACAAGCGTCTTGACGATCAGCGGGCCGGTGCCCGGCACCGCGCAGTCGTCGCAGCTCAAGAGCGACACGTATACATGGAATGGGGAACTGGTGTCGCTTGACACGACCGCGCACACCATGACCGTGAAGTCTCGCATTGCGTATCAAGAGGCGATTTCGGAGCTGACGCACTTCAAGGGCGGCGACCGTGTATGGATTGTTTGGTCAGGGATTCATGACTCCAGCGACGCCGTGCGGCAGATTCGACGGTCCGAGACCGGCCGCAAGATTGACGAGAATCTCGTCCTGCCCGCCGAGCTCGTATCGACGGAGGCACCCAACCAGTACCTCACGATTCGCGTAAAGGTACCGGAGAGCGCGTTGGCGGCCATCAAGACCGTGAAGCCCGGCGAGTGGGTCACGGTGACGTCCCGACAGCAGCCGTCGACGGAGGATGACGCCGTCGTATCGGTCAGGCCGTACGGGGCGAGCACGACTACGGAGTGAGTTTCGGACCCACGAGAATGTGATACCGACGTCGCTGGGTCCTGTTCGACGACCGAGCACGCGTTTACGTCGTGGGTCGTCGTGGGTCAGTGAAAAACCGATGTGGCAGAAGAAGGATCGGCGGAACGACCTCAGCGAGCAGCGACACAGCGGCGTCGGCGCGACTTTGTATAAGGGCCCACGATGCTTCAGTAGCGGGCTTGGGGAAATGGAACGGAATGTATGGCAACTCGAGATCTGCGAACGCCATCAATTCTGTTAGTGAGTAACTCGGTCGACGAGAGACAAGCCTACACGCGCGCGTTGCGCGCATCGGGATACCGGGTGGTCAATGCTGCGACAACCATCCTGGCGTATCAGATTGCGATCACACAAACAACGGACATCGTCGTGACTGATGGGCACTGTGCTGGTTCCATGAACGGCCTGGAGTTGACGCGTCGCTTGAGAATCCAGACACGCACGACAACCGTTCCGATCATTGTGATCACAAGCGAGACGAGGCGCCAGGACGGTGAACTGGCCATTAAAGCTGGGGCAGACATGTTCCTTGAGAAACCGGTATCGGGAGATGTGCTACGCGAACACGTGGTACGGCTACTCGTGGCGTGCGGGCGTCTCCCGCGCCAGTTGTCGCCGAAGCACGACGCTCATCTCGGCACGGAGCGAACGTGCCCGCAATGTCGTGGACTTATGGAGTATCGGCACAAGTCGCCGGTCCTCTCGGCGGTGGTAGTGAACAGTCGCGGGCCACGATACCGATTGCGCTATATGTCCGGTTGGTTCTGCACCGACCCGGCGTGCGAGTACCAGGAGTTAGCGCGGCCCAGGGGATAACGAGGTAAGCATGGCAACGAGTCCGCTCGGTCCGGGCGACATTTCATTGCGAGACTTCATCGAGGCGATCGGTTCCGCCGACGCGGCTCATGGCGCAGTGTCGACCGCCGCCGTGGCAGGAGGCTTAGGGAGCTCGCTTCTCCTGATGGTCGCCGCGCTGCCTCAGACGAGGTCAGACTCCGTTGCCGATCGGGCAAAGCTGGTGGAGGCAGCCGAGGCGTTAGCAGGCATGCGACAACAATTGATGGAAACGATCGAAACGGAAACTGCAGTGAAGCTCTTCACCGCGCGCAACATGCCACAGGCGAACGCGGCGCAACGCTCAGACCGGCGAGACGCGATACAGGTCGCGCTTCGTGCCTCTGCAGACGTGCCCCTGGAGGTGATGCGCCTGTGTGCGCAGGGATTGGAGCTCGCGGCCACAGTCGCCGCGCATGGTGCTCGCGCGGCATCGGCCGACGTTCAACTCGGAGTGGCGCTCTTGCATGCAGGCTTCGACGGCGCGCGTTCCAATCTTGAGGGCAAACTGAGCAGCTTCATCGACGCCGCGTACATCACATCGATTGTGGACGAGATCGGTCGCCTGACTGGTGAGACGACAGCTTCGACACGTGCCGCGGAGTCATGGTTGAAAGAACCGCCGGCTTAATCTGTTTCGTGAGGTTGTACTCCGCAAAAACGAATTCGCAGCGCGCCTGCCAACTAACTCGATGATCGCTGGTGCACACAGTATCATCGCCAGACGTGTTCCGTACGGCGCTCGCGCGTCTCGCTGAACTGCATCTACTGCGGCTGATGTGCAGGTCGAGGACCCAACTCGCGGCCGAGAACCTGTGGCTGCAGAAAACTTCGTACGTGTTGCGTGGATTGAGGTTGCCGGCATTCTCCGATAGCCTGCCGTCGTCGTGTCGTCCGTTGTCGTTTCGCGGATCCCGTAGTGTCCGACAATCGCGGCGAAGTCCTTTGAACTACGCGGCACGGTAGTAATAGTTCAGCATGCCACCGATCCGTTGACGTCGATGAAGCGGTCCGTGGCAGTCGGCTCGCGCGAGTGGCTGAATCAACTCGTTACCGATGCCTTGGCGGTTTCGTTCGGCATGGTAGTGGGCAACGAACTCCGCGATGGTGCGGCGAAGATGTCGCTCCCCCAGCAGAACTACGCGATTGAGGCACTCCTCCTTGATCGACCGCACGAACCGTTCCGCGTAGGCGTTGCAGTTGGGTGCACGGAATGGCGTGCGAATGATCTGGACTCGCTCTCCTTCGAGAAACTCCAGCACGGCGCGGCTCCACTTCCGGTCGCGATCGCAGATCAGTACGCAACCGCTCGCCAACACCCCGTCAATCGCATTCGTCAGGCCACGCATCGCTTGAATGACGAAGGCTTCGTTCGGGTGCCGCGTTGAACCGGCTACGTGGACTCGCCGCGAATGCAGCTCAATGACGAAGAGCGTGTAGTACGTCACCAATCCGCGGGCGGTCCACACCTCCGTCGTGAAAAAATCTGCCCCCACGACCGCGGGCCAATAGGCACGCAGGAACGTCCGCCAGGAGATCGACCGCTCACCACTGGGCGGGATGCCCTCGGCTTTCAGAATGCCCGCAATTGTCGAGCGAGCGACGCGATGACCCACGTTCTTCAGCGCACCTTGAATACGTGTGTATCCCCAGGTCGGATTCTCCGTCGCCATTCGCACTACGTGGCGCCGAATCTCCGCGAGCACGCCGGGGCGTCCTCGGCGGCGCCGGGCGTAGGTCCATTTCCGCGCGATCAGTTCGCGATGCCATCGGAGAATTGTGTCGGGCGTGACGAGCGTCGCAACGTCTCGCAGCACGGCGCGTCCGAGCCGGTGCCCCAGCACTGCGAGGCGGCGACGCTGCGCATCGGTCAATCGTAGCCGGCGCCCGGCTAGTTGCGCCTTTAGCGCCCGATTCTCCTCGCGAAGGAAGGTGATCACATCGCGTTGCTCGCACTCCAGCCATCCGAGCAGCATCGCGAGGAGGATCTGAAACGGAACCACCGGCCGAGTCTACGCCAATGGGTGTCGCCCGAGTTTTCGGACATTACGGGTTGCAGGCATTCTCCGATAGCCTGCAGGCGTGCCGTCCGTGGTCGTTTCGTTGCTCCACTCGCTGCGATTTGTCGTCCAGTCGCGCGCCTGTGCCTCGCCAATTTTGCGTCCAGGCAAAATAATTGACGTTAGCATTGCGGCTGGCGATGCTACACACAATGCGTCAGGTCGTCCGGATGGTCACTGCGATCCGATTGGCAGTGTGGACGCGCAGAAACCTG
>Ga0070688_100001314_pt1 | contig 12392 bp, 8 predicted proteins | sample KBSS13HmetaG_FD_64679 | JGI IMG/M metagenome (GOLD analysis project Ga0070688, IMG submission 64679) | Switchgrass rhizosphere microbial communities from Kellogg Biological Station, Michigan, USA - KBS S1-3H metaG | ecosystem: Host-associated > Plants > Roots > Rhizosphere ...
CGCGTAGCGAGCCGCATACGGCCGAAAGGCGGTGCGATCCACTCATAAGGGAGAAATCATGATGCACAAGTACAAGGCGCTCGGCGTCGCCCTCGCGGCCGTCCTTGGGCTCAGCGCCATTGCGGCTCAAGTCGCCTCGGCGAATCCGCTCACAGTCAACGAAGGCGGGAGCGGGACCACCTTCTACACAGGCGATCAGGAGACTACATGGATATTTGAAACGCCCGAAGGAACCTCCCAATGCCCAACGACGAGCATCAAGGCGGCGACTGCGGGAGCGAGCGTGACCGAGACATCGTATGAAGCTACCTACAGCAACTGCTCGGGGCTCGGCTTCGTGACGATGCATTGGAACCAAAGTAACTGCACATATACATTCACAACACCGACGAAAATCAAAACCGGTGAAGTGACATGGAGCGCGTCGAACATTCATATCGTCTGCGCAGCCGGTAAATTCATCGAATACACACCGACATTCCTCGGCACGAGTGCCTGCACCCGTTTCATCGGGTCACAAACACCAAAAGGTGGGCATATTATTGGACGTAATGCGGGGGGACCCGGTCCTAATGAAAAGGATGTCACATTGGAAATCACACTGGAAGGCCTCCAGTACACCAGCACCGGTGGCGCCTGTGGCAGCGCTGGAGCACACTCCGACCTGAAATGGACGGGTAACAGCACAGTGCGGGCTTACTCCAACGGGGGACACACTACGCAGCGCGGAATCGCATTCTCGTAGGCGTAGAGCACGAGTGCAGGTCATCGGAAGGGAGGGCCGGCAGATGCCGGCCCTCCTCAACGGCTCAAGCTTCAGCCGCCGGGCAGATCAACCGGTAGTCGCACCAGCTGCAGACGCTGGGGGAGGGGCGGGGCTCGAAGTCCTGGCTGAGGATGCCCTCGCCGACCTGAAGGACGGTGCGCTCCACCCGCTCGGCGTCGTCGGGCTTGGTGGGGGCGACGACCTTGTCGCCGTCGAGGACGTAGTAGTAGCTGCCGATGCCGGCCTCGATGCCCCAGGCCTCGCGGGCGGCCATCCGGTAGAGCGCCAGCTGTAGGTCGTCGTCGAGGTCGTCGGCGGTTTTGCGCTCGCCCGTCTTGTAGTCGATCAGCTCGTAGTCTCCGTCGGGGAGGCGGTCGACGCGGTCGACGCGGCCGCGGACGTGGTGGTCGCCGACCTTGAAGTCGAACTTTTTCTCCAGCCAGACCGGTTCGCCCTCGGACTCGCGCTCGTTTTCCCAGTAGAGGCGCAGCGCCTCACGGGCGCGGTCGCGGAACTGCAGCTCGTCGTCGCTGGAGCCGAACCCGGTCCGCCGCCAGCCCGCCTCGAAGAGCCGGTTCAGCACCCGTAGGCCTTCCTCGGGGTTCTCGGGCGGCTCCTTGTGGAAGCGTTCGAGGACGTTGTGGAAGAGGATGCCGAAGCGCTGGTTGATCGTCGGCTCCTGCGGGATCCCGAAGACCCGCGCGAACTTGTACTTCAGCGGGCAGGTGAGGTAGAGCGAGAGGTCGGAGGCCGAGAGGCTGAGCATGCCGTCGCCGCGCCGCGGCAGGAAGGCGGCCAGCGAGGGCTCCTCGCGGGCGGCGACGAGGTCGAGGCGGCGGCCGCGCTCGCGCTCGGAGTCGAGCAGGTAGGCGTCGAGCGCCGAGGCGTCGAGCTCGGCCTGCTGCTCGGGGGTCGCGACCTGCCGCAGCAGCCCGTTGACCGCCTCGATCGCCTCCGCCGTCGGCTCGTCCCCCGGCCGCTGCGCCAGCGCCGCCAGCTTCAGCAGCTCCAGGTAGCGGGCGATCGCCCGGTTGACGTCGATCGCGGTGTCGAGGCGCGGCTCGGAGAGCTCGCGCCCGGCCCGCCAGGAAGCCTCCAGCACCTGCTCGCGCAGCGCCCGGTAGGTCGCGTGCAGGCCCTCGGCGGGGCCGAACAGCTCCTCCTCGTGCACCTCCTCCTCGGCGCCCGCCTCCGCCAGCGCCCGCTCGTAGAAGCGCGACGGCCGCGCCGCCTCGCCGCCGCTGCGCTCAAGCCGCGAGAGGACGAGGCCTTCGCGGGCCGGGGAGCCGATCCGCTCCCAATCGCGCTCCTCCTCCAAGCCGAGGACGAAGACATGCTCGAAGCCGAGCCCCTTGATCGCGTCGGCTGCCATCACGTTGACGGCGCCGGGGGAGCGCTGGTGCTCGGCCTCCTCGGCTTCGGTCCCGGCCTCGGCGACGGCGCTCAGGTAGCTGACGAAGGCGCGCGTCGAGCCGTGCGGCTCACGCCGGCTCCAGGCGGTCGCCAGCTCGGCCAGCTGCGAGAGCCCGAGCAGCCGCTCGGCCACCTCCGGCTGGGCGGCAAAGAGGCGCTGGCGCCGCAGCCCGACCTGCTCGATCAGCCGCCGCACGAAGACGTCGGCGCGCCGTTCCTCCATGATCGCGGCGGCCCCGTTGTAGAGCTTGAGGAAGGTCTGGATCCGCTCCCTCGCCTCGGGCTGGAACTGGGGGCTGTCGAGGGCCGCCTCGCAGGCGGCGACCATGTCCTGCTTGCGCCGCCGCGCGATCGTCGTCAGCCGCGCCAGGTCCCCCGAGCGCAGCTCGACCGGCGGCCGGGTCAGCGCTCGCGCCGCCGCGGCGGAGTCGTCGGGGTCGGCCAGCACCCGCAGCCAGGCGATCGCGTCGCGCACCTCCGGCCGCTGGAAGAGCGCCGTCGGCCCGGAGAGGTGGAAGGGGATGCCGCGCTCTTCCATCGCCGCAGCGACGGCGCCTCCCTGCTTGGCCGGATCGGCGACGAGGACGCAGATCTGGTCCGGCGCCGTCCCCGCCGCCCCGAGCTGCTCGACCGCCCGCGCAACCGCCTGCGCCTGCGCCCGCTCGTTCGTGCAGCGCCAGAAGCCGAGCTTCGGCTCGCGGAAGCGCTGCTGGAGGAGGATGCGCTCGCCGCCCGGGTGGGTCGCGTCGAACCAGCCCTCGGGCGCGGTGACGCCGTCGCTGCTCTCCAGGGTGAAGACCTGGTTCGGGCTGTCGGCGGCGAGGGACTCGGCGACCGCCAGCTGCGCCGCGCTCGCCTCCTCCAGCTCGTCGACCATCAGGTGCGCGAAGCGCTCGGTTATCCGCCGCCGCACGTCGGGCCGCTCGACGAGCAGGCAGTCGAGGGCGAGGAAGACGTCGCCGCGGTCGAGGCTGCCGGACTCCGAGAGGATGCGGTCGTGGCGGGCGTAGAGCTCGGCGAACTCGAGATCGCGCCGCGCCGCCTCGCGCTCGGCCTCGTCCGCGGCCGCCTCGGCCCTGGCCCGCGCCCCTTCGGAGAGGGTGGTGGGGCCCGTCCGTTCGGCCTTCAACCGGTCGATCCGGGCCAGCAGCCGGGCCAGCAGCCCGGTCGGGTTGCCGCGGATCTCGTGCCGGCGCAGCGGCAGCTGGTCGAGGCGGTCGAGCAGCATCGCCAGCCGCTCGGCCCGGCCGAGGACGTCGAAGAAGGGGTCGAGACCGGCCTCCTCGGGGTACTCGCGCAGCAGTCGCTCGCCGATCGCGTCCCAGCTGCCGACCCAGAGCTCCTCGAAGGAGTTCTCCAGCAGCGCCTCGCAGCGCTCGCGCAGCCGCGCCGCCGTCGCCTGGCGCGAGGCGATCATCAGGACGCTCTCGGGTCGGGACCCGGCGGCGACGAGGTGGGCGAGGCGGTGGGCGAGGAGCTCGGTCTTGCCGGTCCCCGCCGGTCCGACGATCAGCAGCGGCCCCTCCCCGTGGGCGATCGCGCGCTCGCGCTCCGAGCCCGCGGCCTCAGCGGTTGAACGTTCCTCGCGCACCGTTCAAAGCTAGCGCCCCGGGGATGTTCTCTAGCATCCGCGCGATGGACATCCTCTCCGCCGACTGGCCGGCGATCTGCCGCCGCATCGTCGCCGCCCAGCGCCCGATCTTCGCCGAGACGCGGACGAGCGAGGAGCGGACCGTCTACGAGGGGGTCGGCGAGGGCGGCGATCGCACCCTCGTGATCGACCGCCGGGCCGAGGACGTCGTCTTCGCCGAGCTCGACCAGCTGGCCGCCGAAGGCGCCTCCTTCGTCGCCGTCTCCGAGGAGCGCGGCGAAGTCAGCTTCGGCGACGGCGGCGAGGCGCGCGTCGTCATCGACCCGATCGACGGTTCGCTGAACGCCCGCCGCACGATCCCCTCCTTCGCCGTCTCGATCGCCGTCGCCTCCGGGCCCTCGATGGCCGATGTCGAGTTCGGCTTCGTCCACGACTTCGGCGCCGACGAGGAGTTCGTCGCCCGCCGCGGCGAGGGCGCCCAGCTCGACGGCAACCCGGCCCGCGTAACCGCGAGCGCAGAGCGGCTCGAGGTGGTCGGCGTCGAGTCGGCCGAGCCGGAATGGGCGCTGCCGGCGTTCGAGGCGCTGAGCGGCAAGGTCTTCCGGCTGCGGGTCGTCGGGGCGATCGCGATCAGCGCCGTCTACGTCGCCGCCGGCCGCTTCGACGCGATGCTGAGCCTCCGCTCCTGCCGCTCGGTCGATGCCGCCGCGGCGCAACTGATCGCCCGCGAGGCGGGCGGGGCGGTCGCCTTCGGCGACGGCGACCTCTCCGAGGCGATGCTCGACCTCGAATCGCGCTATCCGATGGCCGCCGCTAACGGCGAGCAGGGCCTCGCCACCGTCCGCACCGCGCAATTGGCAAAAGCCGCGTAACCCTTCTTCCCAAGCGGTTTACAAACACCTGTTCCCACGAACTTACGTTCGCTACACTCGGGCACTTCCCAAAGCCCCCAAATCAAGACTGAAGAGGTGTTTTCTTCGCATGGCTGAGAGCAAAAGCAACGGCAGCAAATCGAAAACGCAGGCCAAACGAGCCACCACCGAAGCGAAAAAGTCGGCGGCCAAAACCGCCAAAGCTTCGAAACGCGCCGCCACCAAAACCGCCGCCGCCGAGAAGAACCAGGTCCAGACCGTCGTCGAGTCCGCCGTCGACTTCCCCGTCGGCGCCGTTCTCGCCGTCAGCGACCGCGTCTCCGACCTGGTCGAGCCGTGGACGGACCGCAGCAAGGCCGAGCGGCAGATCAAGAGCTACCGCAGCAACCTGCGCAAATCGCTGAAACGGACCGAGCGCCGCGGCACCACCGCCCGCCGCAAAGCGATCACCGAGGCCCGCAAGACCCGCAACCAGGTCGAGCGCGAGGCCCGCAACCGCCGCCGCAACGTCGAGACGACGATCAAGCGCAACCGCAACGAGGTCGAGCAGCGCGTCCGCAGGGCGATCGAGGAGCAGACCTCCCGCGCCCAGGACGTTGTCGGTACCGCCACCGGCGTCGTCGGCAGCCAGCTGACCGCTCTGCGGTAACCAGCATCAGCGTCCTCTGACGCTCACAGGCCGCGAGGCGCTCGGTCCGAAGGGCCAGCCCTCGCGGCCTTTTACGTAGGCGCGGAAGCGAAAACGGACGCCGCGGCTGTCGTCGTCGCTGAAGCGGTAGGCGAAGCGGAACCGTCCACGGCCGTCGACCTCGACCGTGCGGAACTCGCTCCAACCGGCGCCCGGATAGCTGAACTGCAGTTCGACCGGGAGGCCGGCAAGCGCCCTCCGCGCCCCCGGCGCGGCGACCCGGCCGCTGAAGACGACCGGCCTGCCGCCGATCGCCGCGGAGGCCGCGGAGGCACGGAAGCGGACCCTCGCCGCGGCGAGAAGGTGGGCGGTCGGGCCGTTGGCGCGACTGAGCAAGCGGGTCCCAGCGAAGCTCGCCGTCACCTCGCGGTTCGGCCCAGGCGTCAACCGCAACGCAAAGGTGCCGTCGGCCGCGGTGCGGACCTCCGTGCTCCGCAGCGGCCGGTCGGAGCCTGCCGCGAAGCTCTCGGTGATCGTCACGGTCTGGCCGGCAATGGGTCCACCCGCGCTGCGACGCAGGGAACCGCTGAGGTGGAAGCCGGCGAGTCCCGAGCGCAGCGTCACAGGCGTCTTCAGCGGGTTGACGAGGACCATCTTGCTGCCGTGGAAGCGGCTGGTGCCGGTCGCCGCGTTGCCCGCAGCATCGAAGCCGGTGGCGAGGAACTCGTACTTGCCGGGTGGGTAGGAGTCGGAGTCCCAGCGGGCGATAAGTCGCCCCGCCCCGATGTGGGTTGGCAGCGGCGCGAAGCTCGCGCGAGTCCCTGCCGGCCGGACGGCGATCGAGCCGCGGCCTGGACTCGGGCCTGAAAGGAGATCGCTGACGAAAGCCTCGATCCGCTCCGGATCGTCCGCGTCCTGAGCGGCGGCGAACTCAACTCGCGGCGCCTCTTCGTCGATCCGCACCAGAGCCGTCTGCGACGGCGGCGAGCCGGGCCCGCCGTCGCCGACGTTGCCGGCGGCGTCGCGCCCGTAGAAGCGCACGGTGTGGACGCCGCTGCCGTCGAGCCAGATCGAGGCGGTGGCGCCGGGCGCGGTGGTGGGGGAGCCGCCGTCGGCGGCGATCGCCGTCAACGGTCCGGCCGGCCCAGACGGGTCCATCCCGGAGAGCGAGTCGTGCGCGAGCGCCGTCAACTTCAGCGGCCCGCTGCTCCAGCCGGCGGGCAGGCCCTGGAGCGAGACGTTCGGAGCCGAGGCGTCGACCGCGAGGCTGACGGTGCGGGCTTTGGAGCGGACGCCGGAGCCGGAGACGGTCATCACTTCCACCTGGTTGATGCCCTCCGGCAGGAAGCCGAGCGGGATCGAGTCACCGCTGGTTTCGATGTAAACGCCGGCCTCGCCGACGCTCACCTCGTAGCCGCGAATCCCCGAGAGCGGCAGCGGCCCGGCGGGAGGATCGAGCTTCAGGACCACCGGCTCGTTTCCCGGCAGCCAGCCCACCGGCACCTGGGGCGCGGGGAGGGGTGGGGCGGCGTCGTCGAAGTAGAGGGGGACGCCGGCCCGCCGCAGCTCTACCCCGGCCCCGTTTTCGAGCCGGCCCTCGAGGGTGTAGATGCCCGGCACGCGGGGCACCGAGACGAGGTGGATCGGGTCGCTCGCGGTCGCTTCGACGTCAGCGCCGATCGTCTGCCCCTGCGGGTCGAGGAGACGGTAGGTCGCTTTGACGCCCCCCGCGGTGCCGCCCGGAAACTTCTCGAAGTCGGCCCAGAAGGCGGGGCTGGCCTGCCATTCGGCAGCCCTCGCGGCGGGGGTTGAGGCGTTGCTCGCCGTCAGCAGTGTGAATGTGGCAAGGAGCGCCCAGGTGATCAGGCGGCGCCGGCGCCTCACGGGCCGAACTCCCCTGCTGGGTTGCCGCCGGCGCTGGGGGTGGGGGCGGGCGCTGGTTCCGGCGCGGGAGCCGGAGCCGCTTCGACCGATCCGGCGCTGACCGGAGCCGGTTCGGTGGCGACCGGTTCGGCCGCGACGGGTTCGCCTTCGACCGGCGCTTCGGCTTCGGGCGCCGCTTCAGCCCGGGGCTCGCCATCCGGATCGGGCTTCGGCTTTGGCGTGGGGGTCGGTGCGGGGGAGGGGCTCGCTTCCGGCTGCGGCAGATCCACCAACCACCGCTCCTGCCGGTGTTCGAGCCGATGGGGCCGCTCCTCGGCGGCCTTCGAGACGGGGAGAAGGCCGGTTGCGACGCAGGCACCGGCGCCGCCGGCGGTGGCCAGGCAGACGGCGGCGATCTTGACCAGGCCGGTGAGCCCGGTTCCGCCGGCGCCGCCGCCGCCCGCGAGCTGGGCGGCCGCCTCCCCGCGGCCGCCGAGCCGGGTGCTGATCGACCCGGCCGCTTCCTGAACCCGTTCCCAAAGCGAGTGGTGGAGCGGCAGGACGGGTGCCAGCGCCGCGGCCGCGGACGGCGCCGCCCGGTAGGTCCGCAGGGTTGCCCGGCAAGAGGCGCAGGCGCGCAGGTGCTCGCGCAGCTGCGCCGCCTCCTGCGGGCTCGTTTCGCCGTCGCAGAAGGCGGAGAGCAATGGTCCCATGGCCTCGCAGCGGCTTCCGTCCTCGCTGCTTGCGAGCAGGCGGCGGAACCGCTCCCGTCCCTCGGCGACGCAGCGGTTGACCTTCGTCGCGCTCCAGTCGTGGATCTCGCCGATCTCGGCGTAGGAGTAGCCCTCGGCGAGCAGGGTCAGCGCCTGCAGCTCCTGCGGCCGTAGTGCCTGCAGCGCCTCGCGGCTGCGGGCGATCGCCTCGCGCCGTTCGAGCCTCTCCTCCGGTCCGTCGGCGGCGGACGGCAGCAGCGCGATCCAGTCCTCGGCGCCGAGCTCGGGAGCCAGGGCCGCCGGCCCGGCGAGGACGCGTTCGCGGTCGTAGCGGATCGCCAGCGCCTCATGCTTGACCACCTTCTGCATCCACTTGATCAGCCGCCGCGAGTCGCCCGTCGGCGCCTTCTGCAGGAGGATCTCCAGCCCCCGCTGCACGGCTTCGTCAGCGTCGTCGGCGCAGAGGGAGAAGCGGCGCGCCGTACGCTTCAGCGTCGCCTCGTGTCGCGCATAGGTTTCTACCGCCGCTCGTTTGCGGGCCGCCTGTACCTCGGTCCCTTTCACTCGCTCGGACACTGTCGGACTTAGATACGGAAGCGGGACATCTCTCCCCCCACTTGGACAAATGCCCCAATCCAAAAATCGGAAATTGCACACCCTCTCGGCAGAACGTCCAGGGGACATGGAGACCGCTAGGATCGTCCGCATGAGCACCTGCGTAGTCACCGGCGGCGCCGGCTTCCTCGGATCGCACCTCTGCGAGCGGCTGCTCGGGGACGGGCACCGGGTGATCTGCCTCGACAACCTCGAGACCGGGTCGCTGGAGAACATCGAACACATCCGCGACGAGCGCTTCGACTTCCGCCACGTCGACATCACGACCTACGTCGACATCCCCGAGGACGTCGACTTCGTCTACCACCTCGCCTCGCCGGCGAGCCCGATCGACTACCTGCGGCTGCCGCTGCACACGCTCAAAGTCGGCTCCCACGGGACCCACCACATGCTCGGGGTCGCGAAGTGGAAGCGCGCCCGCTTCCTCATCGCCTCGACCAGCGAGGTCTACGGGGACCCGGAGGTCCACCCGCAGAAGGAGGACTACTGGGGGCACGTCAACCCGATCGGCCCGCGCGGCGTCTACGACGAGGCGAAGCGCTACGCCGAGGCGCTGACGATGGCCTACCACCGCCAGCAGGGCGTCGACACCGCAATCGTCCGCATCTTCAACACCTACGGCCCGCGGATGCGCGCCCACGACGGCCGCGCGATCCCGACCTTCCTGCGCCAGGCGCTGCAGGACCGGCCGCTGACCGTCTTCGGCGACGGCAGCCAGACCCGCAGCTTCTGTTACGTCGACGATCTGATCGACGGCATCGTCCGCCTCGCCGAGTCCGACGTCCACACGCCGGTCAACATCGGCAACCCGGACGAGTTCACGCTGCTGGAACTGGCGAAGCAGGTGGTCGAGCTGACCGAATCCCGCTCGGAGATCATCTACGAGGCGCTGCCGACCGACGACCCGAAACAGCGCCGCCCCGACATCGCCCGCGCCCGCGACCTGCTCGGCTGGGAGCCGAAGATCGCCCTCGGCGACGGCCTGCGCCGGACGATCGACCAGAGCGGCGTCGAGCGCCTGGTCGGCGACTCGGCCTAAAGGCGACAAAAAAGGGGCGGCCCGAAGGCCGCCCCCTCTCGCGATGCAGCGAGCTTGATGCGTTACTGGGTCTGGGCGGTGAAGGAGAACGTGCCCAGCGGGTTGCCGGCGGAGATGTGGTCTTTGGCGACCCGATCTTCGGCTGCTTTCTTCGCACCTGCTTCGATCATTTTTTTGGCTTCAGCTTCTGCTGGTTCTTGGCATTTACCAGGCAATTTTCCGCATTCGACAGCTATGACGACTCCTTCGAAATACGCCTGGTAGACCTTGACGAAGCCCTCGAGCACTTCAGCCGAGATCGGCTGCAGCACCGCTGAGGAGCTGACGCTGACCGTGCGGTTCGTCGCATCGGCGGAGACGCCCGAGATCGTCAGGTCGGCGATCGAGCTGCGCCCCAGGTTGCCGAGGTTGAGGCTCTCGCTGGCGTTGGATTTGGCGACGACTTCGACCGTCACGGTTTTCGCCGAGAGGTCGAGCCACATGTTGCCGAGCGTGATCTCGGTTTCCAGGAAGCTCCCGTCACCTTTGTCGAGTTTCTGCGTCAGCAGCAGGCCACCGGCGGTCTGCACCTGGCCGGCCGTCCCGGTCGGGCTGATCGTGCCGCCCGTCAGCGGGAGCTCGTAGTCGCCGAGGCCTTTTTCGGTGGTCGGAGCGATCACCGAGGCGTTGGTTTCGACGTCTTTCAGCTTCAGCAGCAGGTCCTGGTTGGCGTTGAAGGCGACGTTGCCGCTCGGGATGATCGCCACCGTGCTGGGCTGGCTTTCCGAGCTCGACTTGCCGATCTTCTTGCCGCCGAGGAATGGCTTCGGCTTGCCCTTGGCGTAACCGGTCTTCTTGTTCAGCTGCTTGGCGGCAGCGCCGGTCAGCTTCATGTTCTTCAGGTTCACGTTGACCCCGAAGCCGTTGCGGGTGTAGCTCAGGCCCTTGAGGGTGGCGAACTTCACCTTCTTGCCGGAGACCTTCGCGGTCAGCGAGCTCTTGCCGGTGTTGAGCACCATCCCCTTCACGGTCGCGCTCTTCTTGCCGGCCTTGAACTTGAGGCCGCCGGCGAGGTTGAGGGTTCCGAGCCCGTTGGTCGGGTCGATTTCACCGCCGCTCACCTTGAAGGTGGCCTTGGCGCCCTTGACCTTGGTGTTGCCGACCTTCTGGATCTTGATCCCGAAGGTCTTCAGGTACTTGGTCCATCCCTTGTTCAGGGTGACGACCGTCTTGCCGCTGGCGACCGGGTCCGGCGTAGCCTGGGCGAAGGGAGCGAACGCCAGGAGCGCGAACAGCGCAGCCGCGAGAGCCGCAAGCGGCAGCCTCGTCCCCCTAGCCATCCGTGGCTGGGTTGCTTGAGTCATATGTGAGTCCTCCGTTGCTGCCGCCCCCTGCTGTGCCCATAGGCGACTTACGGCGATTCGTGTTGTCTGCCCAGGTTATTCCCGGGTTGCCGATGTAACAACCCCAAAGACGAGCGGATGTTCCGCTGCAATATCCTCCCCGGCGATGTCTGCTGCTGACGGATCCGGCGCCCAGGAGGCGCATCGCACGATCGCGCCCCTGGTCGGGCCCGATGACGAGCGCGTCTTCACCGACTCCGGGATCGAGATCAAGCCCCTCTACGAGGAGGGGGATGTCGGCCCCGGCCTCGAGGAGCGCCTCGGCGAGCCGGGAGCGCCGCCGTTCACCCGCGGCATCCACGAGGCGATGTACCGGGACCGGCTCTGGACGATGCGCCAGTACGCCGGCTTCGCCTCGCCGGAGGACACCAACGAGCGCTACCGCTACCTGATCGAGCACGGCTCGACCGGGCTCTCGATGGCCTTCGACCTGCCGACCCAGCTCGGCCGCGACTCCGACGACCCGCTCTGCCACGGCGAGGTCGGCCGCACCGGGGTGCCGATCGACACGATCGAGGACATGCGGATCTGCTTCGACCAGATCCCCCTCGACGGCGTCTCCACCTCGATGACGATCAATGCCCCGGCGGCGATCCTGCTGCTGCTCTACGAGCTGGTCGGCGAGGAGCAGGGGGTGCCCTCCGAGAAGCTCCGCGGCACCGTCCAGAACGACGTGCTGAAGGAGTACATGGCCCGCGGCAACTACATCTACCCGGCGGAGCCGACGATGCGGCTGACCACCGACATCTTCGAGTACTGCAGCGAGAACGTGCCCAAATGGAACACGATCTCGATCTCCGGTTACCACATCCGCGAGAAGGGCTGCTCGGCCGTGCAGGAGGTCGCCTTCACCCTCTCCAACGCGATCGCCTACGTCGAAGCGGCGCTGGAGCGGGGGCTGAAGATCGACGAGTTCGCGCCGCGGCTGGCTTTCTTCTTCAACGGCCACAACAACGTCTTTCAGGAGATCGCCAAGTTCCGGGCGGTGCGGCGGATGTGGGCGAAGATCGTCGGCGAGCGCTTCGAAGCACAGAACCCGAGCTCGCAGAAAATCCGCTTCCACACCCAGACCGGCGGCGTCACCCTCCAGGCCCAGCAGCCGGAGGTGAACATCATCCGCGTCGCCCTGCAGGGCTTCGCCGCCGTCTGCGGCGGTACCCAGTCGCTGCACACCAACGGCTTCGACGAGGCGCTGGCGCTGCCGACCGAGCGCTCGGCCCGGATCGCCCTGCGCACCCAGCAGGTGATCGCGTACGAGTCCGGCGCCGCCGACACCGTCGATCCCTTCGCCGGCTCCTACTTCGTCGAGTCGCTGACCGACGAGATCGAAGCCCGCTCCTGGGAGCTGATGGACAAAGTCGAAGAGCTCGGCGGCTCGGTCGAGGCGCTCGAGTTCATGCAGCGCGAGATCGAGGAGTCCGCGCTCAGCTACCACGAGCGCTACAAGAGCGGCCAGGACATCATCGTCGGCGTCAACAAATTCGTCACCGACCAGGTCGACGACGTCGAC
>Ga0070688_100001323_pt1 | contig 12312 bp, 12 predicted proteins | sample KBSS13HmetaG_FD_64679 | JGI IMG/M metagenome (GOLD analysis project Ga0070688, IMG submission 64679) | Switchgrass rhizosphere microbial communities from Kellogg Biological Station, Michigan, USA - KBS S1-3H metaG | ecosystem: Host-associated > Plants > Roots > Rhizosphere ...
CGGCGAGGTGAATATCCCGTTCGGCACCTCGGTGCCGCCCACCGCTGGAAGGGTATCCTTCGAGGCCCGCCCGAATCCCACGCGTGGTGCGATCAATCTCGCGGTCGGAGTTGCCACCCCCTCGACCATGCGAATCGAGCTGCTCGACCTCTCAGGCCGCCGAGTAGCCGAGCGGACTACCGGAGCCCTGAGCCCCGGCGAGCACATGTTTCGGCTCGCCGAGCCCCACGTTCTGCCTCCCGGGCTCTATTTTGCGCGGCTTTTCGAGGGCAAGCGGCAGACCGTCGTGAAGGTCGTTGTCATCCAATAGACCCCCGGATCGCGCAAACGCGAACTCTGACACCCCCATCCCCTGCATCCCCGATGGCTCGCGGGCACTGTGACAGACCGGGACTTCAGTGGCCGTGATCCAACGGAAGCTTGAACGTGTGGCCAAATCTGGGAGCTACCGAGTCCAGGCGGTCGAGGAACGATTGCCAGCTCTCGGATAGCTTCATCGTGAAGACAACGCCACCCAAGTGTTCTCGAAGTTTCGGGTGGCCCACGTCGACGGTCAGCCGCTGATGGTAGCGATGCTTGGGCCGCCCGTTGTCGTCTCGGGGTACGATGCGTTTGAGTTCATCAAGCACCCCGGGCGCTAGGCGCTCGTAGACGACATTGTTGGTTAGCTTTCCCACGAGCCACGGCTTGTTTACTCCCTTGTCTGGCGGGTACGGCCACCCCTTGAGGCGAAACATCTCCCGGTAGAAGTCGTCTGGGAAGGTCTTGACCCAGGGGCGGATTTCTTTGGCGATGAACCGCTCAAGAATGACTGCTAGCGCATTCTTTGCGCGGATGTCTTGATAGCCAGTCGCCTCATCGACTAGGGCGATGATTCCGACGGTTGCGAATCCTTGGAGCAGGATCTCCGCCGCGTCGGCCAGCGGTGCTTGGTTCGGGCGGAGCGCTCCCGCCCTTCGTGCGGCCAGGATCACCCTGCACAGATCGGGTAGAAGAGTGGCTTCGTAGCCGAACGCGGTTCGGCCGCCGTGAATCGGGCGAAACTCAACCGGAGAGACGACGCGCGCCATTAAGTCGTTGGGAATAAATGGCCTGAGTGCGGCGGAGGCCAGAAAAGCAGGCATTTGGCGCGCGCCGTCCACTTGCTTGGCGGATCCGGTTGTTTTGCCCCCGAATGCGCGAGTAACTCCACGCATCGAGAGTACTCGCAACTCGTTGTCCAGCACGGAACACGGAATACTCCCGACCTTCAGAATGCCAGCGTGCGTCTCCCGCGGGAGCGTTGAACCCCACCTTTCAAGCGCGGCGGCTCTGGCAATCTCGCTTCGCGCCTCAGCCGAGAGGGAGTCGGCGCGGGCTCGACCTCCCATGGCTGCGTTCGCACTCCCGGCTCCGGCTTTCCTGTCGGTCATGATTCCGTCCCCACGGCCGGCGACCACCGCCGAGCACATGCTTACATGATCGCATCGCAATGCTTGCTTAGCAAGCATGCCATCTGGAGCGCGATTCAGCGGATTCCGCCCGGTGGCTGCCATGAATGGGCGCAAGACCGGCCACCGTGAGGCCCGCCGAGGATTGGACGTATCGCCGGCTGCGCAAATGCGCTAGTCTCCGCCCAGCTAGGTCTTAGGGCCGAACAGGGTTACCGTGGGCCGAGCTAGTCCGTGATCCTCGCCAGTCGGGAGCGACCAATGCCAAAATTTGAACCCGGAACTGTCGTCAAACGAAAAGACACCGGCGAGCAGGGAACCGTTCAGAGAGAGTTCGTCGACGGCTCTGTATTTCTGGAGCTTCAGGATGGGCGACCCGCGGAGTTGCACGCCAGGGCTTTGGAGAAGGTTGAGCCGGAGCCTAGTCGATAGGGGTGAAGACGCCGCTAGCGATTGAAGTAGCCAACAGTGCCATCTTGACTGCTCCGAGTCTTTCATCCCACCGCCCAAGTGAAGCCTTCAGTTGATCGGTTGGTATGATGGCACTGAGTTGCACGAATTCCGTTACGGTCGAGTGGCGCATCGCCTTCCTGCTCTTGTCGTGGTCGGATTCATTTTCCGAAGGATACTGATAGTCCTTCAGGTACACGACTCTCGCTACGTGCGCCTGGATGATTAGCTTCGTGCAGCTCAAACACGGTTCGTGGGTTACGTAGCATTCGGCGCCCTCCACGCGTATTCCGAACCGAGCGGCTGAAATGAGCGCGTTCTCCTCCGCATGCACGCAAATGCACCTATCCAGCTGGGTGCCGCTCAGGACTTTCGGATCCTTGCAGCGCGGACATCCCCCGGCGAAGCAGTCTGCGTAGCCCTCTACGGTCCCGTTGTAACCGACAGCACGTATGCGGTCGTCCTCCAGCAAGATGGCCCCCACTTGATTCTTGAAGCAGTTGCTCCGGGTGGCCACCTCGACGGCGAGACCCATCTTGTACTCCTCCATCGTCTGCCTGGGATCCTTGATCATCGTTCTCGCCCCCCCCAAGTCCTCCCGGCGTAGGGCAACTCAAGTTGCGCCTCCGGCGGTGGCCGCTGGCCCTGCTGCCGCGTAACCCTCCCGAGCGTCAACCAACATGGCTAGGCGAGCGGTCACTTGGCAAGCGGTCGAGTTGCGCAGGGGCGTAACGAGGCAGGTGGCGGTGTTGAAGGCCCACGGTCGTTGTGGCTCCGGCCCCGGGACTGGCGGGCCCCAACCCTGGTTCGAAGGCCACCCCCGTCCCGTCTCTCACCCCCCCATCACGCAATCCGTGTTGTCAGCGCTCGGCGTCTTGCGTGTGCGGGTCTGTGTGCGGGTCGCCCCGGCAAGTGGCGGCATGAGGCGGTAGAGCGCCTGCCGGCCGATGTCGACCAACTATCAGGCGCCCTACCAGTTGCTACCGCTCTGTCTCTTCGAGTTTCGGGTCCAGGACCGCTCGTAATGACGGGGTCACCGGTTCGATTCCGGTCACCAGCTCCAGTACAAACCAAAGCCGCGAGTGCACTTGCGCTCGCGGCTTTGGCACGAAATGACGCGCGACTTTGCAACTGTGCCCCGAAACTGTGTTTTTTCGGCGACCCATTTCATGGTTCTTGCCCGCGTCAATCCAGTCGATTTCGAAAAGTCCCAGTGCTCGGGAAGTCCCAGTGCTCATTTGTCGTCTCTCGGAGGCCACTGGGGCTTCCGGGCCTCGGGCCGCGCGCCGTCTCCCAGCAGCTCGGCGACCGCGCCGGTGGCCTGAGCCAGCAGCTCCTCGTCGACGATCAGGTAGCGACGGAAGATCGAGTCGGTCTTGTGCCCGGTGATCTTCATCGCGATCGCCTGCTGCACCCCGGCACGGATCAGGTTGCGGACGGCCGTTCGCCGGAAGTCGTGGAGCAGTCGGCCGTGCAAGCCCGCGGCCGCACAGGCTCGCTGCCACGAACGCCGCAGCTTGCCGATCGGCCGACCGCCCCAATGGAAGACGCTGGCGCAAAGCCGCCCGTGCCGCCGTTCCCACCGTGACACCGTCTCCCGTTGCGCGCGGAGAACGTGCTCGAGCCGCGGGTGGTACTTGAACGGGAAGATCCTCGGCTCACGGTTCTTCGAGTCGCGTAGCCACACCGTCTGGCGCTCCCAGTCGACGTCGGACCACAACAGCTTCTGCGCCTCGCTGGAGCGCCAGCCGGTCAGATAGAGAAACTCCACCAGGTTCCTCGCATGTTCCGGCAAGTGGGCCAGGACGGCCTGGACGTCCTCCTCCTCGAAGAAGCCCTGGCGGGCGTTGTCCACGCGAGGGAGGTCGACGAGCGGCACGCGTGGAAGCTGCGCCGAAGAGAGGCGTAGCATCCGCTTCAGTATGGCCAGCTCGCGGCGCAGCGTGGCCGGCGTCATACCGTCACGCTCCAGACGCTTCTTCGAGTACGCGCGAATCCGCTCCTCGGTGATCTCCTCGCCCAACATGCCACCGAAGACCGCAGCCAGTCGCTTGACGTGCCGACTGGGATCGGTGCGGTTGCGCTTGAATCGATAGTTCTCGAGCAGGAGCTCGTGCATCCTCTCGAACGTGATCCGCGCTCCGGGCTTCCGGAACGTCCCCGTCCGGACCTCGCGCAACCTTGTCCGCAAGCGGCGCAGCGCGGCGGCGCGGTCGTCCGTGCCCGTGGATTCTCGGTGGGGTACGCCATCGACCACGAACTTGATGAACCAATTCCGGCTCTCGGGGCGACGGTAGATCGAGCCCTTGCTTGGCTTCGCCATCGCACGACTCCGCGGGGGCGGGGTGCACGGGGCGGCTCGCGAGCGGGTGGAGGGCACACACGGCATCGCGAATTCACTCATCCTACTCGCCTTCGACTTGCCGCGTGTCACGGTTCAATCAGCTCTTTCGCATGCGCACCCACCCGAGTAGCGTTCGGTCGGGCGGGCTTGAACCCTGGGCGGGGCTGGAACCATGAGCAAGGCCGGTGTCGGAGGCACGCCTGAGTGGCGGGAACGGTCGTCGTCTATCTCGTCATGGTCCAGGCAGTGAAGACACTGTTCAATCGCCGCTCGGTGGGGCAATGAATGCACGCGGAGCCAAGAGAGGTCGAGCATGAAGAAAGCGCAGATCGTGACCACGAAGGCCGGGTTGTGGATCGACCACAAGAAGGCCGTCATCGTGATGGTGTCGGGCAAGGAGGTGCAGCTGCGTCATATCGAATCGAAGGTGGAGAAGCGCGTCCGCTACTCCGGCGGCCCGGGGTCCAGCGATTCGCACGGCTCGCGCGCGGGCGGGGGTGAGGAGACGCGGGAGAACCGCTCGGAGGGTCAGCTGAACAAGTACTTCGACGAGGTGGTCGACTCACTCCGTGAGGCGAAGGCGATCCTGATCTTCGGTCCCGGTGAGGCTCATGGCGAGCTCCAGAAGCGGCTCGAGCATGCGCGACTGGGTGACCGCGTCGTTGGCATCGAGACCGCCGACAAGATGACGGACAATCAGATCACGGCGAAGGTGCGGGAGCGGTTCGTGAAGTAGGGCGCCGGCGGTTTCGCGTGAGCCCAAGAATGGGCGCCGTTGAGTCGTGGTTTGCTCCCCGAATCCTGGTCCAGCGCGGCTCGCGTTTTGGCTAGCCTTCCGGTCCTCCAACGCCGGGAGGATCGACGATGCGAACCAGCAAGTTCACCGTCGAGCAGGTCGCTCATGCACTGCGACGGGTCGGGAGCGGAATCGCAACCGAACGTAGCCGACTACATCGTATCGTTCTACAATCGCTCACGCCGTCATGGTCATCTCGGAGGCGTCAGTCCTGAGCAGTCTGAAGCGGCCCACAAACCACGGCGCCAGGGTGTCCACTGAATCCTGTTGCGATCGCAACGGCTGATGCGAAGGCAGGCGGCCACTGCTGGGGGAAGGAGGGTGATTCGAATCACGGTTGACACAAACGTACTGCCAAATCCAGAGCTTGTATCGCTCGCGTCCTCCCTGGGCCACGACTTGCGAGTTACGAGCGTGACCGGCCGGGAACTGGAGGGCACCTCCGTGGCGGTTCGTGACGAGGCGGAGGCCGAGTCGGCTTTGGCTCGAGCTCTTATGCGGCGTTTTCGCGGGGTCTCAACTCAGTTCAGCGTCGGCGGCTACTTCGGCCACAGGATCGACATTGCTCTCGGGGACGGAAAGATTGGCGTCGAGGTCAAACTGGTAAAGGCCCTGCTCGAGTCCTCAGGCGAAGCCTATCGAGCCATTGGCCAAGCCATGGGCCCCAGACGTCCAGACATGCAACGAAGACCTTGCTCTCCTGTATACGTACCGTGGATCCCGGCCCTGTCCACGCCACGGACGGCTTCGCGTGCTTCCGCCACAATCGACTCAGCGACCGGCATGCCCCCGCCGTGATGCGCGTCCCCCACAGTAGGCGAGCGGTTCTCGGCGCGGCCGTGGTCGTCCTGCTGCTCCATGAGATCGCCCTGTTCGGGCGGCACGTGGATGACGCCTGGATCAGCTGTTGCTATGCCCGCAACCTGGCCGAGGGGCATGGACTGGTCTTCAATCCCGGAGAGCGGGTCGAGGGCTACACGAACTTCCTGCTCGTGCTGATCGAGGCGGCGTCCATCCGCCTCGGGCTGGCCCCGGTCGTGGCGGCCAAGATCCTCTGTATGGCGGCGAGCCTCGCGACCTTATGGGTCGTGCAGCGGGCGGCGCGCCGGTGGTATGCGGGCGATTCCGCGAGAGCCGCCATCCCGTCGCTACTCCTGGCCGTGAGCCCGGCGTTTGCGCAGTCGGCGGTCACGGGTCTCGAGACCCAGCTCTTCACCTTTCTCGTGACACTCGGGCTGGTGCTTGCCGCCGACGAGAGCGCGAGGCGGCCGATGTGGAGCTGGTCCGCTTTCGTGCTGGGCGTGTCGTCCATGGCCCGCCCAGAGGGCCTCTTCTTCGGCGCGGTGTGTCTCGGCCACCGACTCGTGCAGCGGCAGCGACGGCGAGACCTCCAGATCGCGGACATGGCCTGGCCGCTCGGCTTCCTCGCCGTCGTCGTTCCGCACGCCCTGTTCCGCTTCCTGTACTACGGCTCCTGGCTGCCCATGACGTTCTATGCGAAGACCAACGGGCTCCACGCTTCCACGCTGTATCTGGGCGCCCAATACCTGCGGGATTGGGCCGACTATGCCGGCGGCACGGCCGTGATCGGACTGGCGTTCCTCTGCCTTCTGCGCGGCGCGCGCGTGTGGAACACGCTGCTGGTCGCCGCGGTGCTGCCCTACCTGCTCTACGTTGCGGCCGTGGGTGGCGACTGGATGCCGCGCTTTCGGTTCGTGGAGCCCGTTCTCCCCGCCGTGGCGATCATGCTCGGGTGTGTGCTGTGCGATGCCTGGGATCACTGGGTTTCGTCGGCCGCCGCGTCGCGCGCAGCGCGCCGCCTGGCCCTGGCGGCGCTCGCTGTCGCGTTCATCCTGCCCCAGGCGATCGAGAGTGCCCAGCACGCCTACATGGCGTGGCGCGACCGGTCCAGCGATCCGGAGCGATGGAGACGCGCGCAGGTGCTCACCTCGTTGACCGGGCCGAGCGACGCCATCGCCTTGATGCCTATCGGGTTCATCGGATGGGCGACGCGCCGGCGGATCGTGGACTTCGGAGGGCTGACTGACCCCATGCTGGCGCGGCGGTTTGATCCCGACTACGTGTTCGCCAGGAACCCGCGGGTGATCGTGCTGGGGTCACGGACCGATCCGTCGCGCGAACGGTTCGAACCCATGTGGACGCAGGACGGGATGGTGGCCGCGGATGAACGCCTCGCGACCCACTACCGCTTGGTGGAAAGCTGGCCACCGGCGTGGACCCCCGACGGCCGTGGGGCACTGCTGCTCTCCACGCCGGGCTATCGGCAGATCGGGGCCGCCGCCGCGGGCACGTACTGGCTCTGCGTCTACGCCCGGTCCGATTCATCCCGGGCGACGGACAAGTGACGGCCGATGTCGACCAACTATCAGGCGCCCTACCAGTTGCTACCGCTTCGTATCTTCGTGTTCCGGGTCCAAGACCGCTCGCAATGACGGGGTCACCGGTTCGATCCCGGTCACCAGCTCCAGTACAAACCAAAGTCGCGAGCGCACTTGCGCTCGCCGCTTTGGCACGAAATGACGCGCGACTTTGCAACTGTGCCCCGAGACTGTGCTTCTTCCGTGACCAGTTTCATGGTTCGCGCCCGCGTCAATCCAGTCGATTTCGAAAAGTCCCAGTGCTCGGGAAGTCCCAATGCTCATTTGTCGTCTCCCGGGGGCCACTTGGGTTCCTGGCCTCCGTCCGCGCGCCGTCTCCGAGCAACTCCGCCACGGCGCCGGTGGTCTGCGCCAGCAACTCTCGTCGTGGTCTAGAGTGAACCGTCTGGGCCGCATGCCGGCCCCGGGTCCGAGGCGTCAAAGCGCGAGGGGCCGTGGCACGCGAGGACATCACTCGACTGCTTCATGAGCTGCGCGGCGGCGATCCACGCGCGCAGGAAGCGCTGCTCGCCGCGGTCTACGCCGACCTGCGCGCCATCGCGCACCGGCGGCTGGCTCCCGGCGGCCGTGACGCGGTGCTCGACACCACGGCGCTCATCCACGAGTCCTACGTGCGGATGTTCGACCGCGAGCCGCTCCCGTGGGTCGACCGGCGCCACTTCTTCTCGGTGGCGGCCATGGCGATGCGGCAGATCATCGTCGACCACGCCCGCAAGCGGACCTCGGCCAAGCGCGGGGGCGGCGCTGTGCACGTGGCGCTCGAGGACTCGCAAGTCGCTGGGGATGCGCAGGCTGCTGAGATCGTGTCCGTTCACGAGGCACTTCTGCGTTTGAGCCAATTGGATGCGCGATTGGCGCGCATCGTCGAGCTTCGCTTCTTCGGTGGCTTCTCGGACGAGGAGATCGCCGAGATCCTCGAGGTCAGCGCCCGCACCGTGCGCCGCGACTGGCGCAAAGCGCGCGCGCTGCTTCACCAGGGGATCGCGGGAGGGGAAGGCACGTGAACCTGCTGGCGCCGGACACATTGGACGCTGAACGCTGGCGTCGCATCGACTCGGTGCTCGACGTCGTCCTGGACGCCGCGCCGCAGGACGTCCCGGCGCTGCTGGATGCGCTGTGCGCGGGGCACGCCGGGCTCCGACGTGAGATCGAGGCCCTGCTCGAGGCGGAGCGAGCGAGCGCGGGCTTCATGGCCTCGCCGGCGGCGATGCTCATCGATGTCTTGAGCGAAGACGCGCCGCCCGCGCGCGTCGGCCGCTACGTGGTGACGGGCACGCTGGGGCAGGGCGGCATGGGGGTCGTACTCGATGCGCGCGACGAGGTGCTCGGCCGGCGCGTCGCCCTCAAGTCATTGCCGGCGGCGTTCGCGAGCGATCCCGAGCGGCTCGAACGCTTCCTGTGCGAGGCGCGGCTGCTCGCGACGCTCCAGGATCCACACCTTGCCGGCTTCCTCGGCATCGCGCGCGAGGCCGATCGGCGCTGGGTCGTGCTCGAGCACGTCGCGGGCAGGACGCTGGCGGAGCGCTTCGCTGCGGGCCCGCTCGAGCTCGACGAAGCGCTCGACATCCTCACCCAGACGGCGCAGGCGCTCGCGGCGGTGCACGCCTTGGGCATCGTTCACCGGGACTTGAAGCCAGCGAATCTCATGCTCACCCCGAGCGGCATCGTGAAGCTGCTCGATCTCGGGCTCGCCGAGGGCGACGGCGGGGGTGGAGTGTTCGCTCGTGCTGGCACGCCAGGCTGGATGAGCCCGGAGCAGATCCGTGGCGAGGCGCAAGACGCGCGCACGGACGTGTTCGCGTGGGGCGTGCTCGCGTGGCGTTGCCTCACCGGCGCGCCGGCGTTTCCGGGCGCGGACGCTCGAGAGCGCCTCGCGGCGACGCTCGACAGCACGCTCGATCCGGGGCACCTGCCGGCGTCGCTGGAGCCCGCCCTGCGCGCGACGGTGCTCGCGGCCCTGTCGCGCGATCCGGCGCAGCGTCCGACCGACGGTGCCGCGTTGCTCGCGGAGCTGGGCCACGCTTCGGCGGCTGGAGCGACGGGCGAAGGCGCGCTGATCGGCCGCGCGCGCGAGGTCGCGCTCTGCACGTCGCTGCTCGAGCGCGCGCGGCTGGTGACGCTGACCGGAGCCGCGGGTCTGGGCAAGAGCCGGCTCGCACACGCGCTGGCCGACGGTGCCGAGCGCTCGCTCTGGGTGGATGCCACGGCGTGCGGCGATGCGGCCTCGCTCGTGGCGGCGATCAGCGTCGTGGCCGGCGTGCGCACCATGAGTGAAGCCCTACTGCCCGCCGCCCTCGCCGCGGCACTCGAAGGACCGACGCTGCTCGTTCTGGACGGCGTGGATGGAACCGCGGCCGCATGCCCCCGCATCGCGTCCGCGTTGATCGCGGCGGCGCCCCGGCTGCGCGTGCTCGTGACCGCCCGTGAACCTCTGCGGGCGGCGGGCGAAGAGCACGTGCGCCTGGCGCCGCTCGCGGTACCCGATGACGAGTCACTCACCGCGCCGCGGCTGCTCGCGAACGATGCCGTGCGCCTGTTCCTCGCGACCGCGCGCCGAGCCGCGCCGGACCTGGTGCTCCCCGACGCGGATCTCACGCGCGTCGCAGCCATCGTCCGCGCGCTCGATGGAGTGCCGCTCGCGATCGAGCTGGCGGCGGTTCGCCTCGCCGAGCAGCCGCTCGCGGTGCTCGCCGGCGAGCTCGAGCGCGGAAAGCCCGGCTCCGACGCGGTGAGCGCGGCGCTGGAGGCGAGCCTCGCCCGACTCGAGCCCGATGAGCTCGCCTTCCTGTCCGCGCTCGGCGTGTTCCGCGGCGGGTTCGACCTGGCGATGGCCTCGGCCGTGGCGACCGCCGATGGCGACCGCTTCGCGGCTCTCGATGCGCTGGCGCGGTTGCTCGAGCGTGCGCTGGTGACGATCGTGCGCGCCGACCGGGCCGAGCCGCGCTATCGCCTGCTCGAGCCGGTCCGCCGCGCGGCGCTGGCGCGCGCCGAAGCCGCGGGTGGATGGCGTCGGCTCGGCATGCGGCATCGCCAGGCGTACCTCGACGCGGTGGAGCGCTTCGCGCCGGCGTTGACGGGCGGTGCCTCGCAGTCGCGCGCGCTGGCGTGGCTCGAGGCCGAGCACGAGAACGTGCTGGCGGCGATCGCATTCGACGCCGGGCCCGACGACGATGCGCAGTTGCCGTTGCGTCTCGCCGGCGCGGCGTGGTGGTTCTGGTACGTGCGCGGACACTTCGAGCGCGGCCGGGCGGCACTCGAATCCGCGCTCGAGCGCCCCGGGGCCGACGCGCCGACGCCGGCCCGGGCGCTCGCTCTGTTCGCGGCGGGTGGTCTCGCGCTCTTCCAGGGCGACCGCGTCGCGGGCCGCCGAGAGAGCCTCGCGGCCGTGGCAGCGTTCGAAGACCTCGGCGACGCGCTCGGTGTCGCGCGCGCGCTCACGCACGTGGCGCTGTGCGACGCCGACGACGGCCGCCACGCCGAGGCGGCGGCGGGCTATGCGCGCGCGTGCGCGATCTATCGAGAGCGCGGGGATGAGCGCCGTCTCGCGGCGACGCTCAACAACATCGGCGTCCTCGAGCGGCTGAGCGATGACTTCGCCGCCGCGCGCCGGCACCACGCCGAGGCGTTGGAGCTACAGCGTGCCGCCGGCGACCGCGACGCGAGCATCGTCACGCTCTTGAACCTGGCGCTCGCCGCGACCCGCCTGGGCGAGCGCGGGGAGGGCTCGCATCACCTGCGCGAGGCGCTGACGCTCGTGCGCGAGCTGCGCGCACGCCGCTCCGGCGCCGCGGCGCTCGAGGTCGCCGCGGAGTCGATCGACGACGCGCCGCTCGCGGCACGTTTGCTCGGCGCTGCCTCGGGGCTTCGCCGTGCGATGGGGTTGCCGGCCGGCGCCTGGTGGGGGCGCATGACCGAGGCGCGCGGTCGGGCGCTCGCGCAGGGCCTCGGCGAGCAGACCTTCGCCAGAGAACACTCGACCGGCGAATCCCTGCGTCTCGAAGACGCGCTTGCCGCCGCTCAGGACGCGATCGAGACCCCTCAACCGGGAGCGACACGATGAGACGGCTCTTCGGCATCTTCCTCGCGCTGGCGGCGCTCGCGCGCCCGGCGTGGGCGCAGGATCCCACCTCGCCCAGCTCCACGATCTGCGAGTTCTGCAAGGGCATCTTCGTGAGCGACACCTCGAGCTCGCCCGGCTTCGAGGCGAAGGCGCGCCGCACGACGATCATGAACTCGGCGCGCGCGCTCGTCTTCATCGGCACCGACCACCACGTGCGCTTCGCGCAGTGGACGGGGTCCGCCTGGGGGATCGAGGTGGTGGACGGCACTGCACAGGCCGCCGGCCTGGCGATGGACTTCGACGACGCGGGGCAGCCGATCGTCAGCTATCACGACGGCGCCGGTGGCGTGGTGTTCGCGCGGCACAACGCGGCGGGCTGGGACGTGCAGACGATCTTCCCCGGCCTTGGCGTCACGGGCCCGACGAGCCTGGCGCATATCCCGGGCACCACCGGGATCGCGTGCGTGAGCTCGTCGAGCAACATGCTCTTCTACCTGCAGCAGGCGGGAGGAGGGCCGTGGACGATGGAGCCGGTCGCATCCGTGCTTCCCGGCGCCGGCGACCCGTCGCTCGTGCTCGCCCTCGGGGCGCGGGCGATCGCGTATCGCGACGGCTCACCGGGCATGCTGAGCATCGCCACGAGCGGCGACTCCCCACCGTGGCAGGCGCAGGTGGTGGACGGCTTACCGGGCACCGGCGACTGGGCCTCGCTCATCGGCCACGCGGGCGACTACGGCATCGCCTATCACGACCATCCGGATCACCAGCTGCGTTACGCGCACCAGATCCCGGGCGGCTGGGCGATCGACATCGTGGATGGTCTCGGCGCGCGC